>Ga0326728_10018199_pt1 | contig 13898 bp, 16 predicted proteins | sample MB3enrmetagenome_FD_207602 | JGI IMG/M metagenome (GOLD analysis project Ga0326728, IMG submission 207602) | Lab enriched peat soil microbial communities from McLean, Ithaca, NY, United States - MB31MN | ecosystem: Environmental > Terrestrial > Soil > Wetlands > Peat | place: USA: New York... | reverse complement strand
CAAAATAAAAGAAAATATGGAAAAATGAGTGCGCCCTGGATTCAGCTGCACGTGCCCACGATGTCCTTGGCTCCCTTCTGCACCAGGGCGGATATGGCACCGTTATTGTAAGTCAGCACCACGTCGGAGATGTCGAAGGACGTCCCTGTGCTTCCGCAGGCGGTCATGCCCGTGATGGTGACCGTCTGCACCGTACCGACCGCGAACACGCTGGAGTTCGAGTACGTGAGGCCATCGCCTCCGGTTATGCCGGTGAGAGTCACCTGCTGCCCAGCCTGGTTCTGTAGCGTCATCTGCAAGGTCGTGCCGCTGTACTTCCACGCCGTTATCGCGAATGGCGATACCCCTGCCCAATAGTTGGCGCTCTGACTCTGGCTCACACCGCTGCTGAGCGGAGACATGCCGCTGACCAGCGCCACAACCACGAGGGCGACGACCAGCACGACAGCCAGGATAACGAGATACTCTGTCGATACCTGTCCTTTCTTAAACATCACATCACCGAGGCTATTTGGGAGTGGACTATTAAAAACTTGCCTTTTGCACCCAGTCCTTTTGCATCGCTGCTTTTTCAGCCCAGCGACGAGAGCATGCCGCCTATCATTATCCTGGACACTATGAACATCAGTATGGACAGCACGATGAACACCGGGGCGTATTTCACCCCGTCCAGCGCCCTGCCGGACATTATCACTCCCGCGAGGCAGGACACGAGGATGCTGGTGATGATGAGAGAGAGATAGCCCAGGTTCGTCATGTCCGTTGGCGTGACCGAGAGCTGGCCGCCGAACATGGGGACCACGCTGGACACCCCGACTCCGGCGGACGCGGTCTGCGCCTTCACCTGGAGGAACATGGCGACGAACTGGCCGGACAGCGCGAGCAGGAACGGCATTATGACTATGATTATGAAGCCCAGGAATATGGCATAGGTCCGCGTGGTGATCACGAGCTCTGACTGCAAGTCGTGTATCCTCCTTATATCTTCGGCCGAAGACACGAGCAGGGAGGCGAGCTTTCCGCCAGAGCGGACGCCCTTCTTGAAGACCACGACCACCCTGCTCAGGATGATGGAGTCGAAGCGCTTGGAGAGCTCGTCCAGGGCGTCGTTGAGCGACGCGGTCGCGCCCAGGTTCGACGCCGCGCGTGTGACCTCCACGGACAATTCTCCGAATTCGGGCCTGGCCGCCCTGGTGAACGCCACGAAAGGGGTCATGCCCGCCCTGAGGTTGGACGCCACCATGAGCAGGAAGTCCGGAAGAACGCTCTCCATCCTCTTGGCCCTGTCCCTTATGGAGTAATATGTGCTCATCTCCAGGGCGACGGCCGATATGGCCACCCCTGCCAGGAAGAAATCGAACGCCGTGATATAAGCCGACGTGCTCCACGGGCCGGTCCCATGCACCAGTACGGCGTATACTGCGACCGAGACTATGCCGTAGAGCAGATAGAGCAGCAGCCAGCCGCCGGCCACGTCTATGGGGTCGGCGCGCATGCCCGCCAACGTGAACTCCTTCTTTATGTGGTCTATGAGGCCTTTCGGAGCGACAGAAGCGAGCCGGCGGTAAACCCTGGAGAGATCCATTTCAACCACCGAACACATCCGGCCTCGAGCTGGCCATGTAGCCTATGAGCACTATCTGGCCCACGGCAGAGCCGATTATCAGCACCAGTATCTTGTCCATGGTCACCCCTATGCCCGAGAACGCCGAGAGCAGCACCAGGAACGTCACGCCGAGCGACGGTATGGCCGCGGCTATGAGCATGTACACGAGCATGAGGAAGTTCAGGTTGGACGTGTAGGTCCTTATGTTCCGATAAGCGTAGAGCTCCAGCGCGTCGACTATGCCCGGAAGCGCGGTGGTCATGCTCGAGCCGGTCTCCAGCACGTTTATCATCTGCCAGAGCACCCTCTTGAAATACTCCGATTCCGTGTGCAGCGCGAGAGACCGGAGCGCCTCCTTCTCGGATACGCCGCTCTCTATCTGCTGCACGACACGGGCGAAATCCTCGGACACCTGGCCGTAGCTGCCGAGCGAGACGTTCTTGAGCGCGTAGAACATCGGTATCCCGCTGTTTATGCTGAGCATGACCTCGCGTAGCGCGAAAAGCAGGTCCTTGTCCGACCTGGCGGCCAGGTTCATCACCATCATCCTGGGGTAGTAGAGCTGTAGGCCGAAGAATATCAGGAAGAAGAGGAACCCGAGCAGGAAGCTGAGGTACACCTTCTTCTGCATCACCATGGTATGGGCGGTCATGAGCAGCGCGAAGACCAGGATGAACGCAAGGAGGCCGTAGATCAATGCGGAGAACAGGCAGCCGACGCGGTAGTAATCCGGTTTTATGCGTATGCCGAGGGTTTCGAACTCCACTCCGAGCTGCGGCCTGAACGTCTTGAGGGCCTTGGTCAGGCCGCCCATCCTCCTGCCTATCTCCTCCATGGAACGGTAACTGAAAAGGACGAAAGGCACCCTGGTCTGGTCAGTGGCCACTTCACTTCCCTCCAAGCAGCCTTTCAGGTTTCTGGCCCTTCCTCACGCCCTCGAGCAGGGTCGAGCCGTCCGCGTAGTAGGCCTCCATGACCTTTCCCACGTCATCCACGTAGAGTACCTTGTTCTGTTTCATCCACGCGAGGACCTCCTGCTTCTCCGCCTGGTCGTCCACCACCTCCCTCTCCGTCATGCCGGTGTGGAGGTTCATCATCTCGGTGTAGCGGTGCGGAGGCTTCACCTTGTCGAATGTGTCCGAGCGGGGCCTCCACTTGAACAGGTAATTCAGCTCCGGGCCTTTCGCGCCGGGTATGATCTCGGAGAGCTCAAGCGTGCGCCTCAGGTTCTTCCTCCTGTCGCGGTACTGGACCAGTATCAGATGGATGTCGTCTATCTCGCCGGGCGGGACCTCGATGGGCGGCTCTATGAGCCTTCTTATCACCTGCTCGCCCGTGTCCGCATGCAGCGTCCCGTAGACCGAGTGCCCGGTGTGCATGGCCTCGAAGAGCACCTCCGCCTCCTTCTTCCTCCTTATCTCCCCCATGACTATGCGATCCGGTCTCATACGCAGCGAGTTCACCACCAGGTCCAGCATGGACACCTCGCCCAGGCCTTCTGGGTTCGGTTCCCTGGTGGCAAGGGGCACCCAGTTCCATTGGTAGCTGGGCAGCACGAGCTCCCTGGTGTCCTCTATGGTGATTATCCTCTGGTGAGGGGGTATGAGCGCTATCAGCGAGTTCAGGGCCGAGGTCTTCCCGGACGCGGTGCCGCCCGCGACTATGATGTTCATCTCGTAGTGCAGCGCCTGCCAGAGCAGGGCTGCCATCTCGAGGGACATGGACTTGACCTCGTCGCTCACCAGGCTCGCTATGGTCCACGGATTCCTCGCGAAAAGCCTCAGGGTTATGGTGTTGCCCGCCGTGGATATGGGGCAGAGGGTCGCGTTCACCCTGTCGCCAGTCACCAGGTGCGCGTCCAGTATGGGTTCCAGCACGGTTATCTGCCTTCCCACCTTCCTGGCCACCTGGGAGGAGTAGTTCTCTATGTCCAGCTCGTCCCCGATCGTGATGTTGGTCTTGAGCCAGCCGTATTTCCTGTGGTACACCGCCACCGGCACCTTGGAGGAGTTGATTATTATCTCCTCGAGCCCCTTGTCCGCGACGAGCGCCTCCAGGTCGCCGAGCCCGTACATCTCGTTGACCGCAATGTTGGCGAGCGTCCTTGCGGTGTCCCCGTCTTCGCCGAGCTCCTGGTCAATCCTGTCCTTCACGCTCTTCGTGCGCTCCTGCAGGTCCTTGCGCAGCTCCTCCTTGGTCTTCTCCAGCCCCGAGATGGGGAGCGTGCGGGTTATATCGCTCTTGATATGCTCCAGGAAGGCGCGGGAGACGGGCGTGAGCCTCGGGAGCCGCACGAAGTACCTGTTCCTCTTCTCTTCCGGGGAGAAGTACACTTCGGCGTCCGCTATCTCGTAATCCTCCACCGGCTCCTTTATCTTGTACTCTTCCACCGTCTTGCCCTGGGGGCGTTTCTCATCCTTCGCGCTCTCGGTGGCATTCACGGTTATCCATGGCTTCACAAAAGGATTGAGGGGGTAGTGTATCTGCAAAAGGCCCGGGGTCTCGAGTATCCTGGCCAGTTTCTCTATCGCTTCCGGGGGGAGCTTGAGCTTCTCGCCGAGCTCCTCGAAGGTTATCTTGTTGTTCCTGCGGATCAGCTCTACCATCTTGTCTATCTTGGTGAGCAGCATGGCGGGATATCGCGGATTGCATTTATAAATCAGTTTGGTCGGACGCCGTCCGCATCCACGGGGAATGCGGCACCCGGTCCCCTAAAAAGCAGCTTTTATATACTTAGCACCTGCATATGTTTCAGCCAGTATATCCTTTGAATCCGAGAAGAGATGAAATATGGTGAAAAACAGAGGACAGGCGAGTTTCGAGTTCCTCATCCTGCTAGCGGCCACGCTCCTCGTCCTCACCGCCACCATAGCCGTCGCCATCCAAAGCATCAACAGCATCAACGCCCAGAACAACCAGGACGACGCCACCAACGCGGTCATGGACCTGGGCAGCGCGGCAAAAGACGTCTATGCCCAGGGTACGGGCGCGAAGAAGGATGTGTACATCGTCATCCCCGCCAGCTACGACCCCGCGGCCTCGTTCGTGGGCAACCAGGCGATAAAGATGAGCGCAGGCAGCGACTACGTGGATGTGGAGAATTTCCCCATGCGCGGCTCGTTGCCCAGCACCCCCGGGCCCCAATGGGTCTGGGTGGTCTCGGAAGGGAACGACGTGCTGATCGGGAACGGCATGCTGGCGTTCAACACCACCCAGATATACGTCGTGATGAACAGCAACGGCAGCGCCTCCGCCTCCTTCAGCGTCATGAACACCTGGGTCAACGCGACCAACGTCACCGCGAGCCCGGTCTGGTCCGGCGGCGGAGTCACCATGAGCGAGGTGCCGCAGGAGCCGTCGCAGTTCTTTCTGAATCCGCAGGCCAGCCAGACCGTCACGCTTAACTTCGCGTCCGGCTACAATTCCTCGGGCTTCTACTCCGGTGGGATAAACTTCACGGCCACGGATGCGGCCGGGAACACCGAGACCGACGGCATGCCCATCACCGTGGAGGTCCTACCGAGCAGCCTCCCGCTGAACCTCTCCTGCAATCCGGGGGGGCCGATCGAGGGACCGATCGTGACCGACATATCCCAGTCGCCCTCACCGGTCCAGCCGTACGGGAACCTGACGATCTTCGTGACCGCCGCTGATAACAGCAACAGGACCATAAGCGGATGCCAGATCCTGGCGGACAACCAGAGCAGCAGCGTCACGTTCAACACGTCAAGCGAAAACGTCGCGTTCAACCAGTACTACCCGAACGGTTTCGCGCCTGGCAACCACACCGTGGTCGTGGACTGCAACGATTCGAACGGCACCATCGGGCCGCTGTCATACTATTATTTCACCGTGAATTCGTCCGACCTCGGGCCCATCGTGATACAGATGACCATGCCGACGTCTTCGACGTCCCTCGTCTTCGGCGGCCTGGCCACGGATGCATACACCGGAGGATACGACGTGCAAGCCTGCGATGTGAGGGTGGGCGCTTCGGGCATGTGGAATGCCGCATCCGCCTCCGGCGGCTCGTGGGGCACCAGCATCACCCAGAACTTCTCCTACACCTCTCCGCCGCTGCAGCCGGGCTCGTATATAATATCCTACAAGTGCGAGGACTCCACGGGCGTCTGGGGCGGGATATACAACGACACGTTCGGCGTCGTGTCCGTGAACCTCATGTTCATCCTTGACCATTCCGGCTCCATGGCCGACAACGTGACGAATTTCGTGGATAGCGCCACGAACAGCACCAACTCGACAAGCTGGGCCGCGGTGACGAATATGAGCGTCACCGACTCGAACGGGAACCCGGCGAACCTCTCGGTCGAATTCAAGTCCAGTCAGGCGAATTGCACGGCGTCCTACAACGTCACGGTAAACGGGACGCAGTTGGCGACCGGCAGCACCGCCTCCACATCATACGTGACCCAGAACACCAACGTAAGCATCGGCAGCTTCAGCGTCCCGTTCAACGTCATCGTCTCGCTCAAGGCCAACATAACCCATTGCACCGCCTCCACCAACCTCGTTTCCCTGCAGCAGGAGCCGTCCAAGATGAGCGCGGCCGCGAGCGGCGCGGACTCCTTCCTCAATGTCGTAGCCAACAACAGCAACACCACGCTGGCCGGGCTGGTCTCTTTCGACACCACCGCGACAACGGTCCAGACGCTCCTTCAAATGAACTCCTCCAACCAGCAGATCCTTGAAAACGACATCAACGGACTCATCCCTGCGACCAGCACCTGCATACAATGCGGGCTTGACAACGCCTGCGCAGAGCTGAACTCGTCGAGGGCGAACGCAACCGCCAGCAAGGTGGCGGTGCTGCTGACGGACGGGCAGAGCAATGTCGGCGATTCGGTGACCGGCGCGGAGTACTGCAGGTCCATCGGAGTCACGGTCTACACGATAGGGTTCGGCAGCGACGCGAACGCGACCGAGCTCACGGACGTCGCCCTGCTCACCAACGGGCAGTACTATTTCGCGCCGGATGTGGCGACCCTGGACTACATATTCCAGAACATCGGCGTGCACTGACCGGCGTGTTGGACGATTAGCGCTTCTTTTCCGGCTCACCTTGTCGCATTCGCCGTCTTTTCCACATCGCCCTGGGTGTACGTCATCTGGACCGGGAACACCATCACATCATGCGAGCTGGATGGCTGGGGCGGCAGTTGCGCGCTGAAGGAATACGCAGCGGTCTCGTTCGTGATATCGTTCCCGAGATCCATCATCAGCGCACCGTTGTAGCTCGAGCCGTTCTGGCTCACCATCCCGATGTAGATATCCGCCCTCACTCCGGAGGCGTAGTTTATCGAGAAATGGTTCAGCGCGGAGGGGTTCAGGGAGCCGCCGGTGACTACAGTCCCGTTGTTATCGGTATAAGCCAGGGTGACGTTGAGCGTCCCGCCCGGGAAAGTGAAGCCGCTTACGCTGCTCCGGTTGTCGGCCACGCTGATTGTGATGTTGTAGCTCGTCGCGTTCGTAGAGCTCCCGTTGCCCAGGCTCCGGAAGACCATGGTGGGGCTGTTGTTCAGCGTGCTCTGGAACATGAAATCATCCATCATCAGGAGGCTGAGCGAGTTGTTCAGCACCTGCGACGTGTCCATGGTTATGACGGCATGCTGCGAATACGCGAGCTGCCCTTGCGCATAGGACTGCAGGCCGGAGAGCTGGGTCTGGTTGACCTGCCTCGGCAGGGTGTCGGAGACCCATATCGTGGTGCCGTTGTCAGTGTCGGTTACGGATGCGTTCGGGAGCAGAAGGTCCGCGGCCAGCGTCCCCACGTTATCCAGGCTCGCGGCTGCGAAGGAGTTCGGGACCGGAAGCGCCTCCACCCTTTCGTTCTCCGCGTACTCGTCCGCCATGGTCGCGGCCATGAGGATGAGCAGCATCATGAACAGGACCGCTATGAGGGAGAAAACGAATCCCTTCCTATTGCTCATCCGGACACCTCCTGGTTGTACCAGCTTTGCAGCGCAGTGCCATACAGCGCGCCTCCGGAGCTGAACGTCCCGTACAGCACCTGGGATTCAGAGACCGGCTCCCCGCATCCGGGCTTCTCCACCAGCGCTGCCACGCTCCCGTTCATCGCAACGACGCTGAGCTCCATGCAGACCTCAGGCGGGCTCGCCAGCAGCACCTCCTCCACCGAGGTGCCGTTGACCGCGAATACGTTCTCCAGCCGCCCGGATTTCTGCAGCACGGTCATGGTGTCCAGCGACATCTGCTTCAGCGCGGTCCCCTGGAGCGTAGTCGGGGTGAAGGTCGCGGACTGGATGAAATAGAGCGATATCAGCAGCAGGGAGAGCGCGGCTATGGCATCGAGCGTTATCACGAAGCCCCTGCTGTCCTGTCCTCTGGCGTTCATTGCCATACCTCCAGCGTGGCCTTGGCGACCGTCGTGCCGTTCAGCAGGACGAACCTCTCGACCACCGCGGAATTGTTCAATCCGGACGGCTGGCCGTACACGTAATACGGCGGATCGCCGTAGAGGTCGCTGATCGTCAGGTACACCTGGCATCCGGCGAGCCCGATCTTAGAGAGCACGAGGCTGTAGTTCTGGCTCGAATTCATGTCCATCAGCCTCTCCAGCTTCTCGTTATCCAGCGAATCACGCGTGTCCGCGAGGCCTATGGCATAGGCTGCGCTCAGGTTCATGCCTGGATGCTCCCATCCGGGAGGGTCCCCGGGGGTGGTGAACAGTGCATCGGAGGCGAGCAGGGCCTTGCCTAACAGCTCGTCGTAAGTCGAAGATTCGTTCCAGCGGAGCGCGAGCGTGTTCCATTCGAATGCGAACAGGAGTATGAGGACGGTCATGAGTGTTATGCCCGAGAGCATGTCAATGCTCCAGATCTGGCCCTTGCGGGTCCCGTCGCTAGTCAACCAGTATCGCCCCGTTGTCATTGCTGATGACGTAATTCCCAGCGGATATGTTCGTCGCATTGACATCGTCCGTGAGGAGCGGCAGGTACGCGGTCCCGTAGACCGAGTCCGCCTCGACAACCCCGTTCCCTATGGTGACGTTGGTCCCGCTGGTCAGGATCGTCGTGTTGTAAACCGTCCCGCCCCCTGCGAGATACACATAGTCTATGGCGTATTGCACCTCGGAGGCCACGCGCATGGTGACGATGTTGCTGTCCGCCTGTTCCGAGTTCAATATCTGATTTGAGTAGAGCATGTAGAACATGAAGAAAAGCATGAGGACGACGCTGACCACCACCATGAACTCCGCGGCTATCTGCGCGCGAGCGGCAGGAACACGCGGGGAACCAGCACCGGTCAGAACTTCGACTGGTGCACGTCCCCGTAGTCGTCTTCCTTCCTCCAACAGAATCCTCTCCTTATGGCGATTCCCTTCTTGGTGATGTCGAAGCTGCACAGCTCCGTGGTGTGGTTCGTGTTCCTCATCTTCACTATCTCTATGGCCCTCGTCCTCCTGTTGCCGCGCCTCAGGTTGTAGAGGTGTATTATCCCGTCCGTCAGGAAGCCCATCCTGCCCTGCGGCGCGGAACTCGGGGTGATCGGGTCCTCGGAGGTCACCAGGGTGGTGCAATTGAGCCCATGGAGCATCTCGAAGAGCTCCAGCACCGATCGGTCGGCCTCGTATTCGGTGTCGAAGAGGAGGAAATATGCGCTCAGGGAGTCTATCACGAGCCGTTCCGTGCCCGTGGATTCTATCATGTCCTTCACGGACCCGCCGCCCGAGCTCACGATGTCCTTTATCTCGTGGGGCTCGTACCTGGCGAACACGAACTTCTTCTCCTTCTCCAGCTTCTCGAAGTCCCACCCGAAGAGCATGCCGCGCTTGAATATCGCCTCGCGCGATTCGGCGAACGAGAGGTATATGCCCGGCTCGTTGTATTTCGTGGCGCCGTACCAGAGGTACTGCAGCGCGAGTATGGTCTTGCCCACGCCGGAGGCGCCCTTGACGATTATTGAGTTGTTGCGCTCCAGCCCGCCCCCGACCATCTCGTCCAGGCCTGGCACGCCGGTTTTAACGCGGTCGCTGAGCGTCGGCTTCTGTTCCGTCTTCTTGATTTTAACGCGGTCGCTGGGCGCTGACTTGCGTTTCGGCTTTTTGGCCATGGCTTCAGATAACATGTCAAATTTAATAAAGATAACTTGCCGTCATGCGCTCAGATGGCATCCCTGATATCCTTGTTCAAGCCTTTGAACTGCCTCAGCCAGGCGCGCCTGTTCTTCCTGAGCTCCGCGGTCATCCTCCTGTACTCTTTTTCGCCGTAGTACACCGAAGGGTCGAACACGCCCAGGTCCACGTCCTCTGCTTTTATCGCGACCTCGTACCCCCAGTCCGGGTCCCTCTTCCAGACCAGCGCTCCCCGCGCCGCGTCCGCGAGGAGCCGCGCGGAATCGTATACCGTTATCTTCTTCCCGTGCATGCTCTGGCCCGCGCCGAAATACCCGGTATCGAGCAGGTAGCATTCGATATGCGGGTTCTGTCTCAGTATCTCGAGGAACCTGTTGCCCTCCTCGTCCTGCGGCCCGATTATGAAGGGGTTCGTGCCGACCACGTTGAGCGGCTTCCCTGCCTGGGTCGGGTCCCCTGCCGAGGACTCCACGGACTCGCCGAGCATGAAGAACGCCGCGGCCTGCTCCTGCGTCAGCCTCGCGATCGGAGGGACGATGGTCTTCTTCCTCGTTATGAAGACCATCATGTCCACGCGCTTTAGGTCTATGGAGTCATCCGTGAAATCCAGCTCTTTTCTTATGACGACGCCCCTTCCGTTGGACGTGATGCTGGAATCGAAGAAATCCACCTTGCCATTCCCATCCACCTTCACGTTCTCCAGTATCGCGTTCGGAGAGATCGCGCCCTTGTACAGCAACGGTTGGGAGTCCGGCTCCAGAGCATCGGTCTTTATGTAGAAGTTGTCCTCCGTCCCTATGGCGGAGCTGTCCTTGTTCAGCATCACCACGTCGTCCTGCCTTATGATCACGCCCTCGCCTTCCGAGGCGTCCAGCCAGTGGTGGTGGCAGGTGAGCGTGGTCTTGCCCGTGGCGCTCAGCCCGAAGAGCAGCATCCCCCTCTCCACGAACCTGCCGTCCTTGCGCCTGGCCCTGAGAAGCTTCGAACCCGCGTGCAGGCCGAGCCCGCCCCGCTTCGTCTTATGATGGTACATCATCATGCGCAGGCCGGCCTTCTTTATCTCGCCGCAGTAGTCCGAGCCGAGTATGAACGTAGTGAAGGAGACCGGATCGACCAGTATCTTCCGCTCCGGCCATTCCGGGACGTCGACGATGACGAAATCCGGCTTGCCCTCGGCTTCTGGCTTGAAGAGCATCTGGCCCCACATGTACGCCAGCCGCGCGTACTTCCTGGTCACGTACAATCGTATGAGCGTCCTGTAGCCTTTGTGCATGCACATCACGCGGTCCACTGCGATGAGCTTCCTGCCCTTGAGATACGCAGAGACCTCGCCTAGCATCTCCCTCTGTTGCGCATCCGCTTCAAAAACTATGTCCGTGAATTTCGCGCTCCTGGAGCGTATGTCCGTTATGTAGCTCGCGCTCCCGTACTCGGTCGTGCGCTCGTCCGGCTTGGCCAGGGCCCGGAGCTCTCCAGGGCTCGCGCCCCAGAGCACGTCCTTCTTCGCGATCAAGCCGACCGCCTCCAGGAAGGGATTCGCCATGCTTTTCTGATTCCACGTGAACGTTTTAATTAGATGGCACCAAAGAAACATCCCATGGAGAAGGAGCTGCTGGAATCAATTCAAGGGCTCAAGCGCGGGAAGACCGGCGCATTGGTGCGCAGGCGCATGGGGGAGTTCAGGCAGGCCGGGAAGGGATCCGGCAACCGCCTGTTCAGCGAGCTCTGCTTCTGCATACTTACCGCCAATTACACTGCAGAGGGCGGCATAAGGATACAGAAGGACATGGGGAACGATTTCTGCACCCTGGACGAGGGCGAGCTCGCCAAAAGGCTCAAATCGCTCGGCCACCGGTTCCCGAACACCAGGGCCAGGTACATCTCCGAGGCCAGGAGGCACAGGGTGGACGTCGAGAGCATGTCACGCACATGCTCGAGTGGCGAATTACGCGAATGGCTGGTCAGGAACGTCAAAGGACTGGGATACAAGGAGGCCAGCCATTTCCTGCGGAACACCGGCGCCACGGACATCGCCATAATAGATTTCCACATAATAGACGTGCTCGCGCGCAACGGCCTGATACTAAAGCCTAAATCCAAATCCCTATCAAGGAAGAGATACCTTGAAATAGAAAAAACGCTCGCCGATCTAGCGGCAAAAGCCAAGGTCAGCCTCGCGGAATTGGATCTCTACCTCTGGTACATGGAGACCGGGAAGATACTGAAATAACACTCATTTCTTCGCCCGCACGAAAAGCGAGCACCAGCATTCGCCCTTGTCCCGCCAGGTCTTCTGGATCTGGAAGTCGCACGGGCAGATGAGCTTCAAATCATCCTCCCTGTTCTTGATCGTCATCCTGCAAGGGCAGTATTTCAATCCGTGGTTCTTCTCGTTCTCCAGGACGCCCCGCGCGAGCATCTCGACCCGCTGCCTGTCCGGATTGAGCATGAACATGTCCCCGCCATGGGATTGGCGCGACACGAACGCCTCCCAGATCGCGATGAGCCCCTTCACTTCCCGGTCGCCCATCCCCTCAGCTCCTCGTATGGCACTTCCCCGCAGAGCGCCCTCTTGCCCCTCTCGTCCACGAACGCCGGCGTGCCCAATGTGCCGCCGCTCGCTTCCATTATGATGTCTTTGTATCTCCGCATCCTGTCCGCGTTCTTTTCGTTATGCCACACCTCGAGCTTCTCGACCTTGACCCCCTCTTCCTTCTCCAGGCGCTCGACGAGAGGCATCATGGCGTTGCAGTGCGGGCACTCTGCGCCGTAGAACATCGTGATCTTTGTCATATCCCCATCACTGTCCTGAACTCCTGCAGGCTTATCTCGACATAGGAGCCCTTGTTCATGCACGTCGGACAGGTCTCCGGAGGCTCGGAGTCAAGATGCAGGTCGTTGCACACGTTGCAGCGCCAGGGCTTCCTCTTCCCCAGCTTGGCGAGCGACTTCTCCACGTCCTTCTTTTCGCACTGGGTGAAGCCGTCCGGAGCGTTGATGCCGAAATGGATGTTCCCGGCCTTGTCCCTGAAAAGATTCTTTTCCATGATCATGCCTTCTTGATATGCTTGGAGAGGTCGTCGAGGAACACTTTCGCCCTGTTCCGCCATTCCGCATCGATCGGCGCGCCCTTCTGGTCGAAGATGCCGGCCACGTTGCTGAAATAGAGCGCCTCCCTTATGTTGACCATGCGCAGCTCCACGCATACGAGCCTGAGCTGCTCCACCATCCGGGCTCCCCCCAGCGGGCCGCTAGAGACCCCGCATATGCCCAGCGGCTTGCCCCAGTACTGCTGGTATAGAAGGTCCAGCATCATCTTCAGCTCTCCGGGATAGCCGTGGTTGTACTCCGGTGATACGATTATGATGCCATCGGCCTTCGTTATCTTCTGGGCGAGCTTTTTCGCGACCTGGCCCGCCTGGGTGTTGTCCGTAGCCGGGACCCGGTAATCGCGCGCGTCTATAATCTCGCTCTCGAATCCGTAGCTCTTCGCTTCTCCGAGCATGAACCTGGCGGCCTTCTCGGACTGCCTCCCCTCGCGGGCGGTGCCCAGTATTATCGGGACGTACATCCGAGCGCCCCTACTTGCACTCCTTGCAGTCGCAGCCAGCGCACATCTCGTACCTCTGCGCAACGCTGTCCCAGTCCAAGGCCTTGAAGAACGCGGCGATGTAATCTGCCTTCTTCAGGCCGTAATCCACCATGTAGGCGTGCTCGAACACGTCCATGACCAGGAGCGGCTCCGCGCCAGCCAGATGGCCGACATCGTGCTCGTTCACCCAGGAGTTGTAGAGCTTCTTTCCGTGCAGGTCGTAGTACAATACGACCCAGCCTATGCCGCGCATCGCGCCGATGGCCCTGAAGTCCTTCTCCCAAGCGTCCATGGAGCCGAAATCCTCCACGATCTTCTTCCCGATGCGCGCTTTGGCGCTCAGCGCCTTCCCGCCCTTGGACATGTTCCAGAAGTACAATTCGTGCAGCCTCATGCCGTTGAACTCCCAGCCGAACCTGCGCTTGAGCTCCGCATATTCCGGAGTGGTCTTGTCCGCGGCTGCCAGCTTGTCCACCAGCTTGTTCGAATTCGCCACATACCCCTGATAGAGCGTGAAATGGTTCTTCAGGAGCGTGTCGCTCAATCCCGCCGTCCCGAGCAATCCATCGAAATTCTTCGGTTCATAT
>Ga0326728_10018198_pt1 | contig 13899 bp, 6 predicted proteins | sample MB3enrmetagenome_FD_207602 | JGI IMG/M metagenome (GOLD analysis project Ga0326728, IMG submission 207602) | Lab enriched peat soil microbial communities from McLean, Ithaca, NY, United States - MB31MN | ecosystem: Environmental > Terrestrial > Soil > Wetlands > Peat | place: USA: New York... | reverse complement strand
AATGACTCAGCGATTTTTAGGGGGCGCAACTCGGCTTCACTGACATTCGCGCTCAGGCACACCGCTGGGGTCAATCCGAGCTCGAGCACCAAGTCGCAGATCTTGCAAGAAAGCGCATGCAGAATCACCGACCCCAGGATGGTTGAAAGCGGCCCGATTCTGCCTCGGGCCCCCGGGACCACCACGGCCGCGTCGCCGTGCGGCGCGCAGTTATCAAGGACGACATCAGCCAGCTCATAGAGCTTCTTCCCGCTTGGATGCCTCGAGGCGACTTGAGATGAGAATTCCACGCTGGTCAGGGCAATCACTCCAAGCCCTCTTTGCCGAGCGCCAAGGGCCATCTCGACGGGAACGTGGTTCCGGCCGGAATTCGATATCACAATAATGGTGTCGCCCTTTTTCACGGGGATTGAGTCCATGACCGAGTCGGCGATGCCGGAAGTCCGCTCCATGATTCCGCCCCGGTGGTAAGGATAGTCTGTCGGCAGCAAGCCCGCCACAAATATGGGGGAATAAATAGGCAGCTCACCCGCCCGATAAACAATCTCCTCGGTTAGAAGATTGGAATGGCCACTCCCGAACACGAAAATTCGATGCCGCGCCTTCAGGGTGTCGAGGATCAAGTGTGCCGCCGCCTCAATGGCGGGGCCCTGCGTCTCGCTGACCTTCTGCACGGATGCGGAGACTTGCCCAAGAAATTCTTCCATCAGCATGAATGTGCTCCTTTTGTCTCTTCTCAGTTATTACCGCACCACATTAACAATCGGCTGGACAGATTGTTATACTGCATCATGCGCTATCGGAACTACTGAAAAACCACAGAGGATTTCGAGGCCGAAACACTGATGCGCTGCTCGTTGCAAGTCTCAGTCATTCGGGCATTCCCGCCCAAGCGGGAATCCACTCTGCAAACCTTCGGAAGGGCGCTGTCCAGGGGCCGGATTCCCGCTTGGGCGGGAATGCCCGGAGTCTCGAAAGGGATTCCATCCCGAATGGCAGCAGCACCCAGCGGGTGGTCTTGGCTGGAATGGACTGGGCTGATGTTCGAGGGAGGAGACGACGATGCAATCCCAGCAGGTGAGACGAACAACGATGACACGGCCTGCGCTTCGTTCCTGCGGACCCGCTTGGATGGCCGTTACGCTGGCGTTAGGGCTAGCCAGCGCCGCCCTTGCGGCGACAGGCGCAGAGCGGCAGAATAGCTCCAATTCCTGGAGACTCGCCACGGATGACACCGAGATTGTATTGTCTCGACAGGGCGGCTGGCCGGTGCTGGAAGCATTAAGGTCAACCGGCACCGGGCGCAATTGGCTGATGTCTCCCCTGAAAGAATCGCTGATGAAGACTGTCGAATTCGACGGCGTAGCGAAGGACCTCGACTGGAAATTTGAGGGTGCGGACCTTGACAGCAAGGGCGAGCAGTTGAAACTTCACTACAGCAACTCCAACCCGAAGTTGAGCCTTGATTCAGTGTGGCGCGCTCAACCCGGACACGGTCCGGCAGAGCACTGGTTGACGATGACGAATCAGTCGGGACACTCCATTACCGTGACTCCGCAGGCGAGCTTGGAATTTGCCAGTCTGGTGGTCCCCTCGAAACAAATCGCGCGCGTCTGGTGGATCAACCGAGGCGGCGGCAATGCCAGCCGCGAGGGAGGCACGTTCACTGCTAATCTCGACTCCGACTTCGACCAGGTTTTGCAGAGTGATCCCACCGATGGTTCAAGTCCTGTTCCCTGGATGGCAGTGCAAGTCGGCCAGGACGAGGGACTCTACGTGGGCTGGGAGTTTTCGGGCATCGGCGGCATTCACGCCAAGACCATTTCTGTAGACCCAGCACGGTTCGAGCTGCGCGTCGGCCTGGCGCCAGATTTCAAGACTGACATCGCCGCTGGGGCAAGCTTTCCCGCGCCCCCGGCCTTTGTCGGCTGCTACCAAGGAGACATCGACGATGGCAGCTACACCCTGCACCGTTTCATTCTTGAAAAACTCTTGCCTCCCCTCCCCCAGGATCAGCCCTACCCAACCCTGGCTTACAATCTCTACCTTGACGTGGGCGGCAGCAAGGCACGCGAAGGCGATGTGCTGGGCAGCGCCGGTTTTTGCAAACTTCTGGGTTTTGAAACCTTCGTACCTGATGCCATGTGGTTTGCCAAGGACGGGGATTGGCGCTGGGATCCGGCACGCTTTCCTCGCGGCGGGGACCCAATAATCGAGTACACCCACCGGAGTGGAATGAAACTCGGCCTCTGGGTTTCCTGGACCCATGGTGGAGACTCAGTTTTTCCAGGAGCCCTGAACATTTTTTGGCATCCTGACTGGTCTACGGAGAAATTGAAGCTGGACTGGAAGCCGGAAGAGATCAATTGGAGCACCCTCATCGATCTGGGGTTTAATCCGGCCAGGGAGTGGGCCGAGCACGAACTGGAAAGAATTGTAAGCGAATATCGCCTCGACTACCTGAAGCATGATTACACCCCCATCGTAACTCAGTGCGTGCAAGGCAACCATCCGCACCACTACGGAGTGGACGTCAGCTTCTGGTCAACCTTGGGCTACTACCACGCCATGGAAGGCCTGAAGCAGCGACATCCGAACCTCACCCTCGAGGGTTGCTCCGGGGGTGGACACATTAAGGACTTCGGGTATATCAAACGCGTTCACTACATTGTAACCACCGATACGTTGTCCGCTCTTCCTGACCGGCAAAGTATTTATGATTCGACCTTCGCCTTTCCGCCCGCAGTCTTGATGGCCTACACGTATGAAAACTTCTACAACAAGGACTCTGACCAGCCGCGCCCTTTCCTGTGGCGCTCCGCGATGATGAGCGCCTGGCAGATCGATCCGACTCACACTGCCAACTGGTCTCCGGAGGAAATCGCCGGCGCCCAGCGCGCGACTGAAATCTACAAGTCCTGGATTCGTCCCATGCTCAAAGATGTCGAGGTTCATCATATCCTCCCACGGCCGGATGATTTCCATTGGGATGGGATGTTCTATTGGAGCCCCGGCCTTAAGCGAGGAACGCTCTATATCTTCCGACCGAATAACGACCAAGCAACTCAACGCATCCGGCTGAAGGGACTGATGCCCGAGGCGCAATATCGCATCCACTCAGAGGATGAATCAGTCCCGGAAGAAATTCGCGGCGGAAACGATTTGATGAGCAGCGGGCTTAAGGTAAAGCTTCCGCGCAAGTACAGCAGCGACTTGATCTACCTCGAGCAGAGCAAGTAAACGATGCAAGTTTGGAGGATCAAAGATGCGCGCGGGCCTGTCCAGATTACGCCCAATCCTGTGAACGATTACCTGCGGCTCCGCCGCCTGACTTGCGGAAGGGCTTCGCCTTTCCGAAGGAGCGGCGTTTTGAGCAAACTCTCCCGACGCGGACCGGATTAATAGGAGCGAATAATGAGACGACGCAATTTTTTGCACCAGATGGCCGCATCCATGGCGCTTGCGCCAGCAGCAGGCAGCCTTGGCTTTAACCCTTCCGATGGACAATCAAGGTCCCCTATCTCAGTCGGGTCTGATCGACAGCTTTTCATTGATGATTTTCTGATTGCTGAGGGACGCGGCGTCCACCTGGTGGTCAATCGCCCCGAGTTGACAAAGGAACGGTGTATCACGGCAGATAAGCCCTGGGAGGGTTTTGGCGTCCTGGCTTATAACTCGATAGTAGAAGACGAAGGGGTTTTGAAGTTATGGTACGACGCGATCGCTAATGATGGCAGCCGCTGGTGCTGCTATGCGACTTCTCGAGATGGCACGCACTGGGAAAAGCCCGATCTCGGAATCGTCCCTTTTGATGGCGCCAGAGACACAAACATTGTTTTCCCACCAGAGCGGATGCCGCACGAGCCCTGCTGCGTGTTCAAAGACTCTAACCCGGCCTGTCCTGCCGGCGAGAAGTTCAAGATGGTTGCAAGCTTGCAGCCGCCTGGGGGCAAGGAGGGAACCTATGTAGCGGCATCGCCGGATGGGCTTCATTGGAAACTCATGAAGGATTCACCGGCATTCCGCGCCAGCGACACGAACAATATATGCTTCTACGATAACAGCATCTCTCGCTACGTGGGGTACGTGCGCGTGTGGGATCCCATGAGGAAAGTCGGGCGATGCGAATTTGATGATATAACCAGTTGGGGCAAGGAGAATGTGGTTTTTTCCTACGATGACGAGGACCAGCGTGGACTCGATCGAGACCTGTTCTCGGGAATGGATTTTTACACTTCAGCGGCCTCGAAATACCCTGGCACCAGCAATGTCTACCTTTTGTTTCCTTCTGCGTATTACCACTACCGCGAATCTACGGCGCGAAAAATGGGGTCCGTGGATCCCAAGAATGATGGGCCGCTGGATATTCAGTTGGCGACAAGCAGAGACGGCAAGAAGTGGAATCGGTTGGACCGCAGACCCTTTATCCGGCTGGGCGAGGCAGGACAATTCGATTGCAGCTACGCCTACATGGCATCCGGATTTATTTGCCGCCAGGATGAGATCTGGCTTTACTATGCCGTATCGGATCATACCCATGGAAATTACGACGTCTCGCGCGACAAATTCACCGGAACCATCACCCGTGCAAAGCTTCGCTTGGATGGTTTTGTTTCGCTCGACGCTGACTATGCGGGAGGTGAGTTCAGCACTCCTCCTTTGGTGAATTCCGGCCGTCAGTTGACGTTGAATGTGGATGCCAGCGGGGGTGGGAGCCTGCGTGTGGAGATCCAGCCCGAGTCAGGCGCCGCCATGGAAGGGTTTTTGGCCGGCGATTGTGACCCGATCAATGGCAGTTTTATCGGGAAGGTAGTTTCCTGGCGCGGCAAGACGGATTTGAGCGCGATGGCAGGCAAGGCCGTGCGGCTGCGCTTTGTGATGAACGACGCGAAGTTGTACGCGTTCAAGTTTGAATAAGCTGGGAGAATTGTTGCAATACGCAAACGGCTGTGGGATGCTCTTTCGCGATTGAGACGCGTCCAAACCTGAAAAGAGAGTAGTCCGCCATGACTGAAGAAACAGCTGGCTCAACTCGCCTTATCACTCCGCGCATCCCGCGCCGCAAGCCGCTAACCAGCAACATCGGCATTTTTGGCGTTGGCCACCACAGCTACTGGCCGCAATTCGAGGGCTTGCTGGACGAGATGAAGAGAAAGCTCGGGGTGTTTGCCTGCAAGGTGCGCGCCTGCGGCGTCCACGTAACCGAGTTCGGCATAGTGGTCGATGCTCGCTCCGCTTACGCTCTGCGAGACCGGCTGAAAGCTGCGGCCCTCGATCTCATCTTCTGCGACATGGTCACCTATGCGACCTCGGCAACCTTCGGCATAATCATCCGCGACCTTGATGTTCCGGTCATCCTCGTGGCTTTGCAGCCCATGAAGGCCATGGATTATTCGCGCGCCTCCACTTACATGCAGCTCTCGAATGACGACTTTTGCGCGGTGCCGGAATTCGCGGGCGTGGCCATCCGAATGGGGAAAAGGCCGCCCCCGGTCATTCTCGGAACTCTCGAGCACGATCCCCAAGCAGACGCCGAAATCGCCGGCTGGTGCCGCGTGGCGTGCGTGCTGCACGACCTCAAGCGGGCGCGCATCGGCCACTTCGGTCACGTGCTCGAAAACATGCTCGACATGCAGACCGACCACACCGCTCTCACCGCCGCCTTCGGCTGCCACATCGTCCAGACCGAGCCCGACGATCTCCTGCGGCACTTTCGCCGCGTTTCCGACACTGACACCGAAACGATGAAGAAGCAGATTCTCGAGGTTTTCGACACGCCCGATCCGAAATCCGATCCCATCACTTGCAAGCTCACTCCTGAAGATCTTGACATGGCTGCCCGGGTTGCGGTGGCGCTAGAGCGCTTCGTCGACGAGCAGGAGTTGGACGGGCTTGCCTATTATTACGAGGGAGAGCCGGACAGCCCCATGCGCCGGCTCGTCACCAACCTGATCGTGGGCAATTCGCTCCTCACCGCCGCCGGATTTCCGATGTGCGGCGAGTCCGATCTCAAGACCTGCATCGCCATGCTCATCGAAGATCGGCTGGACATCGGGGGCAGCTTCGCGGAATTTCATCCTATCGATTTTCAGGAGGGATTCGTTCTTGTGGGGCACGACGGTCCGCATCATCTCAACATTGCCGAGGGCAAGCCCGTTTTGCGCAGCTTGCTCAAGTACCATGGCAAGCCCGGATCCGGGGCCAGCGTGGAGTTCAGAATCAAGGACGGACCCATCACCATGCTCAGTATCGGCATCACCTATGGCGGGCGGTTTAAGTTTATTATCGCCGAGGGCGAGAGCGTGCGGGGTCCCATCCCGCCCACCGGAAACACCAACACGCGTGGCTTCTTCCAGCCTGACGTGCGCACATTTCTGAAGCGTTGGGTCGCAGAAGGCCCCACCCATCACTTTGCTCTCGGCACCGGTCACCACGCCCGCCTTATCCAGCAGGTGGGCGAGACGCTGGGCCTCCAAACCGCATGGATAGAAGGTTCCTATGAACAGAAATAGACTGGTTTTCTTCCTCACACTGGCTTCATTCGCGACGTTGCTTGTTGGCGTCAGGCCGCTTGCCGCAGCCGACCAAACGATCTGGGAAATTGGAAATTTCGACCAATCGTCGGCTGAGTTTCACGCGCCAACTAACTTCTCGGACCCGCACTACAACCCCATTTTCACAGTGGGCAATAGCGATCCGTCGAAGGACTGGCCTGGGGCGCAGCCCGGCACCGCCAACCCGGATGCCCAGGGTCGGCCTCATCCCTACACGATCGTTTTCAATTTGGCGAATCCTCCGCGCGGCGCCTTCCGGCTGGTGGTCTCTGTGGTCCTGAATCGGCCGCGCGTTCCCAGCCTTCTGGTCGACATCAACGGGAAATCGGGCTTGTTCTATTTCCATCGCAAAGTGAGCTACTACCCCGGCGATGGTGGGATCGATTCGCCCATCTACGGCGGCGACCGGCTCGAGTTGGCGCTGCCTACCGCGGCACTCAAGCGCGGGGAGAATAGGCTGTCGCTCACAGCCGTGGACGACCCCAAGGACAGTCCGGGCGACTCCTGGCTCTTCTACGACGCTCTGCGGCTGGTGGTGGACCCCGAGGCCAAAGCGCCGCGCTCGGCTGAGGTCAGCATCGACCCGACGATTTTTTACGTGAATCGTGACGGCGCCCTTTCCGAATTGGCCGAGGTCACCATCACACACCCTGGACCCTTTCACCACGGAGAGGTGACTCTGACGGTGGGCAGCAAGAGCCTGAAGGCGGCCCTCGCTCAAGGGCACGACTTCGGTGAAGAGCGGCTCGAGTTCGCTGTGCCCGACGTGGGCGGCCCCACCGAAGTTGCGGCCAACGTCCGCCTCGACGGCCGCGCCTTCAAGTCGCGGGTCAACTTCGTGCCCCGGCGCAAGTGGACGATTTACCTGGCGCCGCACGCGCATCTCGATATCGGCTACACGGACTACCAAGCTAAGATCGCCGAAATCCAGAACCGCAACGTTGACGGGCTGCTGGATGAGATCGAAGCCCATCCGGACATGCGCTTCAACCTTGATGGCTCCTGGATCGTGCAGCAGTATCTGGCTTCTCGGAACAAAGACACTCGGGAACGGCTGCTGAAATTCGCTCGAGAAGGCAAGATCGCGATACCAGCTCAATCAGCCAGCCTGATGACCGGCTACCCGACACTGGAGGAGCTGATTCGATCCACCGACTACACGCGTCAGCTTCACCGGCAGGACGGCATCCCCTTTGACTATGCCAACATCACCGATGTCCCCAGTTACACTTGGTCCTATGCTTCGGTGCTGGCGGCGCTCGGCATCAAGTACTTTTCGGCGGCGGCCAACAGCGACCGTGGGCCGATCCTGCTCTACGGACGCTGGAACACCAAAGCGCCGTTCTGGTGGCAGGGCCCTGACGGGCAGAAGGTGCTGATGTCCTACTCACGCCAGTACTCGCAGCTCTGGTTCGCATGCGGAATTCCTCCCCAGGAGGCGAACTGCCGCCAGGCATTGCCCACCTTCTTCCAGCAGTATGAGTCGCCTTCCTACAAGCCCGACACGGTTCTGATGTATGGCAGCCAGTTCGAGAACACCTACCTCGTGCCGGGCGAGCGGGAGTTCGTGGAAAAGTGGAACGGCCAGTACGCATATCCTACGATAAAGCTCTCAACCTTCCGCGATTTCATGAGCTATATCGACCAGCACTACGGCCCCGAGATCGAGACCGTGAAGGGCGACGGAGGGCCCTACTGGGAAGACGGCTACGGTACCGACGTGCACTATCTGGCCATCGACCGCTCCAGCCAACAGCGCGCGCCTTCCGCCGAGAAACTCTCGACCATTGCCACCTACTTCGAGAAGAACGTCTCCGGCCCGGCGAATGAGATTCGCACCATGTGGGCTGACCTCGTGCTCTACGCCGAACACACCTTCACTTACTGGGGGGGCTACTCCCGGCCTGAAAGCGTGGAGACGCTGCGGCAGTTTGAGGTGAAGGACCACTTCGCGGTCGACGGCCGGCTGCGCGTCAACGCCGTTCTCGATCAGTCGCTCAGCCAACTCGCGGATAAAATTCACGTGCCTGCCACCGCCCTGGTGGTGTTCAACCCCTTGAACTGGACGCGCAGCGAACTGGTCGAGACCGACCTCGACGCCGGCAACGCGATCCTTGAATATCCCGCAAAAACGCCCGTGCAGCTTGAAGTGCTCGCCAAGCACGACGGCTACAATCACGTTCGCTTTCTGGCTCGCGATGTGCCTTCGCTCGGTTATCGCTGCTACCAGGTTGTGCAGGCGCCCCAGTCCGCCCCGGCAGAAGAAACCTGCTTGCCTGCGACCAACGTGTTGGAGAACGCCTACTATAGAATTGAAGTCGATCCCCAGGCGGGCGGCATCAAGAGCATCTTCGACAAACAGCTCAACCGCGATATCGTGGACGCTTCGAGCCCCTATCGCTTCAACCAATACCTCTATGTTTCGGGCGGCGACGGCGAGACGCAGCTTGTCTTCATGCGCAAGTCGCTGCCCTTCGCGAAACTCACCGTGACCGGTTCGAGCGGCGGCCACGTCTCGAGCGTCCGGCGCACACCCTATGGGCAAGTCCTGACCTACGAGACAAGCGGTCCTCACGCTTCGATTGCAACGGATGTCATTCTTTACGATGGCCAGAAGCGGATCGACCTGGCAAACCGAGTGCAGAAGGAGGGGGTGGACGTCAAGGAAGCGGTCTACTTCGCGTTTCCTGTGGCAGCCGAGCGTCCTGAGTTCAGTTACGAGATTCAGAACGGCTGGGTGGACCCGGCGCACGACACGCTGAAAGGCGGGAACGTTGCCTGGTTCACGGTTCAGCACTGGGTGCGGGTGGCCTCGGCGGGCCTCAGCGTCGGCGTGGCGCCAGCGGACTCGCCCCTGATCACTCTCGGAGACGTCGTCCGCGGGACGTGGCCGGAGGAGTTTCAACCCAAGGCCAGCACAATCTTCTCTTACGCCATGAACAACTACTGGCACACTAATTTTCGCCGGGTACAGAGCGGGGATTATACGTTCCGGTACGCGGTGACGAGCGGAAGTGATTTGTCACCCGGTGAACTCGCGCGTTTTGGCCGCGCCGCCATGACTCCCCTCGAAATGGGCGCGCTGGTCCCGAATGACAAGTTCGATGACCCGGAGCGTCCCCTGCCGCCCGAGCCGAGCAGCTTCCTCGAGGTCGACGCGCCCAACGTGGTGGTGGTGAACTGGAAAGCCGCCGATGACGGCAGAGGCACGATCATCCGCCTGCTGGAGGCGGGAGGCGCCGCAGCAACCGCGAAGCTGACCTTTCCCATGTTCAATGTTGAGAGCGCCTGGCGCTCCAATGCGGCAGAGGAGAATCAACAACCACTCAATCCCTCCGGGCACTCGCTGACGATAGACCTGAAGCCGCACGAGATCGCCACGCTGCGAGTCGTGGCCGCTATGTCCGGCCCGGGACGCTGAGGCGCGCTCTCGTGAAGAGAGTCATCACTTTCATGGCATACGCGGAACCAATCATGAAAAAACTAATCGTTCTGATTTTGCTCTTCCTCTTCCTTCCCGCGACGATTGCCTGCGGCCAATCCGCCGGGAAAACTTCCCTGGTTGAGCGCGTTGGCGATACGGGGTTCGTGCGCGTCGATGTGGAGAGCTTTCAGTCGCTCGACGCGCGCCAGCAGCAGCTTGCTTACTGGCTGGCACAAGCTTCGATAGCGCTCGATCCGATCGCTTACGCCCAGTTCTCGCGCTTCGGTTTGCGCCAGAAGCGACTGCTGGAGGAGATCGTCGCCCACTCGAACGGCGCTGAACCCTCCCTTGATGAAAAGATCGCCGAGTTTACGAAGCTATTCTGGGCCAATCGCGGCAATCATAACCAGCTCACCTCGCAGAAGTTTCTCCCGCGGATCAACTTTGAGGAGCTTCAAGGAGCCGCGCTGGCTGCGCAGAAAAACGGCGCCTTTGCCTCCCGCTACGCCGATCTCCCTCCGCTCTCCACTCCCGCGCAGTTGAATCGCGAGCTCGCCGATCTCCGTGCGTCGCTCTTTGATCCCGATTTCGAGCCGATGCTCACGGCCAAGAGCCCTCGCCCCGGCCAAGACATCATCCAGGCCAGCTCGAACAGTTTCTACGAAGGCTTGACTCTCGCCGATCTGAAAGATTTTCACGATGCCTACCCGCTCAACTCGCGCTTGGTGAAGGGCGAAGACGGTAGGCTGCACGAGGAGGTCTATCGCGCCGGCACTCCTGACGGCAAGATTCCTCCGGGCCTCTATGCCACCTTCCTTCGACGCGTCGACGAATATCTTGCCAAGGCCCAGCAATTCGCCGAACCCGGCCAGGCCCAAGTGATCGGCCAACTCATCCGCTACTATCAGACTGGCAATCCCGCTGATTGGCTCCAGTTCGGCGCCGATTGGGTGCAGAACAATGCCACCGTCGACTTTGCCAGCGGCTTCATCGAGGTCTACCGCGACGCTCGCGGCGCCAAGGGCAGCGCGCAGAGTTTCGTCAGCATCACCGACAAGGCCATCACTGACACCATGATCCGCCTTGGCGACAATGCCAATTACTTCGAGCAGAAGGCTCCCTGGTCTGCGCAGTACAAGAGGCAATCCTTCAAGCCGCCGGTCGTGAAGGCCATCGAGACCCTTGTCGAGACCGGCGACTTCGACGTGACTACCATCGGCGATAATCTTCCCAACGAAAACGAAATCCACGAGAAATACGGCACCAAGAATTTCCTTTTCACCAGCAGCACACGCGCGCTGAACAACGCCACCGGCCATGTTGCTTTCGGGGAATTCGCCGCCACGCCCGAAATCTCTGCGCGCAATCGCCGATTCGGCGATGACGCCGAAGACCTGATGACGGCGCTACACGAGGTCATTGGCCATGGCTCCGGCAAATTGAGCGAGCGTGTGAAGAGCGGCGCTGAGCCCTATCTGAAGGAATATTTTTCCACGCTGGAAGAAGCACGCGCCGATTTGATGGCGCTCTGGAACGCCTGGGATCCCAAACTGAAAGAGCTCGGCCTTGTCTCCAACCAGGACGAAGTTGCCAAAGCGATGTACGATTCCGCCGCCTTGGTCGCGCTCACCCAGTTGCGCCGCATCCCTCATGGTGACGCGATTGAGGAGGACCACGAGCGCGACCGCCAGTTGATCGTCAACTTTATCCGCGACCGTGTTCCCGGCGCCATCAAGCAGTTCAACCGCGACGGCAAAACCTACATCCAGGTGCAGGACTATCAAAAGATGCATCAAGGCGTGGGAATGCTTTTGGCCGAGCTTATGCGCATCAAGGCCGAAGGCGATTACGCCGCCATCAAGGCGCTCGTCGATAAGTACGCCGTCCACTTCGATCCCGCGTTGCGGGATCAGGTCGTCACGCGTTATCAGAAGCTCAACCTTCCCACTTATTGGGCGGGTATCAACTCCTTGTTGTCCGCGCAATTCGGGCCAGGCGGCAAGATTCAGGCCGTGCACCTTAGCTATCCGCGCTCCGTCGTTCAGCAGTACCTGGTCTACTCCTCCATGTACGATCGCTCCCTGCTCGCCGGGCCCAAGTCTGTGAAAGGCGCGAAGTGACGGCGTACCCATCCTGTCCACAATCGCTGCATTTTCACGTGCAGTGATGGGAGTTGGTGGCTGCGGTCGGTGATTTTCTAGCGGTGGGCACGGGGAAGGCATGGAGGTTGGCGGGTGGGGCGTTGCGTCGGCGCCGGCTGGCGCGCCCGATTAGAGCCACCGACTTCAAAAGAGGAGGTCGTGCTACTCACCGATCCAAGTTCCTTGCTTCTTTGCCCTTTCGACGGCCATACCGAGAAAGTTCATCAATATAGCCTTCGAGCAACTGAAGGGCCTCGCCATTTCAGGGTGAAATTGGGAGCCGTAAACCGGCCTCCCGACCGCCTTTATCATTTCGATACAAACAAGGCCCTTGCTGTCCCGCGATGTGGCGACAACTTCCCAACCTTCCTCGACGATGTGGACTGTCCAGGTGTGGTATTCGGGACCATAGAAGGGGTTGTTCAAGCCTGCGAAAATGGGATCATTTTTCTGAATAGTGATAGGCGGAATATCGTGTTCGACGACGTCCTTCACGGTGTCCGTCGTGTAGGATCGTCCCGTGGGCACAGCGAAGGTGTGGCCGTACGCCATGGCCATCAACTGGACCCCGGCACACGATCCGTAAGTAGGAATATTCGTTGTCCTGGTCAGCTCAAACTCTCCGCTGAATTCGAAGCAGGGAAGCTGACAATATTTGTTACCCGATCCACTCAAGAAGATAGCCACAGGCTTGGGGTTCACTTGCTTCAAAATTTCAGGTGAAAAGGTATAAGCCGGAAGTTCGAGAACCTGAAGGTCCCAGGGAGGGGCCACATGACCTTCCAGGCCCCTGACCATTTTTCCAAAGTCGGTCTTGACGATGCCTGCCTCCGCGCGGAATCCTACGACATTCCTAATCACCAAAACGTAGTTCCCTTTAGGGACTTGAGGAACGGGCGGTTGTCCGCTCAAATACATCATGACGTCGTATATTCGGGGGCTTTGGCCATGCCATGCTTTGATACACAGCCTGAAATATCGAGCGGTAACGGGTTTCCTATCTAACTGAAAGATCTCTCGATAGGAATCAGAATTCCTTCGCTCTGTTTCAGGGATGTCGGTCCAGGTCTTCCCATCATCGCTGTGCTGCCACACAAACCCCGCCAGCCTGCCATCAAGGTTCGATCGGCTCGACCACTCGACGGATTTTGGCAAACGAGCTTTCCACCCTGCCATACCGCTTGCCAGGAAGATGCGGGAAACAGGCCGGGGCTCGCCAAGATCGAACAGGACCCAATGGCCCGACTGGCCGGCCGCTCCCTCCCAGTAGGTCGCATTATCGTCATCGTAATCCAGAATGAACTGCGTTCCATGTCCGGAGGAGGTGGTGACGTTTCGTATAGGAATTCTCAGATATTCAAATCGCTTCTCCGCGGACGTGTTCACGAAAAACCTGGCAGTCACTCCGCCGCATTCCGTACTCCAAGGGCTTTCTTGCCCCGCAGAATCGACCGCTTTCACTCTCCAGAACCACTGGGTATTGTCGCTTAGAGGGCTCTGAAGCCTCGTCGTCGTGTTGTAAACTCCCTCAGGAATCCCGCTCATCTCAGTCAAGTTTGCGGTCTTAAAGGTGGGAGAAGAGTCTACCTGGAGGACGTACCTGCGCGGAGGTATGCCGCCTTCGCTGTTATCCCACGCCAGCACCGGTCTTAGGTTGGTGGCGATTTCATCGAGCCGGGGAGTGACCTCCAAGGTTGGAGCTGTCAAGGCCGGCGCGGCAGACAATGTGGTGCCAGCCAACATCAAACTTGCTATGATAGAAGATACAATTATGAGACTT
>Ga0326728_10018197_pt1 | contig 13900 bp, 19 predicted proteins | sample MB3enrmetagenome_FD_207602 | JGI IMG/M metagenome (GOLD analysis project Ga0326728, IMG submission 207602) | Lab enriched peat soil microbial communities from McLean, Ithaca, NY, United States - MB31MN | ecosystem: Environmental > Terrestrial > Soil > Wetlands > Peat | place: USA: New York... | reverse complement strand
CGTCTCTACCTGTCTTCTTTCAAGAATTTCACTTTGCAGATCTGCCAACTTTTGTTTCAATTCTTCATAAGACGGTTTTGGGGCCATAACGACATCCGTCAATTGCTGTCGAGGGCACTGCTTGCTTTCCGTACACTGCTGTCCGATTCAGGAAACAGGGAAGACGTGAGCTCCGATTTTGTAGCATACTGGAATTACCGTAAGCTATTAATGAAAAAGGCAAAATTACATCCATAGCAGTGCAGGGTAGCATAGTCTTCCGCAATTGTCCAAATTTGTTGATTAAAATCGTTTCAGCAGCAGTCTGCAAAGCGGTTCCCGGTTCAAGGGGTTGTTGCCCGAAGATGCAGGTTCTCCCGCGAAGAAGCTCTAGAATCGTCGGCCAGCTCCACAGCGTTGCCCTCCGGGCGAGCGGTGACATTCTGGCATCACAACATCACAAGCTTAGAGGGATATCATCGAAATGCAGTTATCATTGTTATTTTTCAGTTGTCAAAAGGTGAGGGGAAAAACAATGAGGAAGTTAACTTCGAAATGGATTCTATATCGCGGCCGGAAACTCGGCAACGGTCTGAACGATGATAGAATAGGTTGCATCCGGTAAAAGGTGTTGTTTATCTCAACCGTTCTAAATCTCTCGCCGTAATAATGCAGCATCCCCTTGGCGGGCAGATCATCGGGATAGAAACTTCCCTTCCACTCCTTGTAAGAATAACCGCTGGTGCCGACGTAGAGGTTCATTAACGTAATATAAGCACAGGATTTGATCTTTGGCTATCATCTCGTGTCGTTGTCCAGTACTATAAGGAGGCGTCGTAATAGCAGGGGACGAAGAGGTCCGCCCCCGGATTCCGGAGGCCGATGTATTGAACAAAGTGTGCCGCCGGGTGCGAAGTCCGGATCATGAACTTTGGCCCCGTATATGCCCTCTGTGTAAACCGGAGATCCCAAGAAACTGATTCAACTTACTGGAGCCGAACTATGGGCGCGAAGACTTGGATGCTCGTATATGCAGTCTCAAATGCGCGTGAAGCATTCTGCGCTAACCCTCAGTTGGATCGTGAGGCAACTCAAAGGCTCGCCGGCACCCTTTTCCCCGAAAAAAAACTTGAGCCTCTGGGCGATGGTGATCTTTCCTACACGTGCCCGCCGGATAACGAGCTGCACATCGGATGCTTTCCAGGGGTATCGGTCGTTGCAGCCAAAGAATTCGGCATCGACCACCCGTCAAAGCTGCACCAAAGGTTCATCGCCGCCGGAGACAGGGGAACGATCACGCTCCATGCCATGCATAGCGTGGTTGACTGGTTTGCGTATGCGATATGGGCCGACGGAAAGTTGCTCCGCTCTCTAAGTCTTTCACCCGACAGCGGCATCCTCGAAAACATCGGGCAGCGGTTGCCATTTGAAGAACCATATTGGTCAGGCGAACACCCGGCCATCGACAGCGAGAAAGAGACGGATACTTATCCCTTCCCCTTCCACCCTTTGGAGTTAGGAGAAGCTGCCCTGCGAGAACTGTTTGGCTACCAGCTTGAGGGTTATATGGATACTTCGCTGTTTGAACCGGAAACGATTCCTCTGGTTCGATATAAGCGTTCTCGACCGTCGTGGTGGAAATTCTGGCGTTGAGCCCAAGTAGAACGTAGAAGGGTAGGGTAGAGAGCAGGCCTCTCTCTACCCTACCCGCTTATCGCGAAATCAGTAACGGCCTCCGTTGCCATTGAAGGCAATACTCCTTTTTTATCGCCAAAAAGGGCTTGAGGCCGTATTGTTCATATATGGGCGTTGAAACGTCGCGCGTCTCTTTTTACGCTAAATGCCTGAGGCCTAAAATGAACAAGTTCACCGCTATAATTGAGAAGTGTTCCGAAACCGGTTTGTATGTCGGGTATGTCCCGGGTTTTCCTGGGGCGCACAGCCAGGGGGAGACACTGGATGAACTCCACCGGAATTTGCAGGAAGTCATAGGTATGCTTCTCGAAGACGGGGAGCCTTTATTGGAAGGCGAATTTGTGGGGACCCATGTCGTCATGGTGGCATAATGGGAAGACCACCTGACCTGAAACCGGGAGAGGTAGTTTCTATTCTTGAAAAACTCGGCTTCACCGAAGTCCGTCAGAGAGGGTCCCACCGGCAGTATCGCCACACTGACGGGCGCCAAACCACGGTTCCTTTCCATAAGTGGCTGGACATTTCTCCAATATTGCGGTTCGGGGTCGGGCCGGGCTAAAAGCCTGCTGGAAGCGAAAATGGGTGTCGCAGACGCCCATTTTTTGGCCTTAAAACCTGCTTTTTAACCCCGAAAATGTCCATTCGGCAGGGGGGCAGAATTGATACGAAGTCCCAAAGCTCGGGCGTCACACGACTCCTAATCCGCAGTTTCTTCCAGCAGCTTAGCGGCGGATGGCCGATGGCAACTGAAGCTTCTCCTTAGTCTCTGACGGACCGGGCCAGAGCCGTTTCGAGTCACTCCTCCACCGATTCACCCATTCAACCGGCTCGCCAGTCCTTTCTCCTCACCCTTCACACTTCACCCTTCACTCATCACCGCCTTTTTGCCGTTTCTGGTTGCCGCTTCTGGTTGCCGTTTCTGGTTGCCGCTTCCGGTTGCCGTTTGGCATGGCTCAATCTGTTCATGTTAAAATATAGCCCGGATTTGAATCGAGACGTTTCGGCTTTTGCCGTCCTCGGTTCACGGCTCACCGCGAAGCCAAGATCTTTGACAAATGAATATCCGTTACTCAGCCCTCAGTCTTTACTCCAGGCGCCTCGCGCCGCTCACTCCTCACTGTTCACTATTCACCATTCACTATTCACGGTTTTCCAGGTGTTTCCATAATGTTTCCATTACAAACAAAAAGCATAATCATCACAAACCCTTACTGATGGAAACATTCTGTCGATGGAAACACTCATGGAAACATTCATGGAAAGATTTTTGGGCTTTATGGAAACACTTTCAGAAATTCATGGAAATACTTTTCGAGTTTATGGAAACATTATCAAGCAGTTGTTACTGCGTACGGTCAAGTCTCCGCTTGACCTGAATGCCCACGCACTGCGCCTGGATTTGCGGACTGACCAATACTTCGAAAACTGGACAATTCGCTGTGCAAAGCCCCCAGGAAACTCAATTCACACAGCCAGTTCAAGAAACTTTTTCGCCATCTGGGGGGCCGTTCCTTCATCCTCGTGCTTGAAGAACACGAATACATCCCGCCAGCCTTGTTCCCGCACCAGCTTCAGCTTACTCTTCAGCTCCGCATCGCCATAATCGAGCCGGCGCAACCTTAAATAGCCCCAATCCGCGGTCGAAACGAAAGGGACCTCAAGATCGTTGTCCGCCTCGGCGATGCACAGCGCGGCCTGATGATCGCGCAGCAGCCCGAAGACCTCTTCGTCGAACCACGACTGATGGCGGAATTCAAACGCAACTCTACGCTTCGACGGCAGCAGAGCAAGAAAATCGCGCAGCCTCGGCACATCCTTTTTCAAATTCGGCGGCAATTGAAACAGCAGCGGCCCCAGGCGCTCTTTCAGAGTCCCGGCGGCTTCGAGCAGATAGGATACCAAATCGGCTGCGTCCTTTAGCCGCCTCATGTGGGTGATTTGCCGCGATGCTTTGAGCACGAACTTGAAATCGGCGGGAACTTCACCGGACCAAGCTTCCAGAACAGATGTCTTAGGCAGGCGATAGAACGTATTGTTTATCTCAACCGTTCTAAAGCGCTCGCCGTAATAATGCAGCATCCCCTTCGCGGGCATATCCCCGGGATAAAATGTCCCCTTCCATTCTTTGTAGGAATAGCCGCTTGTGCCGACGTAGAGGTTCATGTCCACCACGTGCAGACGCGCCGGGCGTCATTTGAAAGTTATGCCTAATATAAGATAAATCAGAAAAAAGGGGCTTCGCGGGAACGCGAGAAACAATCTCATCATTCTAAGCCCTTTCAGGGGATGATTATCTATAATGCGACAGCACCCAGCGCCGCACGTCAATTTCCGCATCGTTGTTTCATCTGCAGCGAAAATGCCGGCGGGCAGGGTGAAGCTGTGCCCATTCTACCGGGCTAACTGTCCAAATTCAGCACAGGTTGAACCTCAACCGCGCGGTTGAGGTTGAAAAACACGGCTCCTTTCTCGCAATCCCACCTTCTGCAGGTAGATCTGATTCATCTATTTCTATTGGCTGCCAGCGCCGCCATTTTGATTTCATCATAAGCCTGGTCAAGTAACTCCTTTGCCCTTGCTGCATGGCCATTCATGTCGTATTCATTAGCCACCTGCGCGGCAGCTATCTTATTGATTGCTCTTTCAATGAGTTTCTGGGCTGCTCTAAGATTGCCGTGACGTGGGCCCACATCAACGGCATTAACCGCAACATCGGTGGACACAAGCCCGATCACGAGAAAACCGGCGACTAAAATCTTTATTAATGACGATTTCATTTTTCCTCTCCTTTTTCCAAATATCTCCAGAATTCACCGGGAGGCAAACGCGGTTTAACGTAGCCCCGGTTCATTGATTTGCTAAATCGGTCCTAAATCGGTATCTGTAGCCGGCCGCGTAGCACCGCCGTGACTGCCTCCGGCTCTTCCAGCGGAGTAAAATGGCCGGCCCGCTCGATCACCGTGATCTTTGCGCCCGGGTGCTCGCGTGTGCCACCACTCCAGCGTACACGCGCTCGGCGATTGCCGTGATCGAGCCACAGTCGCCGAAGTCGCGGCCGGGCGCTAAAGCCTTCAGCTCGACGAGTTCTAACCGCCGGAGTTGCTGAGTGCAGCAACAGCCTGCAAGCCGTTCGAACCTGTCATCATTCCGACTCGCCCAGAAGGCCGCCAACGTCCGCAGGATACCCCGCCGCCGCGAACTGTCTTGCTTTGGCATCGAAATAAGCCCGGACCCATTGGAAGCGCTCCCCGTTCTTGGGCAGCCCGACCGTGCCGGCGATGCTGGCAAGACTGATGGTCTTACCATGGGAGCCCCAGTTACCCTCCGTAACCTCGTCGATGATGACTTGCACGCTCCCTCCTTGCCCGGGATCGTTGGGGTTGCCGGTGACGGCCACGATGGCGGCAGTTACCGCGGCATGGACCTCGGTCTTGTGCACCTGATTCATATAGCCTTCGGGGATGGTCACGCGAACCAGAAACTTGCCCGGCGGCGCGACGTAAGTGGCATCGGTACGGCCACCGACCCACCAGTCGGATTGCGCGACCTCGGTGAACAGAACCGATGCGAAGCCGAGACCGCCAGCCGTCTTGGCGTTGCCCTCCATCAACAGCAAAACGTCGGTTAATTGCTGGGCGAGCGCCGCCTTGCGTTCACCGGTCAGCGATCCTTGCGGGTGATAGATCTGCAGTATGGGCATTTGGGTTCTCCATTGCATCGCCGCCAGGCGAGGCTGTCTGGTTGCCGATTGAGGGGACGCCGAGCGGGTCGGGTCACTTCGCCCGGTTATGGGGCCGTTTCTACGATTAGCAGGTCGGTTTCCTGCGGCCATGTCCGGAGGTTGATCTGCTTCGCACCCCAGATTCCGCTGCTGTCGCGGCGGGCAAGGGTGACGTCGTTACAATGGACTTCACCTTCCAGCACGAAGACGTAGACGCCGTGCGAGGCCGACTGCGGCACGTAGTCGAGCGCAATCTCTGTGTCACTCGACAGGCGCGACACCGTGACATCCTGCGAGAGGCGCAGCGCGCCGTCCGCTTTGCCCACCAGTTTAACGAGCTGATTGCGATTGGCCAGGGCATCGAAATGATTCCGCGTATACGACGGGGGAAGCAGGAGCTGGTCGGGCAGGAACCACATATATATAGCGTGCATGTCGTCGTTCTTCAGGTTCACCTCGCAGTGCTTGCCCCCCGAACCTGCGGAGAAGACGTAGTAATCGCCCGATGTCAACTGATCGATGTTGCCCACCGTGTTGATGTGCGTAAGCTCACCCTGCAGGACAAACGCGCAGATGACGAAGTTGTGATGACGGTGAATGTTGTAACCGCAGCCTGGTCCGGTAAAGACCTCGTCGCCGAATACCCGCAGTCGGCCGAACCCTGCGCGGCCAGCCTGATACGGGCCAAAGTTGAAGCTCGAGTGGCGAATCAGAACTGCCTCGGGATGTCCCGAGATGTAAGTCGCGAGCGGGCCCGTCGACCGTAACTTGTTGTAGCCGCGCGCCTCGGCGCGCATTACGAAGGAAGTTTTCACGGTTGATCTCCTCTAGATGATATGGAGTGAGGGGTCAGGCGGCGGCGCGATGGGGCCCACCCGCGGCGGATGGGGCTCACCCGCGGCATAGGGAATCTCGACCATTTCGAACCTGTGTTTTGGTGTGAGGCAGTCCGGACATGCCCAGTTCTCAGGGATATCCGCCCATCGGGTGCCCGGCGCGATGCCGTGCTCGGGCAGGCCCAGGGCTTCGTCGTACAGGAAGCCGCACCCCAGACATATGAAGCGCTTAAGGTCTTCGCTCATGTTGCTCTCCTTGGGTTAAATGTTGTCTAAGAGTGTCACCTACTGCAGCAGCGCGTGATGTATATTATACGAATCGTCGTTTGGGGACCCGGCAGAGGGACTGGGCATCGTGGCCTTGCCTCTTCCTGAATATGCTTGGAGATGAAATAGCATGTAAGCACTCCTGAGGTATAGTCAAGCTGGCATAGAGGCACGGCAACTTTGTGCCAGCCGGAATTCCTTCCATAAACATTATGTTACATCGCTTTCGCACAAGATGTACCCACTTCCTGATCTCCGCATTGTCGTAGTCTGGCCGCCGCAACCGCAAATAGCCCCAATCCCCGGTCGAAACGAAAGGGTCTTCAAGATCGTTCTCAGCCTCCGCAATGCACAGCGCGGCCTGGTGATCGCGCAGCAGCCCGAAGACCTCTTCGTCGAACCACGATTGATGGCGGAACTCAAACGCAACTCTACGCTTCGACGGCAGCAGAGCAAGAAAATCACGCAGCCTCGGCACATCCTTTTCCAAATTTGGCGGCTGTTGAAAAAGCAGCGGCCCCAGGCGCTCCTCCAGGGTCCAGGCGGCTTCGAGCAGATAGGATACCGAATCGGCTGCGTCCTTTAGCCGTTTCATGTGACTGATTTGCCTCGGAGCTTTGAGCACGAACTTGAAATCGGCGGGAACATCGCCCGCCCATGTTTCAAGGACCGACACGCTGGGCATGCGGTAAAAGGTGTTGTTTATCTCAACCGTTCTAAAACGCTCACCGTAATAATGCAGCATCCCTTTCGCGGACATGTCCACGGGGTAAAACGTGCCCTGTCATTCCTTGTAAGAGTAGCCGCTTGTGCCGACGTAGAGGTTCATATGGTCCTGGAAGCGCTACACATTTTCTATCGGCCATTAAATGGGGGCAATCGCTGGCGATAGAGACGTTAACTTGGTCCCATTTTGATCTCTATTTGATCGAGGCTGCAAAGGATCGCGGTTCTCCTACCTCCTTGATCTGGAAGCAATGCCGGTCAGGCATTCGTTCCGCCATCAACGGTAAGATTCGACCCGGTAATGTATGAGGACTCCGGACCAGCTACGAACGCCACCAAGGCGGCGACCTCATCAACATGCCCATAGCGGTCGAGCGCTGTGGCGGCCTTCTGAGGCACCGCCCAATCGCTCGCCGCGGGATTCAAATCCGTGTCGATCGGACCCGGCTGGACGTTATTGACCGTGATACCCCGGCTCCCGACCTCTCTGGACAACCCCTGAGTAAACATCTTTACGGCTCCCTTCGTGGCCGAGTAGGCTACCAGCCCGGGCGCTTGGACACGCTCGCCCACGCACGAGCCGATCATGATGATGCGACCGCCGCTCTTCATGTGCTTCAGCGCCGCCTGCGTCGTGGCCAGTGTGCCGCGGACGTTGATGTCGATCACGCGATTCATCTCCTCGATCGTGGTCTCCTCGAACGTTTTCGGAATAGCTGTGCCGGCATTGTTCACAAGCACATCAAGTCGGCCGAAGGTCGAGACGGTCTTTTCGACCGCTCCCCTGACAGCTTCGACGTCGGCAGCGTCCGCTTGGATCGCGACGGCCTTTCCGCCACCGAGTTCAATCGCTTTGACCACGGCGGAAGCCGCGCTGGCGTCCTTCGCGTACGTGATGGCCACGCTCGCTCCATCCGCGGCCAGACGTTTCGCGATCGCGGCGCCTATGCCCCGCGAACCGCCCGTGATTAGAGCAATCTTACCTTCAAGTTTCTTGGACATTGTTTTTCTCCGTATGGCGACCTGAAATGATGACCCTCGCGCCTTCTTTAGCGAAAGCAAACGCGGTGGCACGTCCGATACCTGTAGGAGGGCTGGTGACCAGTACCACTTTGTCTCTCATTTTCGTTCTCCTCATTAGAGGCCTATTTTGTCACCTGCGTAACCCTCATCGAAACCGAAACCCTGACGACGGTTACACCCCAGACCCATAATCTAATATGCTAATTATTATGGATAAGACGGCAAGTATGCGGAATCTCTGATGAGAATTGGTATTTACCCAACCAGTTGCGCTTGGCATTCACCCGTTCAGAGTTCAGGGGTTATCTTTTGGCATATAAGAGGGATGGATTGCCCTCGCTTTTCGTGTTCTTGGCGCTTGACGTCTTCGAAATCCAACTCGCCGGGCGCCGGCGTTCCATATCGGATCCAGATCGGTCTTGACAACCGGCAGGTCGGAGCCCCATTGAGAATTTCGACCACTTTCGAGGGGTGACTCACCGCGCGCACCGAGAACAGCCTTAGTGCGATGGTAGGGGTAGAGTAGAGAGCAGGCGTTGTGCCTGCCCTCTACTCTACCCGTTCGTTCTTTACTGTGCTTGACCGCCCGCCTTGATCCCTCGGCGGCGCAACGCTTGCCGCCGGCGTGGATATAAACCAGACTACCGCCCTTTATCCGGCTGCTTACCGATTCCGCCACCTCGGGCGGGATGGTCGGAGACACCCCGGGCTTCGCCCCAGCCGGCCGCCGTTCAGCCTCACCGAACGCAGGCCGACGTATCGCCATTTTAGCAACAGGTAAAAGCTGCGAATTCCCGAGTTGAAATTCTCAGTGGGATTCTACAAGCAAATCTTTTGAAATTCATGATTGGGCGCCAATACCAGGCCTGCAATTACTTCGAGCCCATAGCCTTCAGCCGTGAAGATTGCCGTCCGGCAAAGTGATGTTTACCCTTTTTATAGTGAGTTAATTTGACTTTTATGAACACACTATGCAGAGCAGGATTCGATTCCTCATCATGCGTCCTGAGTAAATGACATGGTGAAAAGGTTAACCATTTGAAGGGATAGGAATAGTGAGAGCCTTACGATTGTTTCTAGCCGCTTTTTCGGTCGCATCGTTTGTGGTTGTTGGAAGTGTTTCCGCCTATGCGCAGGCGGAAGCATTGCCCTGTGAACAGGCCTTTGCAGACTACGCCCAGGGCAAGGACTACATGAACCAGGAAGATTTTGAACAGTATTGGGTAGACGCCGGCGAGGGACAGGGCAGCAACCTGAACCCGGAGGTTGGGGGCTCGGGTTCAGCTTTTATGAGTGCGAATCAGGTTGGAAATGGCAAGCTGTCGGAATCAGAGTTCTGTGCCTGGACAAGGCATAACCCGTGACTTGTGTTAAACGCGCGCGCGACCGTTTCCAACAAGGCGTCTACGGCTTCAGCCAAAACCTCCACGAGTGAGAGCACAAAGAAGACAGCGGGCTAAGACTACCTGTGAAACAGTGGTCGCCCCCGCCCCCTGAACGAAGAATGGGGGAATTACTTGCTGTGCGGTTGCCCGACTTCATCAGTATAGTTATGTCGTACCATGATGATCTACCTTTTGTCTCACATATACTGCTCTACCGTACTCAATTTTTTCATCGTCTATTATCATAATGCCTTCTCCTACGTTGACAACTTGTTTGCCATTTTGTGAACACACATTTACTATTCGGCAATGGTAAATCTGATTGTTAAGTGTGCTGCCTATGCTGATACTGCTCGTTTTTATGTATATTGTAAAGATCATGTCGTTACCAGCTTTATAAACATACTTTAAATCATCATTATGTAATGACATCGATTCATTTGTGACCACAGAATCAGCGCTTCGCGCCTGTGTGAGCGGTGCTGCGATAAATAACATTACGCATATCGATAATACTGAAAACATGCGCTTTTTCATGCACTTCTCCACTAGATTCAAATTCGGAAATCAAAAAAATCTTCCAGTTCTTTCCATCGAGCGCACTCTCCAATGTACTTCCAGAATGCCTGATCGGATATTTCATTGATCTTGTCGTAGCAAAGATTCTGCCAGTTCTCGCGTTTCCTTGTAAGCAAGATAGTACCTGATGAAGCCCCACAAGCCAGGTAACACCAGAGCGGGAGAGCGATTAGAAACTCGCTCTCCCAACCTGCAGGGAATCGACTTTCATAGAACGCAGCCCTGAAACGGCACTCAATAGTGAAAGCCACCAATTTCCATTTTGAATTCGGCACAAATATTTATGGGATACTTCCGGGATAATGTGAGTTAGGTGCCATTCCATACCTTCAGCTTCGGGAATGCACCTTTTAATGGTTAGAGACGGGCCTTTCGACTTTGTATACTTCAGATCTGCCGTGCTCTTTCCGCCTGTGTGTTCACATAAATCGCCTCTTTTGCCGGCGCGGTGAATGCCGCCGCATTCTTCCTGACGAACTCCTGCACGCTCAGCGGCCCTTGCCCCGTTAACGTGAGGACGTCGTCCGACATCCGGTCGTAGCGTCCAGCGCGGTGCAGATCGGCCATCGTCGCGAGGTGGTTGACCAGGTGAACGGGCAAGCCGCGCTCGAGCAGCCCGTCCCGCCATGGCCCGACCGGAATGTCCTGAAAGGTGATCGTGCGGCCAAGCGCCTTCGAATACTCCTGTGCATAGAAATGCATGTTCTCTGACTGCGGACCGGTCAGGTGATAGATCTTGCCGATGTGCGGCTGCGGATTGGCGAGCAGAGCGGCGACCACGCGTGCAACGTCTTCCGCTGCGACCGGCGAAGTCTTGCCCTGGCCGAACGGTAGTCTGATCTGATTTGATTTCCTGACCGAATCCGCTGTGAAAATCAGGAAGAAACCTTCGAGAAACACTGTCGGCCGCACGTGCACAACCGGCAGACCGGACCAGTTCAGCGCCTGCTCGGCGAGCCAGTGCAGCTTGTGCTGCGGGCTCGCGGTGGTTTCCGTAATGCTCATCTGTGAGACCGTCATCTGCGACATATTGATGAACGCCTTCACGCCGTGATGCTTAGCCACCGCTGCCGTATTGACCGTCGCGGCCAGATAGGCATCCGAAACCGACATGCCGAAGTACATCGTCTCGCAGCCGCTAATCACCCTATGCATCGAATCTAGATCCAGCAGATCGCCGGCCACGACCTCCGCACCCATGTCGCGCAACGCCTGCGCGCGTTCGTCTTCACTTCGCACCATCGCGCGCACCGCTTTGCCTTGCTTCAACAGCAGTTCGGTGACCGTGCGCCCTACCGCGCCGACGCGGCCCGCCGCGCCGGTGACCAGAATGGGATCTGCCATGTTTTTTCCCCCCCTGCGTTCACCTGAATCGAAGTCAGATTTCTTGAATGCGAGCGTCAGCCAGCAGAATCACTTGCCCCTTAAGGCGTGACTTTCAATACTCCTTGCTTGCAACTTCAGCCAAACGTGAACGAAAAGGCTTGAGCGCCGGGATCAAGGAACTCGATCTCAAATATTCTTAATCAGGTAGGTGCTCATCTCTGGACCCCGCAGAACGTCGGGTTCTTCCCTATTATCGCCATTGCTGCCAAAGCGGTGACTATCCCAAAAGGCAGATTTACCAGCAGCAGGTAGACTGCGAACAGCGGTCCCTGCTCAAGCCCGAAATACCCCGCGCCGCTCATCGGCAGGAAGACTATGTAGAGCGCCAGCACCGGCGCGAGGAAGAATAGAAGACCGTAGAGGTATAGGTGCTTCCAGGCGGTCTCTATAAAAAGCCCGAACAGGATACCCCACAGCCCGCCCCAGAAGAGCGGCTTGTATATGTCCGGCGATTTAAGGGATACCGGGGCCTTTACCCCGAATGCCGCGCTAAGCCCCAACTCAAACAGGACGCGGCTGAAAAGGACCACGGCCAGCGCGCCTATAACCCCCGCTGCGAAGCAGATTGCCACCCGCTGTATCAGAGTTAAGCATTTTTCCATCAGGTTCTCCTTATTATTTATACCCACAAGAAGGTCTTGTAGAGGGTTGTCAGCCCATATCAGCATGCTCAATACTGTAAACCAGGCTGGAAGTTATCCCGCATCAACTCTCCTAAATGCTTTTACCCTCTCGATAATTTTGGGGATGAAGAACGAAAAGGCAAAAAGACCAAGTGAGAAGAATACCTTCCAGCTAAGCAATTCTCTCCATTCGCCGCTTGCCCAGACGTCTCTGACCGTCCCGACAAAGAAAGTGAAAATGAAGGTGCCGACGATGATACCCAGCGCCGTCCCGGAAAAATAATCCCGGAAACGCACACGGGTTAATCCCATGCCGAAGTTCAAGGGGGTAAACGGGAAGTAGACAAGGCGCAGGTAAAGTACTGTGGCAAAGCCGTTTCGCTCGATGGCCTCATCATATTTCCTGAGCCTGTCGCCGATGAGTGACGCGGCAAAATCCCGCCCCAGGTAGCGCCCGATAAAGAATGCCAGGCTAGATCCCAACATGGCCGCCACCCAGACGTAGAGAAAGCCAAGATAGGGTCCGAAGATGGCTGCCCCCAAGGCGGTGAGAAGGGTCCCCGGCACAAACAGGCATACCCCTGCCGCGTACACAATGATAAATGCCAGTGGGGCCAGGAATCCCGCATTCTCCAGAAAGTTGCCCAATCTTTCGGCTGTAAGGAATTCTTTCACCGGTGTGAAGCGAACAATGACCACGGCCGTGATTACGAAAAGAACCAACGCGGCCGCCTTTATCTCTGCTCCCATGTGTTTTTCATGTGATTCCATGCGACTAAGCCTCTAAGCCTTGGGGCCCCTTAGCGGACCCGTGCCCAATATTTTTTAGCTTCTCCATAAAATTCCACCGTCTCCAGCCAAGCCACCATCGCAAAACTGACTTTGCAAATGGAGTCAATCGCGTGCGGTTGTACTCATCGGCCACCTGCCGGATGGCCTCAGCCTGAGTCGGATAAGGGTGGATTACGTTGGCCATGGTCTTGAGGCCAAGTCCTCCCACCATGGCAAGACTGATTTCACCGATCATATCACCCGCATGACGGGCCACAATGGTGGCCCCGAGGATCTTGTCGGTGCCGCGTTTCACGTGCACCTTCACAAATCCCTCTTCCTCCCCGTCCGTAACAGCCCTGTCCACTTCCTTCATGGGTCTGATGAAGGTATCCAAAGGAATGCCTCTTTCCTGAGCGTCTCTTTCATACATCCCGACATGAGCGATTTCCGGATCGGTATAGGTGCACCAGGGAATGTGAAGTGTGCTCAGTTTCTTCCGCCCCATAAAGAGTGCATTCTGAATCACAATGCGAGCGGTGGCGTCGGCCATGTGAGTGAATTTATACTGAAGGCAGATGTCTCCGGCAGCATAGATCCGAGAGTTTGTCGTTTGGAGATAATCATTCACTTTGACCCCGTCTTTATTGTCGTACTCGACCCCTGCCGCCTCAAGATTGAGCCCCTCGACATTGGGGGCCCGCCCAAGGCCAAGGAGAATTTCATCCACAATCAAACTCTCTAATTTACCGTCTCGCTCGTAGCTGATCTGCTTTCCCTGCTGGGTGGGAGTTACTTTTGTGGGGCGGGTGTTGAGGATGAGTTCAATCCCTTCCCTGAGAAAAGTCTTCTGGAGTATTTCGGCTGCATCTGCATCTTCGCGGTTTAAGAGATGGTCGGGCCCCTGAA
>Ga0326728_10018196_pt1 | contig 13900 bp, 11 predicted proteins | sample MB3enrmetagenome_FD_207602 | JGI IMG/M metagenome (GOLD analysis project Ga0326728, IMG submission 207602) | Lab enriched peat soil microbial communities from McLean, Ithaca, NY, United States - MB31MN | ecosystem: Environmental > Terrestrial > Soil > Wetlands > Peat | place: USA: New York... | reverse complement strand
ATTCTCTTTTATACTTAATTGAAAATCCAGAAAAGTGTAATATTATGCGTCAAAATGCATATGATTTTGGCAGAAAAATGATATGGGAAAACGTAGGCAAAGAATATACTACTCTCTTCCATGAAGCTTTAAACAATTACACTACCTATCCCAAAATACCAAACATCGTTAATTTCCTTCCAAATAAGTTGCCTGAAGTAAAAGTTGACCACCTTAAACTATTGAATGATAACGTGGCCATTATACAGCACACCTATCTGGATGTATCGGCTCTCCACCATGGGTACAACACTGATGATGGGGTCAGAGGGTTTTCCAGTGATCCAAAAAAAGGTGATTTTAACTTGAAATAAAATCAAAGATATAGGGATCCGAAAGGACTTGATCAATTGGACTGAGAAATCAATACGCTTAAAAACCTCAAACTATCAAAATGGTGAATTTGACCACACTGTCTTATGTACTTGATTTTAATTATTAAGTGCGTATAGTCCTAACATATAATAGAGCTAAGTATCAGGAGTTAAAACTATGGCAACTGCAGATATTCCTTTATTTTTGACAGCAAGAACGATAAACGGAGACAAAGTCATCAATACGGCTCAAGAACATCTGGGAAAGATTGAAGACCTAATGATTGATCTAAAAAATGGCAGAGTAGCATATGCAGTACTCTCTTTTGGCGGGTTCCTGGGTCTTGGAAATAAACTGTTTGCTGTGCCCTGGGAAGCTCTTATAGTGAGACCGCATGAGCACGCTTTCGTCCTTAACGTTAGCAAGGAAACCCTGGAAAAGGCAGAAGGTTTTGATAAGGACGACTGGCCTGTAACTTGTGAGCAACTCGCCAATTCAACTCGTGAGTGGCTAGCCAATATTTATACTTGCTACGGGTGCAAGCCTTACTGGCAGACAGAGGTTTTAGAGCAGACAGAAAAAGAGAGGTCAGGAGAAGCAGAATCAAAAAGGATGATCGAAAAAAAGTCAGAACCAAAAGAAGAAGCAGAAAAAGCTAAGGTTGAGTCCATACACCCCTCTGAAAAAGAAAGGGGAGGTAAAAAGAGAAGCCTTTTGGATACCTGCAAATAAGGAGGCAGGTAGTGGAAGTGGGTCATTGATAAAATCTAAAAAACAAGCATATTACCCTTTTGGGGGATAACGGTGAGAGATTATTATGCTTACTATTTTTCAGTAACTCGCGCCCACGCCCCAATCTGTATTCCAACAACGAAATTGTAAAAAACGACATTACAGAAAACAAAACTAAATCAGCTTCAAGAGGCTGGAAATAAATAAGTAAAAATGTACAGACCGTTCAGCTCAAATTAATAGATATTCTTCATTTCAAAGGATTTCTACATAGTCCAAAAAACAAGATATAACTTTGAATATTACGAAGAAAACAGAAGCATGAAGATCTTTTACACATTGCAATATTAACAATTGCGTTAAATTCGAGATGATAGAATTCGAAGATATATATAGGATTATACACGGTTGAACTGAGAAATAGATAAGCTTCAAACCTCAAACTGTCTTAAAAGTGAATTTGAAAACAAAATCTATTGATTTTAGTTTGTACTTCAAGTACGTAACTGCTAATACCTTCAATTAATAAAATTCATTGGTCAAATTACCTTGACTATGTCACAGTATGAGGTAAAAATGTCATCATTAGATCTCATATGCCAAATATACTATCCATAGTGAAATCGATGATCATAAATGGAGTAACTGTCTGATATGACAAAGTCTAGTTACAATAGGGAGAGTAAAATATGGCGGATTTGATAGGACTTGCGGTTACATTTTTAATATTAGCACTGGTTGCGTTTATATTGGGCGCACGGGGAATTGCTGGTTTCTCTATGGAGATTGCGAAGTGGCTTGTCATAATTTTTATTGTACTTGCAATTCTCACGTTTTTCTTCAGGTAACAGAAACCTCTAACAAAGCATAGATCTAAATCTAGGACTTACGTAGTCGAAGAGAGAATTTTAATAATTGACCTTTGGATGAAGGATTTATATCCAGAATTTTATAAAATAATTTTCTCAAATTCCCCTTAATTTAAATTAGGAGTTGAGGTGTATGGGAATAGTTGAAGAAACACAAGTTTCGAAGAACATGACTTTCGTGCCGGCAACCGAAATAAAGGGATCTAGGGTTGTCAACGTCAAAGAGGAAAACCTCGGAAAGATTGAAGAAGTCATGATTGACTCTGAACAGGGCAGAATAGCATACGTTGTACTTTCTTTTGGCGGCTTGCTAGGTATGGGTAACAAGTTATTTGCTATCCCGTGGGAATCTCTTGAGTATAATCGCGGTGATTATATTCTGAGAGTGGACAAATCTATCCTAGAAAAAGCAGAAGGTTTTGACGAAGAAGCATGGACGCTTACCCATGATGAATTAGTATCTGTGTATAAGCACTGTGGGATTGAACCCTATTGGAAGTAAACAAACCATTGTTGGGTGATTGCATGAAAATTGTTGTTTCCGACCCGATTTTCTCACCAGAAGAATACAGGAAAAGACTTGAGGTTCTCGGAAACTTCACTATTTTTGAGAATATGCCCGCTTTCGTTAATGAATTTATATCACGGATTGTGGGTATGGAAAAACAAAAAAATGCAGGTTCGAATCCTGCAAGAGACAAATCGGAGTAAAAATTATGGCAGAAACAGAAGCAATTTGGGAACCGACAGAGTATAGGAGTGTATGTCCACATTGCAGTGCAACAAATTTGAGTAAAATACCAGTTACGCATTATGTACTGATTGCAACAAAGAATATATGGCTACATAGCCCACACAGAAGAAGATTAATTTATGCTATCTCTCAAAGATCGAGTCAGTTCCAAAACGAACATGAAATTCTTCGAATAACAGGCACAAACAAATGAAAGTACTTTTCACATTACTTTTTTGACTATTGATTTCATTAATACCTTTGGCAGGAAAGTTGTACTAGATTTGATTTTTTAGAACCGTTCCAAAAATAATCAATGAATTGCCATCGAAGGCTCAAATGTGACTTTGATCCATATGCCAAATTATCTTTGAAATAATTTCACTGCCCAAATAGATTAAATGATCTTAATTGGTTTTTAAGGCAATTCTACTGGTATAAGTTTTGTTTAGATAGGATATCCACGATGCAATAGTTAACAATCTCTAGCCCAATTTTTTAAAAGTATGCATAGATATCATACTCCAACTTTACATAATGAATATGTTGGAGTATTTTTCTGGAAATCAGTGCAATTTATCATGATTCCTGAAAGAAGCAAATCTCTCGGAACTTTTCTCTCTGCAAGCAAAAGTTATTTAAAAAGTAGGCGACTACTAGGCTTTGGTCTGATGAGAATTATTCTGCAGCCAGAGTTGCAATTCTGCAGCTCGAAACCAAAGTCATCAAAGCTTGCTCTGCAAAGTGTAGAGAGCAGTTCCATCCATTATTTTCCCGGCAACATAAATGACTCATTAGGACTTACTCACTTGAAGTACAAAATTAACTGCAATAGAACATTGTGGTCAAATTCACCATTTAAACAGTTAAAGGTCTAATGCTATTTATTTTGCATCTCAAGTGCTTAAGTCCTATCTATATCTTATATTGGCTCTCCGCTTTTTTGTGTGAGTTGAAAATAATTTTCCAGTTGAAAAGTAACTACACAAATAAATGAACATCGATAATGAATGTGATCTCCTTAAATAACTGTTTCCAAATATCACATATATTGTGTCGCATTTAGAAAGTGATTTTAAATTAACCACTCGAAATAACGAAGAGCCTTATATTTCTTAATTCGCTCTCCAAATCACTTTCATTGACGTGACTAAGTTAGGTGGTTTATGAGATTATTAGTTTCCTCTTTTTGCTCACACTAACTTCAAGAGTTTACTAATTTGGTATCATTTCTACCTTTCCTTTTTATTTGGTTTAATTACAGCTATTCTATTCAATTTTCTTTTTTCTCCATTATACAATCTTATCATATCTCAAAAACGTCTCAAATCGCCTGATTATCGTTTATAGTCTAACTCAAACAATCTATTTTCTAAATTTACCTATGAGATCCAACATTGAATAGGTGATAGTGTGGCGCTTTGGCTGTCTTATGCCCTTGCAGAAGTATCCGCAGTAAATTTTTGCAGGATTATATAGACACAAATATATAATATTGGCCGCTCTTATATTCGAATTCCAAGATGAGACTTCTTTTAATTCATTTTATTAGTTTAGGTGATACTACCAATCTTTTTTCCCATTTTATCTAAAATTTGACTTAATCTCAGTCTTTACATTAGGTTTTTTACTGCTACCTTATAATTATCCTAACTCCAGAAAATGTCTTAAATCGCCCCACTATCGTTGCACAGGAAATAAAAAGCTTGCTGTGGAACTTTTGTTAATTTCATAAAAGCTTCAAGGGTAGCAGTTGCAATATGCCAATCTTGCATTCAGTTGTGTGAATTTTTTCAGTTTCTTGAAACTTAGATATGGAACTTAAATAGGGATTTCTCTTTCGGATCTTTGTATTCCCGAGGTATGATATGTTTTTTTTGCATTTACTGCATATGTAATCGCTCACAAGGAGTGTATTCCCATATGTAACGGACTGATCGAGTTTAACGGCACATGGGCAAAAATAATGAGATTCTCATTTTTGCAGTGGAACTACCGTTTCCCAAAAATGGGTGATATACTCATTAATCAGATTTGTTCGGCGACCCAATGACAATACCTAACATTTAGAAAAATTTGTATTAGCCATATTGTTTTGAGAATAGCTTTTATCAGGCTTTTGGTTTTTGGAATTTAATCTAAGGTTAATATGTATTGCTTTTTTGGGAAAAACTAAATGTTAAATTTGTGAAAACTTCCAGCATAATTAAAACATAGTAAATATACAATTATTCTTAGGTTTTAAAACATTTTATGAGGACATAAGTTTTATTCAGAAACTATTTTTTGTATAATTAATTTAAAATAATTATTAGAGTAACTGTACCTTGTAGCTGTAGACAATCAACTAGAATTTGGTTTATCGAAAATTTGTATATATATATATAATTCATATATACATACGGTTATAAATTTTAAATCAAAAATGAATGGATGAGTAGGAAGATAATAAATTTCGTGGTTATAAACAATATTAGTTGATTTGATATCAAGAGCTAGTGGTGCTACTGCTAAGAAGCAGATTGAGAAATCTTCTATACAGAATCGAACATCTTCTAATTTTTTCGATAAATAATATATGGGAAAATGAGGGAAAATGTATGATAGATAAAAAAAGTTGTATTCGGTAGCCTTAGTTTCAATAGCTATGACTTTAGTGCTGGTAAGTATCGCAGGTGCAGCGCCATTTGCATATATTACGAACTTGGACAGCAACAATGTTTCTGTAATTAACACTGCAACAAACAATGTTACAGCCACGGTGAATGGATTAAACAATCCTTATGGAGTTGCAGTTAACCCAGCGGGAACAAAAGTATATGTGACGAACAGCGGCAACAACAACGTTTCTGTAATTGACACAGCAATAAACATGGTTACGGCCACTGTGCTTGTAGGAACCAATCCTTATGGAGTTGCAGTTAACCCAGCGGGAACAAAAGTATATGTGACGAACAGCGGCAACAACAACGTTTCTGTAATTGACACAGCAACAAACATGGTTACAAGCACTGTGCCTGTCGGAACCGGTCCTTATGGAGTTGCAGTTAACCCAGCCGGAACAAAGGTATATGTGGCGAATAAAGGCAGCAACAATGTTTCTGTAATTGACACAGCAACAAACATGGTTACAAGCACTGTGCCTGTCGGAACCAGTCCTTATGGAGTTGCAGTTAACCCAGCGGGAACAAAGGTATATGTGGCGAATAAAGGCAGCAACAATGTTTCTGTAATTGACACGACAACAAACATGGTTATGGCCACTGTGCTTGTAGGAACCAATCCTGATGGAGTTGCAGTTAACCCAACGGGAACAAAGGTATATGTGACGAGCTTCAATACCTATCTCAAAGATGGAACTGTCTCTGTAATTGACACAGCAACAAACACTGTTACAGCCACTGTGCCTGTCGGAATCGATCCTAATGGAGTTGCAATCACTCCTGATGGAGCAAAGGTTTATGTGGCAAACAATGGTCACGAGTACGTTCCAGGAAAAACGGTCTCTGAAATTGACACAGTCACTAACAATGTTAAAGCCACTGTTAATGTAGGAACAGCTCCTATAGGAGTTGCAATCACCCCCTGAAGAACATAATTCTGATAAAAAATGAAGAGAAATGTTGGAGATAAAACCCTAGGATAAGCCGGAGTGGATATCCACATACATTTCTTAATTTTATTTCTTAACCATTTTATATTTAGATACCCATTGTTTTCGTGAATTACAAACATTTACAATCGATAAAAAAGTCAATGAAGTAAGCATTTCGTGGTAAAGAAAGAGGTTATTGTGTGATTGATCTTAGAGAAATTAACTTTTTGAGGGCTAATCTTAAAGAAATTAACCTTGAAAGGGCTAACCTTGAAAAAATTGATCTTACAAGGGTTAATCTTAGAGAAACTAACCTTGAAGGGGCTGATCTTGATTGGGCTATACTTGCAGGGGCTAACCTTGTGGGGACTAAACTTGAAAAAGCTAACCTTAAAGGAGCTAATCTCCAAGGAGCAAACCTTTTTATGGCTAACCTTAGAGGAGCTAATCTCCAAGGAGCGAATCTTGAAGGTTCAGACTTTGAAGGGGTTGACCTTAAAGGAACTGATCTTAAAGGAGCTAACCTTGAAGGAGCTCGCAATTTATCATTTGACCAGCTTTCTAGGGTAAAAACACTTTATGATACAAAATTAGACAAAGAGCTCCTCATATCACTAAAAGAAAAATACCCTGCCCTTTTCGAAGTACCATAGCTGCAGGTCCTTATAGGCTCACTAAATACCCCCACTTTTCTCAAAATAATTACTGAGTATGGATACATGGATCAACCTTCTATTCTCATGAGAAAATTTCTCTTTTCAGGAAAGTTCCTGAATTATATGGAAAGTTTTGGAACGTTTATAAGGAGCCTTTTTTAAAAAGCTCAAATCAGACCAAAATATACTATTTCAAATTTTTAATAGTTAAATGGATTACCTATTGGTATTTTTTGCTTCCTATATTTGGGATTTTTTCGTATTATTTTGCTGATGTAACTCCAAAATAACCTTACGTTCATACAACAGATTCTTTTTTGCTAAGCTTTTCCACATAACCTAAAATGCGGCAAATACGAAAGTAAGGAATTAAAGGAATATGGATGTCTGTATTTTCCTTGTACTTTCCTGTTTCTGGAATTCACCTATGCATTTGTATTACTGAAGAAATTTTAGCACTTGACTCTAATTATCAAAATATTAATTCAACAATATTTTAGGAAAATTTCGATAAATTCCTATGCATTTGAGTATTAGATAGTTTAAATCTCCTAACAATAATTTCTACTCGTGAAAAACTCTTAATGATTTTGTTCTTAAATAAGAAAAACAAACGCTTCGGTCAGTTGGAGACAAACTTGCTGAAATTATTCCTTACTGGGTGGAGATTTTTTCGTACTATTTTAAGCCAATTTAAGCTGATTTTTAAAGTGCCATGAGTATTAACCCAAACACCCGAATGAAATAGTCAACCATGATATTCTCTTGCTTCCTGTTTGGGACTGTAAAACCTGAATTTTGAAAAGTCCTTTAGAAAGGCTTAGAACAAGAGGCGATAATGAGCAAGATATTGTTAATTGGATTATAAATAATCAGTCATCCAGCCGGAATCTCGATGATCTTCAGAAAGATTACCTGATCGGGAAACGTTATAAAGAAGAAAAATAGTAGAGACCGAAAATCAAGCGGTCATTAAGACCAAATGAAAATAACCGAGGACAAAGAGCTTGTATTCTGCTACATCTATGTTGTTCCTGAGAATATCTGCAGACCTCATAGTTCGTCCTCGAATTCGGCATTTGCACCGGTCTTTTCTTTTTTCATTACGATATCACATTTTTGAATAGGGAATTGCTTGTATTAATATGTACGTAGTTTTATTTTCGAGGGACAATTTTCATACCAGAATTTAGTATTTCTTGCAAATATTCTACTTTGATTATCTCTTACAGTCCTCTTTATGCTTTTTTTAGATCAGTTCTCACAGTTACATATTATTTTAAATAGAATGAATCTTTTTGTTTTCAGGCTTTTCCCTTTTTCATACATGCAAACCTGCACTCAAAAAACTCAGCCGAAGGCAATTCATGTATTGTGGTTGCAACAATCATGCCGTCTCCGATTTCTTTTACGACCATTATAGGCCTTCCAATGTTATCCTTGAGTACCACATCAGCATCCGTTTCTGCAAAATAACCGTCACATCCCAAAGGAAGCACTATATTTTTCACAAGTTTTTGAGCAGAATGTTCACCCAAAGGCTGAGGAGTGCATGAGTTTTCTTCCATTACATACTTAAGAGAAAAAGGAAGCCATGCATACCCATATCCTGGAATTAGAGGACTGAATACCAGCAGTGTTCCTCCTTTTGTCACAAATTTTTCAAGTAATTGTTTGCCATGCTCAAGCCCTATACCTGTTTTTGTATATTGCTTATTTGCAAAACCTGTTGGCAAAATCAGAAATTTACAAGCCGGAAGATAAGGTGCACCAAGGGATGTTGAAAGCACACGACTGCAATTAAGCCCATATTCCACAAACAGTTTTTCAAAAAGAAGAGGGCTATCCCAGAGCAAAATCACATCCTTCATGAAGGAGGATCTGAAACTTCATATATGAATGTATTTATATGGTTCGAAAGATCAGGAAATCAATCAGCTTAGGACTCAATACCAATTATTTCAGACTCCGAAATAGAGTTCGGACTAAAGCCCTCCCCGAATTCGAACACAATCATGTGGGGATTGGTAGTGGTTGTAAAAGGATGACCAATTGACTTAAAAATATTTAGATAATACATTTTAATATATTCACACACTTTTCGATTTGAATAGTCATGGATCAATTTTACATATTCACCCCCCTTTTCAGTGCAAATTTCAATCTCAGTTCCGATACCATCTGTAAGGTAAAGTTCTTTGAAAATTTTAATGTTCTCGGCAAGGGTGAAAGCGGCCGGTGGCTTGCCTACAGCTAATTCGAAATTTCTTGTCATTTCAGCCACAGAAGGGATATTTCCGGAGATAAAAGCTTCAAAAATCCTCCTGTTTATGCTGAGCCGCTGATAGTTCTGCTGCCTGTATGCTTTGATGAGGTTTTTCCAGAAATCTGGTCTTTTCTGAACTTCCCTGAAAGTACCTTCCATCGACCCAAAGTGGTCCTCTACACCCTTAGGAACTTTTTGATGATCAAGGAATTCAAACCTCTTGAAGTACACGTTTGTTACGTTGGATTTGCTGAATAATCCTTTGACATCAAGTTTCATCTGTTTTGCCATAAAAAGAGCCAGGCTGTGAGCCATTACTTCCCGGAAACAGGAATTCCCATTTGAGAGAGTAAGGTTTGCAGCTTCAGGCTCGAGATCCTGATCACATTCCACATTAAACTTAATTTTCCAGCCAATTTTTTCATTGAGCGAGTTTAGATAATTGACAATATCAGGAATTCTTTTAACTTTATAAGGATTAATTAGTTCGTATATTATAGATTCATCCATCAATAGTCCTGAAGTTTTCTTAATAAGCCATTCAAGCAGGGTGCGATGGACAAGCAGAAACTCTTTTTCTTCAATTAACTTATTTCTAAATTCTGCATACTGTGAATCTTTAGTTGAAGATTTTTCTCCATTTTCACCCATTTTCCCAGCCAAAGTCAGACAGGCAGTTTCTATAGCATCCCTTATTGCCGCACTTAGGTTTCCGTCATTTTTTTCAAGAAAGGGCTTTAATTTGTCCACGTAGCACTGATCAATCGAAATATTTTTTCTGACTATCAAACGGATTTCCTCTTCTGCCTTTTTAAATTACAACTGGCTCAAAATTTTCTCATGACTAAAATATTTTATTTTTGTAAATTAGATAGTTTATTGGAGTTCCTACTTATTAATTTTTTTGCTACACTTGCGAGCTAAAAACATATGTCAATAAGGACTAAAATCAAGATCTTATCACTCAGTATAAATATAATTAAACTATGCATGTTCAACGTATTTTGAAACTAATATTTTTAAGAAGTTAGAACTTTAAGATATAAATATTTACACTTAGTCGCTAAAAATTTCATACTAACAGACAGCGCGAAATTTGTGCACTCGATTATGAAGGTCTAAAGTTGCTTATTAACAGATCTGTCAAACTTAAAAATAAACTCGATCAATTTGAGAATAGCATTCTCACAAGAAAATCTGTATCCGATTTTTAAATTAATATTTCTACGCTCGATATTTCATAAAATATCACTCGAAAGCATGATAACCGAGATTAATTTACTACAAAAAATAAACCGTTCGCCTAGGAAAAATTCACGTATATGTTTGCCTGCAACTACTTCTAAAAAGATATTCATATTTGAAACTTCTTCTGAGATAAAAACTTCATATAATTTTGTGTTAATAGTCGCTACTCATATTTATAAGGCCTCAGTACTTCACTAATTTTAACTTTCTAATCAAAGTTGTGGTGGTGAACCTCGCTGCAAGCAACGAGGTATGTTCGCACCACATAATTAATTGAAGATTACTCTTAGAAAATACTTTCTAGCTTATATTCTATAAATTCGTACTGACACGGATTACCGCAAGCCACGAACATTGTTCCCTCTGAAAGGATCATGATTCCGATGCTTGGGTCGAACCCTGTGGAAGTGGTTTAGTTTCATCGACATGTCTACATATCGAATTTGGATAATTATTGTGATCAGCCAGTATCTCCATCATTAACTTTGGGGTAAGTTGGCCATAGTTCAATTCCATCAACCGTCTAATTCGCTGGACTCTGATATAAGAATCTGGATTACTTTGACCACACCACTCACCCTTTTTGAACCTTTCAGTCATATAGTGATTGGAATGCACCAACATATCCCTTTTTGGCTGCATAACATTCAAGTCGTCGAATGTGCTCTCAAATCCGACGATATCCCCTCCGGAACTGCCAAGATTATAGTACAGTATACTCCGAGCAGCTTGGCAGAGGACACCAAGGGCATCGCCGATAGTCTGCTGTCTCAACAGCTTGGGGAGATAGCATCCAATAGAAATATTAAGCTTATGACCAGAATTGTGATGTGGCAAGCTCGCATTGAAGCCGATACCGATACCCGCAGAGTTGAGACCACACTCAAAGATACCTCCATAAGCCAAGCAAAGTTGTTCTATTCCCTCAGCCCGCTTTATTCAGAGAAGGGCAAATGAAATATCATCGAACAAGTCGAAGTTCTGCCCGAGGAAGGTTTTTCCACTTTTGACAGCCTTACCGGTAGCAGCAAAGGATGTGCATAGCCAGTTACCTGGCCGGAATAAAAAAACATTAACTCCATAAAGCCCTTACAATCAAGGCCTCCCAAAAGCTATACTCACACCTGCAGCTATGCCCTTGATGAACTCTACTGCCTGAGGATCAAGGTTCTCAACCAAAGCAAAAACTTATTGATGCTATTAAGAATCTGCTCCTTGCTTATCTGGTAGTTCTGGCTGAACGCGTGAAACCACTCGGTGCTCCGATGGAAGTCTGCTCTACATATCTCTCCATACTGCTGGCAGATCTCGAAAGTCCGTGCCCTGACACTTGATAACTTTGAGTGCCATGATGATAAATATCCTCTTTATTTAACTTTGTAATAGCCATTTAGATATGTTCTTTACTTATTTTCGCTTGATTATTAATAATGACATTGAAGTTTACGGTATACAGCTGACTTTGATCTTTATTTTGTACTTAGGACTTACTCACTTGATGAAAAAATCAAGCATTATATCCATTATTTTTAAAATTCATATTTTAGATGTTTTAGGGGCCACTTTGATTGATTTTATACTCACTTGTTTAAGGCCTACTATCTTTTAAATAAGATAAGACCTGAGTGGAGGGAAGCCATTAAAACCTACAGAACTGTAGCTTTGAGTGTATGCGCCGGTTGTAAAAATATATACTTTGTTGCCTTCTTTCATCGTATGTGGAAAAGAATACTTATGATGTTCGTAAAGGATATCCATGCTGTCGCATGTTGGACCTGCAAGGATCACTTCTTCAGCACAACCTTTTTTATCGCAAAAAATAGGATATTTAATACACTCATCAAGAGTTTCGATTAGGCCTCCAAACTTGCCAATATCGAGATAAACCCATTTATACTGGTTAAATCTGGCTTTCCTGGAGATCATTACTACTTCACTTACGATTACACCTGCGTTGGCGACCATAGAGCGCCCTGGTTCAATAATGATCTCAGGGAGCTTATCTCCAAAGTCCTCAAGTAAAAAACGGCGAATTTCTTTGAAATAGGTTTCAAGGTCACTTGTCTTTGCCTGATATTTTGCAGGAAAACCTCCTCCAAGGTTAATCATCTTGAGATGAATACCTTTTTCAGCTACTGCTTGAAAGAGATACTTGCATTTGGAAATGGCATTATCCCATTGACCAATATCTCTCTGCTGGGAGCCAACATGGAAAGAAAGTCCGTAAGGCTCAAGCCCCAGTTTTTCGGTTTCCAGAATAAGCTTGTATATAATATCAGGATGCGCGCCAAATTTCCTTGAAAGGGGCCAATCAGCGCCGTCACTTTCGGTAAGTATTCTAAAAAAGATTTTGGAACCCGGAGCATTTTTAGCTATTTTTTTTAAATCGCTCTCTGAATCACTAACAAAAAGCCTCATTCCTTTTTTATATGCGTAGGCTATATCTTTTTCTTTCTTTATCGTATTGCCATAACTCATTCTTTCAGGTTCTACTCCAAGCTTAAGCAGTTGATTAAGTTCATAAACCGTTGCTACATCAAAATTGGAACCTTTGTTTTTCAGGGCAAGGACAACTTCTTCCATAGGGTTTGCCTTTACAGCATAATGAATTTTTGCGAAAGGCATGTGTTCAATCAAATAATCATAACTTTTCTTTATCTCCTCCAGATCAACAATCAAAAATGGTGTCTCTTTACCATGAGAAAATTTTTTAATTTTGTTAAAGTCATCTCTTGAAAAGAATTCATCCTGCGGAAATTGATAAGGCTCTTTTCTCATATTTATTCCCAAACTATCTTGAAGCTAATAAAATAAGATACTTTCTAATATTCTTTATGACTACGGAAATTTACTATTAATTTCACCAGCCTTTTACTGCAATTAATCAAAATCCAAAAAACAATAAAAAGTTTCAAAATCTGTTTAAACATCTTATAGGTAGAACATAATTTACTGCTGAATTGTCTAAATTGGTTGATATTTACATGTTCCTAAAATGGGAAATGAGATCCCAAATTAGGGTATCAAGAATCATAAAATATATGATTTTGAGGATAAGGCTCTGTCTTGCATATCAAAAGTCTTAATCAAAGGATTTAACAACCTTTTAGTTACTCTTTTCGATACACAATTTTTGTAGGTAAAACTAAGCATCACTGTTTTTAGAGGGCTATGTTCTACTTTACATTGTAGTTTTTTTGGGATTATACCGGAATTTAGGTTAAAAAAAATTTTAGAGTAATTGTTTTGCAAGTTCAAATTTTGTTTCCCTGAGGATATTATTAAAATTTTTAAAGTTTTGATAACTAAAATTAATGTAATAATTATTTAATTAATAAATCAAATTTTTTATTAGAAAAATTTACTTTCCTGAGTGAAGTATTATTCATTTGTGTTTTTGTAGTCATTTTTCATCATTATATTTCTAAAAACATATTAAGAAGCTTA
>Ga0326728_10018193_pt1 | contig 13901 bp, 9 predicted proteins | sample MB3enrmetagenome_FD_207602 | JGI IMG/M metagenome (GOLD analysis project Ga0326728, IMG submission 207602) | Lab enriched peat soil microbial communities from McLean, Ithaca, NY, United States - MB31MN | ecosystem: Environmental > Terrestrial > Soil > Wetlands > Peat | place: USA: New York... | reverse complement strand
CCAAGCTCACTTCGCTCTTGGCCGTCGGTTCCTCCATCTGCGGCGTTTCCGCCATCATCGCCGCCAAGCCGGCCATCGACGCCGACGACGAAGACGCCTCCTACGCCATCGCCGCCATCCTCGCCCTTGGCGCCATCTCGCTATGCACCTTCCCGCTCATCGGCCACGGGCTGCATTTGAGCGACAAGGGCTACGGCCTCTGGGCCGGTCTCGCCGTGGACAACACAGCCGAGGCCACCGCCGCCGGAGCTCTTTACTCCGACGCCGCCCAAAAGGTCGCTGTCTTGGCCAAGACCACACGCAATGCCCTGATTGGATTCGTTGTGCTCGCATACGCAATCTATTGGGCTTCCCGCGGCGAGGCCCAATCCGTCGGCAACAAGGCCGCATTCCTGTGGCGCAAGTTTCCCAAGTTCGTCCTGGGGTTTCTGCTGATATCGCTGCTCGCCACACTCGGCTTCTTTGCCAAACCGCAACTGACAAGCCTCACCAACCTCTCCCGCTGGGCCTTCCTGCTGACCTTCGCCGGGGTCGGCCTGCGCACCAACCTTCGCGAGCTGGGCAGACAAGGCTGGAGGCCTTTTGCCGTGGGAGCCATTGGAGAAGTCTTCATCGCGCTGGTAACCCTGGGACTGGTCTACAGCGCCGATCGCTATCTGCATCTGTGAATCTGCAAACGAGCCCGACGGTCCGCCGGTGTTCTCCCCCTAGGCTTTCGGTCCGGGCGACGCGGCGTTGGGCGAGGTTGGCTGCGTCGAAAGCTTGGCCGTCTCCGGCTGTGCAAAAGCCGCGCGAATTTCTTTAAGAAATCCCAATTCAGCACAGCTATTTCGGAATTTTCTAAGAAGGGGAATTGCGGCCTACCTTATCCACAAAAACCCCGCCTCGAGCCGTTGACCCTGCCTCTCAGGCTGCTTAGAGTCTGTTATTAAGCGTCTGTAATCGGGCAGCGATATTTCCCTCACCGGGGCGGCCAAGGAACGTCGCCGCCGCTTTCTCGATCGCAGTCGCGCGCAGCCTCGTTCGGAGTGACCATGCTGAAGCTGAAGAAGATACACATCCTGGGGTTCAAGAGCTTTTGCGACCGCACGGAATTGACCGTGCCGGGAGCGGGTATTGCCGTGGTGGTGGGACCGAACGGGTGCGGCAAGTCGAACATTCTGGACGGGATGAGCTGGGTGCTCGGCGAGCAGAGCGCTAAATCCTTGCGCGGCACGCACATGCAGGATGTGATCTTTTCCGGAACCCGCGACCGCAAGGCGCTGGGGATGGCCGAAGTGACGCTGACCCTGATCGATCCCGAGGCCTTCGCGGGGCCGGTTCCCGTTGAGCCGGAGGTGGTGGTCGAGCACGAAGGCGAGGCCGACTGGGACGAGGAAGAGATGCGCCGCCAGCGAGCGGTCGAGGCCGAGGAGATCATCGCCGCCGAACAGCCCGGCCATGTGCTCGAAGAAGACGGGCCAGAGCAAACGTTGGCCCAGCCGCAGTTGGCGGGCACGGGCCAGGGACCGCAGGCGGTGGTGCTCAAGATTCGCCGCCGCAAGTTCCAGCGCACGCCCCAGAAGGGCGAGATCGTGATTACCCGGCGCCTGTTCCGCACCGGCGAGAGCGAGTACCTGCTGAACGGCAAGCTCTGCCGCCTGCGCGACATTCAGGATATCTTCATGGGCACGGGCCTGGGGCCGGAGAGCTACGCCATCATCGGGCAGGAACAGGTCGGTCAACTGCTCAGCTCCAAGCCATACGACCGGCGGGCCATCATAGAGGAGGCTGCGGGGGTTACGCGCTTCAAGAACAAGAAGCGGCTGGCCGAACTGCGCCTGGAGAGCGCCAAGCAGAATCTGACTCGCGTGGACGATATCTTTGAGGAAGTCGCGCGGCAGATGAACAGCCTGAAACGGCAGGCGGCCAAGGCGGAGCGGTTTGCAGCAGTGCGCGACGAGTTGCGCGGGCGACTGCGGGTGGTTCTGGCCAGCCGCATGGCGCTTTTGGATGCGGAGCAGGCCGGGCTGGAGCGTGAAATAGCCGCCTTGACGGAGCGCATCAACGGTTCGGCCGCGGAGATTGAGACTGTGGAAGCCAGCCAGCATATGCTCACCGGGCGCGGCTATGAGCTGGACCGCGAAGGCCACGAAGCGCAAAACCGGGCCAATGAGGCAGCGGTCGAGCTGGAGCGGGCCGCGGCGCGGGAGCGGGCTAACGCCGAACGCGTGGGCGAGCTGGAGGCGCGGATCGCGACGGCCGGCGCGGAACTGGAGCAGACACGGACGCAGTTGGGTTCGATTGCCGAGGAGCGAGAGCAGCAGCACAGGTTTCTTGAGACGGCGGCCGGCGAGGCCAAGGCCTTTCGCCAGCAAGTGGAAGCGCGCCAGCAAGAGGCGCGCACGGCGGCCGAGGAGGTCTTCCTTGCGGAGCGGGAGTTGGAATCCAGCCGCCGCCACGCCATGCACCTGCTGACCCTGGCCGGCAACGCCCGCAACCACACGGCCCAAGGGGAAGAAAGCCTGGCTGCCCTGGAACGCGAGGCTGAGCGGCTGGAAGCCGAGATGAGCCAGGCGCGAAACGAGCAGGAGAACCTGCGCGTCGAGAGCGGACAGACTATGGCGCGGTTTGAGTCCGCGGCCCTGAACCTGCAGCGGCTGGAGAGCGGGATTGCCGCTCTCCGTGAAGCCCTGCAAACCCGTCGCGCCGAAGAAAGCTCACAGCGCGCGCGCGCCAACCAACTGCGCGGCGAGCAGGCCGCCGTGGCTGGGCGGCGCGACTCGCTGCATGCCTTGATCCGCAATCACAGTTACTCCACCGATACCGTCAGGCAGCTCTTGAAGCCGGGCGCGCTGGGCCCGGGCATGGCTCCGGTGGGCACGCTGGCGGACTTCATCGAGGTGAGCGGCGCGCATGAGGCCGTGGTGGACGAGTTTTTGCGCGAGGAGCTGAATTATGTGGTGGTCGAGAGCTGGGGGGCTGCCGAGGAGGGCGTGCGGCTGCTCAAGTCCGGTGTCGATGGCCGGGCCACCTTCCTGATTCACCCCGCCGAGCAACCCACACTCTTTGAGGAAATCGCAGACCCGATCAGCGGTCCCGGCCTGACCCCTTTGAAGGATTCGATCCGGATGCTGAACGGCTTTGGGCGCTCCCTGGAGTCGATCCTGCCCAAGCTCAGATACGGATACCTGGTCGAGGATCCAGGCGAAGCGCCGCGGCTGGCCGCGCGCCACTCCCACGCCTATTTCCTCACCCCTGGGGGCGAGTGCTTCCACAACGCGACGGTGACCGGCGGCAAGCCGGCCAGCGAAGGTCCGCTGGCGCTGAAGCGCGAGTTGCGCGAGGCCGCAAGCCGGCTGGACAAGCTGGAAACCAGCCTGGCCCAGGCGGAGAACGACGCGGCGGCGTTGACTCATGCCATCGAGGAGCTGACGGCGCAACTGGAGGCGCGCGGCGAAGAGCGGCGGCAGGCGGAGACCGACACCGCCAACCAGAAGGCGGCGCTGAAGCAGATGGAAGGCGAGGCGCAACGCATCGAGCGGCGGATGCAGGAGTGGGCCGCGCAGGCCGCCCGCAATAAGGACGCGCGCGTGGCCAAGAGAATCGGTATCGACCAGAAGCGCGAGGAGAGCGCGCGCCTGGAAGCCGAGCACTCGACCGCCGAGGCCGCCCTCGCGGAGATGCAAACCCAACTGGGAAACCTGCGCGAGAGGCGCGAGGGCTTGCAGCAGGAAGCGGCGCAGGTGACCGCGCAGTTGGCTGGCCTGGAGGAGCGGCGGCGCGGCGCCGAATCGGCCTTCCAGCGTATCGACCGGCTCCATGCCGACCTGGAGCGCCGCGGGCTGTTCATCGAGCAGCAGCGGGCCGCGGCCGAGGTGGAGCGCGAAGAGCGCATTCGCGAGAGCGCCGCGCTGGCCGGCCGGCAGAAGGAACTGGCCAAGGCGCGCGCCGAGGCTTTGGCTCAGGCCGAAACCTTTGCTTCCGAGGCCCAGGCCTTGCGCCAGCAACTGACAGCAATCGAGACCCAACTGAAGACCGGGCGGGCGGCGCTTGACCAGCTGCGCGAGGACCGCGCCAGCCGTTCCAGCGAAGTGGCCAAGCTGCGCTCCGATCGGGAGCACCTGGAGGCAAGCTGCCTTGCCGAAGTCAATGCCGAGGCCCTGGCGCTGCGCGCCGACCAGGCGATTGCCCACCTGACCGGCGAGGCTCTCAGCGCCGAGGAGGAAACCTGCCGAAACCTGCGCCAGCGAATGGAGCAGATGGGCCCGGTGAACATGATGGCCCTCGACGAGTACCGGGAGACGGCCGGCCGCCATGGATTCCTCGAAACGCAGCGCAAGGACCTCATCGACTCGATCGAGAACACGCAGGAGACGATCAAGGAGATCGATCTGATCTCGCGCACCAGGTTCGACGAGGCCTTGGCCAGGATCAATGAGAACTTCGCCCGGGTCTTCGCTGAACTGTTCCAGGGAGGACAGGCTTTCCTGCGCGTCACCGACGTGGAGAATCAGGCCGAGAGCGGCCTCGATATCGTGGTCTCGCCGCCGGGCAAAAGGCTGCAGAATGTGCTGCTGCTCTCCGGCGGCGAAAAGGCGCTGACCGCGCTGGCCCTGCTGGTGGGCATCTTCCAGTTCCGGCCCAGCCCCTTCTGCGTGCTCGACGAGGTGGACTCTCCTCTGGATGAGACCAACGTGACCCGGTTCGGCCAACTGATGCGAGTCCTGAGCAAGGACACACAGTTCCTGGTGGTCACTCACTCCAAGCGCATGATGCAGTTCGCCGACATGATCTACGGCGTCACCATGCAGGAGCCGGGCGTCTCCAAGGTGGTCAGCGTGCGCCTGGGCAGTCACGAACAGCACCGCGCCACGGCGTAGCCGCGAGCGCTCACTCTTCAGTCATTCTGGGCGATTTCTGTCATGTGCTGAGGAAGAGGATTCTCGCGCAAAAAACCGCCCCCAAAGGAACTCGTCGCTTCGGAGGCGCTTGCATGACACAAGATAGACGGGGACCAGTAGCCGGCGCTGGAGGTCGGTAGCGCGCGGCTACTGGTGATCCCTGCACAAACGAAGCTAGCTGCGGCTTCCCCTTTCCACGGCTACTTCGTGTCGCCCGGCTCTAAGAGGGAGTGCTTGCGTACCCTCCGAACCATGTTGACAAGTGGAGTGTCTACTATATGACAGCTCCGGTCCGTGACGACCGTCACAGGGGCGTGTGCCAATTGAAACATTTTTTCCGGTTGTGCGATCTGAATCACATCGCAGCTGCCCTTCCTGGTTAGTGTTGAACACTCCGCCCTGGCGACCTTGCTCCCTAGTCCTTATTGACAAACCCCGGCCGCCGCTGGAGAATCGAAGTTCAGTTCCCTCCGAGGCAAGGCCTCCCATGACAGCGCTGTTGAAGACTAATCTGGGCGCAACGCCCCTGCTTGGACGGGGCAAGGTACGCGATCTCTATGCGGTGGACGATGCGTTGCTGCTGGTGGCCACCGACCGCATTTCGGCCTTTGACCATGTGCTCGCCACCGGCATTCCGGGCAAGGGCAGGATTCTTACCCAGCTTTCGCTCTTCTGGTTCGACCTGCTGTCGAGTCTGGTTTCCAACCACCTCATCACTGCCGACGTCGGCCGGTTTCCCGACTATTTGCAACCTTTTGCGCCCCAGTTGGAAGGCCGCTCCATGCTGGTCAAGCGGGCGCAGATGTTCCCCGTCGAGTGCGTAGCGCGCGGCTACCTGGCCGGTTCGGGCTGGAAGGAATACCAGAAGGGCAGGACCGTGTGCGGCATTCCGCTTCCCGCGGGGCTGGTAGACGGATCTCGGCTCCCGGAGCCGTTGTACACTCCCTCCACCAAGGGTGAAGCCGGAACACACGACGAGAACATTAGCTATGCCGCTACGGTTGAGGCTGTGGGCGAGGCAGACGCCGCGGAGTTGAAGCGCCTGACCCTGGCCATTTACAAGAAGGCCGCCGAGCACGCCGAGTCCCGCGGCTTGATCCTGGCCGACACGAAATTCGAGTTCGGGAGAACTGCCGAAGGGATTATCCTTGCCGATGAGGTATTGACGCCGGATTCCTCGCGGTTTTGGGAGGGTGCGGCGTGGAAGCCGGGAGGCGCGCAGCCATCGTTCGACAAACAGTTTGTACGCGACTATCTTGAAGGAATCCACTGGAACAAGCAGGCGCCCGCCCCCGGCCTGCCGGATGAAGTGGTCGAGCGTACGCAGGGCAAGTATCTTGAAGCCTTCCGTCGCTTGACCAGGCGGGAACCCAGTTAGTAGAACCCGGAGTATTGAGACCGGCCGGAGTGCGGCATGACCCGGAGTGAAAGATGACGTGGATAGATTGGGCCATTCTGATCGCGATAGCGTTGTCCGTGCTCGGAGGACTCAAGCAGGGCTTCTTCCGCTCCGTCTGTTCGCTGGGCGGTCTGTTGCTGGGCCTGGTCCTGGCGGCTTGGAACTACGCCCGGGTCGCGGCTTTGCTCATGCCCCTGGTGCGCGTCGAGCCGGTGGCCGATACTATGGGATTCGTGCTGATTGCACTGTTCGTGATGGCATTGGCCAGCATCCTGGGCATGGTCTTGGCAAAGGCGTTGCACAAGATGGGGTTGGGCTGCCTGGACAGGCTCGCCGGGGCGGCCTTCGGCCTCTTCCAGGGAGCGCTGTTGGTAACCTTGTGTATTCTGGTGGCCGTAGCCTTCTATCCCAAGGCGCACTGGCTGGCGGAGGGCAAGCTGCCCAAGCGGTTTTTTGGGGCTTGCCATTTGAGCACGCACATGAGCCCGGAAGAACTGGCCCGGCGTGTGCGCCAGGGGCTGAAGACCCTCGAAGAAGAGTCGCCGCCGTGGATGCATCCCCGTCCCAGTTGATTGCAGGTTGAAAAAGGGCTGAGCGGCAAGGAAGACGTTAATCTAAGAGAGCGGCAAGAGGTGAACGTGAGACGAGAACTGGATAGCCTGGTGACGCAAATGCATTCCAGCGGCATGCGCTATGAAGATGCCGTGCGCGAGTTCAAGAAGCAATACCTGCGCGAAGTATTGGTGGCGCACCGGGGAAACCAGTGCAAGGCGGCCGAGGAGTTGGGGATGCACCGCAACACGCTCAGCCGCGCCATGGCGGAGCTGGGACTCCGTCTGGCCGAGGTGCGGGCCAGCCTCAAGCGTCCGCCGCGCAGCGAGCGTCCTGTATTCAGCACGGTGCGGCCGATCTACCGCCGCGGCTGACGATTCACCTGAGGACATGCTGACAACTCCACCGAGCACAGAAGCGCGCATCGCCATCGAGCCGGGATTTGCCTGGGATGGGCAGGACGCTTATCTGTTCGACATCGACGGCACGCTGCTGCGCAATCTTGACCGCATCCACCGCGATTCCTTTGCCGCCGGCGTCCAGCGGGTCACGGGATTCGATATTCAGCCGTTTCTCCTCCTGACTCCCGGCGGCACGGACCCGGCGATTCTGGGCGAGGCCTGCGAGCAGGCAGGCATTCCCCGCGAGGTCTTCGAGCGGCAACAGGATGCGGTCTTCGAGGCGATCCGTCAGGCTTGCGAAGCGCGCCGGCGCGAGATGGACATTCGCATCATGCCGGGCGTGGAAGACGCGCTGCGCCACCTGAAGCGGAAAGGCGCGCTGCTGGGCGTGGCTACCGGCAACCTGGAGGCCATCGGCTGGATCAAGATTGAGGAGGCCGGATTGCGCCAGTGGTTCCGCTTCGGCGGCTTCAGCGACCATTTTCCCCTCCGCTCCGAATTGATCGGCAACGCAGCGCGCAAGGCCAGGGAGCTGGCCGGCGCGGAGGCCCGCGTCTGCGTGGTCGGCGACACCCTGCGCGACATCGCGGCGGCGCGCGCCAATTCCCTGCCTGTGATCGCCGTGGCCACCGGCAGGTTCAGCTTTGAAACGCTGCTCGAGCACCGGCCGGAGGTGTGCGCTTCGTCGCTGGCCGATCTGCTCGCGCTCACCCGGACCGCGCCGTGAAGCCGCGCCGATCAAAACCGCACGCAGCGAAGAGCCCCTCGGCTAGGCAGTCGACGAGACTCTGGACGGCTGGAATCTTGCTGGCAATCTTCTCCGGCGCCGTCCCGGCCCAAACGGCCAGCCCTCCACAGCCGGACCAGCAGCCGCCTGGCTCGTCGCCGTCCGCTCAGCCCGCGCCAGCCAGCCAAACCGCTCTTCCGGCTGACGCTGGGGCCAAGGACGCAAAAGCTGCCAAGCAGCCAAGCGGCGCAGACCGCCGGCGCGCTGCCAAGCTCTTCCTTGAAGCAACCAAGCTCTTCGAGAAGGAGAAGTTTGAAGAGGCGATGCGCTGCTTTGAGCAGGCGGCCGCGCTGGATTCCTCCAATACCAACTACTCGCTGGCGGCTGCTGTGGCCCGCAGTCACGCGGTGACGGCGCTGATTCAGGCCGCGGCCAAGGACCGGTTGCGCGGCGATGCCGCGTCCGCCCGCGCTGCTCTGGCGCAGGCTCTCGAACTCGATCCCGGAAACATCCAGGTCACCGAGCATCTGCGCGAGCTGAGCGATGACGCCCTGCAGGGACAATCGACTCCCCTCTACGAGCAGACGGCAAGCGCGGCGAGCGAACCGGTTTCGCTCATCCCCGCTTCAGGAACGCACAGCTTCCACCTGCGCACCGACCAGCGCCAGGTGATCCAACAGGTCTTCAAAGCCTACGGGCTGGAGGCCACCTTGGACGAGAGCGTCCGCCCCACGCTGATCCGGCTGGACTTGGATGACGCCAGCTTCGAGCAGGCCGTACAGGCGGTGAGCTTGCTGACCAAGTCGTTTTACGTTCCGCTGGACGCGCACCGCGTGCTGGTGGCCAGCGATACTTCCGATAACCGCCAACGGTTGATGCGCCAGGACCTCGAGACCATTTATCTTCCGGGGCTCTCCGCCACCGAACTGACCGATGTAAGCACCCTGGCCAAGAACGTCTTCGACATCCAGCAAGCGGTGGCGGAGCCGAGTGCGGGAACGCTGACCATCCGCGCGCCGGAGAGAACGCTGAACGCCTTCAACGCCACCATCCGCGAGCTCCTTGACGGGCACAACCAGGTGATGCTCGATGTGCGCCTGATCCAACTCGCGCATACAGGTGAGCGCAACACGGGCATTCAGCCGCCGCAGACCGTTTCAGCATTCAACGTCTATGCCGAGGAGCAGTCCATCCTGAATGCGAACCAGAGCCTGGTGCAGCAGATCATCTCGTCTGGACTGGCCGCCCCTGGCGACACCTTGGCGATTCTCGGCATTTTGCTGGCTTCCGGCCAGGTTTCGAGTTCCCTGTTTACTAACGGCGTTGCTCTGTTTGGCGGCGGGCTCACTCAATCGGCGCTGGCTCCGGGCGCGGTTACAGCTAACCTCAACCTGAACTCCTCGGACTCGCGCGAACTGGACCAATTGCTGTTGCGCCTGGGCGATGGTGAGAAGGCAACCATGCGCTCCGGCACGCGCTATCCCATCCAGACCTCCTCGTTCTCGAGTCTGGGGGCCAGCATTCCCAATATCCCTGGGCTCACCGGCGCGGGAAGCTCCGGCAGCCTCTCTTCGCTGCTCTCTCAGTTGGGCGGCAGCGTGCCCAATGTTCCCCAGGTGCAGTATGAGGACCTCGGTCTGACCCTCATAGCCACCCCCAAGGTAATGCGTAACGACGACGTTGCGCTCAACATCGAGATGAAGATAGACTCCCTCGCAGGAACCTCCGTCAATGGCAATCCGATCCTCAACAATCGCGCCTATTCCGGCGTGGTGACGCTCAGGCGAGGTGAGGGCGTGGTGGTGGTAAGCGACATCGACGAACAGCAGAGCCGCGCCATTAGCGGAGTCCCGGGGTTGAGCGAGATTCCGGGCCTGAACGACCTTACCGGCATTGACACACAGAAGAATTACGCAACCCTGCTGATCGTGATGACGCCTCACGTGATTCGCGGAACCCAAGCCGCAGGCCACTCGCCGATGATGCGGGTCGAGCGTGGTCAACCGGCGCACTGACGATCTGCCCCTATCGACTCACTCTGACGCGCAGGGTGCCCACGCCGGAGTGAGTGAGCATGCAGGTTGCGGTCTGGTCGCACCTGTAATGGATATCGATTGGATAGTCCTGCCATCTGGGGTTGGCGATATCTCCGCTTGTTTTATCGAAGATGAAGGTCTTTCCCGCTCGGGTTTCGATGATTCCGCGGGAGACATCGTAATCGACTATGACATCGTCTCCTTCTATAGAGAAAGACAGTATCTTTGGCGCGGCGATCCGGGCTGCCTTCTTGCGGGCGGCAGGTGCTTCTTCAGCAGCTGAAACTCCACCATTGGCCTGCGCCTCCTCCTGGCGTTTCCGTAGTTCATCCTGCTCGGCAAGTGAGGGGAAGTTGGGCGTAAAACTCCAGGAAGAAATGCTTGCATAGGCTTTCTCCGAGCATGGGATCTCGCCTTGAGCGTCGATGGCTGCAACCTGTCCGTCCGGCCCGATCTCATTCCGGAAGACGTCCTTGCCCAGCTCTCGCTCAGCTTCTTGAGCGGCCAACAGATCTCCCACCCCATGCGGCGGCTGGCTTCCGGCGGCGCCGTCCGCATCGGTTTGCCCGGCCGGGGTTTCCGGATTGGCTGCGGCGGGAGCTAGCGCACTGCCGGCATCGTATTTCAACAGGATCTCCCTGGAGCACAAGACAAAGCCCTGGGCATCCTGCAGGTGGATTTCGATGGAAAGAGGATGCGGCGAATGAGCGACCGCAAGCGCAAACCCCGCCCGCCGGTCCGGATCGCTGGGTTCGAGCGTCAGGCGGTATTGGAGCTTCTTATCCCATTTGGTGGATAGATGGCCCTTCATGCCGACGGCTTCGGAATTGGCCGATCCAAGATCGTACGGCCCACTCGGGGCTCCCATATGTGAAAGGACTACTGCGACTACGCATCCGAAGAGAACTCCTAGGCCCACGCCCGCCCAGATATAGACCTTGGTTGGGCTCAGTATGGATTTCCGCATCCCTTCAACTGGCGCCTTAGCGAGGGGCGGCGGAGCAACTGCGGGTTCACGGGTGGGATTCTTCCTTTTCGCGTCCGCGCTCGCGCCCACGGGACCGCGCAGGTTGGCCTGCGTGAAATTGTCGGGAGGAGAAGGCGGAGGCGGTTCAACGATTGCGTAGCGGAGAGGCTCCTGTTGCTCTTCTGTTTTCTCGTCCTTGGGATCTTGCTGGCCGGTCTGCGCCAGCTTGCCGCGAGGGATCTCCGGGGGCGGTGCAACGATTGAGTAGCGGGGAGGTTCCGGTTGCTCTTCTGTTTTCTCGCTCTTGGGATTCTTCTGGCCGACTTGCGTCAGCTTGCCGCGAGGGATCTCCGGGGACTGTGCAACGATTGAATAGCGGGGAGGTTCCGGTTGCTCCGCTGTTTTCTCACCCTTGGGATTCTTTTGGTCGGCCTGTGCCAACTTGCCGCGAGGGATCTCCGGGGGCGGTGCAATGATTGAGTAGCGGAGAGGCTCCCGTTTCTCTTCTGCTTTCTCGTCCTTGGAATCTTGCTGGTTCGCGTCCGTCATAAAGCGTCCTGTCTTACCGGTCGTCCGCAACCCCGGTCTATCGGATCAATAACATTGGATCACACTTCGCCTGCCGTGAAAACCGCGGGCGGCCCGCAAGTCCGTCTTTTCGTTGACTCTGGGCCGGGATTCGGTTATTCTGGACTCCTTGCGCGGTCTTGCGCCAGGGGTCTGTGTGTCGGGCTCCCCATCGGCAGGTATTAGCCGATGGGGTGAGTCAGCTCACCCGGACCCCGCTGGCCGATGCCCTGGAGGGATCGGCTGGAGCAGGCCACTGGCGGCTGGATGCGCGGTTATTTACGCGGGTTCAGCCAAGCCAGAGCCCTTCGAGGGCCAGCCCCGCTGCTCTCACCCGAACAGATTTGTTTCGACGTGGGTGGAAGAGGCCCGTGCGCTTTTAGCGTGGGCAATTGCGTTCTTTGCACGGGAGTTTTGGCCGGGGCGGGTAGGTTTTTTCAAGAGAGCGGGAGTGAAATGGGTACCTTTGTTCCGAGCGGAAAAAATATAGGCCGCAAGTGGTTTGTGGTGGATGCCAGTGGGCAGACGCTGGGGCGGCTGGCGACTAAGGCCGCCAGTGTGCTGAGTGGGAAGCTGAATCCCCAATATGTGCCGTACATCGATGTGGGCGATCACGTGATCGTCATCAACGCGGAGAAGGTGCGGCTGACTGGGCTGAAGGCCGAGAAGAAGCTGTATCGCCGCTATACAGGCTTTCCCGGCGGACTGCGCGAGGAGTCTTTCCTGCGGCTGCTGAACCGCAAGCCGGAGGCGATCGTGGAACAGGCCATCAAGGGCATGCTGCCCAAGACCAAGATGGGACGCCAGATGGGCACCAAGCTCAAGGTCTATCGCGGCGACAAGCATCCCCACCAGGCGCAGCAGCCGGTGGATTTGGAAGTGGCGTGAAAGCAGCTACTAGCTTTTAGCTATTAGCATTTAGCTTTTTGTCGGAATTTGAACTTTCGGGCTTTGGTTTTTAGCTAATGGCTAAAAGCTAAGAGCTGGGAGCTAAGAGGAAACGAATGGCAGATCTGGTTCAGTACTACGGGACGGGACGGCGCAAGGCGGCGATCGCCCGCGTCTTCTTGCGTCCCGGAACGGGCGAGTGGAAGGTCAACGGCAAGGCATTCGACACGTACTTCGTGACCGAGCAGCAGCGTGTGGCGGCAAAACGCACCCTGGCGCTGGTGGAACTGGCCGGCAGCTTCGACGTGGTGACCACGGTGAAGAGCGGCGGTGTCTCTTCGCAGGCCGATGCGGTGAAATTGGGCGTTGCCCGCGCGCTGATCGAATTCAATCCGGAGCTGCGCAAGGTGCTGAAGGCCGAAGGCCTGCTGACTCGCGACTCGCGCATGAAGGAGCGCAAGAAGTACGGCCAGAAGGGCGCCCGCAAGCGGTTCCAGTTCAGCAAGCGCTAGTCAGGAGCCATCCATGCCAACGTACGGGATGCTGATCGCTGAACCAAACCGACTTGGACGGCAGACTACATTGTTTCCAAAGGCGACCAGATTCAGTTTTGGAACCGTAGTTCTGCTGGTGAAAAATCGGATACTCTGATTGGCGTAGTCCGCCTTTTGGCGTAGTCCGCCTTGGAAGAGAACAAACAATATGTGATGTTGCTTTGACAAGCGCACCGGAGAAGCCAAATTTTTACCAAGCCATTTTCAACGACGCGGAACGGCAAGAGGCTTCTCCGATTCTAGGTTAGTTGTTCAATCTCCCCGAGAGGGGACTCAATCCGGGCGCCGGCATCGACCACCCGGATGCAATCCACGAAGGAGGCCAATGGCCACGATCACCATGAAGGAGCTGCTCGAAGCGGGTGTTCACTTCGGGCATCAGACCAAGCGCTGGAATCCCAAGATGAAGGAGTACATCTTCGGCGAGCGCAACGGGATTTACATCATCGACCTGCAGAAGACGCTGAAGCTGTTCAAGGAAGCGTCGAAGTTCGTCACCGAGCTGTGCGCGGGAGGCAAGACGATACTATTCGTCGGCACCAAGCGCCAGGCGCAGGATGCCGTGGCCGAGGAGGCCACACGCGCCGGGATGCCGTATATCAACCAGCGCTGGCTGGGCGGGCTGCTGACCAACTGGGTGACTGTGCAGAAGAGTGTGAAGCGCCTTCAGGAACTGGATGAGATGGCCGTGGATGGCCGCTACGAACTGCTGACCAAGAAGGAAGTGATCCGCCTGGAGCGGGAGCGGAAGCACCTGCAGGCCAACCTGGCCGGCATCAAGACCATGAAGCGGCTCCCGGACGCGATCTTCGTCGTGGACTCGAACAACGAGACGATTGCCGTGAAGGAAGCCCGCAAGCTGGGCATTCCGGTGGTGGCGGTGGTGGATACCAACTGCGACCCGACGGTGGTGGATTATGTGATTCC
>Ga0326728_10018192_pt1 | contig 13903 bp, 11 predicted proteins | sample MB3enrmetagenome_FD_207602 | JGI IMG/M metagenome (GOLD analysis project Ga0326728, IMG submission 207602) | Lab enriched peat soil microbial communities from McLean, Ithaca, NY, United States - MB31MN | ecosystem: Environmental > Terrestrial > Soil > Wetlands > Peat | place: USA: New York... | reverse complement strand
GGGGCGTGCCTGTCTTGGCTTCGCCGAGCGCCTGGCTGGTCACCTTGCAGGCGTAACGGCCAACTTCGTAGAACGGTTTAGCCATTCGCTGCCTCCCGGCCCTGCTTTACGGCCGCCATGAAATTCGCCCATGCCTCTGCGACGGTTGATCCCATATCGATTTCAGCCGGCAGTCCCAGGCGGTTCTTGGCGTCATACGATGCGTGGCGTTCCGTAAAGAGCATGCGATGATTCCCACCCGCACCCTTGCCGCGGGCGGCACCGGTCTTCTTGTTCTCCTGTACGGCCGTCAGTGTCACCTCGAAATTGCCGAAGAGAACGACGTCGGCCCATTTATGCGTGAGGCCCCACGTCTTGTCGTGCATGTCCGGCGTGTAGCGGTCGTAGTCGGCGCCCTCGGGGTTCTTGAACGGCTTCACCTTCGTGTGGCACAACGAGACGATCGCCATTCTCCGCTCGGCACGCAGCCGGTCGAGGGCATTGAGGAACTTGCGCCACTCCGCGAGGGCTACCTCGAACCCCCGCATGTAGCCCATGAAGCCGCGCTCACCCCAGTCGTTATTGAAATCGCGCTCGCAAACGAACTCATGGCAGAGACGTTCGGCCCCGTTGACCGTATCCAGGGCCAGCGTGCGGTACGGATGATCTTCGACGGTCAATGTCTCGATGGCCCCCAGGAGGTCGTCCCAGCTCTGCGCCTCGGGGAAGTGAGGGACTTCCGGCAGGCGACCGGAATCGATCAGGGTTTCCAGGCCAGTCTCGCCTTTTGTTTCGAGGAATACGGGCTTGACCGTCTGTGCCGCGAAGGATGTCTTACCCCATCCCTCCACCGCATGTAGGACCGTGCGGTTCGGCAGCCCGCTACCCTTGCTGCTGATCGCAGCCAGGGAGGGGCGGTTGCTCGTTGCGACTGGCGCCGCCTGCCGCGAGCTCGCTGCCCGCGGAGTTGCTTGCGCTGTTGGTGTCATCGTTCAGCACTCCTTTCTGTGAAGCTAAAAACCACGCCTCTAGCGCTCGGTGCCAGAGGTTTCCGAAATACAACGCATCGCGCTCCTCTTCGTCCTGCCGCTCGATCCCAAGTTCGTATTCGTAAAAGTGCTTTCGCCGGCAGGTTTGAAAACATCGAATCCGGCTGTTGGTGAGGACATTGCGGCCGTCGCCCTCGATTCCCGGAAGTTCCGTATGAACGCAGGGTTTTCGCCGCCAATTGTCGGTATCGGGTGCATCGTGCCCCGAGCAGATCCCAAGGAACTTGCAGGGACCGCCGTACAACATGCAGGCGCCCGAGTTCCGCGCGTGCCGGCCAGTGTTGCGGGCGTGCAAGATCTCCTGGCCGTGTTCCCACAGTTCGACGGCATACTCATGCAGCTCGGCATCGAGCCGCGGGATGGATCGCCGTTGGAAGTACCACTCCGGCCGCGCCAGGGTGCAGTCGTGCGCCAGGCGCGCTTCGTACATTTCCAGGGTCTCGCGCGGCTTCTCGACATTGAGCGCCAGGATCGATTCGTCGGCGAGGTGACGGCCGAAGTACTCGTGCGTCACCGCGGCGCTCCTGGCTTCGGCCTTCGTGAGCAGCTTCGGGCTAATCGTCGGCTTCCGAACGACATCCCAGACCGCGTCATCCACTTTTCGGCCGTTCAGCCACTCAAGCAGCATGTAATGACTCGGCTGGCCCTCCACGATGAGTTGCCGCCAATACGGCGAGTTTGGATCGCTGATGTCTTCGGCAGTCGTCTTGTGATCCATCAGCACAGCGCGATCGCGAAAGGCCGCGCTCAGGTCGATTTTGCCGGCGACGGTAAAGGATCGGCTCTTTCTCCCCGTCCCCGGATTCCAGAGGTCCGATTGGACCACCCGCTCCACTGCGACCGGTAGATACTCCGCATCGGCCCAGCGCGCATGGTAGCCAGCCAGGAGGCTCCGGCATTTCACAGCCATGAGCGCGCGGGATTCGTCCGATGCTGGCCGCACAAAGGCATCGACTGCAGAGAGGCCAGCGTCAAGCCGTCTTGGCATATTTCTCCTTGGTGCCCTCTTCCGCGCGCCAGCCCGTTGCGGGCACGCCGTACCAAAACTCCGCCGTCCTCATCGCATGCTCCAGAAAGGGCGAAGCAAAATCTTTCCTTCGGCCGCCGGCCGCGCGCGACCCGGCGAACATCAGCCAGCGATCACGGTCGCGCACGAGCCACACGCGCGTGCCGCCGCAGTTTGCGGTGACGCAGGCCGCGTCCGGAGGAATCGGCAGCCTTGTCAGATCCCGCTCTGCTTTCCGATCATGCTTCGCCCCAGTACGCCCAGGGCGAACGGGATCAAGTCCTCGCCCTTGGGCACTTTGAACAGCCAGAGGACGGCGCCAAGGGCGATCAGGATGAGGCTGACCACGACGTGGCCAGCCTCTCTTTCGGCGAATTCGGCGATTCGTTGCATGGTGGTTAGACTTTGAGGCCGGCCGTCTGCAGCTCCGACTTGAAGTCACTGATCAGCGTTTTGACGGCCGCAGCGACATCCGCGTCGAGGGTGACGCTGACCCCCTTTGCCAAGGTTGCCTGGTCGGTTGCGTTCACCGCCGCCGCCACGTCGCCCAGAACGCCGAACGCCACGCGCTCGATGGCCACCGCCGTCTGCGCGCCCGCTCCGGGGATCAACGCCGTGATCCCCTCGACAATGGTGGCGTCCTTCTGGACCGCCGGAATGACCTTCTCGACGGCCTGAAGGCCGGCATGGATCTTCTCCAGGGCGAACGCATACGCGTGCCCGATGGACGTGAATGTAATCATGAGTTTTCTCTTTCTGCCCGGAGACCGCCGGGCGCGGCTGGAAATCTTGATTCGATGTCATGCATCAGGCGGACTTGGTCGTGTGCGGTTTTGCTGATGCCCGTCGTGTTTACTGGGGGGAAGTCAAATCCGACCGCGCCCAAGCCACAGCCAAGCTGCCCGCTGATTCCTCCAGAACGCTTCGAGCGCAATGCGAATGGCCTTCAGCCGGTTTCTGAAGGACATCAGGACCTGCTCACATCGCGTGGGCCGCACCGTAGGCGATCAGCCAGAGCGCGGATTTGATCTTCTGCCAGGTGGATTTGGGCTTCACGAACGCGCTGGTGGCGGTATGCACATCGGCAGTTACGCCGGCGAGGTTATCGGCGTTCTTCACGGCCGCACCTGCAAGTTTCGGGGCGGCCTTACCGGCGGCTTCCGCAGCCTCCGCGACACCCCGTGCGGCGACCGTCGCCGACTCCACGGACGCCTTCACATCCCAGTACAGGTCGTCCCAGGAGTCGCGCAGATCCTTGACTGTGAATTGAGTTTCCTGCAGTGCCGGTTTCAAATCGTCACGGATTCCCGCCAGCGTGTCGTTGGTGCTCGACAATTGCGCATTTGCCGTGGCAACCGCGGTGTTCGTGGTCGTGATCGCAGCATCTACCCGGGTCAGAGCGTCTCCGGCGCGCCGATCAAGGATCGACAGCGCCCGATCCACTTTCGCCTGGCCAGCCACAGCCTGCGAGTTCACGGCAGCCAGCAGCTTTGTGTGTGCGGACCTCAATTCGGTTACCAGGTCCGTGCGGGCGGCCCGGAGCTCGGCAGAAACGGCCCCCGGCAACGCACAGGTGGCCACGGTTGCGGCCCGGAGCAGGAGGATGGCCTGTACTGCCACCCCAGTCAACGCCGCCAACAGGGCGCACGACAGCGCCAGTCTAAGCCGTTGCATTCGGCACCTCCTGGCGCGCGGCGGCGATGGCCTGCGTCACATTCGACTGGCCGGCTATCGTGGCGACCAGGAATGCATACTGCGGGTCGGTCGCGTATTTGCCGGCGACCGCCTCGATCAGCGCGTGCAGATTCCGATCTTTCTGGTACTGCTCCCAGGCCTGGTGGTACGGTGCGCCCTCCGTAATGAGCCAGGCATAATCCCGGCAAGAATCGTCGAGCGAGTCGTAGTCGGCGAAGTCCAGGTCCTGCACGACGGACTTGCCGTTCACGACCTCACGCGTCGAGACCGTGCAACATTTCTCGTGCCGGTCACTTTTCTTGACCCCGAAGAAATTCGCGTTCCCCGCCGGCTTGGCGCCCCACTTCGATTCCAGTGCCCACTGCGCAATGAGCAACTGCGCCGGACATCCGGTCTTCGACTCCAAGTCAACGGCAATGCGCGCGACCTCATTCAGCCGCGTTTGACGATCATCCATGGAACACCTCCAGTTCTAGCTATCCGCCCGCAGTGGTCCGACACGACAGCGCCATGCGCGAACCGCCCGACAAATCGTGGCCAACTCGAGCTCGTAGATTCCTCGCGCAAATTCGGAAAGAGTAAACGGCCTGGGTTGGTCAAGCGCAACGAACGCATCGCGGACACGCTGTCTGCTTTTCCGAGTGGCAGCCCGGTGCACGCATTTGCGGCATGTTCCGCAGGTGCAAAGTGGGCCCCTGGACTGACGTTGCTTCGGCTTTGGCTTTGGCCGGCGCGCCTCGCGCATCAGGCGCTCGCGCTCCCGGAAGCGGCATTGCCGGCACCGTCCGCAGGTGCAGGTTTCAGTTGTGACCATTCTCTTGCGCCGCCAGCAGCGCGGCGGTGATGTGACGCACGGCGCGCTCTTCTTCGCCGTCGGTTGACTCGACGCCGCGCAGCGCTCCGACAACCGGGGTGAGGCTGATGTGGACGAGCTCGTGGACTACGACCGACTCGACCAGCGCGAGCATTTGATCGTCTGGCAGCCGGTGGTCGGCTGGGTCGAGCACTTGAATGACCGCCCTCCTCGCCGGGTAGTCGATCTCAACTTGGCCGACGGTCTTCGGCCGCAGGTCCTTGGTTCGCGCCATTTCGACCGATATATGCCAATTGCCGAGCGCGAGGCGGTCCTGCCAGGTCTTGAGGCAAGTTCCCGCAAACCGCAGCGCCGCCTGCGTGCGATCATCCGCGCCGGACAGCCCACCAGTAGCCACATCACCTGCTACGCGCGCCTGCGCGCCCAGCGAGACTGCCATCAGAGCGGGCGCTACGAATCTAATCCACCGTGTCATCGGTTGAGGATGCATGATCCGGTTGTGGCCCTACGCCACAGGATCTCGACGTCCTGGTTCGGCCACACAAGAACCGCCGCCGGTTGGATTCTCTGGGCCGTAACGCCGGCGTCGAAGCACTGCAGGATGATGTGCACGGTTCCGAGTCCGTGCGTGGACGACGCCACGTAAGTGGACTGCGTCAGTGCATAGGCGTGTCCGTATGGCGTGCCGGGAGGGGACGGCACACCCCGCATCGTCCCCGAGGCGCAGGTGTAGGGCCGGTCCAGCGTGCCCGACGTCGCCGAGACGTAAGTGAATTTATAAACGCTGAGACAGGGCTGCGTGGCCAGCCAGTAACCCGTCATCGCCGAGGTCCATGCGGTTCCGATCCCGGTGACCTCGTCGGAACCGTTCGTCACGGTAATGGAGCCGTCTGTGTACTCCGCGGTGCTGACCGTCGCAACATACGCGACCGCCCCGCCCGCGGCGCAATCTACCGGGGACCAGGCCGTTCCGGTCCACGTGAGACACTGCCCTGCTGTGGCCCCGCCTGCGGCGAGCTGCTGCGGGAGTATCGTCCACGAAGGGCTGGGCGGTGGCGAAGTCAACTCGACCGTTCCGATATCGAGACTGCCGGCGCTGGTCGGGACCAGCCAGTAGCGCGGCCCCCAGGAAAACGGCCCCACCGAGTGGCCGTTGACGGTCTGCTTGGGCACAGCACACGTCACTTTGTAGTACTGCCCCGAGGGCGTTGCGCTGTCGGTGGGCGCCAACGAAGCAGTGAATGCGCCGCCCGAAAAGGTCACCACCGTGGGCGCGCCGATCACGCGCCAGCCCGCCGCCGCGGTGAATGGTCCCACGGCCTGGATGGAGCACGACCCCGCGAGCGGATCGCCGGCAGGGTCCCTGATCGTGCCGGTCACTGTGGTGGTTTGGGCGAATGCCGGCACACAAAGCGCGAGCAATAGGCAGATCCGCATTTCATTCTCCGTGACTCAGATGAACGACGGGCTGGCAGCCGCCACCGGCAGCGGCAGCGGCCACCCGAATAAGCAGAGGTGGTCGTAGGCCCAGAACTTGATCAGCGGTACACCGGTGCGCCTGGCGGCCAGATACTCGCGCTGCCAGGGCCAACCCGGGGAATACCAGCCCTCCAGATAGCGGCAGTGTGCCTGGTCCCAGGAGAGTTCCGCAAAGGGATAGGCCGCGCACCGCTGGGCCTGGTCGATGTTGTGATCGATGCCGCCGTATTCGAAGCCTTCGCAGAGGAACGTATCGAATCCAGAACCGGCGCGCGCCTGCCATTCGGTCGGCAGATTGATGTACCGGGTCAGTCTACACGTGTCTGGGTCGTTCACATCCATGGGCCAGAGCAGTTCGAATACGGCAGCGGGATAGGACGCCAGCACGTAGGTCCGGATCGCGTCCACATACGCCTTCAGCCTGGCGTGCAGGAAATTCGCGTCGGCATAGGAATTCACGGACGGGTCGTCATTCGGCGTGTGAAAAGTCGCCAGCGCACGGCCCAGCGCAGCTTGCGCCGCCGCCGTGGTGTCGGCATCGTAGAACGCCATCCCGGCGGTGTTCGCCTGATACCACCACAGCACCTCGCCGAACTGGAGGCGCACCGCGAGCGAGGCCGCGGCCATCAACGCGGCCATGCCGGCGTACACCTTTGCCATGTAGCTTTCGACCGGGGCGCCGAACGCTGCCTGGGAACTGTAAAGCGAGCCGAAGCCGGTCGACGTCTGCACGGGAGTGTTGTCCGGATACCGCTGCACCCAGACCGCGCCGCCGGAGGGATTGTCGGGCGGATTCACGAGTTCCTGCGAAAACGACACCGTCACGCCGATGCCGGCGGAATAGAGTAGCGCAAAGTAATCCGCATGCCAGTCGCGAAAGGCCCGATTGAGCACGGGAGTCTGGGTCGGATCGATGACCCACGTAGCGCCATACGTGCCGCCTTGCAGGTCGCCTGTCACCGCAGCTTGACCGGATCCGGTGTTCGAGGATGGCAGTTCCGTATACACGTGGAACTGGAACGTGCTGCCGAAGGAATGCGATGTAATTGTAAGGACGCTGCCGGCAGCGGTTGCCCAGACGCCATCGAAGATCGCGTTGATGAAGTTTGCGAAGTGCTGCGCAATGGTGTTGTTCGTATCCTGCCCGCCGAACACCGTCTTGCCGATCGCGGAGCCGCCAACGTGCAGCCAAGCGACATCCTGATCGTTCCAGTTGCCGGAGAACGTGACCGTGCACTGCGGGTAGGACGGACTGGCCGCGACCGACTGCTTCCACCAGAAGACCCCGCAGTAGTGATCGATCTCGCCTATTAAGCCGAGTTTCTGAATGTTCCACACCAGCCTCTGCGGCGACAGCTTGTAGGTGTTGTCCGTGTCGAAGTCGGTCGCCACCCCGGCATCCGTCCGCGTCTGCGGCGCATCCGGCACATCGCTTTTGACAGCGCATTCCAGAAAGTCAAAGTAGAAGTACCAACCGGAACTCCCGGAGTTCTTCGCGCTCGTAAGTGCGATTACCACGCTGTGCTGCCCCGCGGGCACTCCAGTAAACAGCGGCCGCCGTAACTGCCCCGTTGAGGCCACCGGACAGTAGCAATCGAGCGTCACCGGAGTCCCGCCGTCGAGCGACGCGCTCACGATGCCGCAGTTGGTGTCCAGGCGCGTCCCCACGTAAATGTCGTGCGTGCTCTGGCAGTGCGTCTCGATGGTCAGCTTGCGCGCCTCGCCGGAACTGTACGCCGACCGAATCGCCCGCCCCAGGCTCCAGAAATCGGACACGACGGGAGCCACAACGGACGGATCTTCCCAGTAACCCGAACGCACCACCCACGGATTGTCTTCCTCGATGCGAACAGATCCCGGCCCGGCCACCTTGAGCGGGCGTTTGCTCCCCGAGTCTGTCACTGTCCAGTTCGTCACCACCATCTGCCATTCAGTTGGTTGGTATGCCTGGCCGTTGGGGAGCGCGGGCGCGATGGTCCACCAGACCTTGTCCACGTTGCTCCAGCCGAGGGTGGAGAACTCGATATGAACGTGCCAGGACACGTTGTCCGAAGAGCCGCCTGATAAGTTCCAATTGGTCGCGGTGAAGTACAGACGGCTGCTGCTGTTGTTGTCCGTCTGATAGAACCCCACCATGTTGCCATCGGCACCAGGCGCGGCGGTCACCACCAAAGTGGATGATCCCGATACCGACGCACTGAGCGTGACTGGCCCATTGCTCGTCCAATTGACGGCGTTGATCTGCTGGGCGATGGACTGTAAGATCGTGGCGGCACTGACTTGTGACAGCGTATCCGCGGCCGATCCATCGGAACTCGAAACCGCGACCGGCCCGGCCACTCCGGCCTTCAACGTGATGAAGATTTCATTCCCATAGGCGCCGCCAGTAGTGGCCGTGCAGTTCAGATCGGACGCGTTGATCTGGCCGGCGATGTTGTTCGCCACGCTTGCACTGTTCAGGGAATCTTCCAGGCAAGAGTAAGTCGCCGACCCAATTGTTACCCAGTGGTTGTATGCGGCGTTGCCTTGCCACCACATGGCCTGATCGGTGGTCGGGTGCGACGCCGAGATCGCCGGGCTGACGAACGACAGGTTCTGATACCACAGCGTGACCTTGTCGCCCGGCTGCGGGCTGTTCAGGTTGAGAACGTAAGTGGCCGATGCGCCGGCCCTCCCCGTCGTGTTGGGAGTGACCGTGATTCCGGACGTGCCAAACCATCTCTTCGCATTGCTGCCCACCCCATTGACGCTATAGTCCAGCGCGTTCCAGTCCGTCCAGGCGCTCTTGAGCGACTCCCACGACTGAATGCCCGACCAGGTCACGTCGAAATCGAGAACAAGGCCCGTTAGGTCGCCGTCCGGAAGATACGAGAACAGCGGGTGCCCAAATGGATCGTCCTTCTGGAACAGCACCAGCACCGCAAAATCAGCCATGTCGCGGAACACGCCGGACACGGTGAACCCGGTGTCCGAAGCGCCCCACAGCGCCGCCGCCGCGCCATAGTCGTCGAAGCCCTGCAGCGCCATGGTGCGGTGCGGTTGCAGCTTGTAGATTTGATCCATTTAGGAGTAGATAAAGACGGATAAGTCGGCGCCAGGGAATGTCGTTCCCACCGCCGTAATCGCCAGCCGCACATTGGTGTTCGCCGGAATCGTGGCCGCCCCATCTATCTGTGTGTCGGTGGCCGCAACCGAAGTGCTGCCGGCGGGAATTGTGAGCGAGAGCCAGGCGGTTGCGCCCGCATAGATCGTGAACACGAGGTCCGCGCCCACCGGCGCGGATTTCACGTATGCTTTTACGCTCCCGGCGGTGAAGTCGCTATCCAGATAGAACGCGGGCGCGGCGTCGGCCTGGATGCCGAGCGTACCGCTCACCGGCAGCGTGAACCCCGCCACCTTCGCCAGGCCCTCGGCCCCATATATCCAGTCCTCCCGGATCGCAACATCGCCATCCGGCGACTCGTTGCCGTTCACATCCACCGTGAACCCCGCGATTACCACCTGCTGGTCGATGAAGTTGTCGGTGGGGATATTCATCGTCACGGCGCGCAGCGAGTCGGCGTTGTCGAACGCGGTCGAATCGCAGATGTAATCCCACGTCGGCGCTTCGACGATCCACACCGAGGTTTCATCCAGCAGCAACGGCAAATCCCAGGACAATTGTGTGGCCGTGTTTCCTGTGATCTTGCGCAGTTGGCCGCGGCCAGTGCCCGCGATCACACGCAGGATGTTCCCTACCTCCGCGCCGGGCGTCAGACCGCCGTACGCACAGGTCTGGTTCTGGTAGCCGGTATCGGTGATCTGGGTCGGGTTGCTTGTGTTGGCCGCGTCCGCTTTATTGCGGATCGCCACCGTGTCGCCCGCCTGAATCGAGAGAAGCGGCTGGCCCGAGACGACAGCCTGTGGCGAGACGGTCAACGTCCCCGTGGTGTGATCGTAGCCCGTGATTTCCACGCTGAGGAACGGCGTGCTGCTCTCCGGCCGGCCAATCACGGAGAGCACCCTCCCGACCGGGTTGAACGGGCTGCTGGGCGGGCTGGCGTCGACCAGTTCCCCGCAGACCACCTGGCTGGTGGTGACGCTGTCCACGTTCACCCCGGCCACCCCCAGATGGACGCCCCTTTTCGCCTTGATCCGGATCTTGGAGACGTAGGGTGAGGGCAGGGCCCACGTCGAGCGCGCCAGCGGCCCACCGAAAGTGATCGAGCCGGGCGTGTAGGTGTTGCCCCCGCCGACAGTCAATGTCCCGGTGGCCTGCGCGCAGATCAAATCGTCCTGGGTAGCCACGAACAGCACGTAGGAAACCAGGCCCGCGACCGCCGGCCAGGTGATGCCTTCCAGAGTAAACGTGTCCGTTCCAGAGGCCGAGGTCCCGATGAGGGCGATATTCGACGGAGCCGACGGCAGCCCGTTCGAGTCGAGCGCGCAGATGGCCACGCGCAACATCACGTTGGCCGACAGCGATCCGCCCGTCGCGGACTGCGAGATCGATCCGATACCGGGCGCGCCGGCGCCGGTCGAGCTGAACTCATTCACCGGCAGTTTCCCGGTGACAATCAGGCTGGCGAGGGCGCTGCCATCGGCCAGCGTGGTGTAGGTCTGGTTCGAATCGAACGTCCACTCGTTCGGGAACAACGCGTCCCAGGAGGCCGCCTGCACCTGGTAGGGCGCCCACGCCGGCCCGAGCGGGATCGGATAGAACAGGGGCGGCAAGGGCGCGGGCACCACGTCGATGGGCTTCGGCCCGACGTCCAGGTCGTACATCGAAGCAGTGACGGTTTGTCCCTGGATCTCCACTGACCAATCTTTCTTCAGGCTCCACCGCTGAATCCGAAAGGCTCCGGTTCCGGTGGGCACGTCCGGGTGCGTGATCGAAACAACCTGGCCGACCTCGTTCGCCAACCCCAGCAGCGTGGTCTGCCAGGTGGCCGTCCTCGCGTTCCGCCACTCGGTGGGATTCACGCCGCCGATTTCCTCGCGCGTCCGCGTGGCCGCGATTCGGAGCGCCTGGCCGAGCGTGGAGCAGCCCACCGAATGCATCTGACTGGTAAGAGGCGACCCGGCGCGGCCGTAGTAGGCCGCGTGGCTCTTGTCGCAATACTCTGCCGTGTTCGCCTGGTATTGATAGGCAACGTCGGCGAAGGAAAGCACCAGGTGCTCGAAGGCCGACTGGATCGGAGCCAATCGCAGGCTCTGGAACAGCATGTTGCCGGCGGTGTAGGCGTCCACCACGCTGGCGTTGATCCGGCAGCCGAGTTTCAGTTGGCCGAATTCCCAGGTATAGAACCCCAGGCAGCAGTTGAGCACCTCGGTAAGCCAGTCGCGGAACGGCTTCTGGCTGCTGATCACTCCCTGGAACTGGAACTGCGTCTCGGTGATGGCTTCGGTGGTTGCCGTGACATATCCCGCGCTGAGCGCATCCCCGATCGACAGAATGTTCAGATCTCCCGAGTCGTCGTAATACTGGAAACTATAACTACCGTCCGGATTCTGGTTCACCTGGGCCCCGTTGAGCAGATTCCCGCTGCTGGTAATCGAGTACCAGGTGGTGTTGCCGGCGCCCAGGATCGGCGCAACCTGATCGGCGGCGATCTCCGCGGTCCCGCTGCCATCGCCCACGACCAGAGACGGCAGCACGAACGTGACGAGCTGGTCGGACGATGCCGGCCCGGAGCCGCCAGCAGGATTCGAACCCGTGGATGGGTCGCCATACAACCCCATAGCGCGCAGCAGCATGTTGACGGCGATCCAGAACGGATTGATCAACCCCTTGACCGCCGTGCGGTTGCCGTTCTGGTCCCAGGTCCAGCCCCACATTCCGTAATCGATCGGCACCGTCATCTGGTGCTGGTCCGGAGTGCTCGGTTGAATTGTGGTGGACTTGACGATGCGAATCTCGCAGGCCGCCGTGCCCGCCGCATAGACGTTCGGCTCCCACACCTGCGGCGTGCCTTGCCCGAGCGAGAAATAGTCCGTGGCCGGATTCACCGGGTCGCTGCCCGCGACGTATCGTAGCCCCATGCCTGGCTGGTACTTCGTGATATTCAGGTTGCCATCGACCTTGAGGCCCTGCCACAGGTAGCCATCGACCGTGGGCGCGACCACGTACCGGTAGCCGTCCGCGTTCGTGACGACCATCGAGGCGGTGAACCCGCCCAGCGGCCCGGCGCCGAGGATGCCGAGCGAATCGGCGTATCCCGATTCATCGCGGTAGTCCACCATCAGCGCCGTGGCCATGAACGCAAACAGCGGATTGCCGCCCGAGTTGCACCAAATCTCCGGCAGCGCCAGCCCCCAGACCGTGTCCGAAATGATCGAGGTGGCAGTGACGGTGTTGCGGCCGAAGCCCAGAAAGCCGGTCGAGTCATCCTTGATGACGACACCCTGCGGGTCGGCCTGCTGCGCGCCGAAGTAAGGGGCCATGCCGTGCACCTGGCAGCCGTTCGCCGATTCGAGGTAATAGTCGCAGCTCGCGGGATCGCCGCCGGCGGCCGTCACCGCGGCCGCGCTGGCGCCCTTCGTGGCCCACGGGCAGTTAACGCCGTCGCTGTAGGTCTTCCAGCACTGGCGGCTGACCTGCCGCTCCGGGTACTGGTTCATGATCTGGAAGAAGCCATCAGAGCAGGTCACCGGGAAATTCGCAGTGCCGTCGCTGACGTAGTTCTGAATTACGCCCTTCCAGAGCTGCAGCAGGATACCGGAGTTCACATGGAACAGGCAGAGGTCGATCTCGGCGTACTTCAGGTCGGTGTCGTTGGCGAGCTGCGTCATCACGCGGTCGGCGTTGCCGAAGGTGAAGCGGACGTTGTCCGAAGCGCCTTTGATGTCCTGGGAGATCAGGACGTCGGAGCCAGGCTCGCCGATACCGATCAGGCGCGGCAGATAGAGTTGGCCGCCCACCGTCACACGGCGGTCGGAGAGATAGATGTTCGCGACCGCGGATTCGCGCACGCGGATGTGCACCAACGGGACGATCTGCTGGACCTCGGAAAGCAGCGCGGCGGACAGCGCACTCGACGGGAACCGCAGACACGTGGAATTGACAACGTACGTGGGCGCCTGAGTCGGATCGACCACTTCGACGAAGTTCAGCCCGACCTGGAGCGCATTGCACAGGTATTGGAACGAGATGGGCGCCTGCTCGAAGGTCACCAGGACGGCACTGGTAGTTCCATCGGGATTGGGGACGTTGTAAGTGAACGCCATCCAGGGCCCCTGCATGGACTCCCAGAACGCCTTGAGCTGGCGGGACTCGCTCCAGTTGAGGTTCGGCCGCTTGAACTGGAACTTGCGCGGGCCGATGCCGGCGTAATATCGCTGCTCCTGCTTGGCGTCGAGGCTGCCAAAGCGGTGCACGATCACCGGACGCTCGATGGAGAAGCCGAACGGGTACTGCGTGGTGAGCGGAAATGTCTGGCCAGAGTTGATCACCGTGGGGACGGTGATGCGGCCGATGGTGTCGGACATGGGGTGCGGGGAAAAGTCTAGGCGACATGCCTGAAGCGCAAAACTCGAAGCCGACGCCAAAAGGTCGATCAGGGAAAAGACCCTTAGGCCGCGAGAAAATCGCTAATCATTGCCTGCCCCTTCTTGTAAGTTCCTGTTGGGCAAGTCTCTTGATATAAGTCACATCGACGACTCCGATGTCAGCCTCGGCGCCTGAGGCAGCATAGGATACACCCCAACGGATGTTCCTCAGTTCCGAGATCGCTCGCAGAACTTCGGATTCAATGCGCTCTGGTGCCCTCTCAAGAATTAGACGTAAGGCTCCCTCAGACTGACAGAGATCTTGTCGATTCTCTCCTAAGATTTCATCGGTTTGGTGTTTTTGGAGTTGTTCGACAAGACCGGGGGCGGCCCGAGGGCTGCCGATCCTTCCGA
>Ga0326728_10018191_pt1 | contig 13904 bp, 11 predicted proteins | sample MB3enrmetagenome_FD_207602 | JGI IMG/M metagenome (GOLD analysis project Ga0326728, IMG submission 207602) | Lab enriched peat soil microbial communities from McLean, Ithaca, NY, United States - MB31MN | ecosystem: Environmental > Terrestrial > Soil > Wetlands > Peat | place: USA: New York... | reverse complement strand
GCACCGGCACCTATGCTTTTCTGGTGGGAGTGGGCGCGATCGACGCCGCGGGATTCCGCCTGCGCCAGTTCTTCATGCGCGATTACGGCGAAGAGGCGTCGCTGCTCTGGCGGCTCTCGGAGCACCTGGCGCGGTTCGACGTGCTCATCACTTATAACGGCAAGGCTTACGACCAGCCGCTGCTGGAGACGCGCTACCGCATGGCGCGGGCGCGGCACCCATTCGAACGCATGCAGCACCTGGACCTGCTGTTCGGCGCGCGCCGCTTATGGAAGCTGCGCCTGGAAAGCTGCCGCCTGGTGGACCTGGAAAACCAGATCCTTGGGGTGGAGCGCCAGGGCGATTTGCCGGGCGAGATGATCCCCTATTGCTACTTCGAATATTTGCGCACCAGGCAGGCCTTCCGGCTGGTCCCCATCTTCCATCACAACGCGCTGGATATTCTTTCGCTGGCGTGTCTGACGGCCATCGTGCCGTTCGCCTTCCGGCGGCCGGAGGACGTGGCGCTGCGCCATGGCGCGGACCTCGTCGGCCTGGCCCGCTGGCTGCTCCAGGCCGGGCGCCAGGAAGAGGCGCTGCGCCTGTTTCGCCGCGCGGTGCAGATGGGACTGCCGGACGACCTGCTCTTCAAGACGCTGTGGGATATTGGCGTGGTGGAAAAGCGCCTGGGCCGGGAGGACGCCGCGCTGGCCGCGGTCACGGAACTGGCGGAATCGCGCAACCCGTACCGCGTACGCGCGCTCGAAGAGCTCGCCAAGCACTACGAGCACCGCGCACGCGACTACGCCGCAGCGCTGGAAATGACAAGCCGGGCGCTGGCCATTGAGGACACGCCAGAGATGCGGCGGCGGGAACAGAGGCTGAAAACGAGAGTCGATAGGCCGCGTCCGCGGCGGCTGGCATTGTAGAGGCAGGCGGCGGGCGCTCCGTCCCTGTGCCTTATCCTTTGTGCAAGACGACACTTTCAGCCTTCCGGATGATACGTTCGAGGGTCGGCGACGATCGATCCCGGCTCGGGCCACACAAACTCCTTCATGCGTTCGAAGCTGCTGTCGGCGAAGGCGGATGACCAATACCGCCGCGAGTGCTCAACCTCGGCGTCCTTGTTAAATGCTGGCAGGGCGTCGGAACCGCGATAGAACACGACGACTTCTTTCCCTTCGTAGGCCTCGACGCGATAGCAATATGGGGCAATGGGAACGCGTTCAAGCAGCCACTCCGTCAGCATCGGCGAAAGCTTTCCAAAAGCCTCGACGTACTCGGTGATGTGGAATCGGAGGAACCCGGCGCTCGGGTCGTCCGACTCTCTTAGCAGTTCCTGATAGATTGCCTTAAAACGGTCGCGGTCAGAGGGCAAGACGGGAAACTGGTACCATTTGATATTCAGACGCGACCTTGCGGCCTCCGATTTCAGATCGGCTAGTTCGTCGGTCATCACAACGCCATATGCGCCTTGGCGTTGCGCGCGTTCGGCCCAAGGATGAGCCATCAGGTCTACGATTCGAACACCCCGTTGCGCACGCGGCATCACGGCGACTCGCGCTGTCGAAGATGCTCCGGTTACCGCGAACGCAAAGGCGTAGTTTAGATTTGCCGTGAAGTCAACCATCCGGGTCGGCAGACGATAATGTTGCAAGAGTCCCACGGCACCCATCCGGTCGAGACTAAACGGTCCTCTGCAGAGCCGTTTTCCCAAACTACAAACAAGCTTTGCAAGCCCCACCGCGTCCACGTTCGCAAGTCGAAACTCGCCAGCCAATACCTCTGCTTGCAGCCGCCTCGCGCCGTCCGTGGTGGTTTCGAAGTCGCCGCACTCGCCGCGAAACAGGTAGCGCGGAATTTCGCGCAGGTATACCAGCCCGGACGTGGATTGCTCCCAGACGTGCGAATTGGGTTGGAGTGAATACTGCCCGAGCCGACCGAGACTCCCGTCGGTTCCGTAGAACTACCGGAAGGCGATCTCCACCTCCGAATAGCTGCCGGGTGTGGCCGCATTCACCGCTTCGATGACGCGCTGAATGTGAGGCCGAAGTCGCGGCCATTGCTGCTGGCCGAGAACCACTATCGCGATCTTACGGCCCGCGAGATTCTGCTGATAGCGCATGTTCTTGTCGGTGGTCAGCAAGATGTCGTACCCGGCCTCTTCCGCCGCAGTCAGCAAATCGCCATTCCCGAGCTTGTCCCAACCTTGCTGCGCGGCTGTGCGGACGGTGTGGCCTTCGAGATACGCGCGGATCGGCACTGGCGTTGCCTGATCGAAAATAATCAGCATCTACGGCACGTAAGCGGGGGCTTTATCGAGACTGCGGACGGCGAACTCGATTACCGCTTTGACCTGTTCGCGATCCAGCCCGTCGAACCAATCCATGAGGTCGTCGATGTTGGCTCCGGCTTCGATATTTTCGAAAATTGCGGCGACCGGCATACGGGTTCCCCGCAGCACCCACGCACCACTCACCTTGCCGGGGATGCTCTCCACGGCGGGGCACTGCGACCAATCGAGATTCGCCATCGTCGCGCCTCCTTGTCTCAGAATAGCGCCAGCCCGCTCCGGGCACAAGAAAACGCCGCGCAGAAAAGACCCGCCCTGTGGGGTAGGGACGGCTTCAGGTGTGGCATTTAGGGGTAGCCGCGTGCTTGCCCGCTTCGAGCTTGGCCAGCCAGGCGTCGGCTTCCTTGGCCGTGACGTGCAGGCCGGTGGTCTGATAGTCGGCCCACGCGGCAAGCGCGTCCTGCCGGAGTCGCTAGCGCTTATCCTCGCGTTCCATTGCTTTCATCGTAGAGGCAACCTCGACCTCACATCCCCTTCGGCCAGTGACGCGTTTGTTCCAGCGGCTCACCTGTTTCGAGCAGACTCTTGAGGCTCGCAAGGATCATGGGCCATCCGCCCGACACCGCCTCGATAAACTTCGAGCCGGCCCGATCCATCTCATGGATAACCGTGAGCTTGACCGTCCCGCCTTGCTCTTCCAGTTCATAAGTCATGCGGGAATACCCTTCCGCGCGCAGTTCGGGCTGGAATTCGTTGCGCCACGACAGGACGAGCCGCCGTGGCGGGTCGATCTCCAGAATTTGGCCGCTGTCTCCAACCCGCCCGTCGGGAATCATGAGCCGCCAGGATGCTCCGGCCTTCCATTCGGACTCCTGCCAGCATTCGAGCCAGAATCGACGCGTGACTTCGGGATCGGTCAGGGCCTGCCACAATTTCTCCAGCGTCGTGCGGATGTAGGTCACATAAACGAATCGCGAATCAGCCATGGGGATCTCCTAGCGGACGACCGGCGGGTCTCCGACTTCCGTTCCCAGGCCGGCGTAGGACTCCTTGACCTTGATCACTTTGTCGCCGCTGAAGGTCACGAATGTGAACTTGCCCGGAGCCGCGCCGTAGACCCAGTCCTCCAACTCCAGGCCGTCCTTGGTTTCGCGCGACTTGTGGGCGGGACGGCCAAGCGCCATGATCACCTGCTCGCGGTTCATGCCCTCGGTGACGCGCTTTTCCTTGATGGCCTGCTGAACTTCGGGCGGGAGCTTCTCGGCATAGATTTCGGTGACGGTGTGGAGATCGAAGTCGATCACCGGCGCCAGCATTTTCTTGATCGCCGCCGCCTTCACCGGCTCCAGGGGCGCGTGAAAAAGGATGGCAATGGACGTGCCGCCGGGCGCGTTGGAGTTGCCTTGGCCGATGGGGGTCGGGCCGGCCATGCCGACCACTTGCACGTTCCGATACCACTTTTGGCCGCCCCCGAAGCCGCCGTTGATCTGGAGCACGATCTTATCCTCTTCCAGTTCGATCTTGGTGATCTGGACCAGGTCGCCGGTGCGCGCGGCGGGGCCGCTTTCTTTGGCGATCTCCGCCCACTGCGTCTTGTCGTATCCGGCTTTGGCGTCGAATTCGAGCGGTTTCTTGGAGCGCGGCACGAGCACCTTCGCGGTGCCGTATTCGGCCATCAACCCGCGGGTCAGCTCGATGCGGTCTTCAAAACTCAGCTTGTTGCCGGCCCCGGAAAGCGATGGCAGCAGGCTCAACAGGGCGGCGGTGGCGAAGGCTCGCATACGGCACTTTCCGCGGGCGGGTCCATGAGCGGCGAGGGCTGCCGGCGAATGGGCGCCTTCCAGAGGTAAGCCATCAATGCGAACAGCACCACGGAAGTCAGCAGGCTGGCTTCCGGGCCGTAGTCGCCGCCGCTCCAGAGGTGGCCGGCGGTCCACGACATCTCGTAGCCCGTCACCTTCATTCTAAGCCCGCTGACGTTCACGCCGAACAGCGGCAATGCAAAGTTCCAGCCGAAGTGCAGGCCCATGGGCAGCCACAAGTCGCGGCTGCGCAGCAGAGCGTAGCCGAACAGAATGCCGAAACCGGCGGTGTTGGCGATGCCCAACCAGGTGGCGCCGGGGTTGCCCGAGTGCAGCAGGGCGAAAAGGACGCCCACCGGCAGGATGGTGGCGTAGGGTCCGCAGCGGGCCAGCAGAATCTGAAAGCCATAGCCGCGGAAAAACAGTTCCTCGCCCGCGGAGCCGGCGGCGAGGAGAATGACCAGGTAGACCATGGCGCCGGCGGACGGCTGCTCGGCGGGCGTGCGCACGATGTGGGCCGCGCCCACCAGAAGCGGCGGCGCCAGCACCAGGCAGGCGGAGCCGGCGCCGCCGGCGAGGCCGAAAAGCAGGTTGCTCGCCGAATCCGGGTTCAACCACAGCCCGGCGTCGCTCACGGGGCGGTCTTCGTAAATGCGCAACGCCAGCCAGTTGGCGAATAGAGCGGCTAGAAAGCCAGTCGCTATCGTGCCCGTGAGGTATCCGCCGAGCCACAACAGCATCGGGCCGAAGAAGAAGTACGCGGTGGCGAAATAGAGCGCCACGTACACGGTCACCTGAATAGCGATGCGCAGCGGATCACGGCGCGATTTCATTCTGCCCCATTGTATTCTAATGTCCATGCGTGCATTCTTGTTTATGTTCTGTGCTGCGGCTTTCGGCCAACCCGCGGACCTGGTGCTGCGGAACGGAAAGATCGCCACCATGAACGCCGCTCAGCCGGCGGCCGAGGCCATGGCCGTGCGCGGGGACCGGATCGCGGCGCTGGGCGGCAACACCGACGCGGCCAAATGGATCGGCCCTGCCACCAAGGTCATCGACTTGCACGGCATGCTCGCGATCCCGGGCTTCATCGAAGGGCACGGGCACTTCACGGGCATCGGCGAGTTTCGCCTGGGGCTGGACCTGCGGGAGGCGCGCACATGGGACGACATCGTGGCGCAGGTGGCGCGCGCGGCCAGGCAAGCCCAGCCGGGCGAGTGGATCGTGGGGCGCGGCTGGCACCAATCCAAGTGGGACCACGCGCCGCAGCCCAACGTGGAAGGCTTTCCGTTGCACGGCTCTCTCGACCAAGTTTCGCCCGACAACCCCGTGCTGCTGACGCATGCCAGCGGGCACGCGGCCTTCGTCAACGCCAAGGCCATGCAGGCGGCGGGGATCACGCGCGACACGCCGAACCCCAACGGCGGGGAAATTCTCAAGGACCGGCAGGGCGACCCCACGGGGCTGCTGCGCGAGCAGGCCGAGGGGCTGGTCAACCGGGCTTACGGCCAATGGCAGGCGGCTCACACCGACTTGCGCAAGGTGATTAGCCTGGCCGCGGACGAGTGTCTCGCCAAGGGCATCACCACGTTCGAAGACGCGGGTTCGCCGCTGCCGACCGTGGACGTGTTCCGCAGCATGGCCGAAAATCACGAGCTGCGGCTGCGCATGTGGGTGATGCTGCGGACGTCGAACCGGCAACTGGAGCCTAATCTCGACCGCTACCGCACCATCGGGGCCGGCGGGAATTATCTCACCATCCGCGCCATTAAGCGGCAGATGGACGGCGCGCTCGGGTCGCGCGGCGCGTGGCTGCTGGCGCCCTACGCCGACCAGCCGGACAGCCGCGGGTTGAACACCGAAGACCCGGCCGATATTCGCAAGACCGCGGAGCTGGCCATCCAGCACGGCTATCAACTTTGCATCCACGCCATCGGCGACCGCGCCAACCGCGAGGTGCTGGACATCTACGAGCAGGTGTTTCGCGAGCATCCCGAAAAGAAGGACCTGCGCTGGCGGGTGGAGCACGCGCAGCACCTGAACCCGGCCGACATTCCGCGCTTCGGGAAGCTGGGTGTGGTGGCGGCCATGCAGGGGATTCATTGCACATCCGACGGCCCCTACGTGATCCTACGGCTGGGGCAGAAGCGCGCCGAAGAGGGGGCCTACGTGTGGCAGAAACTCATGCAATCGGGCGCGGTGGTGGGGAACGGAACCGACGCGCCGGTGGAAGACGTCAGCCCGCTCAAGTGTTTCTACGCATCGGTGAGCCGCAAGCTGAAGGACGGTTCGGTGTTCTATCCCAGCCAGCGCATGAGCCGCGAGGAGGCGCTGCGGTCCTACACCTGGAACAACGCGTATGCGGCCTTCGAGGAGAAGCTGAAAGGCTCGCTCGAGCCGGGCAAGCTGGCGGACATCACGGTGCTTTCGCGCGACATCATGACCATTCCGGAAGACCAGATCCCGGCCACCGACGTGGTGTACACGATTGTGGGCGGGAAAGTGGCGTTCGAAGGCAGAACGCGGATGGGCCGTTGAGAGCGCATTCAGAATGCGGACGGCGTGGAGGGCCGGATTTTTTTCTCTTGACAGGCGGCTTTATAATATAGTATATATAGAGATGCGCCTATTGTGGCCCCTAGATTTACTAGAAGGATTATCTATATGAATGACATGAACGTTAAGGATATTAGAGGCCTGGAATCCCTCCTTGAGCAGCGTCTTTCCGGTTCTCTGGAAAGCCTTCCACAGCAGTTCAACCTGGCAGGATACCGGCTTCACGTGTCTCTGCACGACAAGAAGGGGGGGCGTAAGAAAAGGCACAACGCATCGGCTGGCAGTTGGTCACCCGAGTCTGGTGAGATTCGCGTCAGCTTCGAACCGAGCGCTGAGGCCCCCGGTATGTCAGCCGAGCGAATCGCAAAGCAACAGGGAAGCCGGCCGCCATTGCCCGCCCCGGAAGCCAAGGTGCAGTTGCCCTCAGGTGCCCTGTGCGATCTGATTCGGAGTTTGGACCGCGCCGAATCCAGGCCCGGGTACACCTTCGTCTCGCTAAGCTGGTTTCGGGATTCGGTTCTACAGGCGGTTCGCCCCGAGTGGGCTGATTCCGACGTGCGGAAAAGTATCCTGCGAGAGGCTCTCGATAAGCGGCTTGTCCTGACCAGCAAGGTTCCCAACCCGAAGTCGCCGGAGTTTCCGGTGACGGCCATTCGGGTCAATCGGTCTCTTGCTGAGGCGCGGGCTATTCTCGGTTCCCCCGAGACTGCGGGGGCGGGATTCCAACCTGTTGAGATTCGTGGCGAACCCATTTCTGCTACGATCCTGCGCGAAAGGCGCTGATATTGGCCCTCTATTACCTGGAGACCAGTGCTCTGGTGAAGCTCTACGTTCGTGAGCCAGGCACCGACAGGCTGCTCGGGCTCACGAGACCAGAGCTCAATCATCGCTTTGCCCTGCTGGCGATCGCGCCGGTTGAGTTTCGCTCCGCAATCCGCCGGCGTCAGCGGGCTGGGGACATCGAAAAGTCCGTTGCGGCCGAGATCATCAATCGGTTTACGCAGCACATCGAAACGAAGCTTATCCAGCAGGCTTTGAGCGAGACCGTTCTGGACACCGCGTCAAGGTTGATTGATCGGTATCCACTTCGCGCGTACGATGCCGTCCAACTGGCTGGCTGCCTGGCCCTCAAGGCGGTGTCTGGCAAGGAAGATCCCATTTTCGTGTGTTCCGATCGTCCGCTCGTGGAAGCTGCGGAGTCCGAGAGGCTGCCATCACTGGACCCCACCACTCCGCAGTAGGAACCGAGTAATTCTAATGGTGCTGACTTCGGAGTCCAGCTTCCCGATTCGTGGTTGCTCGGGATACTGACCTCCTGATATCCTTAGTTTTAGTCGATTACTTAATCTGAATAGGAGAAAGAATGGCAGTCAAAGTTGGTATTAATGGCTTCGGCCGCATTGGCCGGAATATTGTGCGCGCAGGTTTACATCGCAATGACATGGAATTCGTGGCGGTGAACGATATTACCGATACGAAAACGCTGGCTCACCTGCTGAAGTACGATTCCGTGCTGGGACCGCTCAGCGTGGACGTCAAGACGGACGCCGACGGCCTCACGGTCGGCGGGAAGAAGATCAAGGTGTTCGCCTGCAAGGACCCGGCGCTGCTCGACTGGGCGTCGGTGGGCGCCGAGATCGTGATCGAGTCGACGGGCAAGTTCACGGACGCTAAAGAAGCCTGCAAGCACATTCGCGGGCCGGTCAAGAAGGTCATTATCACGGCCCCCGCCAAGAATGAAGACCTCACCATGGTCCTGGGCGTGAACGACGCCGCTTACGATCCGGCCAAACACCATATCATTTCGAACGCGTCGTGCACTACCAACTGTCTGGGACCGGTGGTGAAGGTGCTGTACGACAAGTTCGGCATCCAGAAGGGATCGATGACCACGATCCACAGCTACACTAACGATCAGGTTGTGCTCGACTTTCCGCACCGGGACCTGCGCCGGGCGCGCGCCGCGGCGTTGAACATGATCCCCACCACCACCGGCGCCGCCAAGGCCATCGGGCTGGTAATGCCGCAGTTGAAGGGCAAGCTGGATGGGTACTCCATGCGCGTCCCCACCCCTGACGTTTCGGTGGTGGACCTGGTGGCGTTGCTGGACACCCCGACCACCGGCGCGGAAGTCAATGCCGCGCTGAAGGCCGCCGCGGAGGGCGAGTTGAAGGGCATACTGGCCTACACGGAAGACCCCGTGGTGTCCACCGACATGCTGCACAACCCCAACAGTTCCATCGTGGACGGGCAACTGACCAAGGTGCTGGACGGCAACCTGCTGAAGGTGGTCGCCTGGTACGACAACGAATGGGGCTACTCCTGCCGCGTGATCGACCTGATCGCGTTTCTGGTGGAAAAGGGCCTTTAATAAGAAGCGTTTCGCTGTAACCGCGCCATGGAAGGCATGGACTACGCGCCGCCGTCGATCGAGTTCACCGCGAAAAAGGCGAACTAACTCCAAGCCGGAGGGAAATATTAATATAGGGTTCTGTGCTGCGCTCCTTTTTTGTCGCTGCTATCATTTTAGGTCCTGGGTTTCTCACCGCGGCCCAGCATAGCGGTTCGGTTCGCGCCGCGGACCAGTTCATTCCCGGAGCCACCGTAACCGCCCAGCAGGGGGGCGCCAAGGTAGTAGTCTACACCGACGCTAACGGACGCTACGTGCTGGACCTGACGCCGGGGGTCTGGGAGATCCAGATTGAGATGTTCGGCTTCCAGACCCAACGGGGCGAAATCACCGTAGGGGACGATCCCACCAACAAAGACTGGACGCTGGAGATGCCGCGCTACGGTTCAGCGGCAGCGCCGGTGGCGGCGGCCAAGCCCGCACCCGAGCCTAAGAAAGAAGCGGCGCAGCCGGCGCCCGCTTCCACTCAGCGCCCGTGGGCGGGGCGGGGCGGTGGCGCTCGGGCGGCGAATGCTCCGTCCGGAGGGCGGGGAGCCGGAGGGAGAGGACCGAATAACCAGCAAGGCCCCGGCTTCCAGAACATGGCCGTGACACCCACCGAAGAGGGCACCCAGGCGCTGGCGTCGGCCGCCCTCGATGCAACGTCTCCCGACCAAAGCGCTAATGCCGACGCCGATCCGTCCTACGTGGTGAATGGCAGCATGAGCGGCGGTCTGGGGGCGGCGGCGGATGAACAGGCCCGGCGCGACCGGCTGATGGGAATGATGATGGGCGGCCGCGGCGGGATGGGAGGCCCCGGCGGTCCCGGTGGCCCCGGCGGTCCTGGAATGGTGGGCGGCGGCATCGGGGATATGGCCGCTATGAGCCCCGCCGCCAGCGCCGATCCGCTGGGCATGAACGGATTCGGCGCCGCCGGTGTCTTGAACGGATTCGGCGACGGCCTGGGCGGCGCACCCGGTATGGGCGGGGGCGGTCCTGGCGGCGGCGGTCCCGGAGGCGGTGGTGGACGCGGCGGAGGTGGTGGCGGCGGAGGTGGTGGCGGCCGCGGCGGCGGAGGCGGTGGTTTCGGTGGGGGACGCGGCGGCAGAGGCGGCGCCAACGCACAGCGGCGCGGGCCGTTTAACGGGCAGTACGCGGCCTTCGGCAACCGGCGGCGCACGCAACCCGCGTACAGCGGTTCGGCATTCCTGATTATGACCAACTCGGCGCTGAACGCGGCGCCGTTTTCGCTGAACGGCCAGGCTGCGCCAAAGCCATCGTCCGCCTCGGGCAGGTTTGGATTCAATTTCGGCGGACCGGTGCGCATTCCCAAACTGGTTACCTCGGACAAATACTTCTTTTACGTGAATTACACCGGCAACCGGACGCGCAGCGGAAACAGCCTGACCTCCTCGGTGCCGACCCTCGCCGAGCGGGATGGCGATTTCTCGCAGGCCATGACCACCACGCCGGTCACCATCTACGATCCGCTCAGCGGGTCGCCGTTCCCGGGCAATGTGATACCCACCTCGCGATTCAATCCTGCGGCGGCCGGGCTGCTGACCTACTTCCCGCTGCCCACCTACACCGGGATCGTGCAGAATTACCACCTGGTCACGTCCACTCCCAGTGTCAGCGACAGCCTCGGCGTGCGCTTGAACGCGCCGGTGACCACCAAGGACCGCCTCAATTTCAACGAGCAGTACAGCCACAACGACTCGAAAAGCCAGCAGCTTTTCGGGTACAAGGACTCGACCAGCGGCTACGGCTTGAGCGCGTCGGCGGGCTGGAGCCACAGCTTCAAGCCGCGGTTCAACAGCGCCCTGAATATTACTTTCAGCCGGAGCATCAGCAAGCTGACGCCATACTTCGCGTACACCGACGACGTGGAGCAGGACCTGGGAATCACGGGGACCCCTCAGTACGCCTTCAACCAGAATCCCGTCAATTATGGCCCTCCGACGCTGACCTTCACGAATTTCGGCAGCCTCTCGGATGGATCTCCCTCGGTGAGCCGCAACCAGACCACCAACGTCACGGAAACCATCACCTACGTGGCGCACCGGAAGCACAACCTGACGTTCGGGGTGGGGTACCGGCGGCTGCAGCAGAACAGCCTGTCGTACGCCGGTGCGCGCGGGTCGTTCAGCTTCAGCGGATTGCTGACCAGCCAAATCGACAGTAACGGCCAGCCGGTTACGGGAACGGGGTTCGACTTCGCCGACTTTCTGCTGGGCTTGCCGGAGACCACCTCCCTGCGCGGCAGCACCAACGATTACTTCCGTAGTTGGGCCACCAACTGGTACGCGCAGGACGATTGGCGCGTGCGGCCGGGCTTGTCTTTCAACGTAGGCCTGCGGTATGAGTACTTCGCTCCCTACACGGAGTTGCAAGGGCGACTGGCGAATCTCGACCTCAGCCCGCAGGGGAACGCCGTGACGGTGGTGACGCCGGCCAATGACATCGGGCCTTACTCGGGCAAGTATCCGTCCAGCCTGGTCGACCCGGACAAGAACAATTACTCGCCGCGGCTGGGCTTCGCGTGGCGGCCTTCGCAGAAGCACGCGCGCGTGATCCGCGGCGGCTACAGCATTTTCTTCAGCGGCTCGTCCTACGGCGGGTTCGCGTCCAGTATGGCGGCGCAGCCGCCGTTTGTGAGCAACCTTTCGCTCACCACCGCCACGGCGAATCCTCTGACGTTGCAGAACCCTTTCCCGACGGAGCCGTCGCAGACCGTCACCGACACTTACGCCATCGAAAAGAATTTCAAGCTGGCCTATGCGCAGACGTGGAGCTTCGCGCTCCAGCAAACCTTCGCGCGCGGACTGGTGGTGGAGCTGGAATACATCGGCACCAAAGGCACCGGCCTGCCCGTTACCCTGGAGCCCGACCGCGCGGCGCCGGGATCCTCGCCGCTCACCGCGCAGCAGCAACTGCAAGTCGCCAACGCCACCGGCTTTACTTACCTCACCTCGCAGGGGGATTCCATTTTCCACGCCGCCCAGACGCGGATCACGCGCCGATTCGGACGGGGAGTGTCGGCCAACGCGCTGTACACGTTCTCCAAATCCATCGACGACGCTTCGAGCTTCTCTGGTGGCGGCGGCACGGTGGTCCAGTTCCCCCAGGATTTGCGCCTGGAGCGCGGCCTGTCGACGTTCGACCAGCGGCATAACCTGTCGACCGGCTACATGGTTTCTTCGCCCGTGGGCATACATGGCTGGTGGCGCAACGGCGGCTGGAAGACCAAGGCCTTCGCGGGGTGGACGCTGAGCGGCAACTTCACCGCCACTTCCGGCACGCCCATGACGGCGAAGGTATCGGGGAACCTGGCGAACACGGGAGGAACCGCCGCGTTCGGCGCCGGGCGCGCCGAAGCCACCGGAGAAAACATCAACGCCGGCAACTTCCCCTACTTCAACCTCAACGCCTTCACCACGCCGCCGGCGGGCCAGTACGGCAACGCGGGGCGGGACACCATCCCCGGCCTGTTCCAGATCGGTTTGAACGGTTCGCTCAACCGCGCGTTTCGCTTTGGAGACAGCCGGCGCCAGCTCCAGTTGCGCCTGGCCGCCAACAACGCGCTCAATCACGTAGTGATTACGAACATCGGCACCACCATCAATGCGTCCAACTACGGGTTGCCGACGGCGGCGTCGGGGACGCGGAGCGTGACGCTGACGTTGAGGTTTAATTTTTAGGTATGCGAATCTACGGTTTCACGGCGCTCTTGGTGCTTTCCGCGGCGGGACAGCAGCCGCCGGCGCAGCCGGTCCAGCCGCCGCAGCAGCCGCGTGGAAGAGTCACCTTCACGGCCAACGCCAATCTGGTGATCGTGGATGTCACGGTGAAGGATAAGTCCGGGAAGGCCATCGACAGCCTCACGCAAAACGATTTCACGGTGCTCGAAGACGGCAAGCCGCAGAAGATCTCGGTGTTCGAAGTTCAGAAACTCGGCATGGAACCGGCGCCGCCGGAACCCGCGCCGACGCTCGACGACGTGAACGCCATACCGGAGCCTCCCAAAACCGCCATCACCACCGAAACGCCCGGCAAGGTGCAGTACCACGACAAGCGCCTGATGGTGATGTTCTTCGATTTCACGTCGATGGGGATTCCCGAGCAGTTGCGCGCGCAGGATGCGGCGCTGAAGTTCATCGACACCGAGATGACCACGGCGGACCTGGTGGCCATCATGCTGTACACCACGGTGCTCCAGGTGAAGACCGATTTCACCGCCGACCGCACGCAGTTGAAGGACATCATCAATTCTCTGCCCATCGGCGAGCTGAGCGAGTTGGCCGATATGGCGGATACGGGCGACGACACCGAAGAAGACACCGGCGCGGCGTTCGTGGCGGACGAGACGGAGTTCAACATTTACAACACCGACCGCAAGCTGGCGGCCATCGAGGACGCGTCCAAAAAACTGTCGGCTTTGCCGGAGAAGAAGGCGCTCATCTATTTCGCGGGCGGCGTCACCAGGACCGGCGTCGACAACCAGGCGCAACTGGAAGCGTCCATCAACGCGGCCGCCAAAGCCAACGTGGCGATTTATCCCATCGATGCGCGCGGACTCATGGCGGACCCTCCCGGAGGGGGCGCCAGCAAAGCCGCCTCGCGCGGCACCGGCATCTACAACGGCTCGGTGTACAACTCACAGCGCGCCTCCATCAACAATTCGCAGGAGACGCTGGCTACCCTGGCGTCGGACACCGGCGGCAAGGCGTTCCTGGACAGCAACGAGCTTTCGTTGGGAATCGTGCAGGCGCAGCAGGAATACCGCAGCTACTACGTTCTGGGCTACTACTCGACCAACCTCAAAACGGACGGCAAGTACCGCAAGATCACGGTGAAGCTCAACAACAACCAGACGGCCAAGCTG
>Ga0326728_10018189_pt1 | contig 13905 bp, 11 predicted proteins | sample MB3enrmetagenome_FD_207602 | JGI IMG/M metagenome (GOLD analysis project Ga0326728, IMG submission 207602) | Lab enriched peat soil microbial communities from McLean, Ithaca, NY, United States - MB31MN | ecosystem: Environmental > Terrestrial > Soil > Wetlands > Peat | place: USA: New York... | reverse complement strand
TTTTTGTTGCCAATAGGCTTTCGACTCATGAACCCAACAAAAACCGGGTGTAGTACCTGATTATTCATGGCTCACTGCATACCGGACGTACCCGGTCCTTTTTCGCATGTCGTGTGAACCCGCTTACGGCACTTCCCTCTTAAACGGCTTGTATGGCATCCCTCCCCCCTCGTAGAACTTCGAGAAGAACTCGACAAGGTGGAGACGCACCGCGTGGATCGAAGGGGAAAACATGGCAAGCACGACATTGAGCGCATGCAACAGGAGTGCGACAATGATCCCGATGATGGCAAACGCAAATGCACCGCTGAGCCGGTTTGCCACCATTGCGAGGATCACCGAAGCCATGCCAATCGCCATCAGACGAGAATACGAAAGGATGTTTCCGACTGTGCTCATCACCTCGATGGTGCCGAACACCCCGGCCCCCATCAGGATAAGGGGAAGACCGACAACGATGAGGACGACCGCCGGGTAGACTGAAAATGCCGGCACGACCTTCGCGAGCATGGCAACAAGGACGATGATCGCGGTGATCACGAGCACCATGCCGGTCTTCTCGTAGAGATGCTTGCGTTTCTTTGTGATGATCGCGTTCCGGATGCCGATGAACAGTCCGAGGAAGACATGGATGACCCCGATGGTGATCGCTAAGATAAGCATGGGGATCATCGCGTCCACGCGGTTCCAGGTGATGCCAAGTACCTGTACCGGACGAAGCCAGCCGAGCGTCTCTCCCAGGTCCCCGAAGAACTCACCGAACAGGAAGCCGAAAATGATAGCCGGGATCGATGATATAATCAGGATGTTGGCAAGGTTCTTTGCAAACTTGATTGCCTGAAAGCGGTGCCGGATCACAAGAGCAAACGCGAGGATGATAAGGCCGTACCCGATATCCCCTACCATGAGCCCGAAGAAGAGGGGAAAGAAGATGGCGAGGATCGGCGTGGGGTCGACCTCGAGGTACCGCGGCGGTGCAACGAGCTGCATGATGAACTCGAATGGTTTGACCCACGGAGGATTGTCATAGCAGACAGGGGCGTTCTCCATATCTTTTTCCGTCACCGGCAGCTGGTGAATGACCACCCGGTCCAGGAACCGGTCGCTCACCATCTTCCGGGTCCTGTCCAGGTACATTTTCGGGATCCAGCCCATGATTACGAACATGTATTCCGACACCCCGAAGTTCCGGTACATGCTGACCTCGGCATGGATCTGGTCAAGCCGGTTCTTTAAGACAACCAGCTCCTGGTACCAGGTATTTGCGAGGGCGAGCAGCTGCTGATCGATGCGGGTGATCTCTTCCTGCGCATGGATTCGGCCTTCGCCGATCAGGGCATACATCTCGTAGAATGGCCGGCCCGCGTACTCTTTGGGAAGTCTCACCTCGTTCACGTTCACTGAATAGATAAACGCGTGGATCTCATCGGAGTATTTTTTCGGGAAGACCATGATGGCGGCAAGGGTGTCGGCATCGACCGTGGTCGCGTTCATCTCGAACCGGTTGCCGGTGATGGTGTCGAGCTCTTTTTTTATCAGGCCCAGGACATCCTTGTGCTCTTCCTGGACAAGGAGGATCGTCACCTCAAACCCTTCGAGCGCCGGCAGCTCCTTCTCCACGGGGTGGATAATATCGAGCACCTTCTCGTACCGGGTCAGGTTTGTTATTGACAGGGCGAGTTCAGTCTTCTTTGCCGCGAGCTCCCGGGTCATGGTCTCAAGCGTGCTGATGATCGCCCGGGCCCGTACGATGAGCTCCGCATGGGACTTTTTTTCCAGGTCCGCCCTGATCCGGGCCTGGGTGCCGGGATCATCGGTAAGGACCGGCAGCGTGGAAAAAATCGCGCTGATCGTGCCAAGGACCCCGACAATCTCCTCCTCCTCTTCCTGCCTGACCCCGGCAAGTCTAATCTCGTCTTTTGCAATGAGTTCCGGTGCATTCTCGATATGGAGGGTCCCGGCCTCGTACAGCAGGTCTACTGTATGGCTCAGCTCCGCCTTTGGCCCGATCACCTGGATGCGTTTCATTGCCTGGAGCATACGACACCCGGCCGGGCTCGCCCGGCCTCACTCCCCTGTCACGTACCTGAAGATCAGGTCTGCTGCCGCGGGAATGTTTTTCTCTCCTTTTTCAAGCGCTGCCGCTTGATCAATCCCTGCGGCTTTTGTGAGCGCCTCAACCTCAAGAGCAGTCTTTCCCCTCACCGTCCAGTAAACCTGCTCAGCACTCTTTTTTCCTTCCGCGTCCGCCGTGCAGAGCATCTCCTCGGACTCGCTCTTTGCGGCCGTCACCATGGCGTCAGCCTCTCTTTTTGCCACATCGATCCTGGATGCGAACTCCTGCTCCTTGTCCCGTATCTGCTGCAGCAGTGTTCTCCCCGTATCCATACCTGACCTCCTTTTCAAAGCCCGTATTTATCCCGGAGGCATGCGGTGACGCCATGCGTGGAGCTCTCGCCGCATGGACCGGCCGCATCCGGATCGCTGCCAGGTTTTTTCCTGGGTTTGTGCCGAGCCTCCTCTATGCGTTTTGCGCAATTCCCGATTGCGGTTTTCTGCAGATCCTTTACCGTTTGTTCAAGATCCCGCGCCATTGCCCGCATCTCTCCCGGAACAGATGAACATGTCCACTATACCACTGACGTTGGATAAATACTTTCTTTTGGGGTAACGTACCAGATTCCCTGGCAGGGAAGCCCTTATCCCCCTCCGGGCAGACTCCTTTTGTGCGAGCACCCGGCAGGATGCCGCCCGCGGATCATCAGGTGAACTGTTATGAATGGAATGATAACCCTTGGCCTGTTTGCGATCTTCTGCGCAGTGCTCATCCTCCCCTTCACGGCTAAAAAGATCGAAGAGAATCTTGAGATCTTCCTTTTCTGCTGCGGTATCCTCGCGCTTACGCTCTCCGGTTTTATTATGCTACCCGGGGAACAGACCGGCTGGAGCCTTGCCATTGTCACCGAGGCCCTGACCAGCCCCTTAAATATCGCCTCGATTGGCGGGATCCCGATTGGGATTGTGCAGATCGTCCTTGTCGTGGGCCTTCTCATCTCCTGGTTCCACCACCGGCTGGAACGGGGGATCAACATCATGGTCGAGTCGCTTTCACTGACGGTTATGATCCCACTTATCATCATCGTGCTTGGCCTTCTTGCAAGTATCATATCCGCGATCCTTGCCGCGATCATTCTCGTGGAGCTGGTAAATGCCCTGCCACTTGCAAAGGAGGCAAAGATCGAGATCACGGTCATCGCCTGCTTCTCCATCGGCATCGGCGCCGGCCTCACGCCGCTGGGCGAGCCGCTCACCACGATCGTGGTCTCCCGGCTCAGTGGGGATCCCTATCATGCCGGATTCTTCTTTCTCTTCGACAAGCTTGCGGTCTATATCATCCCCGCAGTCATCCTCCTTGGGGTTCTCGGGTTCTTCGCGCTCAAGAAGCGGCCGGGAGATGAGACAAACCTGAAGTGCACCGTTGAGCGCGAAACGGTCCGCGATGTGGTCATCCGGGCCGGCAAGGTCTATCTCTTCATCATGGCGCTCCTCTTCCTTGGGGAGGGGTTCAAGCCCCTGATCCTCGGATATGTTGTCCTCATCCCTTCGTGGGCACTCTATTGGGTCAACATGGTTTCTGCGGTGCTCGACAACGCAACGTTAGCGGCGGCCGAGATCAGCCCGGTGCTCTCGTTAAACCAGATCACAAGCGCCCTCTTGGCGCTCCTCATCTCGGGCGGCATGCTGATCCCGGGGAATATCCCCAACATCATTGCCGCAGGAAAAACCGGGATCACGAGCAAAGAATGGGCACGGCGGGGGATTCCGCTCGGCCTTGGCCTGATGGCGATATTCTTCGGTCTCCTTTTTGTCCCGGCGTATCTCGGTCTTGCCTGACGGCTGGTTCCCGGGCGTGAAGAGCTCAAGTAGCAACACAGATGAACTGCGGCATGTAAACTCTTGGTGAATACCGGTGTTTTCATGACTCCCGATACACCTGCTGATGGCAGCGACGCCATCGCCTTCCAGATCGGCCAGCTCGATGATCCTTCCATCGACAGCCGCCACCACGCGATCCTTGTACTGGCAGAGAACGGGGAGGCCGCGGTCGGGCCCCTGATCCAGTCCCTTGCCACTGCCGATACCAGCGACCGCCGCTGGTACCGGGCAGTTGCGCTTGCCCGGATCGGCATACCTGCGATCGCCCCGGTTATTGCTGCAATGAAGGGTAATACCGATTTTGAGTTCCGGCGCTACGCGGCATCCGCGCTCGGGGAGATTGGGGAACCGGCAGTGGAGCCGCTCATTGAGGCAATGGGAAGCGATGATAAGGAGCTGCGGGGTTTTCTCTCCAAGGCGCTCTGCCGGATCGGGAAGCCCGCGGTGACCCCGCTTACCCGGCGCCTTTCGGATGCGGACGAGATCATACGATCCTGTGCCACGCTCACGCTCTGGCAGATGGGCGAGACCGGCCTGCCCTCAGTGATAGACCAGATCCACAAGGAAAAACCGGACTAATCTCCTCGTTCTCTCCCCTCTTTTTCCGGCGGGCGGGTACCGGATCCTACAGTATAAATTCCCGGCCACCGGATTATACCACGATGCTGAAGCTCTCCCCCGAGATGGAGCAGTACGGGAAAGGCCTGATGGAAGGCCTGAACCGTGCCATCGCGCTTGCAAAAGAGGCGCGGGCCCGGGGCCTTGACCCGAGCATGGAGATCGAGATCCCGATCGCAAGCGATCTCGCCGACCGTGTCGAGGTTCTGGTCGGGATCAAAGGAGTGGCAGCCCGGATCCGTGAACTTGAGTCGCAGATGTCCCGTGAGGAGGCGGCACTCAAGATCGGCGACGACTTTGTCGCAAAAATGTTCGGGGAGAAGAACAATAACGAGATCCTCGACCACTCCATCCGCACTGCGATGGCCCTCCTGACCGAGGGCGTGGTCTCGGCACCGACCGAAGGGATCGCAAAAGTGGGGCTTGGCAAGAACGACGATGGCAGCCAGTACCTGATGATCTATTACGCTGGCCCGATCCGGAGCGCCGGCGGAACGGCGCAGGCGCTTTCGGTGCTTGTCGGGGACTATGTGCGGGGCAAACTGGGCATCGGGCGCTACCGCCCCCGCCCGGTCGAGGTCGAGCGGTACATCGAGGAGATCCGGCAGTACAACTCCATCATGAACCTCCAGTATCTCCCCAGCGAAGCGGAGATCCGGCTGATTGTGGAAAACTGCCCGGTCTGTATTGACGGCGAGGCAACGGAAAAGGAGGAGGTTTCTGGGCACCGGAACCTCGAGCGCGTGGAGACAAACGCAGTACGGGGCGGGATGGCGCTTGTGCTTGCGGAAGGGATTGCCGGAAAGGCCCGCAAGCTCAAGAGCAAGGTCGAGAAGATGAACATGGCCGGCTGGGACTGGCTGGACAAGCTCATCGCCGGCGCAGGAAAACCGGGAGCCGATACAGAAAGCCATGCCCCGGGAGTCAAACCGCTGGACAAGTACCTCCGGGATCTCATTGGCGGCCGGCCGGTCTTTTCCTACCCTATGAGGAAAGGCGGCTTCCGGCTCCGGTATGGCCGTTCGCGGAACACCGGTTTTGCAACGGCGGGTTTTAACCCGGCAACGCTCCACCTGCTCGGGGGATTTCTCGCGGTTGGCACCCAGATGAAGCTCGAACGGCCGGGCAAGGCCTGCGGGGTGGTCCCGGTCGATACCATCGAGGGGCCGACCGTGCGCCTTACCGGGGGGGAGGTCCTCCGGGTGGATGACGAGAAGACCGCCCTTGCCGTCGTTTCAAAGGTAGAAAGGATTCTCGATGTCGGGGAGATCCTGATCGCGTACGGGGAATTTTTAGAGAACAATCATCCGCTCGTGCCCGCCGGGTATTGCGAGGAGTGGTGGCTGCTTGAAGTGCCCCCGGGCACAAAGCCCCCGCAGGACGAAGCTGAGGCACTTATCCAGGCAAAGGGTGGGGCATACCTGTACCCGGCGTACACCTGGTTCTGGGACGACATTTCCGTTGACCAGATCCGGCTCCTTGCCGATGCCGTTTCCGGCAACGGTGCGATCGAAGAGGGTGTACTCGTTCTTCCGCTCGATTCCGCGGTAAAAGAGGCGCTTGAGCTCCTGCTCATCCCCCACAAGGTGAATGGCGGGATGATCCGGATCAAAACCTTCCGGGCATTTATTGCCTGCCTGGGCCTTGACGAGACATTAAAGAAACGTGACACGTGGAAGACGGCACCGGCCGATGCCCAGCCTCTTGCTCTTGTCATGCACCTGAGCGGTCTCTCTCTCCGCTCCCGCTCGGGGCTCCGGATCGGCGGGAGGATGGGCCGGCCCGGCAAATCCAAGCCGCGCAAGATGAGCCCGCCGCCGCACGGCCTCTTCCCTCTCGGAGAGTCCGGGGGTGCCCGGCGGTCGTTCCAGGAGGCATCGATCCATACCGAGGAGTCTGATACCCACGCGACCGAGATCGATTTCCAGAAAGAGGGGGGCATCATCGAGATCGAGGTGGGGCGGAGGCGCTGCCCCGGATGCGGTGAGATTACTTACCTGAACCGATGCCAGAAGTGCGGGACGCACACCACGGCGATCAATACCTGCCCCAAGTGCAGCCACGAGGTCCCGGGCGAGCGCTGCCCCAACTGCGATGTTCCGGCCACCTGCAGTCAGCGAATCAGCCTGAATGTAAAAGCGGAGTACGCGCAGGCCATGGAGCGCCTCGGGATCAAAAAGGAGAGCATCGCGCTTGTCAAGGGCGTCAAGGGTGTCATCTCCCGGGAGAAAACGGTCGAGGCCATGGAAAAAGGCATCCTCCGCGCCCAGCAGGACATCTATGTCTTCAAGGACGGTACAACGCGCTTTGATATGATCGATCTCCCGCTCACCCACATCCGGCCGGAGGAGGTCCGGGTGCCGGTGGAACGGATGCGGGAGCTCGGGTATGTCAAAGACATCAACGGTTACGATCTCCAGAACGGGCAGCAGGTTATCGAGCTGCACGCGCAGGATATCCTCCTCTCCGATTCGTGCGCCGACTACATGATCAAGGTCACGCAGTTCATCGATGACGAACTCATCCGGCTCTATGACCTCCCGGCTTTTTATAAGGTAAAGACCCGGGACGATCTTGTCGGCCACCTGGTGATCGGCCTTGCCCCCCATACTAGCGCCGGGGTGCTCGCCCGGATTGTTGGTTTTACCCGGGCAAATGTCGGTTATGCCCACCCGTTCTTCCATGCGGCCAAGCGCCGGAACTGTTTCTACGGCGAGACAAAGATCGAAGTCTCCGATGGGAGGTCGTGGACAACCTTCCCTATCCGGAAATTTGTAATGGAGAACTTCGACATCAGCCAGCCCGGCCTTGACCGGCTGGGCACGTACTACTCCGACCCGGTGCGCCCGTACTATACACGGACCGTGGACACGAATGGTGGCATGCACCTGCGCCGGATCACTTCGGTCTCCATTCACCGTTCACCGGCGAACATGATCCGGTTTGTCACTGCCCGGAACCGGGAACTGACGGTTACCCCGGACCACGCGATGGTGGTCTGGGATACCGGGTACCTGCGGAAGATCAAGGCGCTGGAGATCAAGGCAGGCGATGCGGTGCCCATTCTTGAAGGCGGAGTGGTAATTGCGGACAGGATTGTCACTGCAGAGACGGTGGCCTCCCTCGAGGACCGGGTGTACTGCCTGACCGTGGCCGAGGACCACACGCTTGTCGCAAACGGTATCTTTACCGGCCAGTGTGATGGCGACGAGGACTGCATCATGCTCCTCATGGACGGCCTGTTAAACTTCTCCCGCTCGTTTCTGCCCCAGAACCGGGGCGGCACGATGGATGCGCCGCTTGTGCTCACCAGCCGGATCGACCCGGCGGAGATTGATAAGGAGTCCCTGAACGTGGACGTTGGGAAAAGTTACCCCAAGGAGCTGTACGAGGCCGGCCTTGTGTATGCAAAAGCAAAGGATGTCGAGCCGCTTATCGACCGGGTGGAGCGGAGGCTGGGGACGCCGCAGCAGCTTGAAGGATTTTTCTATACCCACGATACCTCGGATATCTCCGCCGGACCATTGGAATCCACGTACACCCAGCTCAAGACCATGGCCGAGAAACTCGAAGCCGAGCTCGACCTTGCCGAGAAGATCCGGGCGGTGGATGCTGATGATGTGGCGGAGCGTGTCCTCAACACGCATTTCATCCGCGACCTGATGGGCAACCTCTCTGCGTTCTCCAAGCAGAAGTTCCGTTGCACCAAGTGCAACACAAGTTACCGGCGGATGCCCCTTGCAGGGAAATGCACGAAGTTCAAGGGGAAAGGGATCTGCAACGGCAACATCATCCCGACCGTGCACGAGGGATCGGTCAAGAAATATCTTGAGGTTTCCCGTGCGATGGTCAAAAAGTACAAGGTGTCGGAATATTGCCGGCAGCGGGTCGAAGTGCTTGACCTTGCAATCGAATCGACCTTTGGCGAGGAGAAGCATGAGCAGCTGGGGCTTGCAGATTTCATGTGATCGTCAGGTCACACAAATAATAGTTTCTCCTTTTGCGGATTCGGGGAAAAGTTCGGGATTCATAAGGCAGGTTCGGAGAGGGCGTCCTGCCCCAGCGTAAAAATAGCTTCCCGTCAAAGCCTTTTACTATCCTTCAAACCAATACTATTACTTGCGCGAGAATATCTAAGTGGCCAACAGAGGCGGACTCAAGATATATAACAGTATGTTGGAATAAGATCCTGAAACGCCTCAAAGGCTTTTACTATCCTGTAACTAACATTATTCTGAGCGAGAATACCCAAGTGGTCAACGGGGATCGACTCAAGATCGATTCGCGCAGGCGTTCGCAGGTTCGACTCCTGCTTCTCGCACTAAATCTTTTTTCCCGTGGTCTTGTTCCTGAAGGTATCTAGGGACAATGGCCCGGTTCTCCGGTAAACGAGGACCTGCCGATTTTGTTTTCGCGCCATCATTTTATGGCACCTGACATTTCCTGTCAGCGGGAACATGAATCCTGTGCATTTACAATGGTATTTCGCCAGCACTGAAAAGTTGATGAGTTTGACCCTGAAATACATATATGAAAGGAATTCTTATGGCAAATTTTACGGACGATGAGATTATTTTTGTTGTTACGGAATCTCCTGAAGGTGGCTATGAAGCCCGTGCTTTAAAATATTCCATCTTTACTGAGGCGGACACCTTTGAAGAGTTAAAGGAGATGGTGCATGATGCGGTGTCCTGTCATTTCCCCCCTCAGGATCGTCCTCACCTGATCCGGCTGCATCAGGTCAAAGAGGAATTGATGGCAGTATGAAACTGCCCAGGGATATTGATGGCGATGAGCTTGCCCGCCAGCTTTCCTCCCGTTACGGGTATCGTATTGATCACCAGACGGGCAGCCACCAGCGCCTCTCTGCAGTCATATCAGGAAAAACGCATAGTATCACGATTCCCCGACATAAACCCCTTCGTGTAGGTACCCTGCATGGAATCCTTAAGGATGTTGCTGAACACCGAAAGAGCAGCTTTGAACAGGTTGTCGTGGAATTGTTCGGGTAACTTTGTCGCAGGATTTCATTGCAGATTTCAATGTTTCATGCTCCGATTTTAACAAAAATTTTTGCGACCCTGGTTCCCGGATCTCTCATGGGAACCCGGCATTCACCCCAATCGCTTCAACTGCATCCGGGAGGATCAGGTACCGGTGCCATTCCCGGTCCGGACCCCGTACCCAGAGTTCGTGATGAATTTTCTCTCCTTCCTGCAGATGTCTGAGTTCCTCGATCTCGTGCCGGCAGGAATCCCGGATCCTCAACGGATCATAATCTGCATATTTCAGTCTCCTGACCCGGACCCGGCCGATATTCCCGCGGTCATCGATCGCAAAATCAAACGGGAGGCGACGGTTAGTTTCAATGCTCAGGACAAGGAAGCCCAAGGCTGCTGCGGTTCTTTTTGCCTCGGCAATGGCAACCACCGGCCGGTGTCCCCGGGTCATGTCACTCTCCCCGGGAACGCCGGTTTACCCGGTAAGGTCTGCCTGAGATCATTGGGATTTCTTTGCCCGGGCCTGGTCCTGGTGGATCTGTTCTGGCTGAACCCTGCAGTTTTTTTGTCATGGATTGTTCTGTTTTCCGTAATCATGATCTTCTCCTGCCACCTCCCGGTCCGGCAAAGCCGGCCGCTTTTTTGTACAGGGCGTACGCTCGTTGGAAAATAATTCCGTAACGAGCGCCAAAGGCCCGGCAACGGCAGAATTCGCCGGTTCCGGTCGTGTGGCGTATATCAACTCTGTCATTCTGGCTATTTGAGCGTGACTGAAGCAGGGAAAGGGAAATTCCAAGGATGTTCCTGTCCAGCCTCTGCCGTACCTGTACGTACAAGCGGGCCCGGATCCACCCCGGGTTTTCTCGGGGGTCTTTGTGGTTCAAGATCCGCCGGAATTCCCGGCCCTTTTTAAACCCACGTTTTGACGGATCCGTGGAGTCCCTAAATTAAAATGCAATGTCGGAAGAAATCCGGATATATTTAGATATTGCATTGATTTAAATAAACCTATGATCTAAATGTTATTATGGGCACAATGACGATCAACGTTGATGATACTGTAGAAAAAAAATTCCGCGCCCGCGCAAGGAAAGTCTTTGGTGAACGAAAAGGGGCACTGGGTCTGGCAGTCGCGGCAGCGATGGATCGCTGGGTTGCAGAAAATGACCAGGAAGATATTGCACGGTATGCACTTGCCCTGATGGAAAAAGGACAGGATCTGGGAGCGAGGAACTACCGTAACCGGGACGATCTCCATGACCGCTGAACCGGCACTCATCGATACGAATATTCTTGGCTATGTGTTTGACGATGGGGAACCGGAAAAACAAAGGATTGCAAGGGACCTGGTCTCACGCTGCTGGAAGGGTGAGACGCAGTATGCGGTTTCCGTGCAGAACCTTGCGGAGTTTGTCGTTATTGTCACCGAAAAAGTTTCCCGACCCCTCCCGCATACAACTGTACAGGAATTTATCGGAAATATCCAAGCATTCAATGGCTGGAAAAAGATACACTATTCAGGCGATACGATAATGGAGGCAGTGAGGATCCGATCCCTCCATGCAGTTCATTTCTGGGATGCGTTGATCATTGCCACCATGCTGGAATACGGCATTACTACCGTTTACTCCGAAGACCGGCACCTGGCAAAGGTACCTCTTGTCACCGTGATCAACCCGTTTTTGTGACCTGCCATAATTCCCATCCATCGTCTGCCTGTGTCCCTGATGAAGTGTACTACCGAGGTTTTTCCAGTCCCCCGGCCGGTATAAAGGAGAGCCGGATCCACCCCGGGTTTTCCCGGGAACATCATTAGGTGCCAGAATCCACCTGCACACCCGTATTTTTAACCCCCCGGAAAAAAGATCCCTGCCAAAGGGCTTCCCGGGCGGATCGGCTATCGGATCGATAAACTATACCCCCGGAAAACGAGGGTCCTGGAACACCGCTAAAGGGAAAATATTTTCCTTTTTAAATCGAGTTATTTCGGATTTAGTGCGAAAATTTCAGGTTTTTTTCCTGCGGTGGACAAAATGGCAGCCGGATCGTGTTCACCGAGGCAGGGTGGGGGGAATCGGGGGCTGATTTGGGGCCGGAATGGGGAGAACCCGACAATCAAAGGTACCCAACCCCCCCATTATCGGATAAGAATCTCCCCCGGTATCCATCAACCTCCTTTGAGCAGTTTTTTCTTGTTCCCGAAATATCCCCGGAGAAGACTCAATTGAAAATAGTTATCCGTCTTAAAATATAACAAACTGTATGGATAGATGTGCCTTTCTGCCCTCACACCGTGCGGCGCTTGTTTTTTTCCTTATCGGGATCCTGCTGGTCGGAGCGGGGACCTTTGCACAATCCAGTGATTCTGCTTCGAACCCGTCTGCCAATATGACCCTGGACGGGAGTGACTCATCCGGCACTCCTTCCGCAACACTTTCGGTGACAGCGACCCAGGTGACTCTTCCGGTAAATGAAACGACCATCCAAACAACTTCGGCAACGCCGGATACGACACCCACCATTACGTCCACTACCGTGGAAGTCACTCCTACGCCAACAGCGTCGCACACCACTGAACCGACGACACAACTGGCGATGGCGACCCCCACTCCTTCACCCACTTCCGTGGCAACCACACCTGCTGTATCGCAAACCCCGGAAACGGTGACTCCAACAGTGATGATAACCCCGGTACCTACGACTGTACCGACACAAGTACCTGCCGTGACCACTGCAGGAATTACCTTGAACAATACAAGCGCGGGAAACCAGATCATAACTCCCGCAGGGGCGTCATTGCCCTCCCTGGTCATAAACAGGACCGGCAGCCCTGCCCCGATGCACCAGGGATTTACCTTCACCTCTCCCGGAGCGGTGACGATGCCTTCGGCCAGCCAGGCGCCGGAGAATACGGCGAATGGGTATATCATTCCGGAGGGTGCGATCATCTATCATGGGGCAGATAGTACCACCCGGGTCTTTGACTCCCATGGGACGCAGCTTGCATGGATTGATAACACCGGCTCATCAATGGTGGCAACCCCCCGTGGATATCTGCCGGCGACCAGCCTTTACCAAATCCCCGGGGGTTCCGTCATCACCGAGCAGGGGAACGTCTCTTCTGTCTCCCTGAATGGTGACCGGATCCTCACAGTCATTGATCAGGAGCCGGTAACGTCTCCATCATCATCGCCGGTCAAGCCCACGATCGGCGGATGGATAGAGTTCTCGGATAACTGGAATGCCGGCAATATCGGGAATTATGTCGCAGACTGGAAGGTCCCCGTATCTGCCCAGTCTTCCCAGAACAACAAGACCGCCGATGTCAATTTCCTGTTCAACGCTATTGAACCAAATTCTGGTGTCGCGATTATTCAGCCGGTGCTGGAGTGGAACCAGGCCGGAAGCGAAACCTGGACCGGCCGCTCATGGTACGTGGATTCATCGAATAACGGGTACTATTCGAATCCCATTTCTCCCAAGACGGGGGACGTTATTGAAGGTACCATAAGCTGGAACGCAGCATCATCCACGTGGGTTATTACCACCACGGACAAAACGACCGGGCAAACGGTATCGTATAGTGTTACCAATCCCGGTTTCGGATCCAATCTTGCGGCGTTCTGCACGCTGGAAGCCTATACGTCAAATTCTGCTCTGAATAATGCGGATATACCGGGGACAACGACTTTTTACAACATGGCTTTTAAGGATACCAGTGGTGCGGCAGTCAGCGTCCCGTGGTCCAGTACCATTCCCTCGGTGTCAGGTACCTCTCTCTCCGGATTAAGTGTTCTGCTGACGTCTGCATCCCAGGTCACCTTAGTGACCGGAAACGCCGCCCTTACCCCCACTGTGACCGGGATTACACCGTCGTCGGCTGCAAACACCGGCCCGGTGGCGATCACAAACCTCGCAGGAACGAACTTTTACGGGACGCCGACCGTGGAACTGACCCGGACCGGCTATTCCACGATCACGGCGACCGGGGTGACTGTGGTCAGTCCGACCCAAATCACCTGCACTCTCCCCATCACGAATGCTGCGGCAGGTCAGTACAACGTAGTGGTCATCAACCCGGACGGGCAGCAGGCGGTGCTGAGTAATGGATTTACGGTGACAGCGGCAATGACCGTAAACGCTGCGGTAGTATCGACGTCGATCCCGAGCACGATGGTAGCGGGGCAGAGTTACACGGCCAGTGTAACGATGGAGAATACGGGAACGATGACGTGGAGTGAAGCGAACCTGACCCGGTTAGCAGGTGCAAACGGAGATGCAATCACCTTCGGGCTGCCCGATGTAGGCGGTTACCGGGTGACCCTTCCCGCCGGAACTTCTATAGCTCCCG
>Ga0326728_10018188_pt1 | contig 13906 bp, 13 predicted proteins | sample MB3enrmetagenome_FD_207602 | JGI IMG/M metagenome (GOLD analysis project Ga0326728, IMG submission 207602) | Lab enriched peat soil microbial communities from McLean, Ithaca, NY, United States - MB31MN | ecosystem: Environmental > Terrestrial > Soil > Wetlands > Peat | place: USA: New York... | reverse complement strand
AAGGGCCGGGAAGTATTCGTTCATATCCCGTATCAGCTCTTTGTCCAGATCGTTGACGTGGTACTCCCAGATCCCAACAAGATACTGAGCCGCAAGGTATCTCATGGGACTCGTTCCCCTTTCCTCTCTCAAAATAAGCCCCTTTTTCGCCATCTGCTCCAGACGCCCGGCGGTCTCATCCCGAGGCATCCGGGCCCTGCGTGCAACGACCCGTGGTTCCTCGGGAAGCAGGGTAAGGTAAAGGGCAAGTTTTGCCTCCTGCGGGGTAAAGAGCTTCTTCAGGATACGAAGTTCCACTCCACTCTCAGTGGGTGGAAAGCCGCCTGGAAGGTTGTCCAGATGCTTGGCCAGTCTTTTATAGATTTCCTCTTCCATGGCATGCTCCTCTTCTCAAAGGTTTGGAGGTGAAAAGTTGTTGAGCGCCGGCCGGTGTCCATCCTGCAAGGCGCCGGGCAGTTCGGCCATGGGGAGGCCTTTGCTGCAGGGGCAGATCGATTTAACCGTTCTCATCTTTCAGGGCCTCGGTCATCCTGGAGATATCGCCGGCCATGTTCTCAAAATAACGAACACCCATCTGAAAGCAGAGGTACTGGAAGCGGTCCGCGCGGGCTTCAATCTGCGGGCGGGCCGACTCAAGTTCTTTGCGCAGCCGTTCGACGGAATCGAGCTGTGCGAGCGCAATCGCCTCCCGCTCTTCCGGGCAGAGATGCGCGAAAAAGAAAAGCCTCATCAAGAAAGTGCTCCTGGGTTGCTCGGGGACAAAGGGCGATCTCAGGGCGTCGAGGAAAACCTTCTTTCCAGCTTCAGTTATAGTGTAGATTTTACGGTTTGGCGCTCCGTCCTGGATCTCGACTTGTTTGGAGATCAACCCCCTGGACTCCATCTTCTTGAGGCTCGGGTAAATGGAGCCGTAGCTCAGCCCTGAGAAAAACGAGAACGACATTGAGAAAGCCTTCCTGAGATCGTAGCCCGTCATGCTCGAGCGCATGAGAAACCCGAGCAGAACCGATTGAACGTCCATAGCGCCTCCGTTTTAGACTCAGATGATATATATCGATTCGATACATGTCAAGAAAAAATATATCCGCAAAAGCTGCAAAGTTTTATTGCGAACGCAACCACAAAAAAGAACCTCGCGCAGCGCACAGACACAATAAACTCCAATTGCCTTCCTCCTGTGCGTCGTAGCTGAGAATCTTTCGGGCGCAACCCTAAAGCTCACCCCCTCCAGTCCTTTTCTTCAGCCATGCGCAAAAATCCACGATGGTTTTTGCCCTGCTTTCACCCTGGAGAAGGCCTCGGCACAGATCGAATAAATCTTTGTTTACCGCAACAGATTCCTGCTTGTTCCCGGCCGTCTTGTAGTATTCCTGGACAAGGGCGCCGGCCTTGACGCTTTCGGAGCTGAAGATCCTCTCCCTGGGGTCCTTGGGCTCCTCGAACGGGTCCCAGTTTTCGTATCCGATCTTGAGAATTCGCTCCCGGCCGCGTTTGGCCATTCCATCGAAAATAGCTTTTTTTCGGAATTCGTACTCTTCCCTATCACTCATTTCACACTCCGGGTGGTGAGACCGCCGCCTCCTACCAAAACAGTTTCAGCCTTATTTTCTTGTATTCCTTCACACTGAAAAGAATCCGGAAATTATCGAGCCCCGTTGCGTACGCCAGCCTGTTCGCAATGGAGCCGCATTCCTCGGGGCTGCGACCATGGATCATGGCATAAAGATTATAGGGCCACTCAGGATAGGCAGGCCTGTTGTAGCAGTGGCTGACCTCGGGAAATGATGCCAGGATGTCGCCGGTCCTGTCGATCCGATCCGGGGGACAGTTCCACACGACCATCCCATTTGCGCTAAACCCCACCCGGCGATGGTTCAAGATGGCGGCGAACCGCCGAATCGTTCCGTGGCACATCCAGTCGGAAATGGTTGCGAGCAGTTCGGACTCTTGCATTTGCAATGAATCGGCCCATAGACCGAATGGTCTTTGAACAAGAGGCAGGTCCTCCTGGATGCATTTGACGATTTGTATATTTGCGGGGGTGGGCGTGAAGTTCGTGTCCGATTCGGTAGGCGGCAGCTCGAATTTTTCTTCCAGGTGGTCCCAGTCCCCCTCTTCCAAAACATCGAGAACTACGGCCAGCTTATATTTTTTGACAGCAGGCAGGACAAGTGCGGGCAAGGCGGCGGGGCCGACCCCGGCATATGCGGCTTTGGCGGAAAGCTCAGACACTACCGCCTCCAGGCTCTGTCCAGGAGGCACCGCAATAGTAAACCACATGTTGAAGTTGCCGGGACGCAGATAATTGTGGCTTACTCCCGGGTATGCGTTTATGATTTGGGCGGCGTGCTCCAGCGCCTCTTGCGGTACGGCCATCGCCACGAGGCTGCTCCGGTATCCGAGCGCCCCCGTATTGAAGATAGCGCTGATCTGGCGGATAGCCTTACTCTGTTTCAAAATTCCGATTCGTTCCCGTACTTCTTCCTCGGAGATTTCCATCCCTTCGGACAGTGCCCGATAGGGGTCCGGGACTATCGGAAATGAACGCTGGACCCTGTCAAGCAGGACCCGGCTCTTGGAATCCAAGACAATACTCCTTCGGTGAATAGTGAATAGTGAACAGTGAATAGTGAATAGTGAATAGAAAAAGCAAAAGAAAATAATTCCTCTCGGTTCTATCGCCACGCGAGGAACAGTGAGCAGAAAAAGCCAAATCGGGCGGCAACCGGATATCGGAAAGCACGGACCTTCTGTTCACGGCTCGTAAACCTGGTGAATATATATCCTAGCCTCTTCCAGGACAAGCAATGCTTTTGCCGGTATCCCTTGAGAGGGAGAAGGCCGGCCCGCCGATGACCCAGAGGATGCACCCATGCCGAACAACCGTATGAAGCTGAAGAATCTGAACCTGAAAGGTTTCAAGTCTATTGACAGTGAGGGGCAGTCGATAGAATTCGGAGATATTACGGTCTTTTTGGGCGCCAACGGCTCCGGAAAAAGTAACCTCGTGTCCTTCTTCAAGCTGTTGAACTACCTGACCGCAGGGGGGCTTCAAATTTTCATAGGGCAGCAGGGATTTGCCAACTCACTGCTTTATTACGGGTCTTCTACGACACCCCGGATTCGGGCTGAATTGAGTTTCGAGCAAGCTGGCGCAGGTAAAGAGACTTACAGCTTCACACTTTCCCATGCGAGCGGCGATACGCTCATTTTTACGGAAGAATATGTGGGGTGGGAGCACCCCGGATCGCAAGGTCCGAAAAAGGTCGATCTGGGCGCCGGTCACAAGGAAACGAAACTCCTCGAAGATCGGAAAGCGGAGGCAGTCGGGCCGATCATCCTGTTCATGTTAGGCCGTCTCAACTTATGCCAGGTTTACCACTTTCACGATACATCCAGCACAGCGGGAATTCGCAATCAAGGTTACACGGGTGACAACCAATACCTGCAGGGCAATGCCGGCAACCTGGCCGCCTTCCTTTTCGCGATGGCTAACAACGAGGAAGGGAAAAAACATTATGAGCGCATTGTTCGCCACATCCAGTTGGTTATGCCCCAGTTCGGTGATTTCGTATTAAGGCCTTCGCCAGAGAACAAAGATTATATCCGTCTGGATTGGCGGGAAAAAAAACGAAAGGATTACATTTTCGGCCCTCATTTACTGTCGGACGGGTCGCTGCGCTTCATGGCGCTGGCAACGCTTTTGCTGCAGCCTGCTGTTGCGTTTCACCCCAAAGTCATAATTCTCGACGAGCCGGAACTCGGGCTGCATCCCGCTGCCATAGCCTCCCTCGCTGGCATGATTCGGGCGGCGTCGATGAAATCTCAGATTATTGTGGCAACCCAATCGCCGCGACTAGTCGATGAATTCAATATCGATGAGATCGTTATTGTGGAAAGAGATGAGGCAAAGGATCGGAGTCTGTTCAAACGGCTCGATGAGAAAGACCTCTCCGAATGGCTGGAACGATACAGTCTGTCCGATCTCTGGGAAAAGAACGTTCTCGGGGGCCGGCCGTGACCTTCATCCGGCTACACGTCACAGCGGAAGGCCAGACAGAAGAGGCATTCGTCAAGAGAATCCTTGCGCCCCATTTAGGGGCTTTCAACGTATTCGCCGATGCTCGTTCCGTTTTGACCAGCAAGGACAGGAAAGCCCACAAGAAATACCGGGGAGGACTCATCAGCTATTCAAAAGCGAAAGCCGATATCGAAACCTGGATGAAAGAGGATAGGCGCACCGAGTGCAGGTTCACTACCATGTTCGATCTATACGCTCTTCCCGGCGATTTTCCGGGGTACGCCGATGCAGGGAGAGAAAACGATCCATATTGCAAAGTGAAAGCTCTGGAAAATGCATTGAAAGAAGATATCGAAGATCGCCGTTTCATCCCATATATTCAACTGCACGAATTCGAGGCGCTGATTCTTGCCGATGCCGGAAAACTGGATTGGGAATACCTCGATCACGATGCCCCGATTCGACGCCTCGTCGACATGGCCGGAAACCAAAACCCGGAGCTTATCGACGACACGTCTGAGGGCGCCCCGTCCAAGAGGATTCTTGACGAACTACCGGAATACGACAAGGTCAATTCAGGTGTGTTGGTTGCTGAAAAGATAGGACTGCAGACCATGAAAGCGAAATGTTCTCATTTTCGCACGTGGGTAGAGTTACTGGAAGGATTGGGGAAAGCGCGATGAAGTCACCTTCGGGCATACGAAGAATATGAACAAAAAGAATCCGCGCCACACAATTCCAACAATAGAATGTTTTATCCGCGCAGGATCGAAGTTGGTCCCCCTGGGGGCCGGATACGAAGGGATCGTTTTACCCGGCCAGACATTACCCGACGAAAGATTATCCGGCTATCGGTCAGGCGGCCCCACGCCTGTAACGTACGGCCAATACCTGGGCTCGGTTGCAGTCTTCTTGAACGCAAACTCTTACAGGGCCTTGAAGACTCTTCTAAAAAAACAGGTCCGGCCCACCTCAGGGCTCGATGCGGCGTCGGGAATCGAACTCATCAGCGAAAAACACGGCGCTCTCTACAGTGTCTCGCGTCTTCGGATACGTTTTGCGGATGATATCCGCTCTTTTGCAGTAAATTGTGCCTTCTCGCCCGAGCAGCAGGCTTTCCTGCAGGTTGAAGCAAGGCTGCTTGCAAGCCTGCACACAAAGTTCGGCCTCCCCTGGGTCCCGTTTCCACTGGTTTCGGCAAAAACGTCCCTGCTGGGACCAGAGCCGGCGCCTTTCATGCTCTTTATTGCCGAATGGTTCGAAAACCATCATGAATTCCACCTGTCCCTGGACACATCGGGCGCTCCTGCTATAAGTGTATGGAATGAGGGCGAAACCGCGCATTTTTTGAGCGTGTCCACAACAAGAGAACTATACCGGCAGGCCTGCGGAATCCTTACCTCATGTCTAGACACCCGGTCCTTTGCGCAAATCTATCCCTGGCACCATGCGGCGGGTGATTTCGTCGTGGACGAGAGCCAAAATCCCCCGAGCCTCAGGCTCATAACCGTTCGAGGCTACCGGCCGCTGCTTGCGCAAAAATCCGATTCAAGGGACAAGATGTTGGGTTCGCTGCATTTTTTTGTGAACCTGGGCATAAGGATGAGAATCGACAGGCTGGATGGTACCGGCGAGTTGGCCTGGGCGGGCCCCGATTGTCTCGCCGGAGTTATTCGCGGGTTTGTGGATGCCTGGGAAGCCAAGGCGCTGGAGTATGAGGATTTGCCCAAAGCCGGCGAGATTTTTTCCCTGTTTCTGGATCTTTCACCTGATGAGAGGCTGGCTTTTACCCGGATCGCAGCCAGAGACGGGCGGGTTGAAGCCGCCGAGAGCGATTTTGTGCTTGCGCGGCTTTCCGGACACGTAACGGAACTATCGAAAGCAATGGAAGAGTTTTTAGTTTTTAGTTCTTAGTTTTGAGTTTCAAGTGCTAAGGCCAAATGAAGGTTTCCGCAAAGGGGTAAAAAGAAAATGGTCGATCTGCCTCCTATTGATTATTCGGCACTGGACAGACCGGAGATTGCGCACCTCATTTTTCATCCCAGGTCTGAAACGCCATCGTTGGCAAATACCCTGGCAAAGGACATCTACATTCCGGTAGGGGAGGAAATCTCCATAGGCGCCCGTTTCCACATTGCGGGCAAAGAGGCGCCCAATATCCTTTTTTTCCACGGAAACGGCGAAATTGTGTCCGATTATGACGACCTGGGACCCGTTTACAACCGCATCGGCATAAATTTTCTGCCCGTGGACTACCGCGGGTATGGCCGTTCGGGAGGAGAACCCACGGTTAGTTCGATGATGCGTGACTGTCTCACGATGTACGATTTCACAAGGAAATGGCTGAGCGATAACGGCTGCACCGGACCGTTCATCGTCATGGGCAGGTCTCTTGGGAGCGCCTCGGCCCTGGAACTCGCCTCCAGGCATGGAGAGGACATAGACGGGTTGATAATCGAGAGCGGCTTCGCCTTAACCGAACCTCTCCTGCGGCTGCTGGGAATCGATCTGCGCAATTTGAATTTCGTCGAAAGCAAGAGCTTTCGAAATCTCGATAAAATAAAACAATTCCGAAAGCCCGTGTTAATCATTCATGCCGAGTTCGACCACATAATTCCGTTTTCCGACGCGCTGCGATTCTACGGGGCGTCTCCATCGGCCGACAAGACGCTTTTAAAGATCCCCGGCGCAAATCACAATGACATTTTTTACAGGGGCCTGACTGAGTACCTGTCGGCAATCAAATCCTTCGCCGGCCGTCTGGACTCTTAGAGGTCCTGACAGGTTGCTGAAAAAGGATTGGAATTCCCAATTTAAAGTTAGAATTCCGTGGGGCCGTCACCCCGGCGAAAGCCGGGGTCCAGTGTCATTTTCATTATGCAGTTTGGCCACATCGGGATTTTCACCTTTGGCAAGATGCAGAAATGCCTTAAGTTGTCGACCAGACACTAACTTACTGGGTTTATTACGTACAGTGCCAAGGAAGATTGAATTTATCTTATCTCGTCGAATTTGTTGAATTGAGCCCGGCAGGGATGCAGCGTCGGGGTGGCCCGGATAGCTGGTATCCGGGCCACCCGCGGGCATGCCTGTGGTGTTGGCGCCATGATTGGGTGTCTAAAAGGGATCGGGGATTTGTTGAGATTATAAAGGGCGGGACTTGGGACCAGGGCGAAGCGCGCCGGATTTTCGGAACATGTGACGGGGCCACTCGTCGAGAGCCTCCCATGCGCTTACAACGATGATTTCGGGGTCAAAAACGTGCTTCTAAGCGTTAATAATGCATGCTTTTTTGACATTTTCTCGCGGAAGTCGCGATACTACCTTGGTCCGACCCATTTTGCACGACCCCGAAATGCCAACGGACGATGGAGCTTTGCTGCGAAAGGCTATCCTCTCTGAGGACTGCATCAATGACCTCGTTCGCCCCCTACGAGGCGCTGGATGGAGTGTCGAGGTCGGCGAACCGGATGAGCGCGGCCTCTACATTATCGTCGTCGCTTCCAGTGGTGGAGAAAAGTTTGGCGCTGCCCTTCTTTACATCTGTGCGACGGAGAACAAGATCTATCGGAAGTTGGCGGAGACCTCGAACGTGATTCTCTACCGCGGTGCGCCCTACAAGCAAGAGCAGTTCGCCTACGGCCTCGACATCCATGTAGGCCCTGTGACTGGTTGGCAACCTCCACTCGCACCTCACCACAGAGAAGCATAGGTATTGGGGATTGCGGAGGACGACCGCCGAAACGATCATGTCTCGCTTGAGGAGGTTGATGGTGGGCACTTGGCTTGCCACCACATGATCGAAGAGTATCCTGATCGCTGCGAGCAGGCTGTAAGGTCTGACCGGCGAGACCCGATGGGCAGCAAGTTCCGAAGGCCCATAAGGTGAAAAGTGGATATTGTAGAGTGTGGGACGCGTCGAGAGAATCGATTGTAAGGCATTTTAGAAGGGTCGTTTTTTGGAGGTGCCGTGTACTTTGGACCTGCCGCGCTCCAGGAGAATTTTGGATCCAAGGTTCCAACCCCAGGGTGAGTACGTCGGCGTACAAAACGCAGTGCATATCCCTAATGGGTAGAGAGGCAAAGAGCGGACCTCCTGTGGAGTGAAAGAATGGCATCTAATGACGACTATCTGCGGCATGTAGTTGACAATCCTGCCGAGACTTTGAATGCAGAGCTGAAGACATGGATCGATCCTAATACTCCAGAGGGTCAAGCGAAAATAGTGAAAACTTGCATTGCTCTGCATCACGCAAACGGTGGGATTTTATTAATAGGGTTTGATAACCAGACCCTACGGCCTTCTCCAAAGACTGTCTCCGGTGAGGTTAGAGAACTCTTCCACCCTGATACGATACAGGCATTGGTATCCACATACGCTTTCGAGGCTATCCCCGTTGAAGTCAATTTTGTAAAAAGGGATGGCATTGAATACCCTGTGCTCTGGATTGACTCCGGCGTGCGTACCCCCGTTGCAATAAAGAAAGAACTGAAGGACTCAAACAACAAGGTTATTTTAAAGAGGAACGCTATTTACGTCCGCTCACTCAATGCGAGTGGGATCGCCAGTACGACCGAAGCCACATGCAGAGACTGGGAAAAGCTTATCGGTACTTGTTTTGACAACCGAGAGGCTGACATTGGTCGATTTTTTAGGCGGTATTTCAAAGATCTCGCCACTATGGTAGATGTTGAATTTCCTTCGGTCGAAGATCGCCTTGGAGAGATTCTTGAAGATGGCTTGAGACGGTTTGAGGAATCCAGACACAGGCTTCCGTCAGTCTTGTCCCCACATGGCGCATTTGAGGTGGCCCTCTTGACCTCTGAGGAAGTGAGGAACCTTTCTGCCAATCAGTCATTCCTAAACATGCTAGCCTCAAACAATCCCTATTATTCAGCATGGCCTTTGTGGAGGGTAGATACTGGAATACGACGAGAAAATCATGCACGTGTATACGAAAATTCTTGGGAAGCTATGATGATGAATTTTGAGACTCAGGGTTGGTTGAAATTCTTGGATTTCTGGAAAATCAATCCCAAGGGCCGTTTTTACCATCGGAGAGCGCTTCATGAGGATTTTGATTTTCTTGAACAGAAGATTGAGCCAATGAAATATTTCGATTACTGCCTCCCTATCTGGTTCGTGGCCGAAGCAATCGCACTGGGCATTCGATTTGCGAAAGCGCTGAGAATTCCAAATGAGGCAAAGCTATTTTTCGAATTTCGCTGGACCAGCCTGAAAGAACGCACGCTCTTTACTATTTTCCCAGGACGTCGTCCCCTTAGGTGGAATACCCTTACCATTCATTCAGACACCATCGAAACCTTTTCTGCTGTTTCAGTTGATACACCCGATTCGGCTCTATGTGAATGTGTGCATTCAGCAGTTAAGCCATTATTTGAAGCATTTGACGGATATGAAATCCCAAAAAGCTTTGTTGAACATGAAACACGTGAGTTGTTAACGCACAGGATCGGCTGACCGATCTTTCGGGCTAGGGCCCGTCAAGGGGAAAGGTAGCGAAAAGATGGCAAGTCACGGTTGGGTAAGGACTACTCTAAGTAAACTAACCGGCCAGGGGGTCAGGTCTCCGTTTGACCTATTCTAGGGATTCGTGATTATTTTGACGCACGGGTAGACCATTACGGTGTTTCCCGGTTCTCGGTAGCACGGAATGTAGGGGCTGGGGTCACAGTCTGAGGCTTAAGGTTATGGTCAAACGGAGACTTGCCCCCTTTTTCTTTCAGGTACGCGTTTGCCGGAAGTCCCAAAAATTACTGGCGAGATTAGACAACTTGTTCTAATATTCAGTTAAGAGTTGGTTCGAAGCTTATCCGCACACCATGGTAAAATCCTTATCGGCTCTGACAGGAGCGAAAATGTTACCGAACTATGGCGTCGTCGTCGGCCAGTTCGTAAATTACTCGACGGATCAAGGCCAGTGGCTGCACGTCGACCTTAACATACAGGCGGGTGACGTTCAGTATCAGGCCGCGGTTGACGTGAATGAACCCAACGGTCTATTTCAATACCAGGTATTTGACAATCTCGACATCAGCCTGTTTACTCAAATCTCGGCATTGCCGGACGGCTGGCACCATTTGGACTCCAATCCAACCTCGGGCGCAATGGACTACGCTCGGAGCCCTATCCTTCAGAGGCCGCTAGGTTGTCTTCTTATGCTTTTTGGGTTCTTGAATGCTATTTTTAGGTCAAATATCCAAGAGTGGACCAACGTGACCGGCAACGAGGCGGGGGAAGCGTTGGTCGCCATGGTGAACGGCTCAACGCGGGTATTTGCCTTTGGCGCACCCTACACGACCGGAAATGGCGTGCACGATGTGCACTGCAACCAAGGAGACCCGCCCGGACCATTCCAGGCTCTTGACGGCGTCTGGCAAGACGGTTGTGTTTTTGCCATGAAAGCCGGCGGAACACTCTCAGCCTACCTGGGCAAGTTCTCGACGCAGACGCTCAACACTGACAACAACGGCCTCCCGATCTGACGGCAACAGCCTACAGGACGGACGGTCACATGCCGGCTTAGTCGTGGGCGGGGGTCGGGCCAAGCAACAGAACAGAATTACATGAAATAAGCCTCAAATTGTGCCATATTTGAGCCTTAGCTGTGCCGTTGGGGCCAGGGTAGAGTAGAGAGCAGGCGATGCCTGCCCTCTACTCTACCCTTTTCCTTTCACTATCAAAACCAATATCGATAATGGAGCTTACAATGGAAAGAAGAGTAGTGACATTCTTTATAGATCTTGTTTTGGTTCTTGTGTTCTGTACTGCGTCTATTACCAGTGCGGTCGATGGCAATTCTCAATGGTCTAATTTGGGGAATGGATTGGAAATGCCTTGCCATGATCTGAGAGTCTCTTGCGATGGCACTGTATACGCTAGCTTCTTTTCGGCTGGTCACGCTGATGCAGCCTCTCTTTCCAAGTGGAATGGGTCTAGTTGGTCTGAAGTACTTTCAGCAAGGTACGTAGGGCCTATTGTCTTTGCAGTAGGCCCGACAGGCCACGTTTATGCTGGCGGGGAGACCTTTATAAAAACTGGTAGTAAAAAACATCCCACGACTAATATTGCCAAGTGGGATGGTTCCGCATGGTCTGCGTTGGGTACCGGACTTGGGTCTGGTACCCATACCCAAGTCGATGACATGATTGTTGCACCAGACGGTTCTATATATGCTCATGGTATTTATACTACCGTTACAAAAACCGAAGGCGAAAAGATGAAATACATCATTGCCAAATGGAATGGTTCCATATGGGCCACCTTGGGAACTAATGAGGTCCGAACCGGGCACTTAGCTTTATCTCCGGATGGTACCCTTTATACTGCTATATATGAGGGAAACACTTGCTACGTTGCCAAATGGAATGGCTCTACATGGACGGCCTTAGGAACCTGGAAGAACGGGATTATCTATTCGCTGGTATTTGCTCCAGACGGCACTTTGTATGCTGGAGGTAGCTCCGGCTATTCAGATAATTCCGGCTATGTTGCCAAATGGAATGGCTCCGCATGGGTTGCTCTTGGCTCTGGCAAAAACGGGGATGTCAATGCACTGGCGGTTGCTCCGGATGGTACGCTCTATGCTGGAAGAACGTTCCATCATACAGAAGGTGTTCTTAAAAACTATCCTTTTAAAGGTGACGTTGCCAAATGGAATGGTTCTACATGGTCTACTGTGGGATCTGAGATGGATGGTAACGTCGATGCGCTGGCAGTTGCTCCAGATGGCACCCTCTATGCCGGTGGCTCATTCCACAAAGCAGGAGGGGAGGAAGTAAACTATATTGTAAAAGTGACAGCCTCGAAATAGACTTGCTGAAATGCCAGGGTAGAGTAGAGAGCAGGCATTGAGCCTGCCCTCTACTCTACCCTTTTCACCTTTTCAATTAAGAAGGTTGTGAATATAAAACCCAAAAAACCACAAGCCTTTAAGGGGGAGGAAGGTTAGCCGAGGTCTTCAACGCCTCCTTAAATTTAGTATCTATTTTCTTATCAAACACCTCTTTTGCTAAAAATTGGATGACCGCTTGAGAAACAGAGAACAGGTCGATTGCATCTTCCTGCTCAAGTGTATCTTGGGGGTGCATCAAAGGGTTTCGCTTCGCTTTCAGAACTTTTACCAAATCTACCAAATCCGTGGTTGCTCCCGCTTTTTCAAGGGCTTCTATGTATTTACCCCAGTTTCGCAATTTTGGAAGTTCTCCATTAACCGCATATATATAGCCCTTAATACAAATTTCTACGGCTCTCAGGATGTGAAAACCGGAAGCGGTAAAAAGCCCGAACGCAAGACACCTTCCCGATTCATTAATCTCAAGCAGAATGAAATTATCTGCAAGGTCGCGCGCTTTCTGAGAATAGCCGTTACTGGCACCCTCAATTAGTTTGGTTCGAGAAAGGTTCCCTTTTTCCGTTACTGTATAGGTCGGAAGCTGTCTAAGTTCCTCAGACAAAGCATACTGAAATGCTATAATGGCAGGTTCTATCTCCTGCAATTTCAATTTATCAATGGGTTTTAGCCAGTTCGCCTCCCTGTTCTCTTTAAAGAAGCCAACGGTACTGAATGGAAGAAGCAAATCTATCAGTTTCTGGGCCGATTCTTTTGCGGCCTCTAACGGAAGAATTTTTTCAGTTAACACATCAAGCAAGGCATTCTTGGCCTCAGCCATACTTAATAGCACGTCAATGCTCATGGTGCCGGAGTTTAGGGTGTCACTCATCTTCTGGATGCGAGTCCCCAATTCGTACAGTCCGTACAGGTTGTCTAAGCGGATCACTTCACCCCCTCCAACAACGCTCGAATATATCCATGCTGGGTAAATTGACAAAATATTTCGACTTCGGATTAAATCTCCGATAGAGTTTTCCAACATTTTACCCCTGCGCTTGGTAACGTCAAGTATAATATCTGGTTTCATTTGCAGGGCTATTTTCCAATTCTAAGGGAAAATATAATTAATATAGTAGATTGTTACCCACCACCGGGAAGAGATCTAAAACTCACTCTTGGCGGCAAAAAAGTTGCGGAAAGTTAACAAAAGAGTCCTCATCAAGAATCAGGCGAAAGATATCCCGAGTCTCTATGCGGGCATTTCGGCTGCCAAAGCGCCAAGGACGCGCCGGTCGGATCTACGAGCATGCTGAAACTTCCCATGCCTTGAATTTCGGTGACATCGGCGAGGACCTTGGCACCGAGCGATTTGGCCTTCTCGGTAGTGGCTGCAATGTCGTCCACGAGGACGTACGGCACCCACTGAGGCAGCGCATCCGGCATTGGGCTCTTCCCCGTTCATACCTTTTCCAGGGCCGTTTGCGCCTGTTCCACCTCCATCTGGACCGGAATGGCTTTTTAAATATGAAGTCTGGAAAGTACAAGTAAGAACGGGTTCACTCAGAAAGAACCGGTCGGATTTCGCGGGATTTGAGCCTGACAATTGAGGTGAGGATGGATCAGCAACGGAGTTAACATATTCGAATCATTTTCGGTTTGCACTCCGGCCGCAGCAGAATTCTCCATAGTGGCATGCTAATGTTGATTTTATTGAATTAAGATCGGCAGAAATGTAATATCGGGGTGGCCCAGGCAACGTGTTCTTGTTGCCTGGGTCCGAAGGACAGGAGGGGCCGCGTTGACCAACGATGAAGATTGCACTGATTTGGAAGAAGGCGCTCATGCGGCGGCGGATCTTCGACAGTGAGGGACATGCCTATTTCGTAACCTTTTCATGTTTGAGGCGACGGAGATTACTGGACGATAAACAGGCAAAAGGCATTGTAGTTCATTTCCTTTCGGTCCAGTTAAGGAACCAGGGGGGCAACTGCCTCGGTTTTGTGATAATGCCCGAGCATGTTCACGCACT
>Ga0326728_10018186_pt1 | contig 13908 bp, 11 predicted proteins | sample MB3enrmetagenome_FD_207602 | JGI IMG/M metagenome (GOLD analysis project Ga0326728, IMG submission 207602) | Lab enriched peat soil microbial communities from McLean, Ithaca, NY, United States - MB31MN | ecosystem: Environmental > Terrestrial > Soil > Wetlands > Peat | place: USA: New York... | reverse complement strand
CCGCTGTATAGACTATGCACAAGGCGCGCAAGGGTCTCAAAGTGTGTGTATACTGTATGGTCGAAGAAAACTCAGAAGCGAAAGGCACCTAATGGCGAAACTTTCCCCGGACAAGACCTGCTTTGTTATCTGCCCGATTGGCGAACCGGGTGGCGAAGCGCGATCGCGGTCGGACCAGGTCTTCAAGTACATCATCACGCCCGCAGTGGCCAGCCATGGTCTCACTCCGCTCCGTTCGGATCAGATCGCCTCTCCCGGAGGGAACATAACCAACGAAATCATACGCCACATTCTGGAGGACCGCGTTGTGGTAGCGGACCTGAGCGGGTGGAATGCCAATGTGTTTTATGAGCTCGGTCTGCGGCACTCCTTCCGCAAACCCGTTGTGCAGTTGATCACCCGCGGAGAACGGGTGCCTTTCGATGTGCAGGGCACGCGCGTGGTTTACTATACCCTGGATTTAGCTGACGGCGAGCAGGCCAAGGAGGAAGTCGGCCAGCAGATCGCGGAGGCCATGGATCCGAGCTTCGCCGTCGAATCCCCCGTCACCTTCGCGGCTCGCTCGGTACTCGAAGATATGGCGAAGTCCGCCGCGCCCAAAGAGCAGTTGATGCTCAAGGCGGTCCTGGACCAGATCAACGATATGCGCCAGCGCCTTTCTGACATCGCCAGTTCGATGTGCCGGCCCCAGGATGTCCGCGACGCCCTTCCTCGCGAGTTTCAGAACCGGATTGCCGACATTCTCGCGCGATATGCCGAGGAGATCGAACTGGTGAAGGCGGTGCGTTACGCGGGTGTGAGTGGAATCTATCGCCGCCGTGAGCAGGCGATCAAGGCGTTTGCGCGGGCCATCGACGCGGAACAACGCGAAATCAGCGTTATTGGCTCCTCGCTCAAGGGGCTGCTGCTCAATGAGGAGTACAAGGAGATTTCGGAGAAGTTGAGATTCAAGGTGGATAACGGGATGGTGAAAATCAGGTTTCTGCTCACACACCCGATAATGGCCGATTTTCGCGCCCGGCAGGAAAGCCGCGGGCTCGCCGAGATCGGCGACGAGATCATTCAGAGCCTCAACGTCCTCGGCGCCTGGAATCGCACATTCTGCCGTGTGAAGCTCTACCTGGGCGCCCCGACATGCTTCGCGATCAAGACCTCGCAACAAATGCTCATCAACCCCTACCCCTACCGCGCCGTCTCCTACGAATCACCCTGCCTGATTGTGGAGTCATCGCCGAGCGGCGGAACCGAGCGACCAGGATACTTCTTCGACGAGTTTGACAGCGGCCACTTCGGAGCATGGGACACCGAGCTTGCGGTTGAGGTCGACGATTTCGACCGGGTAATCTCAACCTGCCGAACCATGCTCCAGGAGTACGCCAAACACGCCCAGAACGTCCTGGCTGAGGGCCGGTTCGCACACGGCGCCCATGCTTGACGCGTCGTCGGGTGAACGACGCCTACACGACGTATCTCGATGCGGGGTCGCCCAGCCAGCTTTCGCGGCGGCAGGTGGAAACGATCAAACAGGCGGATGGAGGGGCGCCGTCCTGGAGCGAGGTGGTGAAGATCGCGGGCGGCCGTTTTGCGCGGGACTACGAGATCCGCGAGAACGACGTGTTCCTGGTGACGCTGGCGAAGTTGTAACGGAGAGCGGCACTATGGCGAAGCGGCTGCCTTCAAGGTGAAGCTCAGGACCAGGCAGCACAAGCCGATGAGGAAGGAAACCACCGCCACGACGCGGTTGTCGATTCTGTACAAGACACTATTGTTGGTCCGGTCCGCCGGCGGCTTTACCCTGAGGGCCAACACGCCCCCCAACAGGAACAACAGACCGATGATGAGCATGCGGCACCACCCCGGATTCCAGCCTGCGCCGCCTATGTTACAGGAATGTGAAGGCTGAATGAATCCTCCTTGAATCCGAAAACGGCGCGAACGTGGACGTCCGCCCTACCAGCGGCGGACTCGGCGCCTACTCTGGGCGCAGAGCTATCTGGGCCCACTCGCTGACCGCTCGGTGCGCCGGGTTGGCCAGTCTGAGACGGAAGCCGACGTTCTGAAAGACAGGCTGGTAGGCGAGGCGGCCGAGCGGGAGCACCGCCAGGTTGAGTTCGACGTCTTCTTTCTCGGGGCCGTCCTGTATGGTCAGCGTGGCTCTGGTTGCGCCTCGAACGGCCGCCGCGGCGGGGTCCCATGTAAGGAGCAGATGGTCGCCCTGCTGTGTGGCCTGGAATCCGAAGGGCAACGGCTCGATCCGGGTAGGCGCCGCTGCGATGCCGGCAAGGAAGACCCCGCCCGCCGCACAGGCGACGGCGAGCAGGCCGAAGAGCGGCCAACGATAGCGTCGGGGAGAGCGCCTGGCGGGAGCGGCGGCCGGCGCGGTCTTCCCGACAGCCTCGGGCTTTTCGCGGGAGGAAGTCACGGCTTCGTCGATAGTCTCGGGTTCACAAACAGACATTGCCTTTTGCCTCGATCGGGAGTGGGTTGACAGCACCACCTCGAAAGTGGATCCGGCTCCATTGTCGCAATCACAGATTAAACCTGGATGACTTCCTCGTTGTGAGCGGATGAATAGCCATCAAACCGAGGATCGGCCCGACAATTTACGGTACTGCAACAGGGCCGTAACAATCGGCTGGTAAACATGTCTTATGCAACCGGAAAACGATTCGAGAGGCCTTTCGGCCGGCCTGCTGGTGTCGGTGGCCGTAGTTCTGTTCGCGATTGTTGCGGGAGTGGCGCTATGGCGAATCCACCCCGCGGGTCTCGGGACGGGAAGCGCCCCCGCGCCCAGCGAACCCGAGACCATTCTGAGTATGCACGGATCGAATACCATCGGGGCGCAACTGGCGGGCGCGCTGGCGGAGGCGTTCTTGAAACGCCAGGGGGCCCAGGGAATAAGAACGGTGGCCGGTCCGCATGCCGACGAATTCAGCGTGCGGGGGAGCATGCCCGGAGATGCGCGCCCGAAAGCGATCGAGATTCAGGCGCATGGCTCGGCGACCGCGTTTCCGGACCTGTCCGCCGGGAAGTGCGACATTGGCATGGCCTCGCGCCGGATTAAACCGGAGGAAGCGGCGGCTCTGGCCAAGCTGGGCGATATGACCTCGCCGGCGTGCGAGCACGTGGTGGGGCTGGATGGGCTGGCCATCGTTGTGAACAAGAACAACGCGGTGGCGGCGCTGAGCACGAGCCAAATCGCGGGAATCTTCACGGGCGAGATTACGGACTGGCAGGCTGCCGGCGGCGCACCCGGGACGATCAAGGTGCTGGCGCGCGACGACAAGTCGGGCACCTACGATACGTTCAAGGCTCTGGTCCTGGGCAAGCGCCCGTTGGTGGCGGGAGCGGTGCGCCTCGAAGACAGCCGCGAGCTTTCCGACCGCGTCGCCGGCGATCCCAACGCGATCGGCTTCATCGGCCTGCCCTACGTACGGAGCGCGAAGGCGGTTGCGGTCTGGGAGGTGGGAACCACTCCTCTCGTGCCCAACCGCCTGACGGTGGGCACCGAAGATTATCTGCTGTCGCGAAGGCTGTTCTTCTACACCGCGGCTGCCCCGAGTCCGCTGGTACGCCGGTTCGTGGAATTCGCACTGGCAAGCGACGGTCAGGACATTGTGGCGCAGAGCGGTTTCGTGGAGTTGAACGTGAAGGCGGAATCCTCCACGGCCGCCGCGAACTCGACTCCCGAATACGTGAGCGCCATCTCCGGTGCGGAGCGGCTTTCGCTAAACTTCCGCTTCCAGCCGGGCAGCAGCCAATTGGATAACCGGGCGCTGGTGGACCTGGATCGCGTGGCGGGTTACCTCTCCAGTCCCGGCCGCCGGCGCGGCGGAATCGTGCTATGCGGGTTTGCGGACTCGGTTGGGGCGCGCGAGGTGAACCAGGCTCTTTCCCTGCATAGGGCCAACGTGGTGGCGGGGGAGTTCCGGCGCAGAGGCGTGGAACCCGCCACGGTAACCGGGTTCGGCGCCGCCAATCCGGTGGCATCCAACGACAACGAGGATGGCCGGCAGAAGAACCGGCGCGTGGAGGTGTGGCTGCGGACCATGTGAAAGGGCCTTGGAGTAGGCCCGCCAGTCGCCAGCGAAGCCGACTCGCGGAACCCCACTACTATGAGGCCGCTCGGCGAGGCCGCCCGGCTGGTTCCCTTTCGCAAGTCATGAATAGCAGGCGCTGGCACGGATCGAAGACCGGGATGTTACACTCCTCGGGGTGGAAACCGTAGGCCTTGCCAAAAGCGCTCTCCCAGTCGAGCGGCGCCCAGGATTGCTTATCTCGCGGGAACATGCGGGACCAGCAGGGACAAAAGGGGCCTCCTTCCTTGCCGCCTCCGAAGATGACCACCGACTTGCCGCCGAATGACCGATCGGTGTATTCCCGTTCGGATTGATCCTTCAGGTCGAAACGAATGCGGCTGTTTTCTCCGGCAATCAGCCGGCCAGCCAGGAGCGGCAGAGCAGCCAGAAGTTCGGTTCTCATGTCCGTTGGGCGCCCGACGAAAAGCGATTCCGGATCGCGCAGCCGTCCAGGGAGCAATTCCCGCGCCGTTTCCAAGTGGCGCCATTCCGGGCGTTTTTCGTCCTCCGAGTGATGCGGCGGTGCCAGCTTCCGGGAGCCGGCCGTCCGGAGTTGGGATTCCGCGATGAGCATGTAAGGGAAGGCGAGCGCCCGCGCCCGCCAAGCCAGGTCCGCGGGCGATCATGGCGCTCTGTGGGAGAACCGGGGGACCCCGCACCGCCAGTTGTGGCAGTCCGCGAATTGCGGCCCATGGCCTTCGGATTCGCCCGTGATGCCAGTTGCGGATTTCGCGACCGCGGCCGGCCGGGCCGCCAGTTGCGGGCCGCCGCGACTTGGTAGAAACTAGGCATTGCGCTGTCGCGCGGGTAGTGCTTGCAAAGGAAACACTCATGAAGAGAGCCTTGATCCTATCCATACTGGCGCTGGTTGCAGCAGCCAGCGCGCAAACCAAACGCCTGGCCTTCGAGGGCGCCCAGGCCATACAGAAACTCGACCTGAAGGACCTCGGTCCGGAATTTCCGGCGGATTGGTCCGCATACGAGTATCTCGTCATGGAGATGCGAACCTCCACGCCGCAACGCTTTCACCTGATCGTCGAGGATAAGACCGGCGTCCGGCGCCTGGGATTCCAGCCGGTGGGCCAGAATGTGTGGTTTGGAGCGGCGGTTCCACTTAGACTCTTCAAGGGACGCGACCAGTCGGGCTTCGACCTGGCGTCGACCAACAATCGTCCGTGGCACTCTTACTGGCTCTCGGTATGGGGGCCCTTTGGGGCTATTAGTAACGTGCAGGCGCTGGCGTTCATGATGGACTACCCGCTCAATCACCCCGTGATCGAGATTCGCTCCGTACGGCTGGCCAAAGACGATCCCGGATCGGAGATTCTGGAGAAACTGCCCGTGGTTGATGAGTTTGGCCAGTGGATTTACTCCGACTGGCCCAGAAAAGTAACCCGTCTGGAGCAACTAAGACAGGATTGGGCGACCGAGGAGAAGAGCTTTACGCCGGGCGCTTTCGATTACTGCAAATACAGCGGCTACCAGTCGACTAAGGCCAGAGCTACGGGTTTTTTCCGCGTGGAGCGGATAGACGGGAAGTGGTGGTTTGTGGATCCCGACGGCCACCTGTACCTTTCCATGGCGGTGCCGGGCATGGCGGGTGGCGGCGCGGATACACGCACGTCCGGCCGTGAGGCCTATTACAGGGCGCTCCCGCCGCCGGAAGTCGCCGCATCCGCTTCGGGCGGGCGTGGTGGACCAAACTTACCAGGCGCTTCGACGACCGGGTTCCGCAACTGGAATCTCTTCCGGCGATACGGCCCGGAATGGCCGGCCAAGGCCGCCGAGATGGAATTGCGGCGGGTCGAAGGCTGGGGCTTGACCAGCATTGTGTCGCGCGGCTTGGACAAACAGCAGCGCAAGCCGTACCTCGCGTACTTCAACACGCTCCCGCGCGGAAACGTCGGCAGAATCCCGATGAATCTGGGAATGCCCGACGTCTACTCGGAGGAGTTTGCGCAACTCCTCGAAGAGGGAGCTAAGGCTCAAGTCGCGCCACGGAAAGACGACCCTTGGTTGATCGGCTATTTCATCGGCAATGAGCCGCCCTGGGCCGGCCGGGAATCGGAGGTCGTCGACATGTATCTGGCCGGTCCGCCCAGCGCCATGCAGCGCGAGATCAAACAGTATCTGGCGCAGGGCGACACGCTGGAACGCCGCCGCCAGTTCGTGGTCTCGGCCTTTGAAAAGTACCTGGCCATGGTGGGCGCGGCACTCAAGAAATACGACCCCAACCACCTCAATCTCGGTATACGCTTCGGCGGGGACCCGCCCGATTACATTTCCAGGACCGCGCACGTTTTCGATGTCTACAGCTTGAATACTTACGAGTATGAGCCCACCAGGCAGATCAAGAAGGCATACGGGCTTTCGGGACGCCCGGTTATTATCGGCGAGTTCCATTTCGGCGTTCCAGCGGATGGCTTGGGCGCCGGCCTGGTGCAAGTGCGGGACCAGAAGGAGCGCGGCGTGGCTTACCGCTACTACGTCGAACAGGCCGCGGCGCTTCCGGCTTTCCTGGGCGCGGGCTGGTTCATAGGCGCCGACGAGTCCGTTACCGGACGCATGGACGGCGAAAACTACAACATCGGGTTTGTGGACGTTACCGACCGCGCCTATCCGGAGCTGGTTTCCGCGGCCAAGGAGACCTTCAAACGGTTGCTCGACGTCCACTCCGGTAAAGTTTCGCCGTTTAGCCAAAGGCCCAAGGCGTCGGATGCCGGAACGCCGGCGACGCCCTGGATGGACGAAGAACACGGGTTCAGGTTCAATATCAATTAACTTCGGAGGTCTATCGTGACTCGCAGGCGTGCGCTTCTCATTGCTCTCGTTCTCGGATGGCTGTTTGCGGCTGGCGCCTCTTTTGCCGCCGATGCCTCCTGGGTAAAGGTCTGGGAGACCAAAATCGTTATTCCGACTTACGTGGCCGGAGACCCCGAACCGAACCCTATGTTTTTCTTCGGACGCCAGTCCCAGGGCGCGCAGGGGCCGGTGTATCCGTATCCCATGTACGATACTCTGACGGGCAAGAAAGTCGACAAGACCTACACCATCGTCTATTTGGAAAACGAATACATCCGGATCGGCGTGCTACCGGAGATCGGCGGCCGCATCTTCGAAGGGCTCGATAAGACCAACAACTATAACTTCATCTACCGCCAGCACGTCATCAAGCCGGCATTGATCGGCCTGCTGGGCGCGTGGATGTCGGGCGGCCTGGAATGGAACATCCCGCATCATCACCGCGCCACCACGTTCATTCCGGTGCAATACAAGATCGAGGAGAATGCCGATGGGAGCAGAACCATCTGGGTGGGCGAACTGGAACTGCGCCAGCGCATGCGTTGGGCGGTGGGGTACACGCTGCGTCCGGGGAAGTCGTACCTGGAAGCTTCGTTGCGGATTCTCAACCGCACGCCCGAAGTACACACTATGCTGTGCTTCGCCAATCTGGCGGTCCACGCCAACGATAACTACCAGGTGATCTTTCCGCCCAGCACGCAGTTAGGGGTGCACCATGCCAAGCGGGAGTTCACCGACTGGCCGATTTCCCATTCCACTTACGGCGGCGGGGATTTCTCCAAGGGCATCGATATTAGCTGGTATAAGAACCACGACTCGGCGAATTCGGTCTTCGCCTGGAACTACCAGGACGATTTCTTCGCCGGATACGACCATGGCAAAGAGGCCGGCACCATGAGCGTGGCGGATCACAACATTGTACCGGGCAAGAAGTTCTGGACCTGGGGCAACGGACCCGGAGGCAGGCGATGGGACACCACGCTGAGCGACGAAGACGGCCCGTATATCGAACTGATGGCGGGCGCTTACTCGGACAATCAACCCGATTACAGTTGGCTGCAGCCATACGAAACGCGGTCGTTCAGCATGAACTGGTATCCGTTCCGGGATATTGGCGGCGTTAAGAAGGCCAATCTTGATGCGGCCGTGAACCTGGAGGCCGGCGGCGGATTCGCGAAACTGGGTTTCTATGCGACTGCCGCTCATCCTGCCGCTCAGGCGACGCTGCGAGCCGGGGATAAGGTTCTGCTCGAGGAATCCGTAGCCATTAACCCGGCCAAACCTTACGTGAAGCAAGTGGCGGTGCCCGCGGGCATAGACGAACACGACCTGGTCGCCTCGCTGTGGGACGGCGGCAAGGAACTGGTTTCTTACAGTCCGGTTCGCTTGACGCGCCAACCGACCCCTCCGGTGGTTACTCCCCCGCCGCCGCCGGGAGAAATCAAAACCAACGAAGAACTCTACCTGATTGGTCTTCGCGCCTGGCAGTTCCATGACCCGAATGTGGATCCGTTTCCTTATTGGCGGGAGGCCTTGCGGCGCGATGCCGGCGACACGCGGGCAAACACGGCTTTCGGTATCACGGCCTTCACCAAGGCCCGGTATGCCGAAGCGGAAAAGTATCTGCGCAAGGCGCTGGAGCGTCTCACGGACCGCTATACGACGCCTGAGGAGGCTACGCCCATCTATTATCTCGGGGCCACACTCAAGGCCGAGGGTAAGATCGACGAAGCGTTTACGTGGTTCTATAAGGCCACCTGGAGCCAGGCTTGGAAGGCGGCCGGCTATTATTCGCTCGCGCAAATCGCTACCTCGCGCGGGGAGATGGCCGCCGCGCTCGACTTTGTGAACCGGTCGATCGCGTCCAACGCGCTCAACGTGAGAGCCCAGAATCTCAAGGCCGCGGTGCTGCGCCATCTCGGGCGTAACCAGGAGGCCCTGGAAGTGCTGGCCACCGCCTCTCACGCGGCGGACCCGCTGGATGTGCGGGCTATGGCCGAGACATATTTGGCATCCAGGGACCATGAGGTTGCCGGACGGCTGGCTTACACGATGAACGGTCATCCCGCGACGGCTCAGGAGACCGCCGCCGAATACTCCAATGAGGGACTTTGGCAGGACGGCGCAGAGGTGCTGCTGCAAGCGACGGGGGCTGCGCCGGACAAGTCGCGCATCCACCCGATGGTTTATTATTACTTGGGCTATTTCGCCGAGAAGTTGGGCCAACCCCAGAAGGCCAAAGAGTATCGTCGCCAGGCTATGTCGATGCCGCCGGACTACGTCTTTCCGTTCCAGAACGAAGCCATCGACGTGCTGCGTCAGGCGATCGAGGCCAACCCGCGCGATGCACGAGCGTATTATTACTTGGGCAACGTACTGTACGACTGGCAGCCGGAGGAAGCCACACGGATGTGGGAGGCATCGGCCGCACTGGACGCATCCTCCGCGATCACTTATCGCAACCTGGCCATCGCTTACATGCACCAGGCGGCGGGCGCCGACATCGAAAAGGCGATCGCCGAACTGGAGAAGGCCGTTTCTCTCGAACACAAATACGCCCGGCATTTCACCGAACTAGACGAACTCTACGAACAGGCCGGCGTCCCGGTGGAAAAGCGTCTGCCGTTGTTCCAGCAGAATGCCGCGGTGGTGGCGCACCGGGACGACGCGCTCAACCGCGCCGTGGCGCTGCAGGTGGCCACCGGCCAGCTCGACGAGGCCATACGCACCATGAGCAGCCGTACGTTCGCCGTGGCGGAGGGCGCCAATCTCAACGTGGTGGATCACTGGACGGATGCACACATTCTGCGGGCCCAGGGAGAGATTCGGACCAAGCGCTTTCCAGAAGCGCTCGCCGATCTCGAAGCTGCGGCAACCGTTCCGGCGAACCTGCCGATGGGCTTCGGGCTCGGCGGCCCTAACGCACGCGATGCGGAACTGGCCTACTGGAGCGGCGTCGCCTATGAAGCTTGGGGCGACACGGAGAAAGCGACTGCGTCCTGGAAGCGAGCGGTGACGCCGGCCGAGCCCGTTGCGCCGCGCCGCCCAAACCAGTTGGGGCGCACCCCGGCCGGCGGCAGCGCTCAAGGCTACTACCAGGGCCTGGCCTTCCTGAAGTTGGGTCAACCGGAGAAAGCCCAAGCGCTTTTTCGAGGACTGGTAGAATCCGGACAGAATGAACTGAAAGAGCCGGCGCCCGCCGCCGGCCGTGGAGACCGCGCTGGACGTGCAGTTTCACCGCGGGCCCGCAGTGCGAACGCCCATTACCTGGCCGGTCTTGGATACCTGGGCCTCAAAGATAACGCGCAAGCCAAGGCCGAACTTATCCAGGCGGTCCAGATAAGCCCCGACCTGGTGGGGGCCAGAACCGCATTGGCGTCGCTCCCATAGTTCGGGCGCAAGTTCGCGAGTGGTTCCGCTAACGATCCTTCCGACTCGCTCCGCATTTCGCGGTAGAGTAATCATAGATGGGGCGGTTTGTCGGTCGCGGCCTCCTATCGTGCCGGCGCTCAGCCGGACACTCTTGGTGTCTCTCACTTAGTCTGTAAGTTTTTCGTAAAGCCAATAGCAGCGGCTATCGGGAAGGCTCGGGTAATTGGAATGCCACTGGCCGCCGAACCAGGGCCCCTCGGGACATAGGCGTTCGAGTCGCCTGCCTTCCGCCAGAGCTTCGACAATCGTGCGGGCGCCGACCTGGCTGCCGTGCCGTTTGCAAATCTACTTCAACGGCCACAACTGGCTGGCGAGCCAGATGCGGAAGCGCCAGATCGACTACCGGCGCCTGGACAACGCCTTTGCTGCGACAGGAGACTGGGAGCGCGCGCAACAGATCGTGAACGGCTGGGAGGCGAAGCGAATGCATCGCAAGCCGGACGGGTCCGCCAGAACGTACTGCCCGATCTTCCGGGCCTTCGGCGTCCAGTATCACTGGAGCGTGGACCAGTGCGAATCCTCGACCGACATCGTCTTCCGCAAGCAGGCGGACGCGGCGGCCATCTACGACAACCTGGCGCGGACGGCGATTCACCCCGTCGAGCCGGACAACATCGCCACCTTCCTGGGGCGCAAGCGCAACGCGCAATGCGAAGGGGAGTTGGGCAACCGGTTTAACATCCGCATCGAAGGCACGCGGATCAAGCACACCATGGGGCCGGTATCGTTGAAACTCTACGGCAAGTTCGGGCTCATTCCGCGGATCGAGACCACGGTCCACGATCCGGCCTTTCAACGGTCCGTTTTCAAAAGCGCGGAAGTTGGGCTAAAGTTGTCTTGGACAAGAGTGCATGCGTTTCGCCGGCCTTACACGCCAGGCCTGTACCTCAAGCCGCCCGCAGCGTCCAATGCGAGATTCCGAGCAGGCGCGGAAAGGTGTCGCGGTCGGAACTGGCGGTTGCCCGGTTCAGGCGAGGGCGGGGTGGGCGGCGTGGCGCTCGGCGACGATGATGAGGCGGAGATCGGGCGCCAGGCGGACGATCTGGTGGACGGCGTTGGTGGTGAAGAGGCGCTGCCAGTGAGTGTACTTGGGACGGGCAATGTAGATTTGTGTCGCTTTGTTGAGGCGCGCGAAGCCGACTAAGGTCTCCGCCTCGCGGTCGCCTTCGATCACGCGGGTTTCGATGTGCAGGTCGCGGGCGAAACGCAGGTGCTTCTCGATGGCTTCACTCTCCTCGGGGCCGATCCGGGCGGAGGTGGAGCGCACGTGAACGGCCAGGCAGGGCGCCTGGAGGAACTCGGCGATGCGCCAGGCGCGCCGGATCAGATTGGCGGTCTCGGGATGGGATGTGATGTGAATCACAATCTTCTCGGAGGGCTCGACGTCGGAGGCGCCACCGCGGTCTGAAAGCCCGATGCGATCGGGATCGACCTCGCGGATCTCGACCTCGTGCGCGGTCTGCCGGAGCGCCATCTCGCGGAGGGCGACCAGGTTGGATTCGCGGAAGAAGTTTTCGAGCGCGCGGGAGGCCTTCTCGGGGGCGTAGACGACGCCGCGCTCGAGGCGGTTGAGCAGCGCATGCGGGGTCAGATCGATCATGACCACCTGGTCGGCCTGCTTGACGACCCAGTCGGGCACGGTCTCGCGCACACGAACGCCGGTGATCTGAAAGACCTGATCGTTCAAGCTCTCGAGGTGCTGGACGTTCATGGTGGTGACCACGTCGATGCCGGCGTCCAGGAGGCGGAGGACGTCCTCCCAGCGCTTGACGTGCTCGGAGCCGGGCACGTTGGTGTGGGCGAATTCATCGACCAGGCAGACCCGCGGATGGCGGCGCAGGATGGCCCCGGTGTCCATCTCCTCAAGGCGGGCGCCGCGATATTCGATCTGGCGGCGCGGGACGATTTCCAGGCCCTCGGCCTTGGCGATGGTGAACTGGCGGCGGTGAGATTCAAAGTAACCGACGACCACATCCTGGCCGGCGGCCTTGAGCTGCCGACCTTCCTCGAGCATCTGGTAGGTCTTGCCGACGCCGGCGGCGTAGCCGAGCAGAATCTTGAGCTTTCCTTTGGCGGCGGCCAGGTCATCGCTCATGCGGAACCTCAGTGCGGGAAGATGCAGACATCGATGCCCTCGGCGTTTCGAATTAGATGGTCGACCGGATTGCCAAAGAGGCGGCTCCACCAGCTCTTGCGGAGGCTGTGGCCGATGAAGATGTGGGTGACGCTCTTCTCGCGCGCGAAGCGGAGGATGGCCTCCATCGGTTCGTCGGAAGCCAAAACCTCGACGATGGCGCCGGCCTCGCGGGCGCTCTCGAGGCGCGCATCGAGCGCCGCTTTGCCGGCCGCATCGAGCGAAGTTTGCTGCACATAGACGGCGTACAACTCGCCGGAGAAGCGGCGCGCCAAGCGCGCGCCCAGATCGATCATGGGAAGGAAATTGGCGCGGGCGGTGAGGCAGACCAGCACGCGCTCCTGTGTGGAGACCGGCTGCTCGATCCCGTGGTCCTTCAAATAGGCGGACAGCTCGCGATCGACCACCTCGGCCGCCACGAGCAAAGCCATTTCGCGGAGCTGGGACAAGCGCCGGCGCTCGGCGGCAGCGGATTGCTCGTCGGGCTGGCGGCCGATTCGTTCGAGCAATTGCTCGGGCGGCACGTCGACAATCTCAATCTCGTCGGCCGAGAGGATGAAGCTCCGAGGGACGGTCTCCCGCACCCGCTTGCCGGTGATGCGTTCCACGCCGGCGCGCAATTCCTCGATGTACTGGAGGTTGATGGAGGTGACGACGTTGATTCCGGCGGCGAGCAGTTCCTGGACATCCTGGTAGCGCTTGGGATTGCGGGCCTGCCGCGGGTTGTCCTGAGCCAGACCGTCGACCAAACAGACTTGCGGGCGGCGCGCGAGAATGGCGGGCAGGTTGATGGCATCCTTGCCGTTTTCGGAGACCAGCGGAGGGACGATTTCAAGGAGCTCGACCAGGCGGTCCAGGGCGGGGTCGCGCTTGGTCTGCAAGGCGCCGACGACGACATCCTCGCCACGCTCTTTGCGGCGGCGACCCTCGTCGAGCATGCGAAACGTTTTTCCGACACCGGAAGCGTAGCCGAGGAAGACCTTGAGGCGGGCTCGGGATTGCCGGGCCTCCTGGGCCTCGACTTGCCTCAGAAGCTGGTCGGGATCGGGACGTCTGTCCGCACTGGTAGCCACGGCCGATGGAGAACCTCTCCTTCGCAGTCTAGCAGCACCATCACTTGCCGGGCCGGAGGAGAGCCACCATTCCGAGGAGCAGAGTGGGCTGCGTCCTCGAATTACCCAACTGGCTGCCGCGATTGAAAAAGGGCTGGTTGGACCAGTCGTCGCGGAGTTCCAGCCAGACGGAGAGCCGGCTGGCGAGCGCGTAGGTACCGGTCAGAGTGGCCTCTTTGAGCTTCTGGGGGGCGCCGGTGACGCGGCCGCTTGGGTCGTTCATCCACTCCAGGCGCGGGCTGATGGCGAGCTTGCTCGCGAGCTGGTACTTGGCGGCGCCGGCAAGGCCGTAGATGCGGTAGGTCGGCACGAGTCTGGGCGTGTCTTGCAGATAGTCGGAGTTGAGGTA
>Ga0326728_10018185_pt1 | contig 13908 bp, 12 predicted proteins | sample MB3enrmetagenome_FD_207602 | JGI IMG/M metagenome (GOLD analysis project Ga0326728, IMG submission 207602) | Lab enriched peat soil microbial communities from McLean, Ithaca, NY, United States - MB31MN | ecosystem: Environmental > Terrestrial > Soil > Wetlands > Peat | place: USA: New York... | reverse complement strand
CGAGGCCTTGGGGCAGGTGATACCCCAGGTGAAGAACATCGGTTTCATGGCCGATTCCATCCGGGTGCCCACCAATACCGAGTCGCTCATCGTCCTCAATGTCACGTTCCAGGCGTCCTCCAACGGCAACGGGCCTCTGCCCATCAATACGAAGGTTATCAACGGCATATACAAGACGAAGGCAGAGAGCGACCCCGAGCACCTTCTCCTCTATTCGGAAGAGCAGAACGTGTCGACCGATCTCATAGGGACGGATGCCGCAGTCGTCGTGGAGGGGCAGTTCAACCACACGAGGACGGCCTTCATCGACGTGGACCTTTCCCGGATCCCGGGCCTGTCGGAGGCGGTGCTCCAGTCGGTGCCGGCCAAGAGGATGAAAGTGCCGGTGGTGCACGCCAAGATTTTCGGATGGTACGACAACGAGTACGGAAGCTACACGAACAGGATGGGAGATCTGACAGTATACGTGCACAAGCAGTTGAGCTAAAGATAGTGTCCGGACGGCCGCCTGGAGGAATCGCCTGCTAGCAAACCTGTGGACGGCGGGTGCCCTGCACCATTGCGGCGCTGATCGAAGCCTCGCGCCCTCGGATACTATCCCAGTCATGGTCTGGTTTCGGTGGGTAAAGCATCGCTCTCTCTATGTCATTGCCTTGCTCATCCTTCTCTTTTCGGAAACCGATAGCATATAGCTGGCTGAACTTGTACCAGCATATTGGGTCAGGTTTAGGGCCAACATAAGTAACAACGGCGCCGACATAGAGCAACCTAGGTTTCTCTTTTGGGGATATGGCCAGGATGAAGCTGAATCTCTAATTCTTCCTGGCCGGGGGAATACGTTCATTACGTCAGGGAATCCCCCCGGAATCCTTCTCAAACCAAAGGATCCAAAGGACTGCTGCCGTCTTTGGAGGTGTCGTGCGTGCAGTTCGTGGCTTGACGTGCTTGGCCTTCCCCATTACGATAGGTCGAACAGGAACTTGCTCAGGCCTCACGGTGACGTTGGGTTTCGGAAAAACCTGTCATCACCCTCCACCGACATCGGGGGCCTCCGGAAGCACAAAAGGGGACCCTCGGGTCCCCTTTTGCCTATTATCTATGTCTGGCCTTAGTACATCCCTTCCATTCCACCCCCCGGAGGCATAGGAGGATAAGGGGACTTTTCCTTCGGCTTCTCGGCGATCATGGCTTCCGTTGTCAGAAGCAGGGATGCGACGGAAGAAGCGTTCTGCAGGGCCGTGCGGGCAACTTTGGTCGGATCGATGATACCCGCTTCCTGCATGTCGTCGACGTAGACCTCCTTTGCCGCGTCGAAACCGAAACCGCCCTTACCGTGCTTCACCTTTTCAATGACGATAGAGCCGTCGTGGCCGGCATTGAGCGCAATCCAGCGCATCGGCTCTTCGAGCGCCTTCTTCACGATCTGCACGCCGAACTGTCGCTCCCCTTCGAGCTTCAGGGTATTGAGCTTCTCAATGGCCCGGATAAAGGCAACGCCGCCGCCGGGAATGATGCCTTCCTCGACTGCTGCCTTCGTCGCGTTGAGAGCGTCCTCGACACGCGCCTTCTTTTCCTTCATTTCCGTCTCCGTTGCAGCGCCCACATTAATCACAGCCACGCCGCCAACGAGCTTCGCCAGCCTTTCCTGGAGCTTCTCGCGGTCATAGTCGGAGGTGGTCTCTTCGATCTGGGTCCTGATCTGTTTTACCCGGCCTTCGATCTCTTTCTTGCTACCGGCGCCGTCTACGATAGTCGTATTGTCCTTGTCGATGACGATCCGCTTTGCAGACCCGAGATCCTTCAGATTGATACTCTCGAGTTTAATGCCAAGTTCCTCGGAGACTACCTGGCCCCCGGTGAGAATAGCGATATCCTCGAGCATGGCCTTCCTTCTGTCGCCAAACCCCGGCGCCTTGACCGCTGCAACCTTCAGGGTCCCTCTCAGCTTGTTCACCACGAGAGTTGCGAGGGCTTCGCCTTCCACGTCTTCAGATATGATCAAGAGCGTCTTTCCCATCTTGGCGACCTGCTCCAGAACGGGCAGGAGGTCTTTCATATTACTGATCTTCTTCTCATTGATGAGGATCACCGGCTCGTCGAGGACTGCCTCCATCTTGTCAGGGTTGGTGACGAAGTAAGGAGAAATGTAGCCCTTGTCAAACTGCATGCCTTCGACGATGTCGAGGGTGGTCTCCATGCTTTTTGCCTCTTCCACCGTGATGACGCCCTCTTTTCCTACTTTTCCCATGGCCTCGGCGATAATGGTGCCGATGGTCTCGTCGTTATTCGCGGAGATGGTCCCTACCTGGGCTATCTCTTTCTGGTCCTTCGTCGGCTTCGAAAGCTTCTTCAACTGCTCGACTACTACTTCCACCGCCTTTTCGATACCCCGCTTCAGCTCCATAGGGCTATTTCCGGCAGCCACTAACTTCGCCCCTTCCCGGTAGATTGCTTGGGCAAGAACAGTGGCCGTGGTGGTGCCGTCGCCGGCAATGTCGGAGGTCTTGCTCGCGACCTCCTTTACCATCTGTGCGCCCATGTTCTGGAACTTGTCTTCCAGCTCGATCTCCTTGGCCACTGTCACACCGTCTTTCGTGATAGTCGGAGACCCATATGTTTTCTCCAGTATGACGTTTCTTCCCCTGGGTCCCAAGGTAACCTTTACCGCGTCGGCAAGGGCGTTCACCCCTATCAGGAGTGATTCTCTTGCCTTCTGATCATAGAGAATGTCTTTCGCCATCGTATGCTCCTCTTCGTATTAGTCTTCGATTATGGCGAGAATATCCTCTTCCCTGAGGATCAGATGCTCCTCGCCGTCAATTTTGATCTCCGTTCCCGAGTACTTGCCGAAGAGGATCTTGTCGCCCTTCTTCACTTCGGGTGCCACTCTCTGCCCCTTCTCCGTCATCTTGCCGCTGCCGACGGCGATTACGCGACCCTCCTGGGGCTTCTCCTTGGCGGCATCGGGAATAATGATGCCCCCTTTTGTCTTCTCCTGCTCCTCGAGCCTCTTGATAACCACCCTATCCTGTAACGGTTTGTACTTCATTATTTCACACTCCTTTCACGGTTATGAGCATTACTAAACACTGCAATTTCGGGTATCAGGGCCTACTCGATCTTTTCAGACAGATTCAGGGTCTCCCGGTTGAGAGGAGAGGCCACGTAGACCAGGTTGGCCTCTATCTTTCCAAGGGCCTTTCCCTTGACGGCGCTCCTCGGTATGGTGACCTCCAAACCACCTTCGGCAACCTCCCCGGGTTTGAGAACCTTCCAGAACGCATAAACATTCCCCGCTTTTTCCCCGGAGCTAAAGCGGATCGGATTACCCGCTGTGTCGAAGTAATCGAAAGTAACCGCCTGGATATCCAGGTTGTCTTTGGATTTGTTAGTGATCTTCATATTACCCTTGAGACTTGGGGTCTCGACGATCTCTTTGGAGGCTGTGTCTATAGTCGAGGTGATTTTGAGGTCGTCCAGCTCCACGAGAAAAGCCGGCCCGGTGACAGAAACCTTCGCGGGAACCAAATTCGTCGTGATTTGCTCCTGTTTGGGAGCCTCTGCTTTCTGCTCCTTCGTGCAACCGAGAAATCCGATGGCCAGGCCTAAAGCTAAGAGTACGAACGCTTTCTTTGCAAGATCCATACACTGCCCCCTTTTCTTGGTTACTCGTTGAGTGCTACCTCAAAGGCGTCAGACCTCTACGCTTGCCAACTCCCTCACTTGTAACGTACGCGGCGAAATGCTTTCCTCCTTCTTTCGCCGTCCCCCTACCGGCCTCATTCCTCCTTTAGGTTTTCGGGAGGCGCTGTGGGGACTCCTCCTTGGCTCGCTTTTGGTCGCTGGAGCCTCACAACCGACCGCAGCGCACTACAACACACGTCAGATATTGATAATAAAGGGGATTTGAGGTGGGGAGACAAATCCGGGTTATTGTCTCCATCTACATACCGTATCTATAATTAATATAAGCTCTATTAATGCTTTTAGCAAACAAGGCCTTCTTGTTTCGTGGTCTTCCATAGCTCACACGATGGCATCACACAGAGAAGCTCGCAACGTTGCTGCCGCTTCAGTGTTGCGATTCCTCTTCTCTCTTTGTTTTGCGGTACTCATCCATTTCATTTTTGTACTTCGCCAGATCATACTTCTTGAAACACTCGTCGCAGTATTCTTGCAGGTTGTTCGCCTTATCGATAATCGCCCAATATGCTGCAAGAGAGCCGCATTTTACGCATGTCGGCATGTGTCCTCCTTCTACCAACTTAAGCCAACCGCCCATTGGCTTTAAGTCTAGCGGTTTTCCGCAAAGACTTTTCGAAAATGAAATCCGTACACGTGGTATGCCATTGCCATGGGCAAGAGCCGCGGACGTGTGAAGAGGGACCAAAAGAGGAGCTTCCAGTAGTAGGCCCGGCCATCGTCCATGATGCCCAATTTGACAGCCGTTCTGAACGGCGCGTCGAGATAACGGAAATTATACCGGACGTAGCGGAGATGAAAGCGCCATCTTCTCTTTTCCAGCGGCTTGTACTCCCTACAAAACGCCTTGATCCGCTCGTAGTACATGCCGGGAGAATAGATACTGTTGACGATCCGTCTGTACCCCTCGGTGAGCTTCCCATACCCCATCACAGGGACGATATTGGTCGTGAAGTCGGTGTTGTCTCCGGTAATGCGCTTCCCGAGCCTGCCTTCTTTCCGGAGCCGTTCGTAAAGGCGGCTGCCCCCCGGGGCATTGAGCATGCCTACCATGGCGGTCACGATCCTGCTGTCCTGAACGAACCTGATCTGTCTTTCGAATATGTCAGGGGTGTCGCTGTCGAAACCGACGATAAAACCGCCCCGCACGCGCAGGCCGATCTGCTGGATCCGCTTCACGCTCGCCACGAGGTCGCGGTTTGTGTTCTGGGATTTGTTGCATTCCTTCAGAGACCGATCGTCCGGGGTTTCTATACCGATGAAGACAGACTCGAAACCCGCCCGGATCATCTGCCTCATCAGTTGTTCGTCGTCGGCCAGGTTGATCGATGCCTCCGTCGCCAGATCGAAAGGGTATCTCCTCTTCTTCATCCAGTCGATCATGGCAGGCAGAACGTGCTCTTTGAGCTTCCGTTTGTTGCCTATGAAGTTGTCGTCGACGAAAAAGACGCCACCTCTCCAGCCCGCGTGGTACAGCGCTTCCAGTTCATTCACTATCTGATCCGTGCCCTTCGCGCGCGTGCTGTTGCCGTAAAGGGTAGTGATGTCGCAGAACTCGCAACTGAAAGGGCAGCCCCGGGAGTACTGAAGATTCATGGAAAAATACTTCTTCATCTTGATAAGGTTCCACAGGGGGGTGGGCGTTGTCTCCAGGTTGGGAAAGGCCTTCGAGCTGTACAGGTGCCGGGCCTCTCCCCGGGCGAGGTCCTCCAGGAACGTGCCCAGGGTGGTCTCGGCTTCATTGAGCACGAGGTGGTCCACCTCCGGGAAGTCATCCGGGGCAGCCGTGAAGAGCGGTCCCCCGGCCACGGTCTTGACGGATAGCGCCCTGCACCGGGCGATCAGCGCCTTGGCCGACTCCCTTTGGACCGCCATTCCGCCGATAAAGACGTAATCTGCCCACTGGAGGTCCCGGTCCTTCACCTTGGCCGTATTCATGTCGATGAGTCTTTTCTCCCATTCAGTGGGGAGCATTGCGGCAACCGTGAGCAGACCCAGCGGAGGGTGAAGGGCCTTTTTTGCTATGAATCTCAAGGCATGCTTGAAGCTCCAAAACGTGTCCGGGTAAACGGGATACACAAGCAGTATCTTCATCGTCCTGCCTCTCACTGTAGTGGCCTCCGTGGTCACCTCTGTTCGTGCCCTTGCCATTTGCGCCCGAAGATGCACTGAATCGTTGTCAATACGTCTCACTTAAGCCACGGCCCTGCCTGTCCATTAGGGAGAAAGCGCCTCTTCCAGGGTTTCCGCATGGAATAACGTGTCCACGGTGTCGGAAAGCGGACGGGACACCACGTTAGGACTCGCCCTCATCCATGATGGGAACGAGGGAGCAGAACCCTTTTGCCGTAGGGATGCGGCTGATATCCGAGCACCACGCGGCGTTGGCCACGGCAAGAGCGAGCCCCCATAAGGGATTGGGATAGATCGTATGTTCCGGATGCGTCCCGGTGAGACGGGGTTTCCGATGGCCTTCGTCCCTGAATGACGCGGACCAGTATCACGATGATGGCAATGACCAGCAGGATATGAATGACACCGCCCACCGTGTGGCCGCTCGCCAACCCCAACAACCACGGAATTAAGAGAATCACGCATATGGTCCAAAGCATGGTCGACTCCCTCTTGGCGACAGAATTCGTCCGCCCAGCTCAATGAGGCATTTCGCAACAAGCAAGTTATCCGTTACGTCTCCTCTCTTTCCCCCAATTGGAAAACGGGGTGAAACATCATTTCATAGGGCTCTTTGAGAAGGTTCATCGCCCCCTTAAGCACCCTGAAATGGACTGACCTCAGGTGGCTTCTAAGGTTCTTCTGCGTATCCCATTCTCCAAAAAGATAGAGTTTGTATTCATCTTCCACGCTCTGGCAAAAGTCGCAACTCTTGCATCCTTTCTCCGTCCTTATGGAGCCGATGAGCGAAGCAACAGTCTGTGACAGCTCCATGCGCTTCTCGGGAAGGACCTTCATTCGTATGATGAGCAAAATCATGCTAGTAGTAGTTGCAAGTGATCTGCCAACAATCACAGAAGTTCGGAAGTTTTGATTTACGCTTAAGAAACGCGGGTTTAGGGCGATAGGAGAGAACGGCAGGGAAGTCCGGAATATCCGTTTGGTCTCGGCATTTGGTGACGTCTCAATATTCTGATAGACACGCGACGAAGGGTGGGCGGTTTAATCTGAAACTTTTGCTTCAGGCCGCACTATGCCGAGCTTATGCATCCGCGCTCTCAAGGTACTCGGGTGGAGACCCAGGATCGCTGCGGCCCCGTCCTTCCCGTTGATGCGCCATCGGGTTTCGATAAGGGTTCTAAGGATTTGATTTCGTTCTATTTCCTCCAAGGTTCTCGCGGTGGATGGCAATGGAGAGGATAACGTCTCCAGTTTATCATCCAGCAGCAAGGTCGGCCCCGGGCATAGGATCACGGCCCGCTCGAGGACACTTTCCAGCTCCCGGACATTTCCGGGCCATGGGTAATCCTGCAGCGTCTTCATCGTCTCCTTCTGGATCGACAGGATCTGTTTCCCCAATTTCCTGGCATATCGCTCTACGAAGGCCTGGACCAGGAGCGGAATGTCATCTTTGCGCTGCCGTAATGGAGGGACAGTGATAGGGAAGACGTTGAGCCGATAGTAAAGGTCCTGCCGAAACCGGCCTTTGCGGACCTCTTCCTCAAGGTTTCGGTTGGTCGTCGCCACGATCCGGACATCGACTTTGATGGTATGGCTCGATCCCAGGCGCTCAAACTCGCTATGCTGGATCGCCCGGAGTAACTTCGCCTGCATCTCCAGCGGCAGCTCCCCGATCTCATCGAGGCACAGGGTGGAACCATTGGCGATCTCGAACCGGCCTACCTGCCGGCTATCGGCCCCGGTAAAGGCCCCTTTCTCCCGCCCGAACAGTTCGCTCTCCATCAAATTGGCCGGCAGGGCAGCACAGTTGACGGTGATCAGCGGTCGATCCTTGCGAGGGCTCATGTCGTGGATGGCGGCAGCGATCAACTCCTTTCCCGTGCCGGTCTCGCCGAGGATGAGAACCGTTGTGTTCGTGGGGGCGACCTGCTCTGCTCGATAAAGAACATATTTGAGACCATCACTTTGCCCGAGAATATGCTCGAATTGATGTCTCATTTTGAATTCTTGACGGAAATAGATATTCTCGGTCTCGAGTCGGTCTTTCATTATTTTGATTTCAGAAAGGGCCGTCCGAAGCTCGACCGTCCGCTCCTCCACTCGTCGTTCCAGTTCGTTGTGGGCTTTTTGCAAAGCCTCTGCTATCAGTTTCCGCTCAGTGATATCGCGGATGTTGCACTGAATCACTTTATGATGATTAACCAGATAGACATTACTGACAAATTCCACGGCCATGGGCCGTCCATCTTTGGTTCTTAGGGGTAAATCTTCGTAGCGGACATACCCTTTGGCTTGAAGCTCCCCAAAAGCAGCCTTGGATGCCTCAATATCTTTAAAGGCGCCAATTTCCCAGAGTTTCTTCCCCAAAAAATCCTCATAAGAATAACCCAACATTTCTACCAAGAATGGGTTCACATCCGATATTTGTCCTGTCTCGGCATCGAGGATTAGTATTCCGTCTTGGGCTGTTTCAAAGAGACGGCGGTAACGCGTTTCAGAGATTTTTAGCGCCTCCTCCGACCGCATGTGGGCGGTCACATCCTCAAGAGCTAGCAGGATCATTTGCGTGCCTTTACCCTCCTGATAGATCCTGCGGGCGTTGAGAACCATTATCTTGTGCCCTATGGAGGGGAATACATGGTCAACCTGATAGTGATCGAACTGGGTGTTTGCCGGCAGGATGTCTTCAAGCAGCTTTCGGAGGGCGGGGATGTCCCATTGTCCGTTTCCAAGATCGAAGATGAGCTTTCCTATAGTCTCGTCAGGCGTTACCTGGAATGTATCGCAGAAACTCCGGTTGACCGAAAGCACCAACAGGTGAGCGTCAAGCACCACAAGGGCTTCGCGTACTGTTTCGATGATCGCCTCGGTATATCTATAGTTTTCCCGAAGTGCGATCACGGCTTGCTCACGCTCGAATTCTAATGCTTCCAGCTCAGCAACACGTTGCTGCGCCGACGTCAGTTCGCTCATAGGTTGTTCTTTTGTCCTATCCCGGTCTCTCATGGTACACATCTCCAATGAGAAAGCTTCTTGCCCATCCTTGATGGGAGCGGTATGGATGACATAATTATAACCGGGACTGTTCAGTTTGGAATAGAGTTTAATTGATGGCGGTCTTTAAAACCTTTGCGATTCGTCTTCAGATCTCCATGGACATCAGGCCAAAAGAGGTCTGGTGCTCTTGGGAACGATGCAGGTGTCGAAGGGAGGCGGGGAGGTAAAGGGGACAGCTTACAAGGTCCGTCCCGTATTGTCATGTTTCTTCCTGCGCCTTGACTATTCTGCCAAGGAGTGTGTGGTGCATTCCGGGAAAGTCGGCAAACCGTTTGAGGGGGTGGCCATGCTTCGTGTCCGCTTCATGAATGGCCCGATTGCGTTGATCCTTAGGTTGAGCGTGATTCACAAGCTAACACCGTGGAAAACTTTGGATATGTCTTCAGTAAGGTCTTTGAAGGGGGGATCTTCATGGACCGCATGGAACAAAACGAGGAGATCGCAGCGAACTACCTGACTGAAAAGGATTTCAAAGAAGCAGTAAGACAAAAGCTCGCGAAAGAGGTCTACGACCGGATCGCGGGGAAGCTGTCACGAACTCGGCGTAGTCGGTTGGCAGACCCTCAACTGTCAGGCTCCTTCCGTGAAAGAGACTTTGCAGTACAAAAAACGACCCCCACACTTTCGCTTTATCTATCCAACCAGTCTGAGGTATACTGGGCTCATACTATGGGTTGCGCCACACCCACCCAGTGGGGAGGACGTCGATGCCCACCAACCCGAAACAGATTCGCACGCTTCGTCAGAAGGCCGAGAAGTTACTGTCCGAAACGCCCGAGAAACTGGCTCTCATGTCCGGGAAGGACCTGCAGGGATTCGTTCATGAGCTCTCCGTTTATCAGGTCGAGCTCGAGATGCAGAACGACGAGCTTCGCAAGTCCCGGGTGCAACTGGAACAGTCGCGCAGTGAATACACGGATCTCTACGATTTCGCTCCGGTTGGTTATCTCACCTTCGACAAGATGGGGCTCATCACGAGAGCGAACCTCACGGCGACCGGCCTCCTTGGCATTGCAAGAAGCCTCCTCGTCAAGGCGCCCTTTACCCACTTTATCCACCCCGAGTCTCAGGATCTCTTTTACTTTCACACACGGAAGGTGTTGGAGACAACGACCAGACAGACGTGCCAACTCGTGCTGAAGAGAAAAGACGGGACCTTATTTGATGCCCAATTGGAGAGCATCGCTGCACACGTCAACGGGCAGCCTGCCGTCAATACTATCTTGACCGATGTCACCGAACGCACACGAGTTGGAGCTGCCCTGCAGGAGAGCGACGACCGGCTCAAGCTGGCCCTTGGCTCGTCACATATGGGGGTATGGCAATGGAATGCGGCAACCAACGAGGTGTTCTGGTCCCCCGAATGTCACGAGATCCTTGGATCGGAAGACATCGGCGCGACCTTTAAGTCGTTCAAGAAGCTTCTCCACCCGGAGGATGCCCCCGGCGTGGTGGCTGCGATCCGGCAGGTGTCGATGGACCACCCGGTGTTTCAAGCAGAGTTCCGGATCATCCGTCCCGACGGCTGCCTCCGCTGGCTTACGAACACCGGCAAGGGCTATTTCGACGGGGCAGGAGCGCTGTTCCGTATGATCGGTACCGTCCAAGACATCACCGAGCGGAAGCAGGCCGACGAGGCGTTGGAGCAGGCGAGCAGAAAACTGAACGACGCCAAAAGCGAGGTGGACCGTATCGTGGAGGAGCGGACCACCGAACTGAAGAAGGCTTACGAAAGCCTTCGGATCGAGACTGAAGAACGCCAGCAGGCCGAAGCCCTGCTCCGTCAGGCCCACAAGATGGAGGCGGTCGGGACGCTCGCCGGTGGCATAGCCCACGACTTCAACAACATCCTTGCCGCTATCATCGGCTTTTCGGAAATAGCAATAGACAAGAGCTCCGAGGGATCGCCGGTCCGGCGGCACATGGAGCGCATCTTCGCCGCGGGTATCCGCGGCAGGGAGCTCGTCAAGCAGATCCTCGCCTTCAGCCGACAGGCGGAGCAGGAGAAACTGCCGCTCAAGCTCGCCTCGGTGGTCCGGGAGACCCTCAAGCTCCTCAGGGCCTCGCTCCCCAGCACCATAGATATCAGGACGAACCTCCAGAGCGAGGCGGGATTCGTGCTTGCGGATCCGACCCAGATGCAGCAGGTCATCATGAATCTCTGCACCAACGCCGCCCACGCCATGAGGCGAAAGGGAGGGAGCATCTCTGTCGAGTTGAGCGGACTCCGCTTCTCTTCTGCCGAGGATGCCCCTGATCCCGCGATGAGCCCCGGTCTTTACGCACGGCTCTCCGTCGCGGATACGGGGGAAGGCATGTCACCCGAAATAATGGAACATATCTTCGACCCCTTCTTCACGACCAAAGCCGCGGGCGAAGGGACGGGGCTCGGGCTTTCCGTCGTTCACGGTATCGTGACGAGCCATGAAGGCCGCATCGCTGTGTCGAGTGAGCCGGACAAAGGTTCGACCTTTACGGTGTATCTCCCCAAGTTGCCTGAGGAGAAGTCCCGGGACTCGACAGACGAGGGCGGCTCGATTCCGCGGGGACACGAAAGGATACTCTTTATCGACGATGAAGAGGATCTCGCGGCGATGGCCGATGAGATGCTGACGGACCTCGGCTACCGCATCACTGCCAAGTGCGGCGCCAAGGAGGCACTTGTACTTTTCAGGCTGGACCCATCCCAGTTCGACCTCGTCATTACTGACCAAACAATGCCCGAAATGACGGGTGAAGAACTTGTCAAGGAGATCCTTGTCTCAAGGGCGGACATGCCCATCGTCATGTGCACGGGTTATAGCCCCCTTGTGGATGATGACACTGCAAAGGCGGCAGGCATCAAGGGCTTTGCAATGAAGCCCCTCACAAGGAAGGAGATTGCGACAACCATCCGAAAAGTGCTGGACCAGTAGGTTCCGCAGCAGCTTTCCGTTGGTAATCGCCGGCGTGATCGAACAGCCGCAGTATAGGCTTCGTAGGCGTTCTCGATAGCTGACATGTTCACCTGCTGCTTCCTGAAAGTCGCGCCCCGCTGATGCGCCGAGACATTGAAGATTACGGCAATCGAGACGTATGGAGTCCTATGCAGTCGTGGATTTCGAATGGTGATTGATAAAGCGAATTCGGCTGCTGGATACGCACTTCATGGGTGCTATACGTACTTGACTGAAACGCTTTCGCAACTTGTATGAATCTCCGCTACGACGTTACAGTTGAAAATGGAGTCGTAGCCATTCTGCAGGCGGCTCTTGTAGACCAAGGGAGGAGATTGTGAGACGAGCAAAAGAAGCCAATCTCGGGGGGGGGTCAAATCGATGAAGGCCGACGAAGTGAGCCAGAGGGAACAGGAGATTGCGGAAGAACTATTGCGTTCGAAATACGAGGAGTTGGGCGAACGAGAAAGGAACGTTGCCCACCATCTCGCCACAAGGACCTATATCGCGAGGGACACGTTTCAAGAGTTTGCCGAGCAGACGACATTCGGCGAGCGAATCGCCGATCGGGTAGCGGCTTTCGGCGGTTCTTGGACCTTTATCTCACTGTTCGGGGTCATGCTTCTTCTTTGGATTGCGCTCAACTGGTTCCTTCTTCTCAGAATGAACAGCACTTTCGACCCGTATCCCTATATTCTCTTAAACCTTGTCCTGTCAATGCTGGCTGCCATTCAGGCGCCGGTAATCCTGATGTCCCAGAACAGGCACGCCCAGAGGGATCGCCTCGACGCCGAACATGACTATGAGGTCAATCTCAAGGCGGAGCTCGAAATAATGGCGCTCCATGAAAAACTTGACGGACTCAGAGAGAAACAATGGAGCGAGCTTATCGCAATTCAGCAGGATCAGCTCAGACTTTTGGGACAACTTATTGATGGTTCGCAGAAAGGGCCAGGTGCGGGAGACGAAGCGGGGATTCGCTCCACAGATTGAAACGGGACGACAAAAATCTATCACCCCGTCTTGTATCTAAGCTTTCTTGATGGGTACCATGAGCGGGCCTAACGCTTCTTCCGCCGGACAAAGAGTAGCAAGATCGTTAACAACAGACTATGGCCAAGACTTGGCCCCAGAAGCGAGAAGTGCTACGATGCCATGTCGCCCTTCTTCCCGAAATCGTTCGTAGGGCGGGGCGTCGCGCAGAACTCGAAGAGATTCATCTGCCCCGCGAGGCTTGAACCTCACAGGGTTTTCCTGCACCTGACAATTTACACCGTCCGTGCGGGCCTGCTACAATCACTATAGGTTTGATAATGGCAGATAGGGGGTATGTGCTGTGAAGACTGAAGAGATAATGAAGCTGTCGACTGACATTCTGTGTGCGCTCATCGACAACGGCCTTTTGCCAGCCGCAGGGGGCGGTGTAGACAACGCCGCAACAACGGTACGCGACTATCTCCATGCCGTAGGCCAGGAGGTACGTAGCGTCTCTTTGCTTCTTGATGAGGAGAGATCGTTAGGTACGTAGATGATCCGCTGGTTTCCTCCGTCTCTGAAGTGATTTCTGAAATCCCTTCAGAGTGGAGAGGGACCAAGGAAAGCAGTGGAACTGTGGGCTTCATGCTCTCTGTCGCGAATTATTGATGGATGATCATCGATTGTCGTGAAGAAGCGAAACGACGGGCTGCACCACACACGCGAAAAAAGCCTGTCCTCAGGATCGAAACCTACTCGGTCCCGGCCCCCGCAACCTGTGGGTCTATGACCACGCCACGGCCGACTGGGGGGAGCAGACCTGATACGGGCAAGGATTATAGAAAACCTCGACACCCTTTCGTCCCGTCATTTGATTCTTGTCTCGCCGCAATCCAGCTTTTTGTGTTCGGAAGCTATGTTGTTGCGTGCGTTGCGTTGATGTTGCAAGACAGCCCTTTCTTGTCTTGGTAATCCTTATATCTATGGGTCGGAGTAAAGACTCTCTTTGTAGCAACTGAGCCCAGCGCCTGCGGCCCCGGGCTTGTCCAATGAAAGCAACCCTTGCCAAGACCCATGTGCGATAGGTACGATAGTCCACGGATAC
>Ga0326728_10018184_pt1 | contig 13908 bp, 11 predicted proteins | sample MB3enrmetagenome_FD_207602 | JGI IMG/M metagenome (GOLD analysis project Ga0326728, IMG submission 207602) | Lab enriched peat soil microbial communities from McLean, Ithaca, NY, United States - MB31MN | ecosystem: Environmental > Terrestrial > Soil > Wetlands > Peat | place: USA: New York... | reverse complement strand
CTCCTCGATCATGACTACCGAGTCGCCTCCGAGCATTTCTATCGTGCGGTAGCGCGGGGAGCAATTTGCGACGTGCTGGAAAGGGAGCCGCGACTATCGTATTGCGGCTACTACATCGATGGACCGGAGAGGTTGCCGAACGGAAAGAGGGAGACGGCAATTCAACATCACGAGCGCTTTTTGAAAGAGCGGGAAAAGTTGTCGTCCGACTTGGCCTGCGTCGAGTTTCTTCAAAGCCTTGTACTGCTTCAGCAGCTCCGGCCGATTAAAAATATAAATCATCGCGCCGGCAGCTACGGACTAAAACACATCGCCGAAAAAATAGTCTGTCACTATCCCGGGGGCGAGAAGCTCGGGCCAGGTTATATTGCAAATGGCACCTTGATCGTTGCCGCCGTTCATGCAGGCTTCAAATATAAAACTTACGTGGACCATCTTGGCTATGAAAGCGTGAATGTCGCATTCAATATGTCGCGGGTATCCATAGATGATGTTCTCATAGAAGTTGATCCGTCTCGCCTCACTGACTATCGTGCGGTACGAGCCACACGGAGATCTCAAATACGCGAAAAGGCTCAGGGTCTGACGACGATGCCCATAGCCACCGCTTTTTAGGTAGCCGGTTTTCAGCGTCGCGCAAGGCTGGCGGAGTTGTTCGACGACAGGGCCGCTCCGCTGGCATGCATCCATAACGCTAGGTTCATAAATAAAGCATTTGCGGATTGAGCGGCTTTCAGAAGATTGCTCCTAGCTCTCGCGGTGTCGGGTCGGCAGAACCACGTATCACGCGCGGCCCTTAGCCATTGCCAAATGGGCATGAAGCAAGCAATAGCGATGCCACGTATCAACTCGTCCCTGCCGCCTTTTTAAGCGGCCGGTTTGATTTTCGCGTGCAGCGTCACACCGAGCGCTGCCATAGCCCCCAAAAGCGTCGCAAGGCGCGGATCTCCTTCTTCGCTGAGGGATTTATAGAGCGCTTCGCGGGTCACGCCGGCCTCACGGGCGACTGCTGTGCCGAGCGCCTGCGCAACATAAGCCGCGTTGCCACTTGCGAGAGCATCGTTGAGCAACTCCGCCTGCACTTGTGTGCCGGGAAGAGCGCGCCTGCTCGAACGGCTTTGCCCACAACGATGCCCGCCGGCCCATTGAGCCTACGATTTAAGGCAGGCCGCGAGGCTTCCGGCATCGGCGCGCATCAATGCGAAGTAGTGATCGGGGCCTGCAGGGATGGCCGCGCCCACCTCATCCAACACGCCCTGTTTCGCTTTCGTGCCCATCGTAAGCATTTGTACGAGCTTGGGCGGGAATTCGGGCTCGGAGAACACGCAAATCGCTTTTGTCTCCTCGATCTTGGCCCGGATGGCGGCGAGCCGTTTTGCGCCGGGCGCGCGCTCCGGGCTAAGGGTGATCGCGCCAAGGCCGTTGAGGCCGTAGCGCGCCTCGAAATATTGTGTCACGTCGTGAAACACGATGAACGGCTCGCCGGATAGGCCTGTGAGCGTGGCGCGCAGCTCCGCGTCGAGCGACATGAGCCTTGCTTCGAGCTTTTGGGCATTGGCCAGGTACTGCGCCGCGTGCTCCGGGTCCATCCCGGAAAATTGGCGGGCGAGTTCGCGCGTCATGGCAACGGCGTTCAGGGGATCGAGCCAGAAATGCACGTCTATGCCGCCCTCGTGATGGTGATGGGCGTCATGGCCAGGCTCGTCGCGAAAGCCAAACCGGCCGGCGTCCCGGACCGGGAGGAGCGTGAGACCCGGCGTTTGCTCCAAGTCGATGACGCGGGCGCTGGCTGGCAGCGTCTCGATGGCTTTTTCCAGAAAAACTTCAAGGTTCTTCGAGACGCGTATGACCGCATCCGCGTCGCCGATGGCTTGGGCGTCGGACGGCTTCAGCGCGTAGGAATGGGGTGACGCCGCTCCATCGAGTAGAAGCTTCGGCTGCGCGACCCCGTCGAGAATTGCCGCGGCAAGCGAATGAATGGGTTTGATGGTGACAACGATGCGCGGTGCGGCCTGTGAGGAAACGCCGCAAGCAAGCAATAAAGCTAAAGCACCCGCCCCCCAAGAAACTGAAACGCCCAGAACCTTTGTAATCCATGCCATCGGCGAGCCCTCAGTGATGCCCGTCAATGTAATGGTGTAACATTGCACAAATGTCAAACCGCCTAGCGCAGCGGCCGGCCGCAGCGAAGGTCTGAGCGGGGCGTTGCCGCGTGCAGCGAGGCGGGATCTGACTGGCTGACCGGCTTAGGCCGCCGATGCGGCAACCTTATCGTCGTTGATATAGCCGTGTTGAAGCGCAGACTCGACGAAGTCTGCAAATATCTTCACAGCCGGGCGCACAAGCTGCGATCCAGGTGTCACGCTTACGACTTGCGCCACTGGAAGCTTATCGCGCAGCGGCTTAACGGTAACGTGACCGCCATCGTAAGTTGTCGATGTCAGCGGTACGATCACGTCGACCGCATAGCCGTGCCCGCGAGCCACAAGCCCCCGGATCAATTCGAACGACTTCAGCCGGAGCGCGATGTTCGGCCGCAGCCCAACGGCATCGAAAAGCGACAAAACGTAGGAGCCCTTATCGTAAAGAATGAGCGGCTCGCTTTCGAGCTCTGTCAGGCTGACATCGCTGGCGCGGGCGAGGCGATGGTTTGCCGGAAGCACAACAACGGGCGAGAGCGGCAAAAGCGGCTTCGTGTCGAAACCGGAAGGCACATTATCGCTATAGGTAATGGCCATCTCGATCCGGCCCTGGGCAAGATCGCGCATGAGCTGCTCCTGATCGCCTTCCTCCAGGTGCAAGGCGATCAGCGGATGCCGCTCGGAGAATTCAAGCATCAAAGAGGGCATGAACCGGGCGGCAAGCGTAGGGAAGCAGCCTACGGTAATCTCGCCGCGCTCAATATCGCTCAGAGCTTCTGCAGTTTTCGAAAATTCCTCGGCATGCTTCAGGAGCAGCCTCGCTCCGTGGATCAGCCGCTGGCCCGCCTGCGTGAGCGTGACGCCTTTCGCATGATGCCGGACGAATATTGTGATCCCGAGCATTTGCTCAAGTTCAGCGATCGCCGCCGAGACCGAGGGCTGCGAGACTTGCAAACGGCGGGCGGCTTCCGTGACGTTGCCACTGTCTGCGGCGGCCGTAACATATCTGAGGAGTCGCAATGATATATTCATCTGAACTGCATAGCCTAAGTTTAGGCTAATATGCCACACAAAAAATTTTGATACATCTATCTATAAGAAATTTGCCGCGAGCTTTATACAATTTTTTGTGACGTGTGCACAATGCCGGGTTTGAGGCCGGCACTAAAGGTTCTTAAGCAGATTGTTTCGCCGGTTGCGGCCTCCGCTTTGTGTATGACACACAAAGCCGTGCACACGCAGGCAGCCGTCACGAGGTTAGGCGGCGCCGAAGGTTTCCACGAGGCGCCCGCAGAGCCAGAATTCGCCCTCGACGATCATGCCCGGCTGCAACGGCTGAGGCAAAACCGTATCGTCTGCGACGAGGTCGAACGTGCCGCCTGCGGTGCCGATAAGGGCCCAGATGAAGTCCTGCCCTGTCTCGGGGTTCTTGCGGCGCTCGGTCTTTTGCACTTCGCCGGTGAGGAAGGCGCGCGCCGGCGCGCGGAAATCCTCCGCCTCCGGGTCGAGGAAAACGATGTCGCCCGATCCGCCGCCGCCAACGAACAGCCCGCTCGCCAAAAAGGAGCGCGGGGTGAACTTAACGTTTTTGTCCGCCTGAGTGGCCTGAAACGCCGCCTCGTTTTCGTAGACCGCAAGATCGTGGGGAAAGGCCACGATTTGCGCGATCGCCATGAAAGGGACGGGCTTGCCGGCGAAGCGGGCGAAATCCACCACATCGATCAGCGCGATGGTGGGTCCGAGCTCCACATAGAAGGCGCCCTCGAACAAATTATCGTCCGGGCGCTGCCGCATGGCGCGAACGCGGATGGGCGTGCGGCCTTCGCCCTCGAAAAAAGGCGTGATGCCGACTGCGACATAGGGATCGGCGTCCGGCCCCTGTCCGGCGGCCTTTTGCATATGGACCCAAAGCTCAGACCCGGCCGGAGAGCGGAGCCGGTGATAGTAGCCGGCGGCGCAAGGCTGCTTTTCCCCGCCCTTCTGCAAAAGGTTGTTCACGAGCGCGGACAGCGCTTCGGCCGAACTCGCCTTAAAACCTATGACACTGAAGTGATCCGCCATCACCCCGTAATCTCCCTGAAATACTTGGCCACGGTTCTTTAGTGTCTAAAGTTGTGCCAGACGTTCAAGCTCAGCTAAAATCGCGTTGCCCATTCCGGCGGTCGAAACCTGCGTCATGCCGTTCTGCATAATATCCGCCGTGCGGAGCCCCTTGCCTAGAGCGCCTGCGATAGCGGCATCGAGGAGATCGGCCTCTGCCGCCATCCCGAAGGAATAGCGAAGCGCCATCCCGAAGCTAGCGATGGTGGCGATCGGATTGGCGACGCCCCGGCCCGCGATATCGGGGGCGCTGCCATGGACGGGCTCGTAGAGAGCGGCCCGGCGTCCGCTGGCGTCCTTCGCGCCGAGAGAGGCCGAGGGCAGCATACCGAGCGAGCCCGTCGCCATCGCGGCTTGATCGGACAGGATGTCGCCGAAGAGGTTATCGGTCACGATCACGTCGAATTGCTTCGGCCAGCGGACGAGCTGCATCGCGCAATTATCGGCAAGGATATGCGTCAGCTCGACATCTTGGTATTCGGCGGCGTGGACGCGGCTTACAACCTGGTTCCACAAGACGCCGGTCTTCATGACGTTGCGCTTGTCGGCCGAGGCCACGCGCTTGCCGCGCGCTCTTGCGAGGTCGAAAGCGACACGCGCGATCCGCTCGATCTCGTGCTCTGTGTAAACCTGGGTGTCGACCGCGCGCTTCTCACCGCTTTCAAGCGTCACGATCTCTTTCGGCTCGCCGAAATAAACGCCGCCCGTCAGCTCGCGGACGATCATGAGATCGAGGCCTTCCACCACCTCGCGTTTGAGGCTGGAGGCTTCGGTGAGCGCCGGGTAGCAGATGGCAGGCCTCAGATTGGCGAACAACTCCAAATCCTTGCGCAGGCGCAGAAGCCCGGCCTCGGGACGCTGGGCGTAAGGCACCTTGTCCCATTTCGGGCCGCCGACGGCGCCCAAAATGACCGCGTCCGCAGCCTTGGCCTTGGCCATGGCCGCGTCCGAGATCGCCTCGCCATGCGCGTCATAGGCACAGCCGCCAACGAGGTCTTGCTCAACCTCGAACTTGGCGCGGCCCGTTTGCTCAAGCCAGGCGATTACACGTCTTACTTCGGCCATGACCTCAGGGCCGATGCCGTCGCCGGGGAGAAGGAGCAGCTTTTTCGTTGTCATGAAAGGAAACAGGGTACTCAGGCTGGTTACTTTTTTAGAACGGCAGCGATACCGCTGGTCCCACATACTGGAAGTACAACACACGCTGTGGCGCAAATCACGCGCTTTGCGGCAACTCTGCACAACTTTGTGTGAGCCTGCCACCAAGGTGCAACGTGACACGGAGCGCCGTTCCGGGAAGATGGTAAGCGAGAGACTTGGAGGGAAGGCAGCTATGAGTGAACTCGGCTCTTTCACTTATATCGTCGTTGGCGCAGGCTCGGCCGGCTGCGTGCTGGCGAACCGGCTCAGCGCCGATCCGCGCAACACCGTCGCGCTCCTCGAAGCTGGCGGCCATAGCAACCACCTTTGGGTGCACATCCCCGTGGGCTACCTCTATTGCATGGGTAATCCCAAGATGGATTGGCGCTACAAAACCGAGGCCGAGCCGGGGCTGAACGGGCGGGCGCTCAATTACCCGCGCGGGCGCCTCCTCGGCGGCTGCTCCGCCATCAACGGCATGATTTATATGCGTGGCCAGGCGGCCGATTACGATCATTGGCGCCAGCTCGGGCTTGCGGGGTGGGGCTGGGACGATGTGCTGCCCTATTTCAAGAAGTCCGAGGACAATGCCGCCGGCGCCGATGAGGTGCACGGGGCAGGCGGGGAGTGGCGCGTGGAGGATCAGCGCCTGCATTGGCCGATCCTCGATGCGGTGCAGGATGCTTGCGAGGAGGTTGGCATCCCGCGGATCGAGGATTTCAACCGCGGCAACAATTTCGGCACGGCCTACTTCAAGGTGAACCAGCGGCGCGGGCTCCGGGTGACGGCGGCTAAGGCCTTTCTCGACCCCGTCCGCGGGCGCAAGAATCTTAAGGTTTTCACCGATGCGCAGGTGAAGGCCCTCGACTTCGAGGGCAAACGCGCGGTTGGCGTGCGCTTCGTGCGCGGAGGCGAGGAGGCGACGATCCGCGCGGAAGGCGAGATCGTTCTCGCGGCCGGAGCGATCGGCTCGCCGCAAATCCTCCAGCTCTCGGGCATAGGTCCAGGCGGCCTGCTTTCGCGCCTCGGCATTCCGGTGCTCGCGGAGCTTGCTCAGGTGGGCGAGAACCTGCAAGACCACTTGCAGCTCCGGCTCATCTACAAGATCGAAAACGCGCTGACCCTCAACCAGCGCGCCGGCTCGCTCTTTGGCAAAGCGCTCATCGCCGCGGAATATGCGCTGAAGCGCTCCGGCCCGATGTCGATGGCGCCGAGTCAGCTTGGCATTTTCGCGCGCTCCGGCCCGGAATTTGCCACCCCGAACCTCGAATATCATGTGCAGCCGCTCTCGCTCGACAAGTTCGGCGAGCCGCTGCATCCCTTCCCCGCCATCACCATGAGCGTCTGCAATTTGCGCCCCGAGGCGCGCGGGTCTGTGCGCATCAAAAGCGCGGACTTCCGCGATCATCCGGCGATTGCGCCGAACTACCTATCGAACGAGGCGGACCGGCGCGTGGCGGCGGACGCGATCCGGCTCACGCGGCGCATCGTGCGCACGCGAGCGCTTTCGCGGTTCCGGCCGGACGAATATTTGCCCGGGCCGCATCTGCAGGCGGAGGAGGAGCTGGCGAAAGCGGCGGGCGATATCGGCACGACGATCTTCCACCCAGTCAGCACCTGCCGGATGGGTGCGGACGCGCAGGCCGTGGTGGACGGCTCGTTGCGCGTGCGAGGGCTAAGCGGCCTGCGCATCGCCGACGCCTCGGTCATGCCGGCGATCACCTCGGGCAATACCAACGCGCCCACGATCATGATCGCGGAGAAGGCGGCCGATATGATTTTGGCGGGCGGCTAAGTAGCTACTATCGCGCGTGTTTAATTTATTGTAAATTTCCGGCGCTGCCCAGCTTGAGACTTTAGGATCGCCGATGCCCGAGCCAATCCGCGCCAAGCATTACGACGTGTTCGTCAGCTACAAACGCTCCAACGGCGACATCCGCGATGCGCTGATCGAGGCTCTTCAGGAAGCCAAGCTCTCTGTCTGGTGGGACGCCAAGCTCCAGAGCGGCCCCTGGCGGGAACAGCTCGCGGACCGCATCGTCAATTCCAAGCTCACGGTTGCGCTCTGGTCGGAGCAGGCCGCCGCGGCTCCTGACGAAGTTCTGGATGAGATGATCCAGGCGCGCGGGCTCAAACGGCTGTTGCCGATCAGAACCGATACCGCCGGAATTCCAAGCCGGTTTGCCGAGCAGCACTTCCTGCCCTTCGACGGCTGGAACGACCCCGCAATGCGCAAGGCCCAGCTCGAAGCCATCGTGGCGGAGGTCCGCTGCCGTATCGGCGCGCCTGCCTATCGGGTTATCGAGGCAGGCGCCGCAACCACGCTGATCGCAACACCGGAGTTCGGCGACATTCCCGGCGCGCCGGACAAGCTGATCGGCCGCGACACGGAACTCGAAATGCTGCGGGACGCGTGGGCGAGCCGGGCGCCGAAGAAGGTCAACGCCATCGTCCTCCACGCGCTCGGCGGCGCGGGCAAATCGGCGCTGCTCCGTACCTTCGCGAACGAGCTGCTGGCGGCGGGCGGCGGCGGGGCGAGCCGCGTTTACGGCTGGTCGGCCTACTCCCAAGGCTCGGGCGAGCAGAAACGCGCCGACGCCGACAGCTTCATCTCCAAGGCGCTCGGCGAGTTCGGCTGGCGGGGCGAGCTGCCGCGCGATCCGGTCGAGCGGGCGCGCGCGCTGGCCAAGCTCATCCAGAAGGAGCGCGTGCTGCTGCTGCTCGACGGTCTCGAACCGCTGCAAGACGCGCCGAACGTCAATAAGGGCCGGTTCAAGGACAAGGGCCTCGCCGAGCTGGTGAAGCTGCTCGCCGCGCACAATCCCGGCCTCGTCCTGCTGACCACGCGGCAGGAAGTGCCGGAGCTTGTCGGCTTCGGCCCGCTCGTCATCAACCACCCGCTGGAAGACCTCTCGGACAGCGCCGGCGCGGACCTGCTGGTGGAACTCGGCGTGCACGGCCGCCAGCGCGATCTCGAAGCCGCCGTGCGCGAGGTGCAAGGCCACGCGCTATCGGTGACGCTGCTCGGCACCTACCTCGCCGAAGTCTGCGGCGGCGACATCCGCCATCGCGATCAGTTCGACTTCGCCCATATCGTGCTGTCGCCGGAAGAGCAAAGCGAGCTGCTAACCGATAAGACCATCGTCCCCGCCAAGCGCGCGGGCAAGGTGATGCGCGGCTATCTCGCGCAATTCGACAAGCTTGCCAAAGAAGGCGCATCTGACGGACTCGGCGGCCCGGAGCTGGCGCTGCTGAACCTGCTCGGGCTGTTCGACCGGCCGGCGGACGGGCCGGCCGTGGATGCCCTCCTCGCGCGGCACATTCCAGGGCTCACGGACGATCTGTTCTTCGAGCGCTTGGAGAAGACATCCGGCTTCTGGCCTTTCAAGTCCCGCAAAATCGAGCTGGAGCCGCTTTCCGAAGCCCAGCGCGCCGCGCGCCTGCGCGAGGCGAAGAGCCGCTTGCGCAAGCTGCGGCTCTTATCCAAACCCAATCCCAAGGACCCGCACGAACTCGATGCCCACCCCGTGGTGCGCGCCTTCTTCGCCGGCCGACTCGAAGAGATCGCGCCCGAGGCCGCCAAGGCCGCGCATGAAATCCTCTACCGCCATTATGCGGCTGCGGCGCCGGACCTGCCCGATACGCTGGAGGAGATGCGGCCGCTGTTCCACGCCGTCCAGCACGGCGTGAAGGCGGGGCGGGCGCAGGAAGCGCTTGACGAGGTGTTCCAGCGGCGGCTCATGGGGGACAGTGCCGCTTATATCCTTCGCGTGCTTGGCGCCTTCGGCCCGTTCATCACGGCGATGGCTCATTTCTTCGTGGTGCCATGGTGGACGCCGCGCCGCGAGCTTGAACCGGACGATCAAACGTGGCTGCTCGGTTCCGCAGCGTTTGCGCTGACGGCTCTGGGGCGCTTGAGCGATTCGGTCGAGCCGAGGCGGGCCAGCCTCAAGACAAGCATTGCCAGTGAAGACTGGCCGAACGCTGCGCGAAACGGCTGCGAACTCGCTGGTACGCTGCTGACGCTCGGCTGCACGGGCGAGGCTGTGGACGTAGCCGGGCAGGCCGTCACCCACACCGATCACAGTGGCGACGCAGAGCTGCGCGAATTCAGCCGCACGTTCCTCGCTGCCGCCCTCACCGCTGCCGGCGATTTCCGCCGCGCCGTCGCGCTATTCGCCAAAGCGGAGAAGATTCACGGCAAACTCGACGGCGTGGACGCCCAGCTCTACGCCCTTCAGGGCTACCAATACGGCGACCTGATCCTCGCCCGCGCCCTCACCCGCGGAGACGTGGCGCAAGCGCTCGAGCGCGGCCACTATCAGCTCGACATCGCCGAGCGCGAACTCGGCAAGGGCATGGGCCTCCACAACATCGGCTTCGGCCATCTGCTGATCGGACGCGCGCAGGACGCACTCGGCGACGCGGAGGCCGCCAGCTCGCTCGACGCCGCCGTCGCCGGCCTGCGCAAGTCGGGACGCACCGACTATCTCCCCCAAGCCCTCCTCGCCCGCGCGGCGTACCGGCGCCGCCGCGCCGCTTCCGGCGAGACGGACCTCATCGAGGGCATCCGCGCCGACCTCGCCGAGGTGGAGGACATCGCCGGCGAGGAGATGCGGCTCTACCTCACGGACCTGGCGCTTGAGCGCGCCCGCCTCGCCCTCGATGTGCCGGCAGCCTTCGCCAGCGCTGAGGCCGCCCGCGCGGAGGCGGAGGCCCAGACCGCCAAGGCCGCCCAGCTCATCGCCGAGACCGGTTACCACCGCCGCGACGGCGAGCTTGCGGAGCTGCGCGCGCGCCTCGCCGCCGCATGAACGCTAAAGCCATCGGATCCGGTTGAATGCTTCCGAAGTTCCCCCTCACTCTGTCTCTCTCCCCGAGGGGAGAGAGGACGCTGCCGCAACGGTTGCGGACTCCCCTCTCCCCTTGGGGAGAGGGCTGGGGTGAGGGGGTCTTGCTGAAGCATTCAACCCGATCTCGTATTATACATCAAAGATCGCGGATAAGCGCGAAGCGCTTTCCGCGATGACACGGCTTCCGTCAAACCCGATAGCGCTTTACGATCCCGGCGCAACCGGCCGGAGCATGTCCTCCAGGTCGATCCCATCGAGCGCGGCATCGCCCAGCAAATGCCCGCCCTTGTCGCGCTTGGCGGCCAGATATTTCGCATTATGCGCCGTTTGCCGCGCGAGCACACGGTGCGTCGAGACCACCTCGAGGCCGGCCTCGCGCAACGCCGCGATCTTCCTCGGATTGTTCGTCATGAGGCGCACCGAGGTAAACCCAAGCTGCTTCAGCATCTCCGCGGCAAAGTCGAAGCGGCGTTGATCCTGGCCGAAGCCAAGCAGCTCGTCGGCGTCGTAGGTGTCGAAGCCTTCCTCCTGCAAGCAATAGGCCCTGATTTTGTTGGCGATGCCGTTGCCGCGGCCCTCCTGATCGAGATACAGCACGATGCCGCCGCCCTGCTCAGCCATGGCCCTTACCGTGCCGCGCAGCTGATCGCCGCAATCGCATTTCAGGCTGCCGAAGAGATCGCCGGTGAGACAGGCGGAATGGATGCGCGCCAGCACGGGGCGCTTGGGCGAGGGATCGCCAACGACGACCGCGATCTGATCGCGGAAACCGTCGCCGCCCCTGAAAACGGCGAACTCGCATTGGCCCGCGCCCTCCAAGGGAACGAAGGTTCGGGCGATGATTTTGAGCGACTTGGCTTCCCGGTCGCGAAACTGAATGACGTCCTGCGCGTCCACGGCAAGGACCGGCAAGCGCTCCAAATCGGCTGCGCTCACATCCGCCACGATGACCGCAGGCAGGAGGAGCGAAAGATTGGCCAGAGCGAGCGCGGCAAGGCCGGCCTCGTCCGGCGCGGACAAAACGGCGCGATAGGCGCAGGCGCCGTTCGCCGCGCCATCCGTCGCGTGACTAACATATGCCTCTATGGTTTCGAGCGTGAGCGGATCGAGCCGGACGGCTGCTGCCGCCTCCTCCCACGCCGCGTTCGGCCTCACCTTTTCCGCGGGAATGATAAGCCGCGCGTTGCGGCCCGCCGCTTGCAAGAAAGGTATCTGCTTTTCCGTCAACCCCTCGGCCGGACAGGCAAGAGCGAACGCGCCGCCGGACCTGATGGCCACCGGCCGGGCAGCGCGGAACTCCGACAATGCACGTTCCACGGCAACCTGATGGGCATCGCCGAAATAATCCAAGGGCATTTCGCTTTTCATGGCCTTTCCTAAGCAGAGTTCGCAAAAGCGGCCTTCCCGGTTTTGCGATAAAGCTTGCCCTCGCGAAGGCGGGGGCTCTGCGAAAACATACGATCCTAAGCCCGCATCGTTGGCTCGGCCAGCGGAGTGTGCTTAGCGCAGTTTTTCCGAAGCCGGTTCGCCGGCGTCCGGATGACAGCTTTGCAGCCGCCATCATATAGGTGCGATATGGCCCGCTGGGAACGCGTTTTACATTCCTTGCGGGCCGCCTTATGACGCACGGCAGCGTTAAGGTAGCGCCATTATCGGTTGATGTGGAGAGCATACATGATTTCAATGCCATTATCCCGCCGCCGGAGCCTCTTCGGCCTGGCCGCCGGCGCGATGCTGCCCGCTTTGGCGCCTGCGCGTGCCGGGGCGGGGTGTGCAGGCGGGCTCGTGATTTTAACCGTTGGCGGCCTTGCCGGAGCGCCGAACCGCGGGGCGCTCGATCCGCAGCGCGACCGCTTGTTCGATCACAATAATCTAAGCTTCCAAAAAGCGCGCGCGTTCAATGCCGGCGAGCTTTCGGCCCTCCCGCACCGCACTGTCGAGGCCATCAACTACGGCATCGAGATGCAATGCAAGGGACCGCTCCTTCACGATGTGCTGGCCGCCGCAAACCCGGCCGCTACGGCGAAGACCGCGCGCCTTTCCGCGCTCGATGGATATGCCGCTTATCTGCCTCTCGCCGATATTCTCAGCCAGCAATGGATTTTGGCGATGGAGTCCGGCGGCCAGGCTTTTGCAATCGGCAATTACGGCCCGCTCTACGCGATGCGGCAGCTCGCGCCCGATGAAAAGAAATCCGATGAGGAAGAGGCCAAATGGGTGCATTCGGTCTATTACATCGAGCTGATGGCTTGACATCGGCGGGAACCGCCGTCATTGAGCATGTGAAAAAATCGAGCGTTCGCAGCAAACTCTGGTGTCATGGCCCGGCTTGACCGGGCCATCCAGGGAAACAGGCAATAGCTTCAGCATGTTAGCTGGATGGCCGGGTCAAGCCCGGCCATGACGTTGGGAGCCACGCCAATTTCTTCACACGCTCCATTGCGGGAAGACGTGGTAAAGGGCGTGGATCGCCGCGGGGCTCAGCCGCTCGCGTTGACGATTGCTCTCAGCCAACGGGGACAGCAATGACGAAATCAGTTCTGGGAATTATCGGCGGCTCGGGACTTTACGATCTCCCGGGGCTGGAGAATAAGCGCGAAGAGGCGGTTGCCTCGCCGTGGGGTCAGCCCTCCTCGGACGTGCATCTAGGCGAGATCGCCGGCTTGCCGGTCGCCTTCATTCCGCGTCACGGAGCGGGCCATGCCTTGCCGCCAACAACGATCAACTATCGCGCCAACATCGATGTGCTGAAACGCGTGGGCGTAACCGATCTCATCTCCGTCTCGGCCTGCGGCTCGCTGCGGGGGGACTTGCCGCCCGGCACCTTCGTGATCGTCGATCAATTCATCGACCGCACTTTCGCCCGCGAGAAGAGTTTCTTCGGCACGGGCTGCGTGGCGCATGTGGCCTTGGCCGATCCCATCAGCCCCAAGCTCGCCGATAGGGTCGAGGCGGCCGCACAGGCCGAGGACATCCCCTACAGCCGCGGCGGCACCTATATCGTGATGGAAGGCCCGCAATTTTCGACGCGGGCGGAGTCCTTCCTCTATAAATCTTGGGGCTGCAGCGTCATCGGCATGACCAACATGCCGGAGGCCAAGCTCGCCCGCGAGGCGGAGCTTTGCTACGCGACGGTTGCGATGGTGACCGATTTCGATTGCTGGCACGACGATCACACCGACGTAGACATCGCGGATATCTTGCGGGTGATGAAGGAGAATTCGGAGAAGGCCGGCCGGCTCATCGCGCGGCTTGCGGCGGATTTCCCGCGCGAGCACGAGGCCTGCCCGCTCGGTTCCGACCGCGCGCTCGAGCACGCCATCATCACGGCGCCCGAGGCCCGCGACCCGGCGCTTGTTGCCAAGCTCGATGCCATCGCCGGGCGCGTGTTGAACCGCAGCTGAGACGCCGTTGTGCGCTCTACATTCGCATTTCAAGGCCGTACGGCGCAGCACCGTTCCTTCTCCCATGGCGAGAAGGGCAGGATGAGGGGGAGATACGCCTCATGCGGGTTGCATGAAATCGGTGCGCGACGCAACGCTGACCGCATGTCCCAATCACGCAAATGCGGCAAAGAACAAAGCCCTCGCACAGGCGAAGCTTGCGGAGCTTAGGAAGAAGGGTTGACTTTAGCAGGCGCGGCGGCAGAACCGGATGCCTGGCGTGCCGGAAAG
>Ga0326728_10018182_pt1 | contig 13909 bp, 16 predicted proteins | sample MB3enrmetagenome_FD_207602 | JGI IMG/M metagenome (GOLD analysis project Ga0326728, IMG submission 207602) | Lab enriched peat soil microbial communities from McLean, Ithaca, NY, United States - MB31MN | ecosystem: Environmental > Terrestrial > Soil > Wetlands > Peat | place: USA: New York... | reverse complement strand
TGTGAGCGCCGATGGAAAACTGCTGACGAACTATCATGTCGTTGCACACTCTAAACAGGATACTGTGAAACTAGCGAACGGCGATGATAGGTACCGGGAGAAAACTTATGGACGAAGCAAATCCTGCGCGAATGGGTAAGGGCGAAGACGCGGGCGATGTTTTGAGCCGGCGCACCTTTGTAACGAGCGCCGTTGCAGCCGCCACGGTTGCCGCGGCGGGCGCGGTGCTTGCGCAATCGCCGAGCGTGGACGAAATTCCCATCATCGACGCGCATATCCATCTGTTCGACGGTACCCGACCCTTGGGCGCGGGGTATATGGGCTCGCCGGCTTATCGCGCCATCTCGAAAACTTCACTGCCTTCCATGTATAGCCCGCAGGCGAGACCGGTAGGCATTATTGGGGCGGTGGTGGTGGAATCAAGCTTTTGGATCGACGACAACCTCTGGTATCTCCAGCAGTGCAGAACGGACCCGATCATGATGGGCGTGTCGGGAACCTTGAATCCAGCGCAATCCGATTTCGGCAGATATGTGACGCACTTCAGCAAAGATCCGAAGTTTCGCGCCATTCGCTCCAGCCGCTTTTACGATGCGGACAAGGGCAAGGTGACGCTCAAAGCCGATCAAGTCGCCAACCTGAAGCTGCTGGCCGAGGCTGACCTGGCGCTGGACACGGCAAATCCCACCATGGATCTGATGCAGGCCAATGTGCAACTCGCCGACGCGATCCCCAACCTTCGCATCATCATGGACCATCTTCCGTCCTTCGATCCGACGCCGGGGAACCAGCAGGCGTATGAAGCGGTAGTGAAGGGAATGGCGGATCGGCCGAACATCTTCGTCAAGCTCACGGAAGTCTATCACCCGCGACTTACGGACAATGTGATCGTGAGGGATTATGAGCCGTTACGCGCCCGGCTCGATTATCTGTTCGGGGCCTTCGGGGAGGATCGCGTAATGTTTGGGACCGACTATCCCAACAGTTATGGCGTGGCGACGATTGCGGAAGAGGTGGGGCTTATGAAGCGGTTCTTCTCTACTAAGTCAAGAGAGACAGCGGAGAAGTATTTCTGGAAGAATGCGCTGCGCATCTACAAGCTGAGTTCGACATAAGCGCGAGCGAGACTCCCGGATGAGCGCGTGCGGTCGTCGCTGCCCACCCCTTACGGCTCGCTGGGGACCAACTTGGAATCGACGTGGAACTTCTTATATTCGCTCCCGTCAACCTTGTCGTTTCCTTCCAGCCGGAGGTCGTAGGCATCGGGTACGTCAAACAAGAATTCGCGATCCCGGCGCCGCGACGTCTCATAATCGGCGGCGCAACCAGTTGGCCTGATCCAACTCGACGGAGCGGCGCACGATTTCCCGTGCATCTTGGGAGAAGGCAGAAACCGTGAAGCAAGCGGCTAATGCCAAAAATAACCGCACATTCGAGTAACGGGCCAAACAGCTTGGGTTCCAGTTAGGATTGCCGCGCCAATTTGACTGCGGCAGAGCTGCGTTGCCGGACAGACATCGTTTTGCGGCTGCTTCAGGCTTTCAAATTCTCGGCGGCGAAGTCCCAGTTTGCCAGCTTCCAGAAGGACTCGACGTACTTCGGTCGCGCGTTGCGGTAGTCGATGTAGTAGGCGTGCTCCCAGACATCGCAGGTCAGCAAGGGCTTGTCCTGGCTCGTCAGCGGCGTACCAGCGTTGCTGGTAGCCCGCAGTTCGAGAGTTCCGTTCGGCGTCTGAACGAGCCAGGCCCAGCCGGAACCGAACAGGCCGACGGCAGTTTCGGTGAACTGTTTCTGGAACTGCTCGAACGACCCGAAGTGCTGCTCGATGCGTTGAAGCAGTGCGCCAGCCGGTTTTCCCACGGTATTCGGGCTGAGGCAGTTCCAGTAGAAGGTATGGTTCCAGACCTGGGCGGCGTTGTTGAAGATCTTGCCCTCGGAGGAGCGCACGATCTCGTCGAGTGGCAGATTCTCGTACTTGGTGCCCAAAATGAGCTGGTTCAGGTTGTTCACGTAGGCTTGATGGTGCTTGCCGTAGTGGTATTCGAGAGTCTCCGCGGAGAGGCAGGGGCTCAGCGCGTCCTTGGCGAACGGCAGTTGAGGTAGTTGGATCATAGCGTTGCCATTATTAAGGGTTTCCAATCCACAACTCAGAATACCGCAGCGCAGCGAGAAAGATGCCGAGACCCGGCGCGCCTCTCGCTCCGCCGGCCGGAAAATGCCCCCGGAGACGGATAACGCGCTCGAAAGGGCGCAGCGTTACCCACGGACCATCTGCAGCATCAAGCCGAGAGGTTCTTCTTCCTCAATTCGCCAATGACTGCACCACCAAGCAGCATATAGAAGAACCCGACGACGAGAATGACCGCGAAGCATGACGGCACGATAAGCCGGTCCGACCCGTGAGGGAACATGCCCTTGCCGCTCCAGTACAGAAACAGCGGGGCGAAGGTGATGGAGACCCCCTGCAGCGCAGCCACGATCCAATACAGAGGAGAATGTACGATCTTCACCCACTTGGAATCAATTTCGATGGTCACCTTGTCCATGTGCGTTGGCCTCCAAGAGGAACTTGCGCTGCCCCCTCAAACTGCCAAGTGGCAGCTTCCAGCATCGCCGGGCGTGTCAGTCGCGGTGTTGGCATGAGAACTGTTGCTTACATAGTGACACAGAAATGTTCGGGGCAGTGATTCGTGATTCACGCGAGCTGCTGCTGCTCCTTTGAACGGCCACCCGTAGGTTGGCGGCGCCAGCGGCGGCGAGACCCATCCCGCGACCAACGTCTTTCCGAAGGCTCGAGACGTCAGGATCAAATGACTGAATCCTTCCCCGTTTCAAATTCATCCCGTACCTTATAGGGTACCGTGTAACCCGATACACGACAGAAGGCAAGAGGTACGTTTTCGGCGATTGTCGCCCTTTCATGCTCGGCGCTAGCAATCGGCTCTCGAAGGCGCCGGTGTGTTTCCACCCCTGGCCGGCGACGAGTTCAAATCCAACTGGGACGGCCGGCCCCTTGGCGATCTTTTCGAAACGATGCGCGCGTCAATGCCCGCCGACCATCCCGGCAAGCTCAACGGAGACCAGAACGCGGACGTCCTCGCCTACATGCTGAAGCAGAATGGATTCCCCGCTGGCTCCACGGCCATGAAGGGCGACGCCATCGCCCTGAAATCGGTTCGCTTCGATGCGGCGAAACCGAGCAAATAGATTCCCTCACCGAGGAGACGAACTTGAAATATATCCGCGATTACAAAGCCGCGATCCCGGTCCTCGCCATCATGAGCGCAGGCGCGTGCCTCGCTGCCCCGCCTGTTACCGAAATCACCGTTCACGGTGACAGGCCGTTCCCGGAAAGCATAACCTCCACCGAGGATGGAACCATCTTCGTTGGAAGTCTCGCTAACCACATGATCTTCAAGGCCGCGCCTGGGTCAGCCACCGCCGAGCCGTGGATCAAACCGGATACCAATGGACTTCGTGAAGTTCTGGGAGTCCTGGCGGACGAAGGATCTGGAACGCTGTGGGCCTGTTCAACCAACATGTCCGGCCAGGGCGAACCGACGGCACTGAAATCTTTCGATCTCAAGACCGGCCTGCCCAAAGGAAGCTACGCATTCCCTGGCGGCAAGTCGGTTTGTAACGACATCGCAATCGGCAGAGATGGAACGGCATATGTTACCGACACGGGGAATCCTCGCATCCTGAGACTGAAGCCCGGCGCAACCGCGCTCGAAGTCTGGACCACCGACGATCGCTTCGACTCGCTCGATGGCATCGCTTTCGGCGACGACTCAACCATCTATGTCAACACGGTTCAAACCGGTCACCTGTTTCGCGTCCCTCTGGAGCGCGACGGATCGGCTGGAAAGGCCACTCAGCTTCAGCTCACGGCCAAACTCGAGAGACCTGACGGAATGCGATCCAATGGCGGGAACCAATTGCTTCTCGTCGAAGGATCCGGCCGTCTCGATCGCGTCTCGTTCGAGGGGGATACGGCGAAAATCGAGGTCCTCAAGAGCGGCTACAACGGTTCCACCGCCGTCACCAGGGTAGGAGATATCGCCTGGGTTCTCGAGGCGAAACTCAACTACATGATGGACCCGAAACTCAAGGATCAAGATCCAGGGCCTTTCAAAATCTACGCGGTGAACCTGAAGGAGAACAAATGAAGGGGCTCAGGAAACTTTCGTTGCGCGCGGCGATCACAGGCGCCGCACTGTTGGCCTGCACGGCAGCCATCAAACTCGCGTCCGGCAATGCCAACCCGAAAAATGTGCTCACCGGCGATTCGGCCTTCGCCAGCTTCACCGACGAGAAGCCCGGCGTTTGGCGTCACATCACCGTCAACAGTCTTCCGAAACCCGGCGCCACTCCCTCGTCGGCAACGCGCTCCCAGATCGTCCCCCGTCCAGCCGATGTCTGGCCCGAGGCGCCCCCGGGATTCAAAGTCGAGCTCTTCGCCACGGGTTTGGCCAATCCCCGCATCATCCGCCGGGCTCCCAACGGCGATCTGTTCGTCGCCGAAACCACCAGTAACGGCGAACTCACGGTGTTTCGCGGCATCACCGCCGATGGCAAACCGGAGCAAACCTCTACGTTCATAGCGGGACTGAAGAGCCCCTTCGGCTTGGCCTTCTACCCGCCGGGAGAGAACCCCCAATATATCTATATTGGGAACACCGCCTCGGTCGTGCGCATCCCCTACAAGAACGGCGACCTGAAAGCCACCGGTCCGGTCGAAACCATCGTCCCGACCCTTCCGGTCGGCGGACATTCCACCCGCGATGTGGTGTTCTCGCCCGACGGCAAGAAGATGTTCGTCTCCGTCGGTTCCGGATCGAATGTCGCCGAACAAGATCCCGATTTGCAGAAGCGGGAGTTTCATCGGGCCGACATCCTGGAATACACCCCCGACGGCACGTTCGTGAAGATCTACGCCTCGGGCATTCGGAATCCCGTGGGCATCGCCATCGATCCCACCACGGGAGAATTATGGTGTTCGGTGAACGAACGCGACGCCCTCGGCGATAACCTGGTCCCGGATTACATCACGCACGTTCAGGAAGACGGCTTCTACGGCTGGCCGTGGTTTTACATGGGAGGCAATCAGGATCCGCGCCACGAAGGCAAGCATCCCGAAATGAAGGACAAGGTCATCGTTCCCGACGTGCTGCTGCAACCGCACGACGCCTCGCTCCAGATGACCTTCTACGACGGCAAGCAATTTCCCGCCGAATACCGGGGCGACATTTTCGCGGCCGAGCATGGATCGTGGAACAGATTGGTGCGCACCGGTTACGAAATCGTGCGCGTACCTCTGGACCATGGCCACGCTTCGGGCGTTTACGAAGATTTTCTGACGGGCTTCGTGCTGCCGGACGCCGCAGTCTGGGGCCGGCCGGTCGGAGTGGCGACCGCATCCGATGGGTCGTTGATGGTTACCGACGATGGGTCGAAATCCATCTGGCGCGTCTTCCACACGGGTAAGTAGCCATCAGGTACTCTGCCGAATCAGGCGCTTGGGCGGAGGGACAGGCGGGCGGGCCGCGCTCCGAAACGACCGACTTCAGCTAGAATGAAGTTTCTCCAGTGTGGTTATCTCGCTTTCATCAATTCAATGCGGAAGACATCATCCATCATCGAAGTTGCTCATCTTGTGAAGCGGTTCAAGGATCTCGCCGCGGTTGACGATATATCGTTCACTGTCGAAGCTGGAGAGATCTTCGCATTCCTGGGGCCGAATGGTGCAGGGAAATCTACGACCATCAAGGTGCTCATCACGCTTCTCGCTCCCACAAGCGGCGCAGCCACCATCGACGGGCACGATATTGCGCGCCACGCTCCCGAGGTGCGACGAGCGATCGGCTACGTGCCGCAAATGATTTCCGTCGACGGAACGCTCACTGCCTATGAAAACCTGATGCTCATGGCGAGGCTCTACGATATTCCGAGGGCGGAACGAAAGGAACGCGTCCGGGAAATGCTCGCATTTCTCAACTTGGAAGGACACACGGATGCACTTGTACGCACGTTCTCCGGCGGCATGATCCGGAAGATGGAAGTTGGCCAAGCCATGCTCCACCGTCCCAAGGTCCTATTGCTCGACGAGCCGACGACCGGACTCGACCCCGTTGCGCGACAGAACGTTTGGGAACACCTCTTCGACCTGCGGGGCAGATTCAACACCACCATTTTCTTCTCCACGCACAACATGGAGGAGGCGGATGAGGTGAGTGACCGCGTTGCCGTGATGAACCGGGGAAAGATCGCCGCGACGGGCACGGCGGAAGAGCTCAAAGCGAAGACCGGCAAGCCCGGCGCCACGCTCGAAGATGCCTTCATCTTCTTCACCGGCAACAAGCTTCAGGAAACCGGCAATTTTCGAGAAATTCGCAGAGCCAGGCAAATCGAGCGGCGTTTAGGATAGCAGTCGGTGCGCATATGCTTCGCTATCTTTCACAGGTGTTCAAGAAGTCATACGTGCTCGCGGAGATGGAAACCCGCAAGCTCCTCCACGATCCCACGGAGCTCATCTCTCGCGCCGTGCAGCCGATCTTGTGGCTCGGCATTTTCGGCGAGGCCCTCAGCAAGGTGCGGGCGATAGCGACGCCGGGATTGACCTATCTCCAGTTCATCACGCCGGGCATTCTCACGCAATCCGTCGTCTTCGTTGCGATCTTCTACGGCCTGTATATCATCATGGACCGCGACACGGGCGTTTTGCAGAAACTGCTGGTCACTCCCACGCCGCGTCTCGCCTTGGTCTGGGGCAAGATGATTGCCGCCGGAATCAGGGGCCTGAGCCAGGCGCTGATTGTCTTCCTTTTCGCCATCGTCCTCGGCATTCGCTTGCTCATTACCCCCTGGTCCGTCCTGGGAGTGGTCGTCATTGTCATGCTGGGCGCGAGCTTCTTCACCGGTCTGTCCATGATCGTTGCCTCAATCGTGAAGACCAGAGAGCGGTTCATGGGAATCGGCCAGGTAATCACGCTGCCATTATTCTTCGCCTCAAATGCTATTTACCCGATTGCCATCATGCCTGCATGGCTCCAGGCGGTGGCGAGCGTGAATCCGTTGAGTTATATGGTCGACGGGTTGAGGGCGCTCATGCTCTCTGGCGGGGTTGCGAAAGTGAGCTTTGACATCGGCGTACTTGCCATGGCTGCGCTGCTTATGTCGATGCTCAGCGCGTGGTTTTACCCGAAGGTGGTCATGTGACGATTGCGGGCCGAACCGCGTGGCCGTCCACCACGCCGGTGGGACCGGTCCGCGGGGGAGGCTTCTCGGCACCGAAGGCTAATGTCGGCTCAGTCGGCGTCAATTACTTGATTCACCTCGAGAGTTCTGGCAGTGGCCGGATCAAGAGCTATCTTCGCCTTGGCGTACGCTCCCTTGGCGGCAACTTCGGTCGACTGCGCCTGGGCGAGAAAAGTTTGATACTGGATCACGAGATAATTTGTCCCAAGTCCGACGTCGAAAGTCTCCTGTTCCACTCTTACGGACTGCTGTTGTTCGAACCGCGCGACGCGCTCCGGATCGCGCGCGAACGTCACCGGCAGCAGCTTGATGGCGACATCGCGCTTCAGTCGGGCATCGCGCGCCCGCCACACCTCGCCCATCCCGCCGCGCCCGATCCGTTCCAGCAACTCGAAATTGCCCAGCCTGACTCCGGCCCCACCGGCGACACGGGCGAGCCTTCCGGAAACGAATTGAAGTCCTGTTTGAGCAGCGACTCGACCTCTGTCCGCACTTGCGCATTCGGGCAGGCCCGCGCGAGAAACTCCGTGCGCCGTTCCGCCGGCTGCGCCAACGCCGCCTGATAGAGCTCCGCGATCTTCTTCCTGACCTCCGCCTGCATCCGCCGCTGCGCCTCGGGTGAGCCCGCGTTTCAGCCTGGCCTTTGCCAGAGCCCAGTCGTGAATCACCATGTTAGGATGCACGCCCGGCACCTCGGCCGTCTCCTCCCCGCTCCCGCCTTCGAAATAGCGCAGCTCCATCAATTTTGCCGGCCGCGCGATCGTTTCGCGGAGGGACCATGCGCTCGTCTGGCACCAGCTCATACGCCCCGCCTCCACGCTTTCCGCGCCACTGCCCGCGCGCGGTCCGCCAGAATTTGCCGCATCCCACCCTCCGGCTCCAGGCGCATGTGCCGGTGCGCGATGGGTCGCAGTTACTGCTCCACCACCGGGATCAGCCGGCGGTGGCATCGCTCCGCTGCTTGATCCTGTCGGCTGATAGATGACCCCATGGACATTGCGTGATTCGCCAGCGGATCGCGCTCGTGTACTTGGTCTAATGCGTCACTTTGTCGCCACGGCAGTCACGACCCCGTGAATCGCCTGAGTACCGAAGTGGCTCGTTGCGGGCCCGGTGTACACCAAGCTGAGATTGGAAAACGAGACTGTAGACCCCCCTGTGACGCACACTTGGAGCGTGGATGGCCCCTTGGATTCAAAAGGCGCCGGGCTCCCATTTGCAGTCGTCACGGCAGTTCCCGTAACCACAACACCGACCGTCGTGGTGGCGGGGTTGTTGGCGGGGCAAACGGACGCGTCGTAGCTCACCGCTCCGCTCGTCAGGCTGATATGGTGGGTGTGCGGATTTCGGGTTGACGGGTTTGTGGGATCTACCTGAGTGGAATCGGAAATCCCGTAGTCGCTGGTTTCCATGGCCAGGTCGGCCGTAAAGTTGGCTGTGCCGCTTCTTTGCACCTCCAGCGTCCAGTCCCCGCGCAGCTCGTACGGGCCGCCGGATATCGTCGAAGGACCGTAGTCGTGAATCACCCCCCGGAAACGAACGTTCCTCGTGTCCTGACCCAGAACAAGCCCCACCGAGAGGGTCAGCGCGGCGCTCAACAACCCAGATTTGAAACGAATTCGCATGGCTCTCCTCCTGCTAGGATCTTTTTGCGATCCCAATCCTGTTTTCACAATGAAGGCAGCGCAAAGAAGAAGCAAGTCCAGACAGGTTGAAAGCCTGTTTCATACATTTGCACATCGCTGAAAATAGGGTGTATTCTCGAAAACGTGCCCATTGCGGTAACGGATGGAGCCGCGCGCCGGCAACTGGAACGGGTCTTGGCCAGCCGTGGGTTCCTTCGGAATGAGCGCATGAGCCGCTTCCTCAAGTTTGTCGTCGAACGGCATCTGGAGGGCATCGCCGGCCAACTCAAGGAGTCGGTAATTGCCGTCGAAGTGTTTGGACGCAAGCCGGACCACGATCCTTCGCGAGATTCCATCGTGCGGACCGAGGCTGGCCGGCTTCGCGCTCGGCTGGCTGAGTATTACGTATCCGAAGGAAAGGACGATGGCATCGTCATCGAACTGCCGAGGGGCGGATACACGCCCGTGTTTCGCTCTCGGGACTCAAAATCACAACTGCGGCCGGACGGTAACAAGAATCGTCACCGTGTCTGGCTTCTGATCGCGGCGACGGTAATTGCGGCCACCGTGACCCCGACTGTATGGCTGGCGAATACCGGGCGCTTCTGGCGCAACCCGATTGCGGAAGCGCAATCTCAGACGGTGACCGATTTCGACGGAACAGAGCAGGACGCTGCCGTGTCGCGCGACGGCAAGTTCGTAGCCTTCCTGTCGGGCCGGGATGGGCACACGGATGTCTGGGTCACACAGCTCGGCTCGGGACAGTTTCATAACCTGACTCACGGAAGCGCTCCCGAACTCATCAACCCCTCGGTGCGGGCGCTGGGGTTTTCGCCGGATGGTTCCTTGGTCACGTTTTGGGTTCGCCAGCCGGCCGACGCCATTGGGCAGATCGGCGTATGGGCCGTGCCCGCGCTAGGTGGAGAGCCCAGGCCGTACCTGGAAGGCGCGGCCGAGTATGATTGGTCAAGCGATGGCTCACGGATCGTCTACCATACGACTGCACCCGGAGATCCACTATTCGTTTCTGAGAGCGTGTCGCATCTTCCGGGGCGGCCAATCTTCACCGCGCCCGCCGGAGTGCATTCCCACTTTCCACTATGGGATCCCGACAACCGGTTCATCTACTTCGTCTACGGTGTGCTTCCCGACAAACTGGACATCTGGCGGATCAAGCCTTTGGGCGGCCCGCCTGAACGGATCACGACGCAGAACGGAAGGGTGAGTCATCCAGTCCTCGTGAATCGACACACTTTGATGTACCTCGCCGGCGAGCCCGACGGTTCCGGACCGTGGCTGTACAGCATGGACGTCGAACACCGCATCCCTCACCGTCTGACCTTCGGTCCGGACGCGTATACCTCACTGGCCGCCACCGCGGATGGCAAGCGACTGGTGGTCACGCGAGCCAATCCCAAGAGAACTCTCTGGCGGCTAACGATCGGCGATGCAGTTGCCGGAGTGTCGTCGCCGGCTCGGGTCTCCACGACGCCCGCTACCGCGTTCTCTCCCAGGCTTGGGCCCGATTATCTGGTGTTTTGCTCTTCGGTGAGCGGAACCGAAAGTATTTGGAAGCGCACGAACGGAAACGACAAGGAATTGTGGAATGCTCACGCTGCGCAGATCATTGGCGGCCCCACGATCTCCCCCGACGGTGTACGTATCGCGTTTTCGATTCGCCAAAGCGGACACACGTCGTTGTACCTGATGCAGTCGGACGGGAGCGCTGCGCATGTCCTAAGCGATTCACTCGAGTTGCAGGGCTCTCCCACATGGGCGCCGGATGGCCGGTCGATTATGTCGGCGGCAAATGACCACGGCGTGCCGCACCTTTTTGAGGTGCGGATCGATGACGGCTCTGCGGTTGTTCGTGTGCGCGACTACTCGTTAGACCCGGCATGGCAGCCCGACGGCCGCTTCGTGATCTACTCTGGACCGGAGGTTGGCACGACGTTTTCCGTCAATGCTGTCACGGGCGGCGGTGTCGCGCATCAGCTTTCTCAGCTGACCAACCTGACGCGGGGCGCCCGACACCTCAAATTCCTCTCGGGGGGCCATACACTGGCCTTCCTGCGGGGTGGGATTGAACATAAAGATCTCTGGTTAACGAACCTGGATACCAAGGCCGAGCGAGAGCTCACCAAGGTCCCTGACGATTTCAATATTCGGGACTTCGACATTTCCCCAGACGGCCGCGAAGTGATTTTGGAACGGGTGCAGCCGCGTTCCGACATCCTGCTCCTCGATCTTGCCAGGCACTGAGCTGCGGGCACCCCTTCAAAGAAACTTGTTGATTTCGCTCTGGAGAACTTAGGGCAGTACGAATCAGCGAATAAGCATTCAGGCGTAGGGTTCGGGGGATGTGCCGCTTGCTCGTTTCATGCGCTGCTGCAAGATGAAGGGATAAGCCCCGAACAGTGCCGGTGCAATAGTAGCGAGGCATTCCAGAAGGCCATCTACCAGCAGCACCTGGATGGCATCAACCGCAGCCGCCTGGGCCGCCGAGAAGGTATCGGCGCCGCCACCGTCGAGCGCTATTTCCGCCGCGGCCTCCAGCGCCAGTTCGCCGAGTGGCAGCCACCCCGCTGCCCGCAGATTCTGGGCATCGACGAGCACTTCTTCACCCGACGAAAGGGCTATGCCACCACCCTGTGCGACCTGAGGAACCACAAGATCTACGACGTGGTGCTGGGGCGCTCAGAGACCGCCCTGGAGGCCTATCTGCAACGCTTGGAAGGCAAAGAAGATGTCCTGCTGGTGTGTATGGACCTGTCCTCTCCCTATCGCGCCTTGGTCCGCCGATTCTTTGGACTCTCGGGGCGGTTGGGAACAGGTCGGCTAAGGGTCCACACAAGAGTCCTTTTGCGTTGGTGCGTTGATCGCCGTGGTGATACCAGTCAATGAACTCCGGCGATCGACTCGCTACTGAATCCCTTCCGCCAGAATGATGCTCGTCTGATACACATCGCGCTGCGAATCGTATGCCCAGCGCTCGTCGCGCGAAACGGAGAATCCTATGGTCCCAGATTCCACGCCGACCTGCCGCGGTCAATCGTCTCGTCACTGCCGTCGACCGCTACCGCCGGACCGCTTGCAAGCGAAAGGAGTAGCCGACACCGACGAAGTGATCCACCGCGGCCGAAGACAGGCCCAACCCAACATGCAGATCGAGCTGCTGATGGGAGGTTGGCTTGTAGGCCGTGCCGAAATGCACAAGGTGCCTGGGACCTCCCTGCTCCGGAAAGTCGCCCGCGTATTCGACAAACGCATCCCACGTCTTCGTTAACCGCCGGTCCATCAAGAAGGTGGTCTCCCCCGTCACGTTCCGATGGCCCTGCTCGGTCGGCCAATACACCGATAACATCCCCGCCGCTGTCCAGTTGGATGAAAATGCTCGCGACCAGGGCAGCTGCACGAATGGATCATACCCGTGACTCGAAATGACGCTAGCGCCCGTCGGCAGACTGAGCGATAAGACGAGCGAAACGTCAAAGCCGCCTGGCGTAGGGCCCAACTGCTGTTTTATCCCGACCACAAGGTCGCCAAACCCAGAGCCTATTCCCACTTGGCGAAAGTAGTCCGGAGCAGTCAGACGCAGCTCGGTTTTCGATGCCATCCCGAAGCGCAACAATGTCCCCGGAGCGTCGAACGTGCTTTGCCCCTGGTTTACGCTTTCTGCGAATCCATTCCCGGCTTGTAAGCTTCCGGGCGGGACAACGACGCTGGAATCGGTCACAGCGGGCCGATCAGTAGCGATCGGAGCGGCGGCGGGGTCACTTCCGGCCGCATGCCTAGCTGCGATCACAATTACGATGGACGCGGCCAGGATCGGTCTCACGAGTGCTGCCCTAAGAACTCCACTATCGGACCAATACGGGACAAGCTGAAGAAGTCGTAGAGAATCCATGAAGAAACACACAACGATTCCGGAAGTTGGCCCTTAGACAGCGCTCGGGCAGATCACTCCCTGAGTTCCGCGGCCGGCCGGCGTTCGTGCCGCCCGAGCGGAGGAGGCCCAAATCGCGGCGTCGCAAACCTCGGGCGTCACACCGGACAGATCTACCGTGCAGGGGGACGCCAATGGAGATCGTGGTACACTGGCCCGACGAGGTTGGAGGTAAGCGATGCGTCTGTGCCTAGTGTTCTCACTCCTTCTGTTGAGCGGGCGGTTCTCGTCCGGCCAGTCGGGTTCCGCTGGCGGCGGGGACTCGGCGATCCGGGACGTTGTGAAGAAGTACGAGGACGCCCGCAACGCCACGGATGCGAACGCCGTCACAGCACTGTTCACGGCCGATAGCGACCAACTGGTTTCCTCCGGCGAGTGGCGGAAGGGCCGCGAGGCAGTAGTGCGTGGCACTATGGCCAGTTCGGGAGCGACCGGAGGAAAGCGCACGCTCACGGTCGAGAGTATCCGTTACCTCGCTTCGGACGTGGCCATCGCTGACGCGCGGTACGATCTGGCTGGCCTTGCCGGCGGCCAGGAACGGCACATGTGGAGCACCTTCTTGCTGACGCGCACGCCCGAAGGATGGCGAATCGCGGCGATTCGCAACATGCTGCCCGCGGCCCCGGTGCCCACCGCAGGGCGTTAGCCCAAACGTGGAGTTCACGCCCGAGGTCCGTAGCCGTTCAGTGTTAGGCCACTGTGCGGCCGATGCCCGCCGACCACGGGTTACCCGGCAGTCGCGCGCGGAGCGTCCACGCGGACTTCTTGCCCGGAACTCGCAAGATAACTTCGATTCGGGGCTAACAGCGCAGCGCCGGAGGCCGATCTCATTCCCTTCTGAGCGGGGCCCAACGCGGCGTTGCGTCTTCCCACGGATTATCCGTCAGAGCCGTGATCTCCGAGCCATCCGCGCGCATCACGGTGATTTCGCCATAGGACTGCGGGTTGTGAGGGTGGAGAGCCACCTCGTCCTTGAATCCCGCGCGGCCGGATGAAAACGCGATCCATTCGCCGTCCGGCGACCAGGTCGAATGCGCGTCGTTCCCCGGCAGATGGGTTAGCCGCTTCAGACCCGTACCGT
>Ga0326728_10018181_pt1 | contig 13909 bp, 11 predicted proteins | sample MB3enrmetagenome_FD_207602 | JGI IMG/M metagenome (GOLD analysis project Ga0326728, IMG submission 207602) | Lab enriched peat soil microbial communities from McLean, Ithaca, NY, United States - MB31MN | ecosystem: Environmental > Terrestrial > Soil > Wetlands > Peat | place: USA: New York... | reverse complement strand
ACCGCTTGTCAGTCCTCTCGCAGGTAAAACCACCGACTGGAGAGCCGGATGCGGGAGATCCGCCCGTCCGGTTCGGAGGGAGGGGGACTCGAATTCAATCGATTCTCCCTACCCCTATCGAAATCTTCGCGCGTCACGAAGAATCTCGGGATTAGTAGTACAGAGGTCACGGAGAACAGCGGCTAACGGGCAGGTGAAGATTGTCTCCTCCTACCATAATCAAATGCCGGCACTGAACTCCTCAAACCGCCGCACCAGCCGCTCCCAGGCCTTTTTTGAAAACGAGCCTTTCGGCGGCGCACAACCTTTTTTTGCACTGCGAATGGGCGCCAGGGACTGCTCCAGGCGTTCGCGCGGGAACTCGCCGGATGCGAGCGCCTCCTCGATCCCTCGTCGCATGGCCTGCCACGACTCATCTTTCTCAACGAGCAGCATGTCGCATCCGGCGTTAAGAGACTGAACTGCCGCGCGACCCATGTCCAGAATTCCCTGCACGGGCTGGGATTCAAGCTGCGGGGCCACCACCACACCGCGATAGCCGAGCTTCGCGCGAAGCAATCCCGCCACCACTTGCGCCGAAAGTGCCGCCGACTGCGGGTAATCAAAATCGTAAGCCTTATACGCCGCCGCGCTCATCAAGACGAGTGGAAGCCGCGGCAGCAATTCGCGGTAGGGGACAAGGTCCGAACGCCAAAGCTCGGCCATCGGCCGCCCGCTAATTGACAATTCACCATGGGCAACGGCCGGCACGCTGGCGAGGCCGGGGAAATGCTTTGCGCATGCCAGAATCTTGTGCCGCGCGAGTCCTTCGACAAAGGATGCGCCGCACTCTGCCACCACGCGCGGGTCAGCGCTGAAAGTGCTCGGGTGCTGTGCTGGGTTGAACGTAGCGCCGTCCTTTAGGGCGGCACGTGCCGGGCTAAAGCCCGGCGCTACGCATGCGGAGCCTGATGCGAGATCGAGGGTGAGTGCGAAATAGGTATTGAATCCCAAAAGCTTCAGCGCCTCGCCGATCAGTTCGCCTGCTTGGCGGGTGAACCGCGCCCCCTTTTGCGCCAACGCCTGCCACGAAGGCAGCGGGGGCAGCAGTGGGCTGAGCGGGTCGGCGCCGCCGCACTCCGCTTCCAGCGCGAGGATGGGTGGCGCTGGCAAGCATCGCGAAATGCAGCCGAGCAATTCGTAGAGGGTTTCGGGCGAATGCGGCAACGGTCCCGCCAGAACAATCCCGCCGGGGGCAAACGTCTGAAGTTGCTGCTCGAGCGAGGTACCCCAGCGCGGCGCAACGAGCCGCAACATCAGGAGTTCGCCCGCCGGGTTCTGCCGTTTCATGATTGAATCTGTTTCTTCAGTGCGGCAAGAAGGTTGAGCGCGTCGAGGGGCTTCAGGTTGTCGAGGTCGGCGTTTTCAATGGCATTCACCACTTCGGCGTTGAGCGGCGTAAAGATGGTGAGTTGCACGGGACCCGCTTCCGGCGCTTCCTTGTGGGAAGCCAGGCGCTCGCTCAGGCTGTGCTCGCTCTGCTCGTGCCGCGTCAGGATTTCGCGCGCCCGCTCGATGACGGTGATGGGCAAACCCGCAAGGCGCGCCACTTCAATGCCGTAGCTCTTGTCCGCGCTCCCTGGTTCGACCTTGCGCAGGAAAATGATGTTCGATCCGGATTCCTTCACCGACACGTGGTAATTCTTCACTCCCGGCAACAGGTCGGCAAGTTCCGTCAACTCGTGGTAGTGCGTGGCGAAGAGGGTTTTGGCGCGGGTGTGCGTCAATAAATACTCGACCACCGCCCAGGCGATGGCCAGGCCGTCAAACGTGGCCGTGCCGCGGCCGACTTCGTCAAGCAGCACCAGGCTACGGGGCGTGGCGGTATTCAAAATGGCCGCCGCCTCCGTCATCTCCACCATGAAAGTTGAGCGGCCTCGCGCCAGGTTGTCTGACGCGCCGATGCGCGTAAAGATGCGGTCGAAAACGGGAAGCTTGGCGCGCGCGGCGGGCACAAAGCTGCCCATCTGCGCCATCAGGGCAATTTGCGCGGCCTGCCGCAGATACGTCGATTTCCCGCCCATGTTCGGCCCGGTGACAATCAGGAGCAGGTCCGTGCCCCCATTCATGTAGAGATCGTTGGGGATGAATTTGCCGGTTTGCCCTTCTTCCACGATGCGTTCGATGACCGGATGGCGCCCTTCCTGAATCAGCAATTCGGCGTCGGCGGAAAACTCCGGACGATGGTATTCGCGCTCGGCGGCAAGATGCGCGAAGCAAGTGAGCACGTCAAGTTCCGCCAGCACGGCGGCGGTCTGGCGAATGCGCGAGGCTTCGCTGCCCACCTGGCGGCGAATGCCGGTGAAGAGGTCGCGCTCGATGGTGTGGCTGCGCTCTTCCGCATCCAGGATCTTCGCTTCCAGTTCTTTGAGCTCCGGAGTGGTGAAGCGTTCGGCGTTCACCAGCGTCTGCTTGCGCTCATAATCCGGCGGCGCCAGGTGCAGGTTGGCCTTGGAAATTTCAATGTAGTAGCCGAAGACGTTGTTGAAGCGCACCTTGAGTGAGGCGATGCCGGTGCGGTTGCGCTCGCGCAGTTCGATTTGGGCAAGCAGGCGCTTGGAATTCTGGCCAAGGTCGCGCAGTTCGTCGAGTTCGGCGTGATAGCCCGCGCGGATCAATCCACCTTCGTTCAGCACCACCGGCGGCTCGGGATGGATCGATTTCTCCAGCAATTCGTGGATGTCCGCCAGTTCGTCGAGCCGCACGTGCAGTTCGCCGATCCGGCTCGCCTGAAAATGCGTCAAGTAAGTCCGCAGGATCGGCAGCGGGCGCACCGATTGCTTCAGCGCCAGCATCTCACGGGCGTTGGCCGTTTCCAGAGTAACTTTGCTGAGCAGGCGTTCAAGGTCCTGGATGGCGCCCAACACGCGGCGCAGCTCCTCGCGAGCGATGGTATTTTTCGACAACTCCTCGACGGCATCGAGCCGGCCATTAATTTCCTCGCGGTCCAGCGACGGCCGCAGCATCCAGGCCTTGAGCTTGCGTGCGCCGAGCGAGGTGGCGCAATGGTCGAGGACGCCGAGCAGCGTCGCGGCGCGCGATTCGCCGAAGGCAGGGTCCAGCAGTTCCAGGTTGCGCAGCGTGGCGGGATCGAGCAGCAGCGAGTCCTGCTGTTGATAGAAGCGGATGCCATCGAGATGCGTCAAGGAACCGCGTTGCGTCTCGCGGACGTAGTGGAGGATGGCGCCCGCCGCGGCCACGGCAAAGGGGTGGCCATCCAGGCCGTAACCCGCCAGGGTGGCCACGCGGAAATGGTCGCGCAGCAGGCGCGCGCCGTACTCCTCGCCAAACACCCACTCGTCGAGTGGTGTTTGGGTAATGATTGTCCCGCCGCCCGCCCGGCCCTCAAGCGGGCTGGCCGTGCCCGAAGCCAGCAACAGTTCGCTCGGCCGCATGCGGTCGAGTTCATCCCGCAATCGCGCCAAGGCTTCGTTTCCGCAGAACTCCGTGGCGCGGAAGTCGCCGGTGGATAGGTCCACCAGGGCCAGGCCCGCCGCTCCGTTGCGCCACACCACCGACGCCAGGTAGTTGTTCTCCCGCGGCTCGAGCACTTGCGAATCAATGGCCGTGCCCGGCGTCACCACGCGCGTTACCTCGCGCTTGACCAGCTTTTTGGCCACGCGGGGGTCTTCCATCTGGTCGCAAATCGCCACGCGAAAGCCCTTCCGAATGAGCTTGGCGATGTAACCCTCGGCGGCATGGTAAGGCACGCCGCACATGGGGATGGCCGTGCCTTTCTCCTTGTTGCGGGAAGTGAGGGTGATCTGGAGTTCCTTCGCGGCCACCACGGCATCTTCAAAAAACAGTTCGTAGAAATCGCCCAGGCGAAAAAGCAGCAGGGCGTTCGGATGGCGCTGCTTGATGGCGCTGTACTGGCGCATGAGGGGCGTGGAGAATTCTTCCATGGGTGTGGCAGACTCGCCTGTCATTATAGCTTGCCCGGCGCGGGAACCGGCAAGGACGTTTCTACGTTGCGGAGGGTTCCCCTGCGGGGGGTTCGCTTTGGTTTGACGCGTTGAATAACGACAACGTCTGAGGGTAGGGGATATAGCGCACGTCGGCGAGGTTTCGATATTTCTGGTCAAAATCCAGGCCATAGCCGACCACGAACACATCGGGGATCTCAAAGCCCACGTAATCCGCTTCCACGGGAATGATGCGGCGCGAGTGCTTATCGAGCAACGCGGCGAGCTTCAGGCTGGCGGGGTCGTGCGCTCCCAGCACTTCCTGCAAGTAGCCAAAGGTGCGGCCCGTGTCGAGGATGTCTTCCACCACCAGCACATCGCGGCCTTCGATGCTGACGTCGAGGTCCTTGGTAATCTTCACTTCGCCCGACGAGACGGTGCCGGAGCCGTAGCTCTGGATGCTCAGAAAATCCACCGTGCAGTGGATGGTAATATGCCGGACGAGGTCCGCCATGAAAACCCACGCGCCCTTCAACACACCCACCAGATGCGGAGTGCGGCCCTCGTAATCGCGGGAAATCGCCGCGGCGAGCTCCGTGATGCGTGCCTCAATCTTGGCGGCGTCCACCAGAATGGGCAGGTCGGACGCGAGAGGAGGAATGCTCATAGTGTGTTCACCGTTGACGCTTTGGAGAGCTATCTGCTAAATTGAAGAATTGCATTTTGCACTAAAGGAGTTTCCGTGGCAAGCCACAAATCTGCGCTGAAAAGTATTAAGCAAATCGAGAAACGCACCGAACAGAATCAGGTGCACACTTCGCGGCTGCGTAACCAAATGCGAAGGCTCCGCGCCGCGTTGAAAGCAAAGGACAAAGCCGCCTCGCTGGCGCTGCTGAAGCCCACCCTGACCCTGATCGATCACTCTGTCCACAAAGGCATCCTCCACGCTAACACCGCCGGGCGCTACAAGTCGAGGCTGACGCTCGCCTTCAACGCCTTAGCGTGATGTGGATTGAGTCATTGAGTCATTCTTTCATCGATTCATTGGGTCAAATTGAAAACCAATTGTCTAATGACTCAATGACCCGATGATTCAATGGCTCAATGAACTAGCTTTCCGTCGAGGGCAAAGGAACTTCTCCGCCGAGGGCCGCTTCGCCTGAGGATTCCTTGCCCACCACGATTTGCCACACCAGAAACTCCAAGAGAATTCTTGAGTCCTTCCACGAAGACTTGATTCCCAGGTCCGCGCGGCGCACGGCGCGCATGGCCTGCAACAATTCCTCACGGGCATAATTCTTTTGCGTTAGCGGCGCAATCTCCGAAGTCGCATAAGGGTTCGCGCCGCGCGACCAACTGCCGCGGTTTCCATAGCTCGCGACACCCCGCAGGGCCTGGCGGAACAAGTCGCCAATACACCAAAGGATCAGCGTCTCCGCCACCTTGCTCGCCAGCAACTCCCGGAGCGTGGCCAGCGCCACGGCGCAATTGCGCTCGCCGATGGCGCGCAGCAGTTTTCCGATCTCGCGCTCCTCGCGAAATGCGACCATCACCTCCAAATCCTCGGGTTCCACCCGCTTCATGGCCGGGCGCGCGGTCAGCAGTTTTTCCAGTTCCGTGCGCATCCAGAGCAGGTTGACGGCTGAGGGCCCCGCCGCCGAGCGCGAATCCTGGCTGATTTCAAACTTTCCGGCGATTTCTTCCGCGAGGCCACCGGCGATTTCCACGCCCGCGTGCTGGAGGAATTGCTTCGCCCAATCCGCGGCCTCGCGGCGGTCAGGCGATCGCAACTCCACGAGCTGTGCTTTTTTTTCGAGCAACTGGACGAAGCGCCGCCGCCGGTCCGGCTCCGTGGCCAGAAAAACCACCGTGGAAAAGGGAGAGGGGCGCTCCAGGTAGGTGCGGAGGGCTTCCACATCCTCGTCGCCGGCTTGCTTGAAATCTTCCGTATCGGAAATAAGCAGAAAATTGTGGCCGCCCAGCATGGGCATCTGCTCAGCGCCTTCCAGCGCGTGGGGAAGTTGCCCCGCGGCAAATTCCAGTTCCGCCAGGCACCATTGCCGCGAATCCGCCGGAATGGAGTTCACCACCGCCTTGCGGCACTCCTCCTGAAGGAAGCGGTCAGGTCCGCGCAGGAAATACGCCGCTCCCGCCTGACCTTTTTGCAGCGCTGTAATAAATTCGGTGGGCCGCATCGAAAGATTCTAACGGCTAGCAAGGGGAATTCGAAAGCGAAAACGTAGCGAAGGCTCCCCGCGCGGAGCCGGGAGCGAGTTGTCAACCGTCAGTTCTTACTTATCAGGGGAGTTGCGGCGCTGCGCATTGGACACTGACGCCACCGACCAGGTGAATCACGATGATTTCGGGATGGTTCCCGGTGCGCATCGTGGGCCCCCAAAGGCCGGTGCCACTGGTGGTGTAGAGCGTGTAATCTCCGTCCGTATGCAAGCCGTGATAGTACCTTCCAAAAATCAGCCGGGTGATGAACTGAAGAGGGAAGATCTGGCCTTGATGAACGTGTCCGGAAAGCTGCAGGTTGATGCCCGCCGCCTTCGCTGCCGCCACTTGGGTGGGGCTATGGTAAAGCAGAATCGAGGGCAGGGCGGGGTCGAAACCGGGCAGCTTGGCCATCTTCTCCGCAAAATCCAACGCGTGGCCGCGCTGCGGATAGCTGATTCCAATCACCTGGAGGCCATCGACCACCGCCCTTTCGTCATCAAGAACCCTTACCGGAGTGGTTTGCAGCGCTGCGCAGGAGCGCTGTACGCCCAGGTAGGTTTCGTGATTCCCCGTCACAAAATAAATCCCCTGCGGCGCCACCAGGCGGTTGAGCGGGGCCACCAATGCCTCGAGATTCCCGTCGGCCCCGTCGAACAGGTCGCCGGTGATCAAAACCATGGCGGGGCTTTGCGCGTTGACCTTGTCCACGACCCGCGCCAGGAAGTCAGCGCCCAGGATTCGCCCCAGATGCACGTCGGAAAGCTGCACCAACTTCCTGCCTTGCCAGGCGGGCGGGAGATTCTTGATGTGGATGGTGAGATTCACCAGGCGCGGGTGGTAGGCGTTGGCGATACCGTAGGCGGAGTAGAGCGCCGTCAGTCCCACTGCGACCAACCCGAACCACACGGGGCCGGGGCTTCCTCCGAAAAGCCGGGCAGCACGCCAAGCAGCCCACGCGAGCCCGAACGCGGTAAGGAGCGTCAGTCCCACGCCGAGCCAAAGGGAGGAGCAGAAATAGAGCACACGAGTGAGTAGACTATTATTCCAATGTGCCAGGATGGACGAGGCGATGAAGCTGAGCGGAAGCAGGAAAAGAACCACCGCCAGCGCCGTCCGATGCTCGAACGCAGTGATGCCAAAGAAAAACAAGACGGACGCGTAGACAAAGTAATGGCCAAGGAAAAGAATCGAAATGGCGATGAGAAGGAAGAAGGGGATAAGAATAAAGCCTCTCGAAAATGGGCGCGGAGCGCCGGCTCAGGGGTGTTTGTGGGGATCCACCGCTTTGGGTGTTTGACTGGCAGGTTCAGGCGCAGGCATATGGCACTGGCCGTCGAAGAACCCTCCGGGGTCGACCAGCAGGCAGGGAGTGAAGATGTCGCCCAGCACGATGCCGTGTTCTTTGATTTCCAGGCGCTCCTTGGCGTGGACCGTTCCCTTCACTTTGCCGGTAATGCTCACCACGCGCGATTGGATCTCCCCTTCCACTTCTCCCTGGTCGTGCACAACGACGGCGCCGTCAGAAATGATCTCGCCCTTGAAGTGGGCGTTCAGCCGGATGAGTCCGTTCGAGACCTTCATCTTTCCTTCCATCTCGATCCCGGGCTCGAGCCAGCCGACCCAATCGTCCGGCAAGTCGGAGAGTTCGCGCCGATGCGTTGTGGGTTTGTTTATGCCGAATGCCATGGAACCCTCCTCAAGGCAGTGAATAGTGAATGGTAAATAGTAAATAGGGAATAGTAAATAGTGAATAGTAAAGAGTGAATAGTAAATTGTCGTCAGTCAATAGGAGTCGCTGGTTAGCGGTCGGATACACAGAATTCGCACCTGGCCAGCCGGGACTATTCAAGATTCAAAATTCAAGATTCAAAATTAACCATTTACTATTCACTATTCCCTATTTACCATTCGCCATTCACTATTTACTATTCCCTTTTAACAATCCATTCGTATATGCGATTCAGGTCTTCCGCGGAAAAATAGCTGATTTCGATTTTCCCGCGCTTTTCATCTCCTTGCACTTTGACGCGCGTGCCCAGGGTACGTTCCATCTCCAGCACCGCCGCGCGCAGGTTGGCGTCGAGCTTGGGCGCCTCGCCGGCATCTTTCTTTTTCGCGGACTTCGACCCGCGCAAGGCAACCAGGTTTTCCGCTTGCCGCACGGACAAGCCCTGCTTCACGATCAATTTGGCCAGTTGCAGTTGTGTCGCGGCGGAATCGAGCCCCAGCAGCGCCCGCGCGTGGCCCGCGGAAATGGCCCCTTCCGTGATCATCTGCTGCACTTCCGGCGGCAGGCGCAGCAACCGCAAAGTATTGGTGACGGTGGAGCGGTCGAGTCCCAGGTGCTCGGCGATTTCCTCGTGGCTCAATCCGTGTTTCTGTTGCAGCGCCGCATATCCCTCGGCCGCCTCAAGGGGATTCAGGTCTTCGCGCAACAGATTTTCCGTCAGCGCCAGTTCCAGCGCGTCGCGGTCGCCGATTTCGCGCACCACGGCGGGGATGGTGCTGAGCCCCGCCTGGCGCGCCGCCCGCCAGCGCCGCTCGCCCGCGATCAGTTGATAACGTCCGTTGGCGCGGCGCAGCAACACCGGCTGCACCAGGCCGCTGGCGCGAATGGAATCCGCCAGTTCTTTCAGCTTGTCCGCAGAGAAGTTGCGGCGCGGCTGGAAGGGGTTGGCGTCAATTTGGTCAACGGCAACTTCCGCCAGTCCGGCCGTGGTGGTCTCGACGGTGCGCAGCAGCGCGTTAAGCCCGCGCCCCAACGCCTTTCTGGTCATGATTAATGACCTCCTTGGCTAAGTCCAGGTAACTGCTGGCGCCCTTGCAATCCGGGTCGTAGAGAAAAATCGGTTTGCCGAAACTCGGCGCCTCCGCCAGCCGCACATTGCGCGGGATGACGGTGGAAAAAACCTGCTCGCCGAAGAAATCGCGCAAGTCGTCGCGCACCTGGTGGGAAAGATTGGTGCGCTCGTCGTACATGGTCAGCAGGATTCCTTCCACCGCCAGCCGCGGGTTGTGCGAGCGGCGAATGCGAATCAGCGTGTCGATGAGTTCGGAGACGCCTTCCAGGGCGAAGTATTCGCATTGCACCGGCACAATCACCGTGTCCGCCGCCACCAGCGCGTTGAGGGTCAGTAGATCGAGCGCCGGCGGGCAGTCGAGCAAAATGAAATTGAACTGTTCGCGCAGGCCCTCCATCTTCTTGCGCAGCACCTGTTCGCGCTCCGGCTGGTCCACCAGTTCCACGGAAGCGCCCACCAGATTCTTCTCCGAGGGGATCAGGTGCAAGCCTTCCATCCCACAGGTTACGATCAGGTCCTTGAGCGGCACATCGTGCATCAAGGCGTGGTAAATGGAGCGGCGGGCGGGGTCGCGGGGAAATCCCATGCCGCCCGTCGTGTTCGCCTGGGGATCGCAGTCGATCACCAGCGTCCACATGTCCTGCTGCGCCAGCGCTGCCCCTAAATTGATGGCCGTCGTGGTCTTGCCGACTCCGCCTTTCTGATTGGCTATCGCAATGACTTTTCCCAAGTCTTTCCCCGGCGTTCTGGATTTGCGGTGAATCTAACAGAGCCCGCCATTTTGTGCAAGTTGCGAGGGGGGAAGCATCGGGAGATCGGGGCATCGGGTCATCTGGCCATCGGGTCATTTTCGATTTATGATTTCAAATCTCTGCCCCTCCGCGCCTTTGCTCCGAGAATGGATGTGCCAAAGGCACCTTGGACTGCGGCGGCTCGACGCCGCCTTAGCTATCGTTCCCGCTGTAGCTTTAAGTCGAGCCGGATAAATTCGGATTGCGCAGAGCAAAGCTCTGCGGTTGGCGCTCCGCTGCGGACTCGTGGCCAACGATTCGCAGAGCTTCGCTCTGCGCAATCCGAAAAACTCTGGCAATCCAAAGGCGGCGTCGAGCCGCCGCAGTCCAAGGTGCTACGACATTTAGTCCCAACCCGTGGTCTACTATTTATTTTCGGTAGGCTCGAAATAGTTCTTGACATTTAATGTTGAATTGGTCATTATCGGCGTGAGTGCTGGCGTCCTGCCACCACCATGCGCCTCTCGGATTCTCCTACCACGAGAGGACAAATACCGAGAGGATAGCTTTTGAGGGCCGACGTAGTGCGTTCGGAAACGGCCGAGAACCCGGCAGGAATTTTGCCCCTCCGAGGAGATGGGAAGATTCAACGCAACAAAATACCGCGGCTTTCCATTATGTATTAGAAACAAAAAGGTGTTAGCGATGATCAACGATAATCAAATGAGAAACTATTTCATTGAAAATAAGACAGTTAATTTAGTTCGAGTGAAAAGGCAGCGAAAAAACGCGGGGGAAAAAATGAAGGTAACCTCCATTATGTTATTGAAAACAAATGTAGTAAAAATGTCCGAAACCTGCCTTTCCATTATCTTATTGAAAATAAACAACGTATAGGCGTCTTTCCATTATGTTGATGAAAAGAAAGTGGGTTATTGAAAAACGGTGGGGCGGGGCGCTTGCTTACGGGTACAGCAAATACTGGGCGCGGACTTTCTTGAACTTCTCCACATCTTCCTGCCAGTCGTACCAGATGCGCGAGGGGCTTTCGCCGGCGCGGATGGATTCCAGGACCTTGTGGTTTCCCACCAGATGCAGCGTGCCCTCCAATTTGAGGTTCTGGGGAGAAAGCCGGTGAAGAGTCGCGAGGAGTTCCACGCCCATTTCCGTGGGCTCGAAGGCTTGACGGTCGATCAAGACGATCTGCACGCCATGGCAAAGCTCGTCAGCGAACGTACCGGTGAGCGGCTGGAAATCCATGGGCACAAAGCGCACCCCCTGAATCTTCTTGCCGTTCAGAAGCGCGGCCAGTTCTCGGGCGTTGATCCAGGGAGCGCCCACCATTTCGAAAGGCGTCACCGTGCCGCGGCCCACGCTGACGTTGGCGCCCTCCAGCAGGCAGACGCCGGGGTAGAGCGTTTCTTCCGTCAGGTTTCGCAGATTGGGAGAGGGGTTGGTCCACGGTTGGCCGGTCTCATCGAACCAGTCCGTGCGTTGCCAGCCTTGCATCTTGATGACGTGCAGTTTGGCGTTCAGGTGATTTTCGTGATTGAACATTTCCGCGAGTTCGCCCACGGTCATCCCGTGGCGAATGGGCATGGGAAAATAGCCGATAAACGAACGCAGGTCCGCGTCCAGCACGGGGCCATCGACCTCGGCGCCGTTAATGGGGTTCGGCCGGTCGAGGACGTAGAAATCGATCCCCTTTTTCCCCGCCTCTTCCAGGCAATATCCCAGCGTGGTGATGTAGGTATAGAATCGCGCGCCGACATCCTGAATGTCAAACACCAGAGCGTCGATGCCCTCCAGCATCTGGGCGCTGGGCCGCTGCACCTCACCATACAGGCTGTAGACGGGCAGGCCGGTGGCGGGGTCGCGGGTGGACTCCACCTTGGCCCCTTCCGCTGCCGAGCCTTCCAGGCCGTGCTCGGGGCTGAACAGGGCCACCAGCTTCACGTCCGGAGCATGCGCCAGCAAGTCGATGGTGCGCTGGCCATCGCTCGCGCGGCCGGAGGCGTTGGTGACGAGCCCCACATGTTTGCCGGCAAGGGTGGTGAAGTGCTCCTCCTCCAATACATCAATTCCGGTTTTCACCCGGCCATTGCGCAGCCCTTGCACCCGGTAACTCTTCATGAGCTCAAAGTAACTGGTGAGGGGGCGGCGGCTGTCCAGGATCTGCTGCGCCGAGAGCGGCCCCAGCGCCCCCGCCACCAGCGTGGAAAGCGCCGTCCGCAGGCCTGCCACTTCGCCTTTGTCATTGGGATGCACGCGGTTGGTGAGCAAAATCACGTACGTTTTGGTTACGGGGTCAATCCAGATGGAGGTTCCCGTGTAGCCGGTGTGTCCAAACGAGCCCACGGCGAACAACTCACCGCGATTCGAGACGTAGAGGGCGCCAACCCGCGCGCCGCTGTTGGAAGCGAAAGGGGAGTCGATATCCCAGCCCAGCCCGCGCAACACCATCTTGTCGGGAGGAGTCTGGGGCTCCGTCATCTTTTCAACCGACAGCGGGCTGAGGATGCGCGCGCCCTTGTAAACGCCGCCCTCGAGCAGCATCTGCGCGAAGATGGATATGTCATCGACGGTGGAGAACAGTCCCGCGTGCCCGGCCACGCCGCCCATAAAACGGGAGGTGGGATCGTGCACGACGCCGCGCAGCACCGGTCCGCTGTGCCCGTGCTCGTATTGCGTGGGGGCAATGCGTCCGCGGAGCGAGGCAGGGGGCCGGAACATAGTATCCTTCATGCCCAGCGGCTTGAAGATGTGCTTGGCGCAGTAAACGTCCAGCGGCTCGCCGGAAACGCGGCGCACAATTTCCCCCAAGGTCTCAAAGTTGATGTCGCTGTAAATGAAGCGCGTGCCGGCGGGCACATTAAGCTTGGCGGCGACGATCATCTTCAGGGCGGTGTCGTAGCCCGTCCAGGCGGGTTTCAGTTCCAGGTCCGGGGGCAGGCCGGAATAATGCGTCATCAGTTCCCGGATGGTGACCAAGCCTTTGCCGTTATGTTTGAATTCCGGCCAATAATCGCTGACCGGGGCGCTGAGCTCAATTTTGCCCTGCTCCACCAGTTGCATCACCGCCGTCGTGGTGGCCACCACTTTGGTCATCGAGGCCATGTCGAAAATTGTGTCCACGGTCATCGCCTGCCGTTCGGGCACCAGGGAGCGTTCGCCAAAAGCTTTTCGATAGACCACCTGGCCCTCGTGGCCGATCAGGACGACAGCGCCGGGAACCTTTTTGGATTGAATCGCGGCTTCCACGAGCGGAGCAATTCCCTCCAGGCGTTTTTCATTCAATTCTGGCGCGGGCGACGCGGCCATCACCGCCAGAATCACTGCCCCAGCGCACCACACTACGGATTTAATCGATATGCCGGAATGACGTATCACGCTGCGCTCCTGGTTAATTGCCGATTGTCGATTGCCGATGGACGATTGAGAACCGTCATAGGTGTTTACTTCGAACTTTATTCAGGGCTGGCACGAACCTTTTCCCCCGCATGGGGGCGGGGGTAGTCAATTCAAATCACCCCCTCTGCGGAGAACCCTTTTGCTATATACTCACGGGCTTGCGCTGTCAATACGATTGACGATGGTCGATTGACGATCGATGATTGCCAGTGGGCGATTGGCAGGATTGAGGATGGACGAATGACCATTGCCGATGTGAGGATTTTCAATCGGCAATCGACCATCGGCAATCGACCATTGAAAGGATCTTGTCCTCATGAAACTCACTCTCGCTGACTGGCTGGTAGTCGCCGCCTACTTTCTCATCAACCTGCTGATTGGACTCTATTACCGCAAGAAGGCGGGTACCAGCACGGACGAATTCTTTGTATCCGGCCGCGAAGTCTCCTGGTGGCTGGCGGGAACTTCCATGGTGGCCACCACCTTTGCCGCCGACACACCCCTTTGGGTGACGGGCCAGGTGGTGCGGCGGGGCGTGGCTGCCAACTGGTTTTGGTGGAGCTTCCTGCTTAGCGGCATGATGACCGTGTTCTTCTTCGCGCGCATGTGGCGCCGGGCGGAAATCATTACCGACGTGGAGTTGGTCGAGTTGCGATACGCGGGCAAGCCCGCCGCTTTCCTGCGGGGATTTCGCGCGCTTTACTTTGGCATCCTCATCAACTGCATCATTCTGGGATGGGTCAACCTGGCGATGGAGAAGATTCTGGGGATATCACTCAATATCCCCAAGTTCTGGGCGGTG
>Ga0326728_10018180_pt1 | contig 13909 bp, 15 predicted proteins | sample MB3enrmetagenome_FD_207602 | JGI IMG/M metagenome (GOLD analysis project Ga0326728, IMG submission 207602) | Lab enriched peat soil microbial communities from McLean, Ithaca, NY, United States - MB31MN | ecosystem: Environmental > Terrestrial > Soil > Wetlands > Peat | place: USA: New York... | reverse complement strand
ACAAGATTCACACATCTGCCGTAGAAAAGCTGTTCGACCCACAATATGAAGCTCTTTGGGATTTGGATTTCGATGATGCCTCGCGCGACCGCACTACCGCTAATTTGATCGTGTCCCTTTCGGCTGCGCTCAGGGCCACATACCCAGAGCAGCTCACCAAAGATGATGGCATGCGCAAACATTTCCCGACGACCGATACTCTCATCACGAAGATTCTTCTCGGGACTGTCGGTTGCAGTCCCGCCTGTGACAATTTCTTCATTAGAGGGTTCCGAAGCAAGAATCGGGAATACTCACAATTTAACCAAGACTTTCTGTGCGAGGTCTTTCAATTCTGTCGGGCACAAAAGGAGGCGCTTCTTCAGAGTCAGCGCGAAATCTATTCTAAAAGCTGCGTGAGTTATCCAATGATGAAGCTCGTTGATATGTATTTCTGGGAAATTGGAAGACTGGCGCAAGGACGCTGAAAATGGCGCATGACCGTGTTGAAATCCTTCTCCACCGCCCGCCGCCGGTCATACGAGGAGCGGAATCTCTTCAGCCTTTGATAATTTTTATTTGCGTTGGGCGTGGATCAACGCTAAAGAGAGAAAGTATGAACGCCGTACAAAAGATCAAGGCAGCGGCAGCGACGTTGAACCCGGACGAGCAATTTGAACTGTTCCGGTGGTGGGTCGAGTCGGATGTGTTCAAGCAGCGGCAACTGGCGTCGTTGAAACGCGAGATCGCGATTGGCATTGAGGATTTGGAGCGGGGGCGGTATCAAACCTACGACGATGCGAACGTGATGCGGCTGGCGGAAGAGGTTGGCCGGTCAGGCAGAGAACGATTGACGAAGACTCGCAAAAACCCGAAGGCATGAACCAACTCCTTGTTCCAGATACCGCGAAATCGGACTTGGATGAAATCTGGTTTTATATCGCACAAGATAACCCGGACGCGGCGGATAAACTCATACGCGCCATCGTCCCGGTTTCCCTTGCTCGCATCCATGCCGGAAATGGGACGGCAACGCGAGGAATTGGCACCCCGGTTGCGAAGTTTTCCGGTCGGCAGCTACGTTATCTTCTACCGTCCGATCATTACAGTTTATCAGGCTGGCATTCCGGCGGTTGCAGCAAGGCCCAGTACCGCAGACCGCGGGTGCTGATCCGCAAGCGCGCAAAGCCGAACCGGTCCATGATGGCTTCGTAAATCGCCATGCCGGTGAGGATCACATCGGCGCGGTCAGGCGGGAGTCCGCGTGTTTTGCGGCGGCCGGCCAGTGGCAGTTGCCACTGTTCTTCCAACAGCGCGCGCAAACGGCCCGCGGGCAGAACGGTGGCTTCGATCTGCTCGCGGTTGAAATCCTCCGCCTGGGCCTGGATGCGGGCCAGGATGGAGGCGGTCCCGCTGGTGCCGACTAATTGGGCCGGGCCGGCGCATGGGAGCAGGGCGGGTTCCAGCGCCGGGACGACGTGCTGATCCAGGAAGTCCCGCAGAACCGCGCGGCAGCGGCGCAGCGCGTCCAGCCCCGGCGGATCGCCCGGCTGTAATTGTTCCAGCAAACGGACCGTGCCGAGCGGATAACTGCGGCAGAAGCGGGGAACGGAGTTTTCACCCACGATGAATTCCGTGCTGCCGCCGCCGACGTCGAGGATGAGGACGGGCAGGCGGGCCAGGTTCGGATCGCTGGCCACGCCGCGAAAGACCCATTCGGCCTCCTGCTCGCCGGAGAGTATCTCGATGGGCAGTCCTGATTCCTGACAAATGGCGGCGGCCAGTTCGGCGGCATTGAGGGCGTCGCGGGCCGCGCTGGTGCCGATGATGCGGACGAAGGACGCGCCCAATTTGGCGGCCCGGGCGGAATACCCGGCGGCGGCGGCGGCGGTGTTGGCGATGGCGGCGTGTTGCAGTTGGCGGGTGGCGTAGAAACCGGCGCCCAGGCGCGTCTGATTGCTGACTTCCAAAACGGGGGTGATCCGGGAGCCGGCGACGTCGGCGACGAGGAGTTTGACGGAATTGGTGCCGACGTCAATGACGGCGCGGCGTTGCGGCGGCGGGCTGTTCATCCGTCACTTGGATTGCTTGGATTGGCGGCGGGCCAGGACGGCGGCGCCGAGGATGCCGGCGTCGTCACCTTTCTTGGTGGCCACGATGTCCACGCCCTTGAGGGCGCCGCTCATGCCGTAGTCATGGGCTGTTTCCAGGATAATGGCCATCATTTCATCGCCCAGCGCGTCAATGACCCCGCCGCCCAGGACCACGACCTGCGGGTTGAAGAGATTGATGAGGTTGGCGACGGCGATGCCGGTGTATTCGGCGGCTTCCTCAATAATGGCTTCGACCAATTTGTCGCCTTTTCGGATGGCCTTGCGGAGGTCGCCGCTGCGCAGGTCCTTCAAATCCGGGCCGAGGGACTCGGTGAGAAGGGTTTTTTTGCCGCCGGCGACAGCCTCGGAAAGTTTGCGGAAGATGGCCGTGCGGCTGGCGAGGGCTTCGAAACAGCCCTGGTTGCCGCAGTTGCATTTGGGGCCGCCGACATCAATGACCATGTGGCCGATTTCCCCCGCGGTGCCATTGAATCCGGAATATAATTTGCCGTCCAGGATGATGCCGCCGCCGATGCCGGTGCCCAGGAAAATGCCGATGACATGGCGCGGTTTGGCGGCCAGTTCGGTTTCATAGATGCCCAGGATGGCCGCGTTGGCGTCGTTTTCCACGGCGACAGTCAGGCCCAGTTCCTTTTCCAGGATTTTCTTGAGCGGGACGTCCTCCCATTGGAGGTTGGGGGCGAAAATGACGCGGCCGGACCCGGCATCTATGGTGCCGGGCGCGCCGATGCCGACGGCCTGAATTTGCTTGAGGTCCAAGTCGCATTCATCCACCGCGTCGCGCACGCAGCGGGCAATGCGCTCAATGACTTCCTGGTGGCCGCGCTCGGATTTGGTGCTGATCTTGGCGCGGCCCAGGCAGTTGAGGTCGGCGTCAAAGAGGCCGGCCAGGATTTTGGTGCCGCCCAGGTCAACGCCCGCGAAGTACTCGGTTTTGCCGGCTGGTTCAGACATGGTATTTGCCCGTCAGGACGCTTTCGATGCGTTTGCGGAGTTCGACGTTGATTTCATCGGGAGAGCGGTGGCCGTCCACGATGGTAAAGCCGTAGGTGGCCTGGAGTTCCTTGAACTTGAGCGCGACCAGGGTCTGATATTTGAGGAAACTGTCAAACATATCTCGCGAGAGTCCCAGGTCCATGCCGCTTTCCCAGAAGTCCAGGGACTGGTTCTTGGCGAAATTGCGCTCCACCAGTTCTTCCGGGAGCACGTTCAGATAAAAAACCACGTCCGGCACCAGGGCGATGCCATAGAGGTTCTTCAGCCACGCCATGTCCATGCCGCGGACCAGGTCGCGCACCATGAGGGTGTAAATATAGCGGTCGGCCAGGACCATCATGCCGGCGCGCAAGCCGGGCAGGATGATGTTCTCCAACTGGTCGGCAAAATCCGTCGCATAGAACAGGCTGAAGGTGGTGCGGCTCAAAACATTGCCGGCCTTGGCGTGGTCCAATTCTTCGCTGACCAGGGTGGAGCGTTTGAGGCCGACCTGGACGGTGGCGTGGCCGCAGCCTTCCAGCCATTGGACCAGGCGGGCAATCTGGGTGGAGCGGCCCGAACCATCGGCCCCTTCCACGACGATCAGCTTGCCGCCCAGCCGGGAAAGGTCCATGCCGGGAACGCCTTGTCCGTAAAACTGACGCGGCTTGGCCTTGGGCACCACGATGTGGCGGGGGTTGGTCTGGACGGGGAAGCGATCGGAGCGTCTCATGGAAGCGGGAGCGGTTTGTGGAGCTTGAATTGCCTCAGATTCACCTTGGCGGCGACCAGGTCCCGCACGATGGTTTGCTGGGCTTCGATGGGTTGATTGGCGTCTATGACCAGGAAGTTGAATTCGGTGCTCATGGCCAGATACTCCTCCAGAATGCGGCCCTGGAAAATGCGAAAACTTTCGTAAGGATCGGCGGAGAGGCGCAAATCCATCCCCGCCTCGAAGTACTTCAATTGCGGGCGGCCCTCCAGAATGCGATGCAGGGAAACCTCCAGCGAGGCTTTGAAAAAAAACACCAGGTCCGGCATGGCGGCGAAATTGTAAATGCCGCGCACCCATTCCGGCGGGCAGCCGCGCACGGTGTCGCGGCCGAAGGCGGTGAAAATATAGCGGTCGCACAAGACGATATAGCCGGCGCGGAGCAGGGGCACCAACTGGCGTTCGTAACGATCGGCGAAATCGGTGGCGTGAATGAGGCTGAAGGTGTTGGGGGAGAGCAGTTCGCGTTTTTTTCCCTTGCTGGTGGCGTTCTTGACCAGCTCGGAGGAATTCCATTCGCTGAAGAACACTTTAAGCCCCTGCAACTCCAGCCAGCGTTTGAGCAGGTAGATTTGGGTGGATTTGCCCGAGCCGTCCAGACCCTCGACGGCGATGAGGCGGCCAGGAAATCCAAGTTCGGCAAAAGTTTTCATCCGCCGGCTATTCAACCGCTTTTTCGCCGCCAAACCAACCAAAATCGTAATGCGCCAGTCTTGGGAGGCGGGGCCAATCATCAAGCGCCTGTCGCAAACAACCGGGCCGCCGTCATTTTTGCTTCTCCTTGCAGTCCTTCATGCAAATCGCAATCAGCCCCAAACTGGCTCCCAGCACCACCGCCACCACCCCGAAAAACTTCTCGTTGCCCGAGAGCGGAGCGGGGCTTTTGGCCATCACCATCAGGGCTGCCGCCACCAGCAGCAAATCCGCCCCAAAGAGATACCACCGGGGAATGCGCGAGTGCCGCGGAGGGGAAGAGGGCGGATGACCGCGAAAAAGCGAACGCATCCCCGAACCAGATGGCGGGTCTCCAGGAGAGGGCAGGCGTGAGGCGGACCCGGCGCCGGGGGGGTTGCCCATCAGCGCTCCCAATTTTCGTCCAATGGCCGGTTTTGGCACACCCATAGTATGCAGCATCCAAGGATCGGACACAACCGCAAAGTGGCGCAAATCCTGCAAAAAATAACCCCGCCGTAATGCCGTGTATGAACATTTCGTCTGAACTGGTTAGGAACAGATTGGAACCGGGACGATTGCTTTCGACTTCCAGTTAAGGCCTGCCGGCCACAACCGAGATCAGGGTTCCGAGTTGGCTAATTTATGGTTCAAGGACTCTGTTGATAATCACGAACATGGCAGGGCTAAATTCTTTGCCAAAATTCCAAAGAACAAGGATCCGCTCCGGCCTCGGCCGCGCATCTGACTTGTCTATATCATCGTCAAAATTGAAAAAAACTCAAGCGGTTTTTCCAAAAATCTTTCCGCTTAATCAAAGGCGCGGCCGGCGCAACAAAGAACGTCGCGGACTTTGTGGCGGACCAGTTCCTTGACGCGGGCGCGGGCGGGGCCGAGGTATTTGCGCGGGTCAAATTCCCTGGGGTTTTCAAACAGGCATTTGCGGATGGCGGCGGTCATGGCCAGCCGCAGATCGGTGTCAATGTTGACTTTGGCGCAACCGGTGCGGCGGGCGATTTCGATGTCGGCTTCCGGCACGCCCGCGGTGTCTTCGCCGAGTTTGCCGCCATATTTGTTGATTTCCTGGACGAGGTCTTCGGGGACGCTGGAAGCGCCGTGCAGGACCAGGGGATAATCCCCCATGCCGGAGTCGAGGAGGGCTTTTTTGATGGCTTTGAGGCGGTCCAGATCCAGGTGTTGGGCGCCTTTGAATTTGTAGGCGCCGTGGGAGTTGCCGATGGCCACGGCCAGGGAATCCACCCCGGTCTGACGCACGAAATCCACGGCTTCGCCGGGGTGGGTGTAGGCGCCGCCCTTGGAATAGCCGCCGCCTTCCTCGCCCGCGTCGTGCTGCGCGCCGACCAGCATGCCCAACTCGCCTTCCACGACGCATTGGTGGGGGTGGGCATATTCGACGACGCGGCGGCAGAGTTCGACGTTTTTTGCGAAGGGTTCGTGGCTGCCATCAATCATGACGCTGGTAAAGCCTTCATCAATGCACTCTTTGCAAAGCTCGAAGGTGTCGCCGTGATCCAGGTGAACGGCCATGGGGATGTTGGAGGTGGAAACGGCGGCTTCAATCAACTTTTTCAGATAGACGGGGTTGGCGTATTGGCGGGCGCCTTTGGAAATTTGGAGCATGAAGGGGGCTTTTTCCTCCTCGCAGGCTTCGACGATGGCCTGGAGCAGTTCCATATTGTTCACGTTGAAGGCGCCCAGGGCGTATTTTCCCTTGAGGGCCTTGGCGAAAAGCTCTTTGGTATGTGTCAATGGCATAAATGGGCGTGGTTTTGCGCTCGGGGCCAGAGAGTATGGAAAAGGGAGGGCAATGTAAAGCGAAGATGATCAGCCCGTCACCCGGATCCGGCCTTCGCGATGGTCCTTCAACAATTGGATGTCCGCGTCCACCATGAGTTTGACCAGATCGGCGAAGCGGGTTCTTGGCTCCCAGCCCAGTTGGCGCCGCGCCTTGCGGGCGTCGCCCATGAGCAAATCCACCTCCGCCGGACGAAAATAACGCGGGTCAATCTGGACATATTTTTCCCACGACAGCCCGACCTGGGAAAAGGCCAGGTCCAGAAACTCGCGGATGGAATGGGTTTGGCCGGTGGCCACCACATAATCATCCGGCTGGTCCTGCTGGAGCATGAGCCACATCGCCTCCACATATTCCCGGGCGTAGCCCCAGTCGCGCCGGGCCTCCAGATTGCCCAGATACAGCTTGTCCTGCAACCCCGCCAGGATATGGGCCACGGCGCGGGTGATCTTGCGAGTGACGAACGTCTCGCCGCGCCGCGGCGATTCGTGGTTGAAAAGAATCCCGTTGCTGGCGTGCAAGCCGTACGATTCCCGGTAATTGACCGTGATCCAATACGAATACACTTTGGCGCAGCCATAGGGGCTGCGCGGATAAAACGGCGTGGTCTCGCTTTGCGGGATTTCCCGCGCCTTGCCGAACATCTCGCTGGACGAAGCCTGGTAAAAACGCGTTTTCAAATTGCCCTGCCGGATGGCTTCCAGCAGGCGCACTGTGCCGCCGGCGCCGATGTCGGTCGTGTATTCCGGGGAATCGAAGCTCACCCGCACATGGCTCTGGGAGGCCAGATTGTAAACTTCCTCCGGCCGCACTTCGCTGAGGAGGCGGCTCAACCCGCTGGCGTCACTCAAGTCGCCGTAATGGAGGAACAACCGGGTTTTGTCCACATGCGGGTCGGAATAGATTTCATTGAGGCGCCCCGTGTTGAACGTGCTCGCCCGGCGGATGATGCCATGCACCTCGTAACCTTTGTCCAGCAACAATTCCGCCAGGTAAGAACCATCCTGGCCGGTAATCCCCGTGATCAGCGCTCGTTTAGCCATTGAGACCCGCAGATTCGGCAACCCGGGAGCGATTGGCAAGTGAAAACTCCTGCCCTGCGGTAAAAGGGGCGTATTTCATTTTTGGGGGTTCCTAATCTTAATCTAAATGAAAAAGAATCATCCCAAAGCGGGATCGGGGAGGAGCGGACAGACGCCGGAGCTGGCGCGGAGGCCACCGCCGCAATGTTGCAGATCTTGCAATCCAGCACCCTTTCATCGGATGTCGCCGAGCTGGCCAAAGGCATGGGCCAGGCGGCCAACAGACAATACCAGCAGGAATTTCTGGCCGCCGTGCGCCAGCAGTTGTTTCCGGCCCAACAACCTCAGTCCAGCCCGGACACGGACATGGGGCCGCTGTTCCAAGTCCTGACGATTCGGCCTTGACAAAATGGAGGAAACTGATAATACTATAATAGTTTCCAGCGTTTATCGCCGCGAAGCCAGATATGAACCGCCGCAACAAGACCGCGCCGCCCCCGGCCGCCGCCCGCCAGGTCCGGCGGCGCATCATCGCCGGCGCGCGCCGCCATTTTTTCGCCAACGGCTTCCGCCACGTCACCATGGACGACCTGGCCGGCGAACTGGGCATGAGCAAAAAAACGCTCTACGCCCATTTCCCCGGCAAAAACGACCTGCTCAAATCCGTCCTGATGAACAAATTTGACGATGCGGACGCCGACCTGGCCCGGATCACCGCCGGCTCCTCCGGCGACGTCCGCGCCGCCCTCCGGCAACTTCTGGCCCGGGCGCAGCGCCAGATGGACGAAATCCAGCCGCATTTTATCCGCGATCTCCGCCGGGCGGCCCCGGAAATGTTCCAATTGGTCGAGGCGCGCCGCCGCGACATCATTCGGCGCCACTTCGGCAAACTCTTCGCCGAGGGGCGCAAGGCCGGCCTGATCCGCAACGACATCCCCGCCGGTTTCATGATCGAAATCCTGCTCGGCGCGGTGCAGGCCGTGATCAATCCGCCTAAAATGGCCGAGCTTGGCCTCACGCCCAACACCGCCTTTCCCGCCATCCTCAAGGTGGTCCTCAACGGCGTGATCGTCCGGAAAGGAAAATCACACTTATGATTGACTCGAAATCACCGCCCCTTCGCAAACTGGCCCCCCTCTGGGGTGCGATTGGCATCCTGGCCGGTTGCGGCGGGCCGCCCTCGCCCGCCGTGCAGGGTTATGTGGAGGGGGAATTTGTTTATGTCTCCTCCACCGGGGCCGGAACGCTGGACGCCCTGTCCGTCCGCCGCGGCGCCCAGGTCCGCGCCGGCGATCCTCTTTTCACCCTGGACAATGTCCCGGAGAAAGCCGCGCGCGACCAGGCCGCCGAACAATTGGCCCAGGCTCGCGCCACGCTGGAGGACTTGAAAAAAGGCAAACGCCCCTTTGAAATCCAATCCGCGCAGGCCCAACTCAACCAGGCCCAAGCCGCCCTGGCCCTGGCCGGCCAGGAACTGGCCCGCCAGGAACAACTCGCCGCCGTTCCCGGCGCCGCCGCCCGGCAGGACCTGGACCGCGCCCGTTCCAGCCGGGACCAGGACAGCCAGCGCGCCGCCCAACTGGAAGCGGATTTGAAAACCGCGCAAACCGGCTCGCGCGACGACCAAATCGCCGCCGCCCAAGCCGGCGTCCGCGCGCTGGAAGCCGCCCTGGCCCGCGCCGAGTGGGACTTGTCGCAAAAAAGCCGGGCCGCGCCCGCGGCCGGACTGGTTTTTGACACGCTGTATCGTCCGGGCGAATGGGTCGCCGCGGGCCGGCCGGTGGTCGCATTGCTCCCGCCGGAAAACGTCAAAGTCCGCGCCTTCGTGGCGGAAACGCGGGTTGGGGCGATTCATCCCGGCGATGCCGTCCGCGTCACGGTGGATGGCGTGCGGCAGGCCCTGGCCGGGAAGGTTTCCTTCATTTCGCCCCAGGCGGAATACACTCCGCCCGTCATCTACAGCCAGGAAAGCCGCGGCAAACTGGTCTTCATGGTGGAGGCCGTTTTTGACGCGGCCACCGCCGCCAACCTGCATCCCGGCCAGCCGGTGGACGTGCTGTTCGGCCCGTGACCATGCCGGAAGAGCTCTCCATTGACGTGCGCGGCATGACCAAGAGGTTCGGCCGGATCACCGCCGTGGATCACATTGATCTGCAGGTCCGCACCGGCGAAATCTGCGGCTTTCTCGGCCCGAACGGCAGCGGCAAGACCACCTTCATCCGCATGTTGTGCGGCCTGCTCCGCCCCGACGAAGGCCAGGGCGTTTGCCTGGGCTGCAACGTCATCACCGACACCGAAGCCGTCAAGCGCCAGGTCGGCTACATGACCCAGCGATTCAGCTTTTACGACGACTTGAGCGTGGAGGAAAACCTCGACTTTGTGGCGCGCATGTATGCTGTCAAGAACCGCCGCCAGGCCGTGCGCGAAAGCATTGAGAGCCTGGGGCTGGCCCAGCGAAAAGAGCAACTGGCCGGCCAGCTTTCCGGCGGCTGGAAACAGCGCCTGGCCCTGGCCGCCTGCCTGATCCACCGCCCGAAACTCCTTTTGCTGGACGAGCCTACCGCCGGCGTGGACCCCAAAGCCCGCCGCGATTTCTGGGAACAAATCCATCAACTCGCCGCCCGCGGCCTGACCTTTCTCATCGCCACCCATTATATGGACGAAGCGGAGCGCTGCCATCGCCTGGCCTTCATCGCGGGCGGCAAACTCCTCACCCGGGGCACGGCCGCCGAAGTCATAGTCCAGTCCCGTCTCCTCACCTGGTCGGTCGCGGGGCCGGATTTGACGGACCTGGCCGTCCAACTCCGCCGCCAACCCGGCGTCACACAAGCCTCGGCCTTCGGCGCCGTGCTCCACGTCAGCGGCGACGACCCCGCCGCGCTCCAACAAGCCATCGCCCCTTTTCGCGCGCCGCCACTGGAATGGCGTCAAGTCGAGCCGGGCCTGGAAGATGTTTTCATTCACCTCATGGATCAGGTTCCCGGCAATTTCCCGCCATGAAAACACGTCCCGACTTTTCTCCGGCCCGTTTTTGGGCGATGGTGGTCAAGGAATTCATCCAGATGCGCCGGGACCGCCTCACCTTCGGCATGATGGTCGGCATCCCGATCCTCCAGCTCATTCTTTTTGGCTTTGCCATCAATTCCGACCCCAAGCACCTTCCCGCCGCCCTGCTGGTCGCCGATGACGGCCCGTTGCAGCGCACCCTGCTCAACGCCATCAAGAACACCACCTACTTCGATTTTGTCCGCCAGATCAAAACCGAAGCCCAGGGCCGCGACCTTCTCGCCCGCGGCCAAGTTCAATTTGTCGTCAACATTCCGGCAAACTTCAACCGCGACCTGTTGCGCGGCGACCGTCCGGCCATTCTCGTCGAGGCCGACGCCACCGATCCCGCCGCCACCGGCAACGCCCTCGGCGCGCTGCCCGCCTTTCTTGACAACGCCCTGCAAAATGATCTCAAGGGTCCGCTTTCCTGGCTCGCCCCCGCCGGCGGTCCGGCCGCCGTGCGCGTTCACGCCCTCTACAACCCGGAGGGCCTGACCCAGCTCAACATCGTGCCCGGCCTGCTGGGCGTGGTCCTGACCATGACCATGGTCATGATCACAGCCCTGGCCATCACGCGCGAACGCGAATCCGGCACGATGGAAAATCTGCTCTCCATGCCCACGCGGCCCTTCGAAGTGATGATTGGCAAAATCATTCCTTACATCCTGGTCGGCTACATTCAAATCAGCCTTCTTCTCATCGCGGCCCGCTTCCTCTTTCATGTGCCGGTGATCGGCAACCTCCTCCTCCTCTTCGCCGCCGCCCTGGTTTTCATCGCCGCCAACCTGTCCATGGGCATCACCTTTTCCACCCTGGCACAAAACCAGCGCCAGGCCATGCAAATGGGCATGTTCTTTTTTCTGCCCTCCATCCTCCTGTCCGGCTTCATGTTTCCCTTCCGCGGCATGCCCCACTGGGCGCAGGCCGTGGGCGAAATCCTGCCCCTGACCCATTTCCTGCGCGTCGTCCGCGGCATCCTCCTTAAAGGCAACGGCCTGGCCGACATCGCCCCGCAACTCTGGCCCATCGCCCTTTTCACCGCCGTCGTTCTGGCCATCGGCGTCAAACGCTACCATCAAACCCTGGATTGAAGTTATGAAAACACCGCCCCTCCTCGGCCCCTGTCTCTTTCTTCTTGTCACCGCCTCCTGCGCCGTCGGCCCGGATTACCGCAGGCCGGCCGCCGCCCCGACCGCCCCGGCCGATTGGCGCTGGAAAGCGGCCGAACCCCGGGACGCCGTTCCCAAGGGCGCCTGGTGGAATGTTTTTAACGACGACGCTCTCGCCCGCCTCGAAACCAACGCCCTGGCCAATAATCAAGACCTTCGCGCCGCCGTGGCCCGCGTGGACCAGGCCCGCGCCGCCGCCCGCCTCACCCGCAGCCAGTTCTTCCCGGAACTTTCCCTCGACCCCGCGGTCAGCCGCCAGCGCGTTTCCGGCAATGAGCCGATCCCCTTCCCGATCAAACTCAAGCCCGTTTACCTCGACTCCTTCCAGGTCCCGCTGGACTTGAGCTACGAGGTGGATCTCTGGGGGCGGGTGCGCCGCTCCTTTGAATCCGCCCGTGCCCAGGCCCAGGCCACCGCCGCCGATTGCCAGAATGTTCTCTTGACGCTGACGGCGGACGTTGCTGTCAATTATTTTCTGCTCCGCTCCCTGGACAGCCAAATCGCCACGCTCCACCGCCTCGTCCAACTGCGCGGGGATGCGGCCCGCATTTTGAACGCCCGCTTCGCCGCCGGAACCATCCCGGAAATGGACGCCGCCCAGGCGGCCGCCGATCTGGCCGCCACCAAGTCGGAACTGGCCGACACGGCCCGCCAGCGCGCGGAAACGCTGGATGCGCTGGCGCTGCTTTGCGGGCAGCCGGCCAGTTCCTTCATCGTGACCGAACGCCCCCTGGACGAAAACCCGCCGCTGGTTCCCATCGGGCTGCCTTCCTCCGTGTTGGAACGCCGCCCGGACATCGCCGCGGCGGAACGCGCACTCGCCGCTAAAAACGCGCAGATCGGCGTCGCGCGCGCCGCCTACTTTCCCGTCGTGCGGTTGACCGGCCAGGCCGGCTACCTGAGCGGCGAAGCCAACAATCTCTTCAATATGGACAGCCTCACTTTTTCGCTCGGGCCCAGCGCGAGTTTGCCGGTTTTCACCGCCGGCCGCACCGCCGCCCAAGTGCGGCAGGCTGAGGCCGTCTGCCGGGAAGCCCTGGCCAACTACCAACAAAGCGCGCTGACCGCGTTCAAGGAAGTGGAGGACAGCCTGGCCCAAATCACTTTTTGGAATCAGCAGGCCGACAGCCAAAAGGAAGCCCTGGCCTCCGCCCGGCGGGTCAGCGAACTGACCCAAGCGCGTTCCGACGCGGGCGTGCTGACCGGGCTTGAATACATCAGCGCCCAGTGCCTTGCGTTGCAGCAGGAGAAGCAAACGGCGGCGTTATCCGCCAGTCGTTTCGCCGCCACCGTCCGCCTCATCAAAGCCCTCGGCGGCGGCTGGAATGAACAATGAATGCGGAATACGCCTGGGGAAAGGGCGCCAATTCTTGTTTGCCAGACGGGATCTTCCGGGATAGAATCTGACTGTGCGTGGATGAAATCGCGCCGTGCGCGTGCGCTTGCCAAATCGCAAGTGGTTGGAATGAGCGTCTTGCACCCATAGCTCAATTGGATAGAGCATCTGACTACGGATCAGAAGGTTGATGGTTCAACTCCATCTGGGTGCACCACTTCCGCGGGAGTATACACACCATAACAACTTGCAAACAGGGTCTTTATGTAACAGACCTGAAGCAAAGCTGGAACCCTGCCGAACATAAAGCATTGACGAAAAGCTCAAATACCCGTATAATACCCGTCCATAAAACACGACGCATGAAAAAACTCATCAAGGTCTCCGGGGAGCGGATGCTTTACCAGCATACTGGCTCCAAAATGTTTTACATCCGGATTTGCACCGACGGCAGAGATACGCATCAATCGTTGGAGACCACGCGGAAGGCGATCGCCACTGACCTCCGAAACGCCTACGAACGGAAACAATCTGAAGCGAAACTTGGGGTCGAGCCGGCGAAAGAGAAGTTGCCTAGGTTGAAGATCACGGACGCGCTGTCAACATACGAAGAGGCCGAGTTCGCTTCGATCCGGCGCGGCAAGATGCGAAAGCCTGGCGAGAAGCACAGCCGTACCGAGGCAGATGCCGTCCCTCGCCTCGATGAGTTTTTTGAAGGGAAATATGTCGATGAACTTGCCCCGGCCCTGTTGGATAAATACCACGCCTGGCGAAAGAAAAACGTCAAGGCGGGATCAGACGGAGCCCGGACTACCGACCTCGAACTGAATACCCTCTCGAAAGCGTTGGATTGGAACGTGCGGCAGGAAAAGCTGATCGCCAATCCTATTTCCAAACGGGACCGGTATTACAGCCCGAGCGAAGCCCGGAAAACCAAAGAGGTCGCGTGCAGTTCCACTGAGGAGGTGCATACCGTCGCTGGTCTGCTGTTTGAGGATAAGCGCAG
>Ga0326728_10018177_pt1 | contig 13911 bp, 11 predicted proteins | sample MB3enrmetagenome_FD_207602 | JGI IMG/M metagenome (GOLD analysis project Ga0326728, IMG submission 207602) | Lab enriched peat soil microbial communities from McLean, Ithaca, NY, United States - MB31MN | ecosystem: Environmental > Terrestrial > Soil > Wetlands > Peat | place: USA: New York... | reverse complement strand
GTTCCCGTTCCAAGTCCATGGAATCGAGCAATTGCTCCTCCATTTCGCGGGCGGCGACGGTGCCGGTGCGATGGAGCAGCCGGTCCGAAAGGGTCGTCTTCCCATGATCGATATGGGCGATGATGCTAAAATTTCTTATATGCGCGCAGTCCATTATTTAAATGACAATCGAATGGAGGATAGTGGCGAACCCCGCCAGCGGAAAGGTGAAAGTTGCCGGGCCAAAGCAGAACGACGAATGTCCAAGCAGGAATGACCGATCAATGTCGAAGCACGAATGCCCAAATTTCGTCATTGGGTCACTTGGGCATTGACCCCGAAAGTTTCGGGGTTGATTGGTCATTCGGATTTCGTCATTAGACATTTTCCCCGGAAGTGAGCGGGTTTGATTTTGCATAAAAAAATGTTTCAAAATGGTGCGATTCAGTTGGATTTTGTTGGATTTTGTTGGATTTTGTTGGATTAAGTTGGATTAAGTTGGATTAAGTTGGATTTTTTGACCTCATTTATCGCATTTCCTGAATGCATCTCCAAAAAACTAACGCAAAGTCGCGAGGACGCCAGGACGCGAAGAAAGGACGGATTGTTCATACGTCTGTCTGCCGCGCAACTGGTTTGACCCAGTTTGACCGGGCTTGACCGGTCAGCCCACTGATTATCCTGTAAGCCTTTCATTTTAAGGTATTTGCATACGATTTCCCGCCAGCTTGACCAATTGCATCGGTTTGACTGACTTTGACCCGCTTTCGCCGCAGCGGCTCCGGCGCGGCAATCCCGTCTTCGCGGTAGCAGCTTCGGCGCGGCGAGCCTGCCTGCACCCGGCGCCAGCTTTGACTTCTTCCTTTTGCCTTCATTCTTCCTTTTTTTCGCCCCCTCCCCCCCGGTATACCCCCGAGAAATTCTCGAGAAATCCGAAAAATCCCCGCGCGCTATTTTGGTTGGAACGAATTGGGCGACAACAAGTTCCAATTGAAAAATGGCAAAAACCGATTTTTCACATTTTTCGGATTTGTTCGCGCCTTCGCCGACAAGATGGCTGGGAAGCGATAAGTCCTCTTTCCCCGGGGCTGCCAAGGCGCAACGAGGATCCACCATTGCCATAGCCGATGGGGCAAAGGCAGGCTTGCCGCGCCGCAATGCAGCGCAAGCGGAGGTATTGATTTTTCCATTATCCATTTTCAATTATTCATTCGATGAACATTACAGTTAACATATCATGTCGTCAACTGATTTTTCAAAGAATTTTCAAGAAAACTGTGATTTGTGGTAAAAACAGCGTTAAGTCATTGCCTGGCAAAGACTTAAGAATAACGCAAAGAAGATTTGGCAGGGGAATTGTTGGCAGAGGAATGCGGAAAAGAGTTTGCAGGCTTATTCTGCCCAATCAGTGAACCCATTTTTCTTGCTTTCGAGGGCCGACCCTTTTATGGAGGTGGTTATGGCTTTATTGGCATGCGCTGCGGTTTTGATAACTTTTCCGGTGACAGCTCTTATTTGTCACTACCGGATTAAGCGGAAGAAGCGAGTAGCATACTGGACGGTATTGCTGAGTGCATGTGTCTGTCCGCTCCTTTCATTTGTTCCATTAGCTGTCATCTTCGCCCCTGATCCCCTGCACCCTTGGGGAGATATGACAGTAGGAGTTTGGTTGAAAATGTGGGCTTTGCATAGTTGCACTTGTATCCTGCCAGCATTACTTGTCGTGGTGATTTACCGGAGACGAAGCCAGAGAGATGAAACGCATGTGGCCTAAATAATCGGCTATTGTCCAAAAAGGGTTTGCGCTCAATGGTGAAAGAGCAAACATTGTGTGAATAGTGTAAAGGTTCTGAATGGCCCTTTTACGGATGGTTGGAGAATCCAGCCTTCTTTTTCTTTTTCCTTGTAACGGATGCGTTTGTTGATTTTTCCAAAGAAAACCCTTTCGCACTGGGGGCTGAACTGTTAGAAACGCTGGCATGGCTGCAAAACTTACCATTGGATTTCTCGGCGCGGGCAAAATGGCGACTGCTTTGGCCAAGGGAATCGCCTCGGCCGGGTTGGTCAGGCCCTCTGAAATTCGGGCCAGCGACCCGGCGCCGGGCGCCCTGGCCTCGTTCGCCAAAGAAACCGGCGCCAAAACGACCGCTTCCAATATCGAAGTGGTTCGGTTCGCCAACGTTGTCATCCTGGCGGTCAAACCGGCGCACGTGGGCGAATTGCTGGAGGAAATCCGGCCGGCGCTGACCCCGCGGCATTTGGTCGTATCCATCGCCGCGGGCGTGCCGATTGCCAGATTGGAAAATGGATTGGGCGCGGGCGCGCGAGTCATCCGCGTCATGCCAAACACCCCTGCCCTGGTCAGCGCATCAGCCACCGCCTACGCCTTGGGCAAGGCCGCCACCGCCGCGGACGCCACGCTGGCGCAACGACTCTTTTCGGCCGTCGGGCTGGCCTTTCAAGTCAAGGAATCCCTGCTTGACGCCGTGACGGGACTGAGCGGCAGCGGACCGGCTTACGTTTATTTGATGATCGAAGCGCTCAGCGACGGCGGCGTGGCGTCAGGCTTGCCGCGCGAGATGGCGACCCAACTGGCTGCGCAGACGGTTTATGGCAGCGCGAAAATGGTGCTGGAGACCGGCCAGCATCCGGGGGCTTTGAAAGACATGGTGACCAGTCCCGGCGGCACCACGATTGAAGGCTTGCACGAATTGGAGAAGGGCAAAGTGCGCGGCGTCCTGATCAACGCCGTGCGGGCCGCGACGGAAAAATCGAGGAAACTGGGACTGTAGAACAGTCAAAGCAGTTTCTTGAAGTCTTCGATGGTCAATCCCGCGTCTCGCACAATGGCGGCCATCGTGTAAGCATCCACGGGATTATTGCGTGGTACCACGGCTTTAAGCGCGCCTTTCGACATGAAAATGTGCTTGCTTTGGCGGTCGATTTGGAAGCCCGCCTTTTGCAGGGCCTTGACGGCCCGGAGATGGTTTACGCCGGGAAGTTTGGGCATGGCCCTAACCGGTAACTACTTCCATTTCGCGGACTTGGCAGCGCACGTCCGGCTGCCCGTAAAGTTCCAAGTAGCCTTCGATCGCATCGTGGATGTTTTCCATCGCTTCCGCAACGGTTGCGCCTTGGGAATGGCAGCCAGGGAGTTCTTGACAACTAACGGACACGCCCTCGTCGTGTTCAAGCAACGTCACATGAAATTTCTTTGTCATTGGGTCAAAATATAAACCCTGCCGCCCTCCAAGTCGAGCCGGTCTTTTCCTTTTCCGGCTGGGTTGCAATAGTGAAAAGGTGAAAACACAAATCATGCAAGCCCTTCCCGTTTAAGAGGGCGCCTCATTCCACCACCACCGGCATGCCAATCCATACCAGCCTGGCCAGGTAATCGGCGTTCCAGTTGGCCAGGCGAAAGCAGCCGTGGGATTCCGTGCGGCCAACCTGCTCCGGCGCGGGCGTGCCATGAATGCCGTAGCCGGGCCGGTCCAGCCCAATCCAAGCCACGCCCACGGGATTATTCGGCCCGGGCGGAATAATTAATTTCCGGCCCACTGTCCGGGCTTCGGGAGATTCCGGAAAGACGTCCGGGTCAAACGTGTAATTGGGCTCGAGGGCAATGGTGGCGACATGCAATTCTCCGGCGGGCCGCTTCTCCGCCAGCCGCCCGATGCTGCACGGGAAATGGACGAGCAGGTTGCTTTCGGAATCGAAGGCTTCGAGGACGCATTCCTGCAATGAAATTTTCACCACGGCCGCTCTGCCGGCAACGGGCGGGTACTGAACTTGGGGTATGATCACCGGCGTGCCGGCCGGCAGATCGTTCCAATTGACGTTTGGATTGAGCGCGCGAATGAGCTGCGGATGGGAAAAAGCCTTTTCGCCGAGCAGTTCGACAATGTTCTCGAAGTCCAGGCGCGGCTGTTCGGATTTGCCGAGCCAAGTCTTGGAAACCGGCCGCAGCCGCGCCAAATCTTCGGCTGTGATCGTGTATTCCGTCACCGCCGGCAGGGAGATGAGGAGAAGGGGCTTGGTGTTGGAATCGAGCAAACCGCTGGGAGGGATGCCCTGCTTCTTTTGGAAGGCGATCAAGGCCGAACGAGTCTGAGGTCCGGGAACGCCATCGATTGAACCAGGGGAAATACCCAGTCGGGCCAGGGCAATCTGGGCTTCCAGAATGGCTTCAACCGGACGGCTGCCGGAGGACTCCAAGGCGCGAATATCCATCCGCGGCACCGGGGCGCTAATGGTTGCCGGAGGGTTGGGAACCGGAACAGGCCGGCTGACCGGTCCGGGCGGCCACCAGACCCAAACAAAAACCCCGATGAGCGCGACGCACAGCAAGGCGTAAATCAGGGGTATGAATCTTCTGTTTGAGCGCATAGACTCGAAAGCCAAGGCACACTCCCCAAATGATACAGTCTTGTCTAATTTCAGGACACTCCTGAACCATCAAAACATCAAGGTGAATCAAGGGGCATCAAACTGAATCAAGGGACAAATTCCGTGTCAAAAACTGCGGTTCGCGGCAATTCAAAATCCGCGACAATGCGACAGGCGATGCGCAGCTCTAAACTTTGCTCTCGCGAAGGGCCAGCCGGTAGAATCGTTCCTTCCAGCCCAAAACGGCAACTTCCGGCCGGGGCCGGCGCGCATGACGCGCCGAGGGGAGAGTCAAGGTCGTGGCGCTGCCTCCCGGGCGTGGCGTTTCGGCTCCGTACGACTCCCCATCCTGGTCGGCGACTTCGACCGGTGAATTCTCAGCGTTCTGCTTCATATCGGATTTTTAAAAGCATTAAGAGTGCCAACAAGTGAGGGAGAAGGATAATGCTTATGCTATAACGCATTGTGAATCAATGTTTTATGTCGTTTTCAATAAATTGCGGACGAAAAAATAACGGCCAACCGAGGGCTAATTTGAGGCTGAAGGCGCAAAAAATCCGCCACATTTGAGTGAAATTTTCCTTGCCGCAGCCTAATTGAAAGAGGCGGAGACATCCTCGGCAATGGATTGCAGGTCGTCGGGGCATTTTGCGGAATCCACCACCCTGGCGAACGCCGCGACCTCGTCGGCGGTGAAAACATCCAGCAGCGAGATCTTGAGCGGTCCGCGGCTGCCTTGGAGGGTAATATGGTCCCATTGCGCGGACACGACCGAGGCGGAAAACTTTTGGATGCAACGTCCACGGATATAAGCGCGGGTTGACCGGGGCGGTTCGGAAATGGCGCGGAGGACAGCCGCCTCATCCGGCACGCCCAGGATCGAGCCGGCTTGTTCGAGGGCGTAGTAAAGCCCGGCCTGGCGATCCAGCCGATGATATTCCAAGTCCAGGCTTTGCAACCAGGGGTCTGTGCTGCTGAGGTTCTGGGCGTGACGGAATTCCTGGACCAAAGCCAGCTTCGCCACCCAATCCAAGCGGTCCCGGCAACGCATGGGATCGGCCTCCAAGTCCAGCAGGACGTTGTCCCAATCGGCCACAAGGGAAGCTTTGGCCGGGTCGGTCAGATCGCACAATTCGTTGACGGCCTGCCAGTATTGGCGCTGCAAGGCCAGGGCGTTGGAGCATTTGTCATCCTGCAGCGCCACTTCCCAATGGAATTTCGGGTCGCGGGAAATGGCCGTCAGAGCCTTGAGCGGGTCGGCCAGCACGGGGTGGGGACGTTTGGGATTGCGGGCCAGCGCTTCCAGCACCAGGGCGGTCGCGCCAATCTTGAGCCGCGTTGAAAAGGGCGACATGTTGGCGTCGCCCAGGATGACGTGAAAGCGGCGGAAAAGATTCGGGTTGGCGTGCGGTTCATCCCGTGTATTGACAATGGGCCGGCGCTGCATGGTGTCCACGCTTTGCAATTCGCTGAAAAAGTCGCTTCGTTGCGAGATCTGGAAGCCGGAGGAAACGAATTTGTCTTCCTCCTCGATGGCAAATTTGCCCGCGCCGGCAATGATCTGGCGCGTGACCAGGAAGGCCTGGATGCCGGCGGCCAGCTTTTCCCACGACAAGGAGCGGGGCAGCAGGTAATTTTCATGGCAGCCGTAGCTGTGTCCGCGAAAATCCGTGTTGTTTTTGTAAAGGCGAACCGTGGAACCGCGCTCTTCGGAGAGCTTGCGCGCGCAGCGCATCAAGATGCGTTCGCCGGCGCGGTCATGGGCAATCAACTCATCCAGCGTGCTGCACTCCGGCGTGCAATATTCCGGGTGGGCATGATCGTTGTAATAACGGGCGCCATTGCCCAGGACAAGATCGCTCTTGATTTCGACAAAGCTCAGTCCCCGCGCCGCGTCCTGGGCGAAATAAGAAGTCTCATCGGTGTCCTGCCGCAATTCCTTGACGTGAAATCCGCGCATGTCGGCGTGCGGATCCTCGCACTCGTAATCCCAGCGCATGAGGACGCCGGATTTGGTGGCGCTGCGCACCAGGGCCATGGACTCGGCCACCACGTCCAGATTCTCCTCCGTGTCCCGGGCGATGCCGATCTCCGTCTCGGTGCCAAACTGGATAATCATTTTGTCCTTGTTGGCGTCCGTGGCCAATCCACCCTTGCTGACAAACTGGTTTTCCGCCTGCGTTTTCATAATGCCGCCGGGCCGCCCCCTTCAGACAACCCCCGTTCCGGGCAAATCTTTCTTGCGCGGCCGAATCGGCGCCAGCTTGATCACGTTGTCGGGGTCGAAGTCGGTCAGCTTGAGCCAGTCTTCCGTGATGTCCGTTGGAGGGAACAGATCGTTTTCGACGTACTCCTTTTGCAAGGCGAGGAGGAGGTCGGCGCGAGACAATTGCGTGTCCATTTTTGTTTGGATGGAGCGCTTGATGGCCAGGCTTTTTGCCCGCTCCACCACTGCGGCAATGATCGCGCCGCTGGCCAGATCGCCGCGATAAAGAAAGTCCCGTTTGCCGCTGCGATAGGTCACTTCCAAAAATTGGTTCTCCGGCGTGCGGGCGTAATGCGCCCCGGCCAGCGCCGCGGCCAGGGTTTCCTTCGGTTCATCCAGGGGCAGGGTGTCCTTGAGATAAATCTCGTAAATCCGTTGCGCGCCTTCCTGGGTGGGGCGGTTGACTTTGATTTTCCGGTCGATGCGCCCCGGGCGCAGGATGGCCGGATCAATCAGGTCCGCCCGGTTTGAAGCCAGAATAACGACGACATTTTGCAGCGGTTCCAACCCGTCCATTTCCGAGCAGAACATCGGGACCAAGGTGCTCAAAATGGTGCTGTAACGGCCGGCCCGGCGCGTGCCCAAAATGGATTCCGCCTCGTCAATGAAGAGAAAGGCCAGCGAACCCTCCGCCGCCCGCTCGCGGCATTGGGCAAACAAATCACGCACCTGCCTTTCGGATTCACCGACCCACATGTTGAGAATCTCCGGGCCTTTGACATGCAGGAAAAACTCCGGGTGATCCACCCCCGTCTCGGCGCGGATTTGCTGGCGGAGATTGTGGGCCGTGGCCTTGCCGAGGAGGGTCTTGCCGCAACCGGGCGGCCCGTGCAGCAAAAAGCCCTTGGGCACGCTGTGTTCGAAGCGCTTGAACAATTCCCGATGCAAGAACGGCAACTCGATCGTGTCCCGAATGGCCTGCACCGCCTCGGCCTGCCCGCCCACGGCCTCCCACGGAATGGCCGTCACGGTTTCCAGGGAACGTTCGATGCGGCGGCCAACGCCGATGACTTCCAAAGCGACGCGCTGATTGACATCCAGACGCACTTCCATGCCGGCTTTGAGTTTCTCCTTGGCCAGAAGGGACGAACGGAGCAGGACCGAGCACAGCAATCCCGCCTCCTGGCCGATGCGCAAGCGGCCGCCGGAAAGCAATTCATCAATCCGCACAATCGGGCCGTTGCGGTCGAAGCCCAGACTTTGCACGATGGCAAAGGCCTCATTCAAGAGCACGCGCTGGCCGACTTGCAGGCTGGCCAGCGGCATTTGCGGATCCAGCCGGCACACGTAATCCGTGCCGCCCACGCAAACGTGTGCTTTGTCCGGCTCCAGGGGCATCAAAAAAGTGCCGACACGGTAGGCGGGCGAACGCAATTTTTCGACAACGGCATCCAGCTTTTCGATGGTTTGGCGCGCTTGATCGTTGATTTCCTCGACCTCCTCGATGCGGTCGCGCAGATAGACCATGTCCATGAGGGAATGGTGGCGCGGCGGCAATTTGGCGGCGATCAAATCGACCAATTGCAACAAAGAAAGCAGATCGAGCTGCTCGCGGGAAAGAACGGCGGGTTCAGGCGGCGGGGGCGCGGGAGCATCGATGGGACGGGCCTTGTTGGGAAAACTCCCTGTTGCCGGCTTCTTCTTGGATTCTGCCATGCCGATAAAGTTATTCGCGTTCGGCGTTTTTGCAAATGGTTGGCAAAAGTATAAGAAGAAGTGATTCATCTTCACTTTTCCGTCAAATCTGGCACCTGTTGCAACTCCCCGGCTGCGGAATCGTTTTGCGGGGAAGTCGGACAGATCGGACCTGTCGGACGGATCGGACAGAGGCTTTAACCACGGATGCACAGGGATGCACACGGACCCGCCGTCGCGGCATCCCCCTTCGCCGAAGCGGCTACGGCGGACGAGGCGGCTATGGCGGGCAGGTTGATTGAAAGACCATCCGCTTGAACTCAACTTGATTTTATCTGTGCTCATCTGTGTCGGTATGTGGCTCCGATTTTCAAAATGCGGTAATAAGCGGTAACAAGCGGTAGTTTCTCCTCTCCATTGCCGTTATCAGGCTGCTTTTTGACTTCTTCATTCTGCCTTCATAATTCTGCCTTTTTTCGCCCCCCTCCCCCCCGGTATACCCCCGAGAATTTTTCGAAAAATCCGAAAAATCCCCGCACCCGATTTTAGTTGGAAGGGCTTGGGCGGCAGCAGGTTGCAATTGAAAAATGGCAAAAAACCATTTTTCGGATTTTTCGGATTCCTTTGCACCGTTTTTTGGCCATCCCGTTACGGCATCGGCGGACTTGGCGCGCCGCGTTGTCCGTAGCGGCCCCGGCGCAGGCGGAAGCCCCGCGAAAGCGAACCTGTCCACCGTAGCGCCTTGGCGAAGGTAGAAGCCTTTCCCAAACATCACTGCGACTGACTGCGACGCGGTGCGACGGAGTTTGATTTTTGGGGTCGGAATTAAACGCACAGTCGCCAAGGGCATACGCCGTCGCCAAGGCTGAGGCGGACAGGAAAAACGCACAGCAAAAGGCAGGGCAGGGTCTCCGCACCGCGCCGTCCCGGATTCCGCAGATTCATCCAGACTTCTTAATTTTTCGTTCATAGTTGTGCCTCTCGTCAGTTCGCCAACCTGTCGCGCCATAGCCGCATCGCCGACGGCGGATTTTCCATTATCCATCATCCATTGTCCATTATGGACTGTTCATTAGACGAACATTACAGTTAATATATCATATCGTCAAGAGATTTTTGAAAGAATTTTCAAAAAAGATGTGATTTTTATGAAAACTGCTGTAACGCGCTGTATTGCAACGGTTTAAGAAAGTTTTTAACCGCGGCAGCGAAGAAAAGAGTTGTTTAACCGCGAAATACGCGAAATACGCGAAAAGGCTGCCTGAGTTTTGTTCGCGTGGTTCGCGGTTTAATGAATCTGTTTCATCCGCCCGGTTTTTGGGCATAAAGAACTTTGTGTTTCGTCTTGTCAGGGGTTGGCGGCGAACGCGGACTTGTCGCGCCGTAGCCCCGAAAGCTTTCGGGGCGAAGGCGGATTTGTTGGTGGACAGAGCGGGCGGGGCGGGCTAAACATAAAGTGGCGCGGGCGCGCCGGTTGCGCCAGGAAACGACCATGACGTTGAACTGGATTGCCGAACGCTTGAACCTGGGTGCTGCGGATTCTTTGCCGAACCCTCTGCGCGATAGAGAAAGGAAACGATGATATGGGATTATGCAGACCCCTTTTATCTTTAAGAATTTTGGGTCCATCCCTCATTCCCCAAGCTCCGCCAGACGGCGGGAATTGACCTGGACGCACCACCGCACGCTCGGCTGGTTGCCCGACAAAAAGAAGCGGTTGGAAATCGTTCCGCCAGCCATGTCCGGCCTGCTTGCCAACACAGCACAACATTCTAGTTGAACGCAGCCCGGAGAGCGCATATCATCGCTTCGTGATACGACGATTTTACGTTCATAACTTCCGGTGTTTGGAGAATTTCGAACTGCCGATCGCGGATCGCTCATCCGTTCTGCTGATTGGAAAGAATGGCACAGGCAAGACAACGGTCTCGCTTGCGCTTGAAATACTTCAGAGAATCGCTCGAGGAGCAAGTCGGGTGGATGATGTTGTGAAGCCAAAGGATCTGGCTCGCGGGCGCGCGGACGTTCCCATGAGGTTTCAGATCGACGTCCAACTAGACGGTCAGATCTATAAATACTCCATCGCCTTCGAATTCCCGCCGGGGTTCAAGGAATTGCGGGTACTTGAAGAGAGTCTTGCGGCAGACGGCACCCCGGTCTTCACGCGGGAATTAGCCCAAGTGCATCTTGCAACAACAACCCAGGAAAAAGAAGCGAGATTCCTCCTTGACTGGCGTCTGGCTGCTTTGCCGATAATTCAGGAACGGACTACGAAGGATCCTTTGTTCATTTTCAAGCAGTGGCTCGCTCGCACGGTCATTCTTCGTCCGATACCCAGTTTGATTGAAGGAAACTCCGAACAGGAGACTTTGCAACCAAACACTCAGGGCACGGATTTTGGCGCGTGGTTTTCTGGTTTACTGGCCTACGCGCCGGCCGCGTACGAAAAGATCGATACTTACCTCAAACAAGTGATGCCAGACATCAAAGACATAAAGAATCCGGTGATTGGCAAAGACTCTCGAAGTCTTGAGGTGCAATTCTCGAACGACCTGGGAAACGTGATTATTCCTTTCGCAGACCTGTCGGACGGCGAGAAGTGCTTTATGATATGCGCCATGGTCCTTGCGACGAACGATGCTTACGGGCCGCTAGTGTGTTTTTGGGATGAGCCAGACAGTCATCTCGCTCTCGACGAGGTTGGACACTTTATAACGGCTCTTCGCAAAGCCTTCCAATCCGGAGGCCAGTTCATTGCAACGTCGCATAATTCAGAAGTGATTCGACGGTTTTCTGAGGAAAGCACCCTTGTCCTCTACAGGAAGAACCATCTTGAGCCCACAAATGTCCGGCCTCTAAGTGAAATCAGCGTAAATGGGGAACTGGTGAGCGCGCTCATTCGTGGAGATATCGAACCATGAGCGTTAACAGGCGTGTGCCGCACGTGTTGGTGCTTCCAGAAGACGATGCCAATCGGCAATTAGCCAACGGCTTTCAACTCGATCCGTTATTAGACACCCGGAGAATGCAAATACTTGAGGAAGCGGGCGGCTGGCGAGAGGTTCTGAATCGCTTTCAGGAAGACCACGTTCCGGAAATGGACCGATATGCCACCCGCTTTATGGTTCTTCTGATTGACTTCGATGGCAGGGAAGATCGCCTGAACACAGTGAGGGCTGCGATTCCAGATCATTTGACGGAAAGAGTATTCGTTCTGGGCGCGTGGAGCGATCCTGAAGAGTTGCGACAAAATCTCGGTTCTCCATACGAAGCGATCGGCTTGGCGATGGCTAGGGACTGCCGCGACAACACTGAGGTGATATGGGCGCATAGTCTCCTTTGTCACAATGCCGGTGAGCTTGAACGTTTACGAAATCACGTTCGCCCGATCTTATTCTCCGCGTGAATGGGTCATGAACGGTTCGCCAACACATGCGGCGCTCAGAACCAGGCATTTCCGACGGCGCGCCTGGAGGCTTTTTTGTCAGCGTGACGGGATTTGTCAGCGAGCATCCGCGCTTTGGCCCGGCGACTTCGCTTGCGTTTCTGCCGGCGGATTTTCTCGATGCAGGCTCGGTCCGCAGCCACTTGCCCGGTCTGCATCTGTTCAATTTTGTCGAGCAACAGCCGCCGGGCAATGAATCTGTTGAGACCCTGTTGACGTGTTGTCTGGCACTTGACTTGCAGGCGGGTTGGGCGGTGGAGCAGCATGACGCAGGTTGACGATTTATTAACATTTTGACCTCCATGCCCTCCGGACCTGACAAAAGTTTCCTCTATATCGGACTCACGCACCCCCAAAGCGGCCATGCGCTGGGCGAGTTGCTGTGCTTTTTCTGGATTCACGGGAAACGCAGTCATTCCCGCAGTTTAGCAGAGCACGCCGGGAATCTCAAGGGGGCGCCTAACCCAAATCTTCGCCTAAGAAATTTTTTTAACCGCGAACCACGCGAAATACGCGAAAAATCCAGACCTGTTCCCCCGAAACTTTCGCGTATTTGGCGTATTTCGCGGTTCACTCTGCTTTCTATATTGGCACGGGATTTGATGTTCCATAATTCATGCGGTTTCTTTCGAGTTTGCATTCGTTAGGCGAGGATTTGGGTAATGACGTCTGCACGACACCAAGATGTTGACGTCGGGCAGGATCATGCCCCCTGTTCCATCAGGGAAAGCAAGGCGGCTGAGTTATTCAGATCAACTCCGGGACAGACTCCCTCGCCGCCCACGGTGGTCAGGCGACGGAACGGCTGCGGGGCAACGGACGGCTTTGGGGCGATTTTATCGCGCAGCATCTCCTGAATAAGATGCGACAGATCGCAGCCTTTCCCGCCCGCCAGTTTGGTGGCTTGGGCGAGTTCGCGCTGACCGGTCTGGGTGCGGGAATCCTGTTGATTTGCCGGCGAGCGCAGTTCATCAAATGGCTTTGAAAAAATCCGCCGCTACAGAGCAAGGCCCTCACTTCAGTTTCCGCTCCAAAATCCCGCCGATGAGGTTCGGGTTGGCTTTGCCTTTGCTTAGTTTCATCACCTGGCCTTTGAGGAAATTCAGCGCGGCCACTTTGCCCGCTTTGTAATCCGCCGCCGGCCCCGGATTGGCGGCAATGGCTTGATCGCAAAAGCCTTCGATGGCCCCGGCGTCGCTCACCTGGGCCAGCCCCTTCTTTTCGACGATGGCCTTGGGCGATTGGCCGCTGGCGAACATCTCCCCAAAAACCTGCTGCCCGATGGAGCTGCTGATTTTTTTGCTTTCCACCAATTCGATCAGTTCGAGAATGTATTCGGGCCTGAATTTCAAATCGGCCAGTGTCGTGCCGGTTTCGGCCAGTTTGGCGCGGAGATTGTTGATGACCCAATTGGCCGCCGCTTTGGGACTTTTGCAGCGCCGGGCCAGGGATTCGAAATAGGAACCGAGCGGCACGTCCCACACAAATGTCTGGGCGTCGGACGGCGGCAATTGATAGTCGCGCATGAACCGCTGTTTTTTGGCCAGAGGCAGTTCGACGACCCGTTGCGAAACCTCTTCCAGCCAGCGCGGCGTCGGTTCGAAGGGCATCAGGTCCGGTTCGGGAAAGTAGCGGTAATCATGGGCCATCTCCTTGCTCCGCATCGTTTCAGTGATGCCGGCCGCCTCATCCCAACGGCGCGTTTCCTGGCTCAATTTGCCGCCTTGCTTGAGCACCTCGATTTGCCGGGGGATTTCGTACTCCAAGGCCCGGCGCGCGCCGCTGAAGGTGTTCATGTTTTTGATTTCGATCTTCGAGCCGAGTTCCTTTGTCCCTTGTGGACGAACACTGACATTCACGTCACACCGAACCTCACCTTTTTCCATGTCGCATTCACTTACACCGCCATAACGAAGAATTTCAATCAGGGCGTTGAGATATTCGTAGGCCATGGCGGCGCTGGTGATTTCCGGTTCGGAAACAATTTCCAGCAGCGGCACGCCGGCCCGGTTGAAATCAACCCCGCTGTGGCGCTCGAAATGAAAGCTCTTGCCCACGTCCTCCTCCAGGTGGGCGCGGGTGATGTGGACGCGCGAAATGCCGCCGTTGAATTCAAAATCAATGTGCCCGTTCAACGTCGAAGGTTTGTCGTATTGTGTAATCTGGTAATTCTTGGGCATGTCCGGATAGAAATAATTCT
>Ga0326728_10018174_pt1 | contig 13917 bp, 9 predicted proteins | sample MB3enrmetagenome_FD_207602 | JGI IMG/M metagenome (GOLD analysis project Ga0326728, IMG submission 207602) | Lab enriched peat soil microbial communities from McLean, Ithaca, NY, United States - MB31MN | ecosystem: Environmental > Terrestrial > Soil > Wetlands > Peat | place: USA: New York... | reverse complement strand
TTTGCAATCTTCGATGAATGTATTCGTGTACTAAAGTATGGCGGCAGAATTATAGTAAACATCCAGCCATTGTTTTCTGATTATGTGCCGAGCCATCACATTATCTCAAATCATTTTATGCAGAAGAAAATGATTTGGAAGGGCGAGATCCTTTGGGAGAAAAACAATTACAACTGTAAATATTGCGCTTGGGGGAGCTGGAAAAGCCCAAGCAGCCCTTACTTAAAATATACGTGGGAGTTTCTTGAAATATTCGCGAAGGGCGATCTAAAGAAAGAGGGCTCTCCTGATAAAATCGATATAAAAGAGGATGAATTCAAGAAATGGGTTGTCGCAAAGTGGTCAATATCTCCCGAAAGGAAAATGGGCCATTACGATCATCCTGCGATGTTCCCCGAAGAACTAATTGAGAGAGTATTAAAACTTTTTAGTTTTGAGGGGGATGTCATTCTAGATCCATTTAACGGCGTTGGTACAACATGCGCTGTTGCTAAACGGTTTAACAGAAAATACATTGGAATCGAGGTATCTCAAAAATATTGCAACATAGCTAAAAAGAGAGTTAAGGAGATTTTGCCCGGAACAAATTAATCGGGCAAAATCCCCCCAAGTTCAATCCTATTAACTTCCTGTGATAATTTCTCTAATGCAGATTTTATCTCGGTAAAAAAAGCAAATACAGCATCAGCGGATACCGGATTTGTCTTTATTCCTCGGATAATGAAAAGTTGATCTAATGGGGTTCTCCCCTTTGTTGGAACTTCGTTAACATCTATTTCGTTCTTTTCGGCAACACAATAGACCTTGACGTTGGGGGAACCCTGTTTCATCTTTTGAGCGGTAAACTGTGCCTCACTTAACATTGTTTTGTCGATATAAGTTTTGCATTCAATTGCAATGACCGGGATTATTAGATGATATTGATTCCCTTCAATAATCACATCGAATTTTTTGCCAATACAAAAATCGATATCTTTTGTTTTTATTAAGGCATTCCCCAGCCTGTCAAGAGTTATTCCCGCAAATACACCCTTATTAAAAAAGTCAAGATTCAATCTTTCAATCTCTGGGATATCCTTGAGGAGATGCCCGCAAAACTCTTCTAAAACGGTTGGTCTGAATTTTGCTTGCGAAGTAATATGGTGTTGTGATACAAAACTATCGACGCGTGGGTAATATTCATTCAAAAGTGCAACTTTTCTGGAAATGTCGTCCCGAGTTATGCCCGTTATTGCCACCTGATATGTTTTGTAAGGGGTGTAATAATCCCGTTTGAAATCAATACATTGTTGAAATATTCGGCGATAAGTATTGCCCCTCGTATTCCTGCATTTCCCGTCAATATTGCTTTCATGATAAAAATAATCCCCGACCATATATTTTAGGATTCATTTTTATCCATATCATCTTTACCTGCGCGCCACCAACCGCGATGCAACAGCAAGGAGCAAATGCAACAATCAACCTAAGACGCAACAGAACCTCAAGAATATAATTTTATATAGAAGTTCAATTCCACCTTTTACAGCATTAGAGGATCACCTATGTTATCTGGTCAACCCATTATCATCTTAAGAGACAATGTGGAGCGTAACACCGGTAGGGAGGCGCAGCGCTCGAATATTATGGCTGCAAAAGCGATTGCCGGTGCGGTCCGGACTACCCTTGGACCCCGGGGCATGGACAAAATGCTTGTCGATTCCACCGGTGATATCGTCATCACCAATGATGGTGCGACAATATTACAGGAAATCTCCGTCCAGCACCCTGGTGCAAAAATGGTCATCGAAGTGGCACACACCCAGGATGACGAGGTGGGGGACGGAACCACAACGGCTGTTGTCATTGCTGGCTCGCTGATGGAGCAGGCTGAGTCCCTGCTGGAACAGGGTATCCACCCGACAGTTATCGCAGAAGGATACCGGCTGGGCATGCTAAAAGCGCTCGAGATCACGGAGTCCCTCTCAGCTAAGGTCGATCCAAAAGACAGGAAGACCCTGGTGAAGATCGCTGACACCGCTATCACCGGCAAATCAATTGAGTCTGTCAAGGGAAAACTCGACGGGATCATTGTCGATGCAGTCATGGCCATTGCAGAGAAAGTCGACGGCAAGTACCTTGCCGATGAAGACGATGTGATGATCAAGAAACAGAAGGGCAAATCCATGGATGATGCTGAACTCGTCCGGGGGGTTATCCTTGACAAGAAGCGCGTGAGCGAAGATATGCCAAAGAAGATCACTTCGGCAAAAGTAGCGCTCATTGCAATGCCCATGGAAATCGCAAAGACCCAGGTAAAGGCAAAGATCAAGATTACCTCGGCCGACCAGATTGCTGCATTTTCCGAACAGGAACGTGCAACCTTAAAGAAACTTGCCGACGCCATTATTGACACCGGCGCAAACGTGGTTTTCTGCCAGAAGGGCATCGCCGATTCGATCCAGTTCTTCCTTGCCAAAAACGGCATCTATGCCGTCGAAGATGTCCCCGAAAAGGATCTCAAGTATGCCGCAAGGGCCCTGAATGGGAATATTGTCAATAAACCTGAAGACCTGACCAAAAAAGATCTCGGCCACGCAGAGGTTGTCGAAGAAGACAACGACACCGATATCACCAGGATCTCCGGTTGCAAGAACCCCAAGACGATTACTATCCTGCTCCGGGGTACAAGCGATTATCTCCTTGACGAGCTTGAACGTGCAGTCGTCGATGGAACCCGTGTCGTCATGGACGCAATTGAGGACGGCACCTATGTTGTTGGTGGCGGTGCAGTTGAGACCGAGCTCTTAATGAAAATCCGGGATTATGCTGAGTCGGTCGGCGGTCGCGTGCAGCTGGCAATCGAGGGATATGCAAAAGCGTATGAAACCATCCCCCGCACCCTTGCAGAAAATTCAGGGTACAACTCCATAGACAAACTTGTAGCACTCAAGAACGCCCATGCAAAAGGCAAGAAAAATTCCGGGCTCAATGTCTACAACGGCGAGATTATAGATATGTTCGCAGAGGGCGTGCTTGAACCGCTGCGGTCAAAGCGCCAGTCAATTCAAAGTGCATCCGAGACTGCAATAATGCTGATCCGTGTCGATGACATGATGATCACGCAGTCCAAAGCCCCAGCAGGTATCCCGCCAATGGGATAGACCGGCCCAATAACAGCCAACCCTTTTTATTAGTGTTTTTCCACTGATCCGATTGTTGAACGTCAGATCATCCGTATGACGTTCCAGCCCGTTCGCATCGCAGGGATAACTATTAGTGGAATCGCAAAGAAAATGATCTGATCCGGGTGCCGAGGTAGTCTAGCCCGGGAAGGCGGTAGCCTCGAAAGCTACTGGCGCTTCGCGCCTCGGGAGTTCAAATCTCCCCCTCGGCGTCTAAATACGACACGTTAATTTTTCTTTTCTTTAAGGGAGATACTCCCTACAGGGTAATGTTACGACAGGAATGAAACACCCCATCCTTGGCTTGGTATAGGTATCTTACAGAATCCCTTCATCCGCTACCTTTTGGAAGAATTACCTCGTAGATTTTTCAAAATTTCGATTATTTAAAGCCCTTTTTGAATTAAATCTAAAATTCTCAGATATTTTCCTTTTTTTTAAAAAAGAATATTTTAAATATTACCTGTTCATAATATAACATACCTTAGGATACCTGAAGATGGCTGCGTCGGGTGTCACATTACATAACCCGGGGGTAAACGACCATGTTCCGGATCAAAAAGAACAAACCGAAGATTACCGCTGATGCCAGATCCTTTCGCGTAGTACGACGCTTAAACATCAACCGTACCTATACGCCCCTTAAAATCGGAGTCGTTGCGGGCTACATCCTGCTCGGAATGTTGTCGGCGTCTTCCTCAATGTTCGGCATCATCGTGGGCGCTTTGCTTCGTCGCCTTGCCGGCATTTAATTGGATATATGTTGTTTTTATGATCGCATCCGGGACAACGATCTCTTGATCTTTACCGGGGTTGTGTCATCATCCTGTAAGTGACCTAGCTAGACCACTATGACTGCACCCTGCATATTCGGGTACATGCTATCAGAGTAGTTGTAGACGCCGGTGTGGTCAAATTTCACTGTAAATGCCTGGCCTGGTGATAAAACGATTGAATCAATTTTGTAGGCCGGGGGAAAAGCGACCGCGTGCGCAACGGTATCCTTGTTAACCCAACGCGCCATTGTGTCAGTGCTAATAGTGATCTGTGCCGGGACAAATGCCATTTTCTGGATCGCAACAACATTCCCATATATCGGTCCTGTTGTCATAACCACAGGAAGGGTAGCTGGGGCAGTAGTATAGGTAACCGGAGGTGCTGAGGTCTCAGTTACTACTGGTTGTCCCTGCTGTACGGTTTGGGCACAGCCTGCCATAAAAAGAAAGACAACAACAAGAGTTAAAAGGAAAAGCAGGTATTTCATCAGGATCTCCTATCACCACTATATTTCATAATAATGTGCCATTACGCTTCCTTAAAGCTGATCCGGGATCATCCGGCTCATTGAACATTCCGGCCGGGCTCCTCAATCCTCCGGACCAGCAGGGGGACCAGGTTCTTCATCGGGTAATATTGTAACCGGAACTCGCGCAAGGGTCCGGATTACCTCTTTGCTGTGGTAATACTCGATGTGCACCATCTCCCGGAAGACCGGGAGTGGGAGCATCGTTGCAAACTTCCAGGGATCCGGCGGAGGAAGGGGGAGGTATGCCGCGATCTCATCCGGGGAAAGCTCCGGTATGGCCCTGATACATTCTACAACCCGTTCTGCAGCTCCGGTTTTTCCAGCCCGGGTTACGCGGACCCGTTCATCATCATACCTGACCTGAACCCGGCAAAGATATCCTTTGAGGAGTAATGCCAGCACCCGGTTGAACCGGCGGCCAAAAAAGGAATATACGACAACTTCCCTGCCGGCGTTTCCTCGTTCCATTCGCACAAATATGCCACGCTCTTTTATACCGATCGGGAAACTTCTGATTGCTTCACGGAGTGTTTCTGTGTCGGATGTGCCAAGGGGCAGGACAGTTTCTCCTCTTGCGACAATTCGTTGGACGGCATTGCAGATTACCGGGGAAAGTGCCGCTTCTCCACCCGAAGACCGGAAAACCCGGGATTTACCTTTAACGTCCCCACCAGGAACCACTACGACAAGATTGTGGCTTTCGTCGCACTTGACAACTGACCATGTTGTCCCCCCAAGAGAGAAATCGCCAGGATCTATACGGTGCGCAAACCGGGCATCAAGGCTTCCGATAACTTCCCCATCTGGTGTCACCGCACGGTATTCATCTCCTCCCTGAATAACCGAATACAGATCCCGGTAATTTGATCGTCCGAATACCTTCTCGGAGGATGGCCCAAGCATGAATATCTCGCCATCGATCAGAAGATATCCTTCAGAAACCAGATGTGCGAGAACACGTTCAATATCCTCGGCCGAAAAGAGGGAGAAAACAAAGAACGACAGAAGGTTGCGGACTAATATCCCCCGGCCGACCCGTGATGCTGAAAAAACAGTGAGAAAGATCTGCTGGATAAGAACGTTCCAGGGTTTTTCCAAAGGCCTGAGGGGTTCTGTTATCTTGTCTTTGGCGCATTCAATCACTGCACAGCAGGAAAGAAGTTCTCCGGGATCGGATAGGAGCCATGCAACAAATGCAGCCTGATCCCTGCGGCCGCTCCGACCCATCCGCTGTAAAAACGAAGACACCGAATCCGGGGGGCCCACCTGAACCACGATATCCAGGTCCCCGATATCTATACCCAGTTCAAGGGTACTTGTGCAGATGATGCAGGCACCTTCACTGCCGTGGAACGCCTCCTCGGCTTCCTTTTTCTTTGCGGGAGCGACCGATGAATGGTGGATATGCAGGTTTTTTATCCGGCCGGCTGCTCCCTGGAGGATCTGCTCTGCCATAGTGCGACTGTTGACAAAAACAAGCGCTTTTTTTCCGGCAACAAGCCCGGCAAGGGCAGTGATCCGGCGATCCGGGTCGGGTTCAATCACAAATTTGAATTTTTTTTCGGCTGTCGGCGAGGGTATAGCAACCAGTTGACGGCTGCGCCTCCCACCGGAGAACCAGAAGAGCACCTCATCCGGGTTCCCTATAGTCGCCGAAAGACCGATACGTTGGACGGCAAACCCGGTAATCTGGTCAAGCCGGTCAAGCAGGATCCTGAGATGCACACCCCGCTCTGATTCAACAAATGCATGCAGTTCATCAACAATGACGTATCGCACGTTTGCAAGGGCGGCGGCATACCCTTTTTCGTGCAGTATAACCTCAAGTGATTCCGGGGTAATGAGCAGGAACTGTGGCGCTTCATCCGGTTTCCATCCCCGGTCGCCCTTAGAGACATCGCCGTGCCACTTGGAAAGGGAGAGCCCGGTGGGCCGGCAGAATGTAGCAATCCGTTCTTCCTGGTCATTTATGAGTGCCTTTAATGGAGAGAGATAGATGCAGGCAACTCCTTTTGTGCCGGATTTTAAGATAGTGTCAAGCACCGGGATCAGTGCGGCTTCGGATTTTCCCCCAGCGGTGGGGGCAATAACCAGTACGTCGCTTCCTCCGCGGATTGCCTTAAACGCCTGCTCCTGCACCTCGCGGAGCTCGCACCAGCCCAACCGCTCGGAAAGAACGGCCTGCAAAGACTCATGCAGGGTAGAAAAAACCGACGTCCTGTTCGTAGTACTTCATTGTGCCGGGCGTGTTAAGGTCTTTACGGACAGCACCCGGGCAGGTTAGGATTGTCGGGAAAGTGGGATCCTTGCAGGATTAATTTTTTGCGGTTGAAGTTGAAGAAAAGAAATCGATTTGGTGAGAAAAACCTTTTTTGGTTGCGGGGCGGACACATACGCATGGAACTCGCGGAGAAAAAATGCTCGGCCTATAAACCCGGCTCACCACCCATTACCCGTAAGGATACCGTTGAACTCTTGAAGGAGGTCCCCGGTTGGTCGCTTGAAAACGGCCATCTGACCCGGACGTTTACCTTCGAAAAAAGCGATCAGTCCATTGCATTCCTCAACGATGTGCTGACTATGTCCACGGAAGAGGGGCATATCCCCGATCTTGCCATGCGGGAGGGCAGGTACGTTGAAGTAGGCTATTATTCGTACCCTGCCGGCGGGCTTACCCTCAACGATTTTATCATGGCTGCAAAAATCAACGAGCGTCGGGTAAATGAATAATCTGCCGGGCAGGCAATCATTTTTCTGGAATATCCCGGGCCATTATCAGAAAAAATAGTATAAATTACTGGTATTCCGGCGGCTGGACCTTTGCTGGAAGACCGCCTTTAAAATGCTGCTGGATCTTGCTATAGTAATCCCGCAGATTGTCGTTCATTGTCGGATGGACCTTCTTTTGTGCCTCTTCAAAATGCTTCTGAGTTACGACAGTCCCCTGTTCCCGAAGGGCAAGCATTCCGGCCTCACGGCAGAGTGATTCAAGATCCGCACCAACAAATCCCTCGGTTATCTGCGCCAGAGAGATGACCAGGGCGTCCCGGGCCGGGTCCTCGAATAAGAGATTCTTCTCGTGCATAATCTCAACAAGGCGTCGCCGCCTCGCACCCTTGGAAATCCCGGTACTTTCTTCTTTTGCCGGTACTATGACGGCCTTCACGGTCGCTGGCGTTACAGTGGAATCCTTGCCGAGCTTCTCGACAAGTTCCCCCAGCATTTCCTCAGTATACCCGGCGGTTAATCCGACAATTTCTTCAAGATTGGAGCCTTCGAGTGGCATATAGGCAGTATGAATACCGATAATCTTTGTACGGTCTGCAAGCGTCGGTTCGCCAATATAAACGAGCCGGTCAAACCGGCCTGCCCGCAGGAGCGCTGGATCCACAATGTCCGGGCGGTTGGTTGCACCCATGACAACGACATCTTTGAGCTCTTCAAGGCCATCCATCTCGGTTAAGATCTGGTTGAGCACATTATCGATCACATGGGAATCGCTCGAAGTCCCCCGTGCCGGGGCAAGGGCATCGATCTCATCAAAGAAGATAATCGAAGGTGAAACCTGCCGGGCCTTCCGGAAAATCTCGCGCACCGCACGTTCACTCTCACCCACCCACTTGGAAAGGAGCTGCGGCCCCCGTACCGGGATAAAGTTGGCGCCGCTCTCGCTTGCGACAGCCTTTGCGATAAGCGTTTTTCCTGTTCCCGGGGGGCCGTAGAGCAGCACGCCCCGGGGGGGTTCGATGCCAAGATCGTCAAACCGGTCACGGTGCGTTAAGGGGTATTCGACCGCTTCACGGACTTCAGTCTTGGCCGCATCAAGGCCTCCAACCGTGGACCATTTCACATGGGAGACCTCAAGCATCACTTCGCGCATTGCGCTCGGGCCCACATCACGCTGGGCACTCCTGAAATCACTCGCAAACACCCGCAGCTTGTCAAGCGTTTCTTGATCGATTTCTGCCTTATCGAGATCGAGATCCGGGAGGTAACGGCGCAGGGCTCGTATAGCTGCTTCCCTGGCAAGCGCTGCAAGATCGGCTCCGACGAACCCGTGGGTCTGCTGGGAGAGTGATTCGAGACTTACGTCTTCGGCAAGCGGCATGCCCCGGGTGTGGATCTTCAGGATCTCGATCCGGTCGGGTTCGCTGGGGACACCGATCTCGATCTCGCGGTCGAACCTGCCAGGCCGGCGAAGGGCTGCGTCTATCGCGTCGACCCGGTTTGTCGCGCCGATCACAACGACCTGCCCCCGTTCCTCAAGACCGTCCATCATAGTAAGGAGCTGAGCGACGACGCGGCGCTCAACTTCTCCGGTCACTTCCTCACGCCGGGGTGCAATTGAATCCAGTTCATCGATGAAGATAATTGAAGGCGCATTTTCCCGAGCTTCTTCAAAGACCTCACGCAGGCGTTGTTCGCTCTCTCCGTAATATTTTGAGATGACTTCGGGACCGGCAATCGAAATGAAGTGCGCCCCGCTCTCGCTTGCCACCGCTTTTGCGATAAGGGTCTTTCCTGTCCCCGGCGGACCATAGAGCAGCACACCTTTTGGCGGTTCAATCCCGAGTTTCTGGAAGAGCTCCGGGTGCCTCAAAGGGAGTTCGATGGTCTCGCGAAGTCTCTGGAGCTCGTCTTTTAAGCCTCCGATATCCTCATACGAGAACCTTTTGAGTCCTTCAAATCCCGCGGCCGGCTTATCTGAGAATTCGACAGACGTGTTTTTGGTGATGATCACAGCCTCTTCCGGCTCGATCTCAACTACCTTGAACGCGACAATCTGAGGCTGGACAAATGGCATACCAAGCATTATCGGTATTGAGTCGTTTTTCACTACAGGGAAATCGAGAAGACCATTAATAACATGAGGATTATTTGCAATCGGCATCTTTTTTGGCAGGTCTTCGGGAGGGGCAAGCACGACACGCTTAGCCTCAATCTCCTCCGAAAGTGTCGATACCTTAACGGCATCCCCTATACTCACACCGGCATTAAGACGGGTAAAATTGTCGATCCGGATCTTCCTCTGGTTCCAGTCCTCAACCAGGGAACGCCAGACCTTTGCCACGGTCCGGCGTTTTCCTTCAATTACCACGAGATCCCCTGGTGAAATCTTCAGAAGGAGCATGGTTTCAGGATCGAGCCTCGCTTTCCCCCCGCCTTGATCACCGGGATAAGCTGAGTCGACCTTCAATTGCACTTCGGGCATTACCTTAAAGGTCATATACGCAGGGATTTATAGGTACTGTAAATGCGAATTCTTGTTTTTGATCCGTTCCATGGCGCAGCAGGCGATATGATCACTGCCGCCCTTATCGCCTGCGGAGCGGACCGGGAGCGGGTTGTTGCCGCGATGCGGTCTGTAGTGTCAGATCCAACCGTAGAAGTAGTAGACAGGGCCGGAATACGAGCAGTGAAGGTTCATACCCATGCCACTCCGGAACACCGGACATTGGCTGAAGTGGAAAAACGACTGGAAGCCGCGGCTTTGCACGTTCCGGAAGATGCACTTGCCATGGCACGACGGGTTTTTCTACGGCTCAACGCGGCAGAAGAAATGATACATGGGGAACATGTTCATTTTCATGAGGTCGGTGCAGACGATGCTATCGCGGACGTTATTGGTGCATGTACCGCACTCTCGTTGCTTAGTGTAGATGGTGTTGTTGTGCTGCCAATTGCTCTAGGGTCCGGTACAGCAACAGGTTCGCACGGATGCTTCCCGGTTCCGGCTCCTGCAACGATTGCAATCCTCACGGGGTCCGGACTCTCAACCCTTAATGGGGGTGATGATGCCGAGCTCTGCACTCCAACCGGTGCCGCCCTTCTTGCCGAATTTGCCACCGTGACACCTGCTAACCTTGGAGCATATACAATCCTCACCTCCGGTTACGGTGCCGGGAGCAGGAACCCCCAGCACACACCGAATGTCCTTCGGGCAATGGTGGTGGAGACAGCTGGGGCCATTTCAGCTATGCCCCAAGATATTGTAGATATCCTTGAAACGAATGTTGATGACGTCAACGGGGAGGTAATCGGGGAAGCGCTGGCACGCTTCATGGCTGCCGGGGCCCGGGACGCAAGCGCAACACCCATTCTCATGAAAAAAGGGCGGCCGGGATATCTGGTGACGGTCATAGTACAACAAACAATATCCGCGAGTTTTGCCCGGCTTATGGCACGCGAATTGGGGACGCTAGGAGTCCGGTGCATTCCTGCCATCCACCGCTTTACCGCAGACCGGACTTTCACAGAGGTAGACGTGGTTATAGGCAGACATAATAAACGTCTCCCGGTGAAATGCGGGTGGATGGATGGGAAAATATACACGTGCAAGCCGGAATTTGATGCTGCGTGCCATATTGCAGAAGAGCTGGGAGTGCCGGTGCGTGACGTTATCTTCGCCGCACAGGCTACTGCTGCGAAGTTAATCGGTGAACAGAAGGACCGGGAAGTTCCAGGTGGCAAATGAAGGCCGACCGACGCAGCAGTGGAAATCCGGCCCTTGACCGGCTGCTTGGCGGAGGACTTGAATTACGTACCATTACCCAGATTTTCGGTGGTCCGGCGAGCGGCAAAAGCACCCTGTGCACGATCGCCGCTGTCTCCTGCCTGAGATCAGGGGAATCAGTAATATTCATTGATTCCGAGGGTTTCTCAACTGAGCGGTTCCGGCAGATCGCGGGTAACGATTCCGCGGCGATTGCGGATCGACTTTTCCTCTTCGAACCGATAGACTTTGAACAGCAGGGTAACATGATTGTTGAAGCCGATAAAATCCTCCGGCAGCACCAGCCCAGTCTTATAGTACTTGACTCAGCAACCGCACTCTACCGGACCGATTTGGAGAAGGGCCGTGACGCCATGCAGATGCTTACCCGGCAGATGCTCCAGCTCCTCGGATATGCAAAAAGGTACGAGCCGGCTGTGCTCATAACCAATCAGGTCTACATGGATACTACGAGGAACACGTTTGCCGGACTCGGCGGGACATCACTCGAGCATATATCAAAGGCTATCGTCCGGCTGGACAGACTCGAAGGTACCGGATGGCGGCGGGCAACCCTTGTCAAGCACCGGTCGCGCCCCGAAGGGGCATGGTTTGATTTCGAGCTGGTGCACGACGGCATTAGGGCACGAGAATAGTCGGCCCCTTCAATAATACCATTCCCTTTTTATATCCGACCTTAAATTGCTGAGTTTTTAATAGCTTAAATGTTGATTTATTGCAATAATGGTATTGAGCCAGCAGACAGCCGCACAGATTAAGGAGGTCCTCAGAAAAAACCCACAGGGTCTGAGTATCACCGAAATCGTCCGGGAGGTCCACATTAACAGGAACACTGCCGGAAGACACCTCGAAAAAATGCTTATCTCCGGACAAGTGGAGATGCGCCATTTCGGTATGGCCAAGATTTATGCACTCGCCAATCGTGTACCGGTATCTGCTGTCCTTTCCATCTCGTCTGAGCTCATCCTGCAGCTTGACAACAGTACCAGGATCGTCTTTATCAACGACGCATTCGCCCATTTCCTTGCTACCCCGGTTAACGAGCTCATGGGTAAAAATATCGAGTTTACACCACTAGTGACGGCATTTGACGATTTTTTTCCTGAATTTTTAGCCCGGGTGAAAGCGGGACTGGACGGTACCGAGTGGCAGGGTGAAATAGGTCCGGTTAAAGGGGGAATTACCTTTTCAAGTCGTGTCGCCCCAACGGCACTTGACCATGGGCAGAAGGGAGTCTCAGTTATCCTTGAAGATATCACGGGCAGGAAGAGGGCTGACAAGCTACTACGCGAAAGCGAAGAACGCTACCGCATTCTTGCAGAGATTTCCAACGACCTGATCTTTCTCATCGGCCGCGATGACCAAGTCCAGTATATCAATAGCTATTCTGCGGGGTTTCTCGGAACGACTCCTGCAAACGTTATTGGAAAAAGCCGGTCAACGCTGTTCCCTCCGGAAATCGACCGACGCCAGGGTAGGATATTGCGGCAAATTTTTACTGATGGTAGATCTGCCCACAGCGAAGGACCGTTGCTGAAGGACGGTGAAATACGGTGGTTTGATCATGCTCTTGTCCCGCTCAAAGATCCTGACGGATCGGTGCAAGCCGTTCTTGGTGTCTCCCGTGACATTACAGAAAGGAAAAAGTCAGAAGAGACGTTGAGAAGTAGTGAAGAACGGTACAGACGGCTCATCTGGCGTTCTTTTGATGCAATTGTAATCCATAGAAAGGGAATAATTTCCCTTGCAAACCGGGCTGCTGCCAACCTCCTTGGCACATCGTCCCCGGAAGATCTTGTCGGGAAAAATATTTTTGACTTTGTGCATCCGGATTACCAGGCTTTTGCCCGGGAACGGATAAAAGTGATGACTACCACCGACGAGTTGACTGCCGTTGATGTGGCCGAAGAAAAATTTTTAAAAATTGATGGAATGCCCATTGATGTGGAAGTGGTTGCCACCAGTTTCATCGATAATGGTGAATCAGCTGTTCAGGTAGTATTCCGTGATATCACACGACGCAAGGAGCTGATGGAAAAGCTGCGCCAATCAGAAGAGAAATACCGAAACCTGGTCGAGCACAGCCAGAGTGGCGTATTCATCATCCAGGGAAGGCTGATCCATTACGTGAACTCGGCATTTGCCAGGATTCTGGGGGGTGTACCGGGAGATTTTGTCATGCGTGATTTTTCAGATTTTATCGCGCCGGAAGATCTGGATTTCGTACTCGATCGTGGCCATCTCCGGCAGCAGGGTCATCCTGTCGAAACCTATGAGTGCAGACTACTGAAACGCGATGGAGTTACCCGGATTTTGGCGTCTCTGGATGCTGGAGTTATATCATATGAAGGAGCGCCGGCAAGTATGGGCTCCATACGTGATATCACAGAACAAAGGCGCATCGATGAGGCACTGAAGGAAAGTGGGGAAAAGCTCCGGGCTGTTTTTGATAGTACTTTCCAGTTCACCGGAATGATAACGTCAGAGGGGATTCTCATAGACGTCAACAGAACAGCTCTTAATTTCCTGGAGCGTAGACGAGAGGATGTCATCAACCGACCCTTCTGGGATACGGGTTGGTGGAGAGTGGAGCGGATGCAGCAGCTTCAGAACGCTATCTCTGAAGCAGCTAAGGGTGCATTCGTCAGGTATGAAGTAGAGCTGCAGGGATCCGGAGATAAAACGATGATTGTCGACTTCTCCATAAAACCGGTATACGATTCCGACGGAAACGTCCGGCTCCTTATCGCCGAAGGCCGGGATATCACCGAACGTAAACATACAGAAGAGGCGCTGCGGGAGACAGAGGAACGGTTCCGTAAAGTGTTCGAGGATGGGCCACTGGGCATGGCGATACTTGGCAGCGATTTGCGATTTATGTTGGCAAACAAGTTGTTCTGCGATATGCTGGGTTACACGGCCGAGGAACTCCA
>Ga0326728_10018173_pt1 | contig 13918 bp, 10 predicted proteins | sample MB3enrmetagenome_FD_207602 | JGI IMG/M metagenome (GOLD analysis project Ga0326728, IMG submission 207602) | Lab enriched peat soil microbial communities from McLean, Ithaca, NY, United States - MB31MN | ecosystem: Environmental > Terrestrial > Soil > Wetlands > Peat | place: USA: New York... | reverse complement strand
ACCGGGCGATCGCAGGTGCAATTCCTGCCGCGCTGACCAATTTCAAAATGCTGCCGTGGCCGAACACATGAGGCATCCGTCTTCTAAACGGAACAATGCAGGTGGAACTCCTGCCGGCAGTGCCATTGCCAGGTGGTGTCAAAGCAGTCCCGATACATCGGGATTAAGCCGCTTGTTTTGGTGCGAGTCCAAGTCTGGCAGCCAATTTCACGGAAGGCAGGCAGATACAAGCTGGCTGCACCTGTCCCGAAAACAGGATCGGCTCAAACCCGAGGTCGGAGCGTTACCGACGCCTTCCGCCAATTCTCAACCCATAACAAAAGGAAATTCCATGAAACCCATTCTTCGCTATCAAAGCCAGTTGCTCTTTCGCAAGAGCTACAAACCAAAGCGCGTCATCCGAATCCGGCCGGTGCCGAGGCTGAATGTTGTATTCCGCCCCGTGAACCGGTTTGGCGTGAAGCCGCAATTAACAATCGTCTCGTAGCTCAAGAGCAGAGCGTCCGGCTGATAACCGGAAGACCGCGGAGCATTACCGCGCGGGACGACCAGCCTTCGCTCTCCGAGCTTCGGCTCGGCGAGCCAGTTTCCCCGGGTAGCTGAGGCAGATTAGCGCCTCCCTGAAGAGGAGGAGACGTTGGCGCGATACCAACCTCGGGGGCCGTTTCGTCCGTGAATGCAAAGCAGTTCGCGCGCTCTGCCCTTCAAGCAGAACCTAGCCGGTGCGAGTCCGGCCACGGATGCCATTTTGCTCTCAAGGTGCAACCAGATTCTGCACGCCGCTTTGCGAAGGCGGAGGTTCGTGGTGCAAATCCACGTGAGAGCGCCACTTCTAAAGTAAGAATTAAGAAGTATGAATTAAGAAATATGAGTTTTCGCCGACAGTCGAATTGAGAAGCTCTTTTTGCCTTCTTAATTCTGCCTTCTTAATTCTTAATTGTCTTTCCGCCCCTGTGCCTCAGAAGCAACAGGGCGAGTTTTGTAAACTCGTATTCGTCGGTGCGAGTCCGACCAAGGGCTCCAGCCTTCGCCTGCCGGCTACGGCTCGGCAGGCCATTTTATGGTGATCATGATGTAACAGCAGCATCACGCCCTGTGACGGCGTTTGTGCCGGTGCGAATCCGGTTGGTCACCCCAATTTCGCATAGTATCCCGTTGGCCGAGCAGCTCAGGCGGCGGTCTGCAGAACCGCAAAGGCTGGTGCGACTCCAGCACGGGATTCCAATTTCGCCGAATCAGCCGGATGGTCACGAGTCGCCCATCACCGTGACCGCAATCGTGCGCCGGCGCGGTTTGATGTCGCACTCCAGATGAAAGATTTGTTGCCATGTGCCCAGGACGAGTTTGCGATCTTTGATTGGCACCGTGAGCGAAGGGCCAAGCATCGTCGCCTGCAAATGGGAATGGCCGTTGCCATCGTGCCAGGCGTGTTCGTGGCCGTAGTCACGGCTCGGCGGAAACAGCTTGTCCAATATATTTGGCAGGTCTTCCTGGAGACCCGGCTCCAATTCAATGGTGCCAACCGCGGCGGTGCTGCCAACGTTGAAAATATGCACAACGCCGGACCGCGCGCCTGATTCCTTCACGATCCGGGCCACCTCGTCAGTGAGGTCGTGCATCTCTTTGTGTCCGGTGGTTTGAACCTGGATTTCTCGTTGATAGGTCATGCCCTTGTTTATATCGAAGCCGCTCTCCAGGCGAGGTTTTCCCTCCGGGCATAATTTCTTAATTCTGCCTTCATACTTCTGCCTTCACTTTGCTCCCGTAGCTCAATCACCAGAGCGCGACGCTTCGAACGTCGAAGATGAGGGTGAGAGTCCTTCCGGGAGTGCCAATTCATGCCGCGTTAGCCCAACAGCAGAGGCGTCCCGCTCAGGACGGGAAGGTTGAAAGTGCGAATCTTTCACGCGGTACCACTTGGCGGCCCTGCGCCAACAGCCCGCGTAGTCCAACGCAGAGACAACGCGCTTAAGACGCGTCCAGTGTCGGTGCAAATCCGACCGCGGGCACCAATTATGGAATGTCAACCGGACGAGCGAGCCGGGCCTCGGTGCTAACGAGTGCGTGCCTTCGGGCATGTGGCGCAAGTCCACGGCATTCCGCCATTGTCGCGCGCGTAGCTCAAAGAGAGCCGTCCGCCTTATAAGCGGAATCGCACTGGATGAGTGCCGGGTTCCGGAGCGTTACCGGACGCGCGCACCATTTCTGTCCCTGTGGTGCAGCCCAGCCAACACGCCTGCCTCTCATGCAGGAGATCACCGGAGCGAAGCCGGTCAGGGACGCCAATTTCCGGCCTGCAAGCATTAAAGTGATGCAACGGTCTTTTAAGCCGTTGAACAGGGAGCATTACCCTGGCGGGCCACCACTCTTAAAGTAAGAAGGATGAATTAAGAATTATGAATGACTAACGGCCAGAGCATCTCTTAATTCTGCCTTCTTAATTCTTACTTTCCCCATTGCCGGGTCGTCTAATTCGCAGGACAGCGCCCTTTGAAGGCGCTTATGTTGGTGCAATTCCAGCCCCGGCAGCCAGCCTTCGCCTCGCGGCTGCGGCTCGGCAAGCCAATCTCCAATCGTGCGCAAGCGCCAACAAAGAACAAACACCGGAAGAAAATGCAGAGTGGAGAGTGCAGAGTGCAGAATGGGAAGCAAGCGCCGCTGGACGCCAAGTTTTTCACTCTTCACCTTTCACTCGCCACTCACAACTGATTTTATGAACGACATATTGAACAAGTCAATGGTGCTGGTGCTCAACCGCAACTGGCAGGCTGTCAACGTCCGCACGCCGCAAGAGGCCTTCTGCATGATGGCGGCGAACGTGGCGACCGGCCTGGAAGTCGAAGGCGAACACCACATCCGTCCCGTGTCCTGGGACGAGTGGATCACCCTGCCTATTCGTCCGCAAGACAACGCGGTGCGGACCGTCCGCGGCCCGATCCGCGTGCCCACGGTGATTGTGGCGGTGAATTACGCCAGGGTGCCCAAGAAGCGCCCGAAGCTGTGCGCCCGCGCCATTCGCGAGCGCGACAGCAACCGCTGTCAATACACCGGACGTGTGCTGCGCCCGGAGGAGGGCAGCCTTGACCACGTTGTGCCCCGCTCGCGCGGCGGCAGGAATGCGTGGGAAAACCTGGTTTGGGCCGGCAAAGACGTGAACGCGCGCAAGGGCAACCGCCTGCCTCACGAAGCCGGCCTGAAGCTGTTGCGTGTGCCTCGTGTGCCGAAGGAATTGCCGGCCTCGGCGACCATTCGCAACGCCCGCGGCATTCCAGAGTGGAAGCTGTTCGTGCGGGAATGAAACAGCGGGAGGGCGGGCGTCAAAGCTCGCTCTCCCGTCTCAATCACCGTCATCGGCACGGACTCGATTCGCGCCGGGTTCGATTCAGGGCTGAAAGCCACACTTTACGTTTAGCCGTCCAAACGTAAAGAATGAAGGAAATATGAGAATCGAAAAACGAATCGAACTGACCCGAACGGACATCACCCGGCTTGAAGTTGACGCCATTGTAAATGCGGCAAACACATCGCTGCTCGGCGGCGGTGGAGTCGATGGCGCGATCCATCGGGCAGCCGGTCCGGAGTTGCTGGCGGAGTGCCGCTCACTGGGAGGCTGTTGCACCGGCCAGGCAAAGGTCACACGCGGTCATAAACTCCCTGCAAAATTTGTGATCCACACGGTCGGACCGGTCTGGCGGGACGGCAAAAACCGGGAGCCTGAGCTGTTGGCATCCTGCTACCGCGCCTGCTTTGAACTCGCACATGCACGCGCGGTGAAAACGATCGCTTTCCTCGCCATCAGTTGTGGCGTCTATGGCTATCCGATACCAGACGCCGCCCGAATCGCGATTCATGAAGCTCGCGCCGCCTTGAAAAGCACGGCTGAGATTGAGCGTGTCGTGTTCGCCTGCTTCACGGACGAGGTGTTTGCCGCATACCAAACCGCGCTTGGCAACCTGTAAATTTTCATTTGTCGAATTCCCCGATCAACTGGTCAAAACCCGCGACTTCCTCCTCAAACAAGCTCCCCCAATAATCCGGATGCCACTGTTCGTCCAATTCCACGGACGTTTTCCCCTGCTGCTCCACCCAGGTGTAATATTTGAGATTGTGGATCGCTTTCCTGTCCACGTAAGTGAGTTCCTTGAAATAATCCGCGCCCTGGCGTGAGAGCGGCCCGGAGAAATCCTTGATCGCATCCGTTGCGCCATAAGACCCGCGCTCCGTCCGCAACTCTTCCAGCCGCGATTTGTAAAGCTCCGTCGAATCCGTGAACACGGTGAAAATGACATCACGCCCGCCCAGTTCAAAATACTTCGCCGTCTTGATGGCCGCGAGCAGGTTGCAGATGCCCGAGATGCCAAGCAGCGAAAGCTTTTCGACCTGGGTCGCGTCAACGCCCAGCGTCGCCAGGTATTTCCGGCCCGCCGGCTCGTTGAACAACCGCAGCACCCTCATGCAATCCTCATCGTCAATCGCCGCCACTGCGTCCGTGTTGCGCACGTTATGCACCCACGGACCATGTTTGTCCCCAATGCCTTCAATACGGTGCGCGCCAAACCCGTTCCGAAGCAGGGTGGGGCATTGCAACGCCTCCGCCGCGACAATCTTCAACTCCGGATGCTGCCGCTTCAGAAAATCACCCGCCGCAATGGTTCCCGCCGAACCCGTCGCGCAGACAAACGCCGCCGCGCGCCAGTTGTCCCCCCGCAATCCCGCGAACACCTCTTCCAACGCCGGCCCCGTCACGTTGTAATGGAAGATCGGATTTCCGAACTCCTCAAACTGGTTGAAAATGATGATCGCCGGGTCCTTCTTCAGTTCCCGGCACTTGTCGTAAATTTCCTTGACGTTTGACTCGCACCCCGGCGTCGCGATGATCTGCGCTCCGATCTGCTTCAACCATTCAAACCGTTCGCGTGACATTTGCTCCGGCAGGATCGCGATGGCCGTGCAACCCAGCAGCGCGCAATCGAACGCGCCGCCGCGGCAGAAATTGCCCGTTGACGGCCACGCTGCCTTGTGCTTTTCCGGATCGAACTCGCCGCTGACCAGGCGCGGCACCAGGCAGCCGAACGCCGCGCCCACCTTGTGCGCGCCCGTCGGAAACCAGGCGCCGACCAGCCCGATGACCCGCGCCTGGATTCCCGTTATCGCCGGCGGGATTTCCAGGCAGTTGACGCCCCCATAAAGCCCCGATTTCAAATCGTTCTTCCAAGTGATGCGGAACAAATTCACCGGGTTGACGTCCCAAAGTCCCACCCCTTTGAGCTTCGCCTTGATGGATTCCGGGATGGACTCCGGCTCGCGCAACTGCTGGAATGTTGGCAGCACGATGCCGCGCTCGCGGCAACGCGCCGCGGTTTTCCGGATGATTTCCGGATGCAGGCGTTTGATAATTTTGGACATGCCGGGCCAATCCTACGAAAAAACCGTGCAAAAGGGAATGAAAGAAAAGTCCCGAAAACTCACGAAAATGGAAAACGAGATTTGCGCAAAGTCGAGAAGCAGCGTCTCCTGCGTTGCCCCTGTTGCCCGCCGATCAGGACATACGGGAGTCTATTTGAACGGCGAGCTTGTTACTTCATGAAGCCATTGTATTCAAGGCGCTCTCTCGCCAAGCTCGGCGAGCGCGTCCTGATAATACGTTCCACCTTCTCCGCCTGAACCCAGATGCGCCCGAATGAACCGGGCGATGTGTTGCTTCGCCTCCGAGGCGCCCGGAAACTCCTCGTCCGTCCAGAAGCGCCGTGCAGGGTCGAAATAGCCGATACGCGCCAGAAATGCCGTGCCGAAGTAAACCGACTCCTCCAGGGATTCCTCTTCGCGCAATCGAAATGACCCATCCGGCTGGAGCGATTCCTTCAAGCACCAATCGAGCATTTTGTGCAGCTCCGTGCGGATGGCCTCTTGCTGGCGCTGGGTGGCGTGTTTCCAGCCATAACGAAAGAGGACGACTACGTCCATGTTGTGATGATTTGCATAACCCCGGTGTGTCAGCCAACCGTTCGGGTATCGCTTGTTCTTGATGGCCAGGGTGGTGTCGATCACCTTCGGCCAATCAGTGATTTCCCCCTTGAGGTAGCTAATGATGTGAAACGTGATGCTCAATCGATCGGTCTTCGTGATACGATTCCCCGTTTTGTACCATTCGCCCCAGTAGCCGGTTTCGGGATTTCGCGCCTTGTTCATCAGAAAGTCGAGCAACGTTTCCTTGAGCTGAGGATGAAAGGCGTAGTTTTCCGGCTCACTGTGGATGACGAGCCGAATCAGGTCGGCAACTGTTTCATTAAACTCGCGGCCATGGTCAACGCCGTCAGCATCGAGATCCGAGATGAGCAGACTGTTGAGACGAGCCGTGAGTTTCTCAGGGGAATTGATCCGATCCAGAAAGCGACAGGCATATCTGGGCGCCTGGCCTTTGCCGCGCAGCGCGGAGATCTCATCGAAAGACGCATCCAGCTTAAAGAACCACTCCGTATAGCCTCTCCCCCAACTGCCATCGGTCTCCGACTGTTCGTCTGGAGCGTTCAGGTTGGAGGGATTCCTCAAAGTGGCGCGAAGCGCCTCAAGGCGTCCCGCGATTCGCCCAAAATCGCGCGTTGAATCCAGGAGCCAGTCGGATTCGGTGAGAATCTGGCGGGCACAACGGGTGTTTTGGCCGGCTTTCTCCAGGGCCAGGACTTGTTTGTTTAACTGGCGCAGTTGAACCCAATAATATGCCTTCTCCAACTTCCCCCAGTGCCTGACGATCACGACTGTCAACACGAAAAAGATAAGGACGATCGGGACCCAAAGCTTTCGCTTCATTAAACGTCCCTTAACGTCTTGTTTGGGCTGCGTTGACATCATTTCCCTTCACCAGATTATCGGGCGGCGGTGGCGCAAGTTTACTTGATCAACTTGCCGAGCGCGGCCAGCGGCGATGGCACGCGCGCCAGGAAAATCATCGCCGCAATGACAAACGGCTTGTAGCCCGCCTCCCGATACGTCGCGATGCGGTGTTTCTCGAACACCTCTTTCGACACTTCGCCCTGCGCGCAGTTCACGCCGGAAATGTCCGCCGGCAGACAGTGCATGTAGAGAGCATTGCCGCCTTTGGTCAGTTTCATCTTCTTTTCGTCGCATTCCCAGTTCTTGTATTTCGCGTTGTTCGCAAGACATTCCTCCTCCAGCGCCTTCAACCCGTCGCGGTCGGCCTTGTGCAACAGCGGCGTGCGCCGTTGCATCACGCCGTAAGGCGCCCACGACTTCGGATAAACCGCGTCCGCATCGCGAAAAGCCTCTTCCATGCTTGACACCACCTCGAATTTCCCGCCGCTCTTCGCGCTGTTCTTCTTCGCAAGCTCAACCACGTCCGGTATCAAACCGTAACCCTCCGGGTGCGCCAGCGACACCGTCATGCCAAACCGGCTCATCAAACCGATGATCCCCTGCGGCACCGAAAGCGGCTTGCCGTAACTCGGCGAATACGCCCAACTCATCGCAATCTTTTTACCGCGCAGATTTTCCAGCGAACCAAAAACGCTTTTCAGATGCGCCAGGTCCGCCATGCTCTGCGTCGGATGGTCAATGTCGCATTGCAGATTGATGACGCTGGGCCGCTGATGCAGCACGCCCTTCTCGAATCCTTCCTGCACCGCGGCGCAAACCTCGCGCATGTAACGGTTGCCTTCGCCCAGATACATGTCATCCCGGATGCCGATGACCTCGGCCATGAACGAAATCATGTTTGCCGTCTCGCGCACGGTTTCGCCGTGGGCGATTTGTGACTTCCCCTCGTCGAGATCCGCCACCCCCAGCCCCAGCGCGTTTGCCGCCGAGGCAAAACTGAAGCGCGTGCGCGTCGAGTTGTCGCGGAAAATGGAAATGGCCAGTCCGCTGTCGAACACCCGGAATGATCTCTTCGCCCGGTGCAATTCATGGAGGCACGCGGTGACGAGCGTCAGCGCGCGAATCTCCTCGTCCGTTTTCTCCCACGTCAGGAGGAAGTCCTTGCCGGGCGCATCGGTCTTGAGTTTTTTCAGTTCGTTAATTTGCTGCTGTAGCGATTTCATGTTTCTGCTCGCATGGCCGGCGCTGATAATGGGGCGCCGCCTTTTGGATGGCGTCAATGATCTGCTGATAGCCTGTGCAGCGGCAAAGGTTTCCATGGATGGCCTTACGAATCTCCTCGCGGGTCGCCAATGGGTTTTGCAGCAGAAACGCATGGGCGGTCAGCACCATGCCTGGCGTGCAAAAGCCGCATTGGATCGCGCCTGCGTCCACGAACGCCTGTTGCAGCGGATGCGGTGTCCCATCCGCCGCCGCCATCCCTTCAATCGTCAGGACCCGCCGCCCCTCCACGTCTTTGACCTGCATGATGCAGATTTTCATCGGTTCATTGTCAATCAAAATTGTGCATGCGCCGCACGCCCCGATGCCGCACGCGTTCTTCGCCCCGGTCAAATTCAGGTCCTCCCGCAGGAATTCCACCAGCCGTTTCTCCGCCAGTTCGCGCGCCACCTCCATTGCCTTTCCGTTGATGTGCAGTTTCATGCTCCGCATTTCTCCTTCGGCGCTTCTTCCGCCGCCCCGGCCACATGGATGGGCAGCGAAAAATGACGCTGCCCGGTGGCGTGGTAAATGGCGTTCGCGATCGCCGGCGCCATGATTTCATTGGCCGGCTCGCCTATGCTCTTGGCGCCGCTCGGCGAAATCGGGTCGGGATTCTCGATGAGAATGGCTTTCATCTCTGGCAAATCCATGGCGCGCGGAATGCGATAGGTGTTGAAGTTAAGGTTCGTGATTTTGCCGTCCCTGAGTTTGATTTCTTCGTGCAGCCCAAAACCCGTTCCCATGGCCATGCCCCCGAAAAACTGTCCCTTCACCATCTCCGGATTGATCGCTTTGCCAACATCATGCGCCGCGGCGGCATTGAGCAGCTTCACCTTCCCGGTCTTTTTGTTCACCGTCAGCTCCACCGCCTGGCAGCCGTAAACCCATGTGAAGTAGGCGTTGCCTTGGCCCGTCTGCTCGTCCCAAGTCACCCGCGGCGCCTTGAATACGCCGAAGGCATACGGGAATCGCTGGCTTTGGAACATCGCCTGCATCGCGTCGTCGAATGAAATCCTGTTCGTCTTCCCGATGATGCAATTGTCCTCGAATCGCACGTCCTCGGGACGGCACTTCAGTTTCTCGCAAAGCGCCCCGGCAATCTTGTTCTTCAACTCCTGTGCCGCCAGCGTGACCGCCCCGCCGCCCATGATCGTCCCGCGCGACGCCACCGTGGTCCCGCTGTCGGGTATGTTGGAGGTTGAAGCCCGGCGGTAGCGGATGCGGCTGATGTCCACCCCCAGTTCCCGCGCGCAGACCAGCATGAGCGCCGATTCCGATCCCTGGCCGTTTTCATGAATGCCGGTTTCCAAAAGAATCGAGCCGTCCGCCTGCGCGTTGATGATGGCGGCGCAGAAATCCACGCCCTCCGCCCCCAGGCTCACCCCGCGATAGCTCATGGCCAGGCCGATGCCATACAACTCATTGGAATCCGACTTCCCGAAGGAACAGCGGGCCAGCTTCGCCTCATAATCCATTTCACCGAGCACCGCCTCCAACACCTGTTCCATGGAAACCTTGTGCCCGTCGAGCCGCTGGCCGGTGATGGTCAGGCTGCCTTGCCGCACCATGTTCCGGCGGCGGAACTCGATGCCCGACAGGCCCGCTTTCTTTGCCGCAATCTCCACCATCTGCTCCATCGCGAAATTCATCTGCGGCGAACCAAACCCCCGCATCGCCCCCGTCACCACGTTGTTGGTATAGACCCCGTAAGTGTCGCACTGGACATTTTCCACCTGATACGGCCCGCAACACTGCACCGTCGAGCGCCACGTCACCCACGGCGTGACCGAGCAATACGCGCCGGCATCGGCGACGATCCGGCACTGCACCGCCGAGATCCGCCCGTCCTTCGTCACCCCCATCTTGTAGTAAATCCGATACGGGTGGCGCTTGTAGCTTTCGCGGATGGACCAATCGCGCCGATACATCATTTTCACCGGCCGGTTCAGCAATTTGGCCGCCAGCGCCGTGCGCGCGCAGACAATCGCCGCCGTGTCATCCTTGCCACCAAAGCCGCCCCCCATCGGCACTCCCACCACTTCGATCTCCGAAAGCGCAGCGCCCAAACAGGCCGACGTGAACCGCCGCGTGCTGAACGGATGCTGCATGCTGCCATAGACTTCAATGACGCCATCGGCGCGCGGCACACAGACCGCCACTTCCGTCTCCATGTAGGCGTGCTCGACGAATTGCGTCTGAAATTTCTCCTCGATGACAAAAGCCGCCTCGCGAAATCCCCGCTCCACGTTGCCGCGCCGGATTTTGTGCGTATTAAGGATATTGCTTCCGTGGTTCTTGTGGACCAGCACGGCGTCCGGCTCCATGGCCTGTTCGGGATCCAGCACTGCCGGCAACGGCGTCGCTTCCACCCGCACCAGCCTCGAGGCCAGGATGGCAATGTCGCGCGATTCCGCCACAACCATCGCCACCACGTCGCCGTGATAGCGGATTTTGTCGTCGGCAAAAATGCGGTGATCCTGGACGATCTGGCCGCAATGGTTGGCGCCGGGCACGTCCCTGGCCGTGAACACGCGCACCACACCCGGATAATTCTCCGCGTCCTCAGTGATTATGGACTCGATCTTCGCATGGACGCAGTCCGAATACACGGGTGCGGCGTGGAGCAAGTTTGAGAATTTGAGGTCGTCCGTGTACTTCGCTTTGCCCGTGACCTTCGCATAAGCGTCATTGCGCCAGCCTTTGGATTCCCGCTCTGTCACAGGCACTCTCCTTTGGATGTATTGCAGTCTAATCCTAATCTTAATCCTAATCTTAATCCCAAAACTGTCACAGGCGCGCTCATTTGCATATTATACCATTTGCAGTATGGAATTGCACTATTCGCAGCGGCCCAAAGCTCCGTAGGAGCGTCATATTTGTAGTAAAACGCCTGACAAATCCAAAGCTCCGTAGGAGCGGCATAATGCAATTCTTCATTTTTTGTGATCTGTGATCTTTCGTGGCAATTCATCTTTGGTTGCTCTCCTCGAAGCTGGCCAGCGTCGGCTCAATCGCGGCGGGCATCCGGAGGTTGGTCATTGCCGCGTCCACATCCTTCAACCCGTGTCCGGTAATCAACAGAACGATTTGTTTTTGCGGCCCGGGCAATTTTTCAGCCTGGATTTTTTTCAGCGCCGCAGCCGCCGCCGCCGCGGCCGGTTCGGCAAAAACGCCCGTTTTCCGGGCGAGGGTTTGCTGTCCTGCCAGAATTTCCCGGTCCGTGACCGTGAGGGAGAAGCCGTTGGTTTCGAGCACAGCCCTCCTTGCCAGGTGCGCGTTGGCGGGAACCGAGACGGAAATGGAATCCGCAATGGTCGCAGGATGCCGGGCGTTCCGGTATTTCCCGGTCGTGATGTAGTGGTGAATGGCGGAGGAGCTTTCCACCTGCGCACACACCAACTGGGGCAGTTTTGAAATCAACCCCGCCGATTTCAGGTCGTGGAACGCCTTGTACACACTATAAAGAATGACCCCATCGCCGACTGGCACGATGATGGCATCCGGCACGCGCCAGCCGTTCTGCCGCCAGATTTCCAGTCCGACCGTCTTCTTGCCCTCGATGGTCAGCGGATGATACGCCGTGTTCCGGTTCAATCCCCCTTTCGCCGCCGTATATTCCAGCGACAGCCGGAAGGCGTCGTCATACGACCCCTTGACCGGCGCCACGCGCGCGCCATAAAGGAGCATCTGCGCCAGCTTCGCCTTTGGGGCGTTCTCCGGCACAAAAATCAGCGCCCGCTTGCCGGCGGCGGCGCACACCGCTGCCAGCGCGCTCGCCGCGTTGCCCGTGGAGGCCGTCACGACGGTCTCTTCGCCCAATCTGTTTGCCTCCGCCACGACCAGGAACGACGCCCGATCTTTCAACGACCCGCTCGGGTTCAGTCCGTCGTTCTTGATCCAGACATTCCCGAAACCGAATTCATCGCCCAACGCCGCCGACCGGAAGAACGGCGTCGCTCCCATGGCGTAAGCCGGGTAAAACCTGGATTCCACCGCCGAAAACAAATTCCAGTCCGGCTTCGTTTTCCTGAATTGTTTTCCGATGGCAGCATAGTCGAATTCCGCCGTAAGCACGCCGACCAGCGGAATGCCCGGGTGATAGTCCTTCGCACAGGACGGGCAAAGGTAGCGCACCTCCTCGCGCCGGTAGCGCTTCCCGCAAGAGCCGCACTTGTAAACGAATTCGACCATGAGTGATGACGTTTTTTTCGTCTTGTCTGCGTGCCTTTCGTGCTGATTCTGCGCTTGTCCGCCGCTCCGCGTCAAGCTACGGTTTGGAGGGATGATATAATGTCGTCGAGCATGATGAAGAAAACGAGGAGCAGCGCGCTTTACCAGCGCGTCCGCGAGATTCTGGAATCGGCCCGGGCGGGCGTGACACGCACGGTGAACACCACGCAGGTCATCGCGAACTGGCTGATCGGGCGGGAGATTGTGGAGGAGGAGCAGCAGGGCAAGAGACGCGCCGGATACGGAGAGCGGCTGCTGGGCGAGTTATCGGAGCGGCTGCAGGCGGAATTCGGAGGCGGCTACTCGGTGGACAATCTCGAATGGTTTCGTCAGTTCTACCTCTCGTATCCGCGATTGCTGGTTCTGGGAAAATCCGACGCAGTGCGTCGGATTTCATGGGATATGGCAACTTCCGACGCGCCGCGTCGGAAATCGTCGAAGACATTTTCACAGCACACCGGCAGTTCGGCAATTCACCACACGGTGCGTGATGAATCTCTCCCAGCCATGCTGAACGCCCCGCCAGCGGAATCCTGGCGACCCGGACGGCTTCACGCCAACTTGTCTTGGACGCACTACCGGACGCTGCTGCGCGTGGAGAAGCGCGAAGCGAGGTCCTTCTACGAAATTGAAGCCCTCCAAAATAATTGGGCGGCCCGTGAATTGGAGCGGCAGATCAACAGCCTGCTCTACGAACGGCTGGCGTTGAGCCGGGACAAGAGGGGTTTGTTGCGGCTGGCACGGAAAGGACAGGAAATTCAGGGGCCACTGGATGTTTTCAAAGACCCGCTGGTGCTGGAGTTTCTGAAAATCCCCGCTGCCGCCAAGTTAGTGGAGTCGGACCTGGAAGCGGCGTTGCTCAATGAGTTGCAATCCTTCCTGCTGGAGCTGGGCAAAGGCTTCGCATTCGTGGCAAGGCAGGAGCGCATCACGCTGGACGGAGACCATTTCTACATTGATCTCGTTTTCTACCACACCATTCTGAAATGTTTCGTGCTGCTGGATTTGAAGGTGCGGAAACTGACGCATGAAGACCTGGGGCAGTTCCAGCTTTACCTGAATTACTACGACCACGAGCGGCGCACCGAGGGCGACAATCCGACGTTGGAATTGATTCTTTGCACAGACAAGAACGACGCCGTGGTGCGCTACACACTGGGCGGGGAACAGCAAAAGAAAATTTTTGCCAGCCGCTACAAACTGCACCTGCCCTCGGAAGCGGAGCTGAAGGCGGAATTGTTGCGGGAGCTGAAAAGCATCGAGCCAACAACCGCCGCCTACTCGAACAAAGCAAAAAAGAAGACCAAGCCATGAAAGTGAAAGGGTCAGTAAATGGGTCAGTAAAAGTAAAAGGGTTCCTGGCACGTCAGCATTTTTTGTCTGCACAATATGGGAATGCAGGAGATGCTTTCGCGCCATGCCGAGAGAATATCCCCTCCGGCCGCCCTTTCATTCACCGATGCGGCGATGCTATACATCCGCGCATAAATAATTCGACATGTTGAGTGGTCGCGTTATACTGGCGGGCAATATGCGACCAGTTTTCGCCAGAGGCAATTCCAAAACAGTGGATTTATTGCTGCAGTTGCGCAAG
>Ga0326728_10018172_pt1 | contig 13918 bp, 13 predicted proteins | sample MB3enrmetagenome_FD_207602 | JGI IMG/M metagenome (GOLD analysis project Ga0326728, IMG submission 207602) | Lab enriched peat soil microbial communities from McLean, Ithaca, NY, United States - MB31MN | ecosystem: Environmental > Terrestrial > Soil > Wetlands > Peat | place: USA: New York... | reverse complement strand
TACGAGAATTCGGCTTTCCCACGCGACTTCAAGGACGAGATTTACAAATACCTGCGCAAGACCTGTGCCGATGAAAAGAAACCCGGCGATACCGACGAGCAATTCATTTACAAGACCCGGAAAAAAGCTTTCGGCCCCTTCAAGAGAAGGTTTTGGGAGCTTGCTCCCGACGTCCGGAACAGGATCGGAGAGGACCTGGAGAGGAAGTTTGCATTCTTGTTTGAGAGGTTGAATGTGCGGCGCACGGCCGATCTCGTCAGAAAGTTAGTGCCCGTTGTGGCGGTGTATCCTCCCGCCCCGGTCGCCTTGTCGGAGGCTCTCCATCGCGCGCCTGCTGCGCACTAATGCCCCGCGAAGAGCGTACAATACCTGCGAGTGAGTGACGAAACGAGGATTTATGGCATCCATCGAAGCCGGCAGAGCGCTACCCGCTCAGCGGACGCGTGCCCCACTGCACACTGCGCATGTTGAAACCCACGCGCGGGTCGAATTCAAGGATATTACCGAGCTTGTGCAAAAGGCCGTGACCGAATCGGGGGCGCAAAGTGGAACATGTTTCCTCTTCGTCCCGCACACCACCGCGGCCATCCTCATCAATGAGAATGATGATCCTGCTCTGCAAAAGGACCTCGACCATTTCCTGAAGTCATTGGCGCCACGCGACGGGAACTACCACCACAGCGATGGCAATTGCGATGCGCACCTGAAAGCTGCGGTGATTGGGAACTCGAAATCACTGCTCGTGGAAAGCGGGCGCCTGGTTCTGGGCCGGTGGCAAGGGGTCTTTCTGTGCGATTTTGATGGCCCACGCCGACGCGAGTTACGAATCAAAGTTGTGCCGGATTGAAGGCGGCCGCATCCTCGATCCCATCATGGAAATTACACCAAAGTGAGTGCCGCTCTAACGGCTGAAATGTCAAACCTCGGCGTCTATATCCAAGTCCCGTTTTGCGCGTCCAAGTGCACCTTTTGCAACTTCAGCTCGCGCGTGGAGCGGAGCACTGTTTTCGACCAATACACACGAATGCTCCGGTGTGAGCTGGAGGGCTTGCAAAGCTTTTTTGCCACAGGCGGCATCCCCCGGGAACTCCTGTCGCAAACTGTCGATTCGATTTACATCGGCGGCGGTACTCCGACCTTGCTGGGAGAGGAACGCCTGGGCCTCGTCGCGCACGCCCTGCACGATAGTCTCCGCTATGGCGGCGACATAGAGTTCACGCTGGAAACGACTCCGGGCTCAGCGGATGCCAGTCTGCTTCGGGCATTGCAGGGCCTGGGCGTAAACCGGCTGAGCATCGGCGCGCAGTCGTTTGATGACCGGGAGCTTCGCGCGGTCGGCCGCCTGCACTCGGCGCACGACAGCTCACAGCTTGTGCACGACGCGCGTCGGGCGGGTTTCCACAACATCAGCATTGATTTGATTGCCGGACTGCCGTACCAGACGGAGGAGTCGTTTCGCCGCAGCCTGGAGACAACGGTGAAGCTGCGGCCTGAGCATGTGTCGCTCTACCTTTTCGAGGTTGATGAAAAAAGCCGGCTGGGAAGGGAAGTGGTGCACGGCGGGAATCGTTATCATGCCGGCACAGTACCGGACGACGAATTCATGGCGGACGCTTACGAATCCGGCTGCGCATTCCTTGCTAAAGAAGGATACGCGCAATATGAAATATCCAACTTCGCCCTGCCGGCGTTTGAGTCGCGTCACAATCGGAAGTACTGGCAGCTTGCCCCGTACGTGGGCCTGGGTGCGGGGGCGCATTCTTTTGACGGAGCCCGCCGGTGGTCGAATCAGATTGATGTACAGGGTTACCTGGCAAAATTGGACGCGGGACAGCCGCCCACCCACGAATTTCGCACCTTAACGGTTGAGGAACAGGTGGAAGAGTTTTTCTTTCTCGGACTGCGGCAAGTCGAAGGCGTCAATTTAAATGTGGCGAGAGAGCGTTGGGGAGCAGGCTGCCTCCAACGTTGGGAAGAGAAGATTAAGAATCTCGTGCATGAGGGCTGGGTGGTTTGCCACGGGGAACAAGTGTGCCTGGCTCGCCACGCCTACCTCATCTCCAATGAGATTTTCCAGGAATTTGTTTCTGTGTGAGGGGATTTAGGCAGGCATTTTGAATAAGCCGTTATAATGTTTTTGGAGCGTGAGAATATATGCCAGAACCCATCATAGATTTGCGCAGCGATACCGTTACCAAGCCTTCCGCCGCGATGCGTAAGGCCATGCACGACGCCGAAGTAGGGGATGACGTCTATCGTGAGGATCCGACCGTCAACCGACTGCAAGATCGAGCGGCGGAAATCTTCGGACGCGAAGCGGGCCTGTACGTTGTGTCCGGAACCATGGGGAACCAGACCGCGATCAAGGTTTTGACACACCATGGGCAGGAGGTGATTTGCGAGGACCGCTGCCATATTTACAACTTTGAAATGGGGATGATCACGGCTTTTTCCGGCGTCGTACCCCGCACGATTCACGCCGAGGACGGAATCCTGACTTGGGACATGATCACTCCGCACGTTCGCCGCCGAAACGATCACCGCGCCCGCACCGGGCTGGTCGAACTCGAGAACACTTCCAACCTGGCGGGAGGCTCGGTCTATCCGCTGGCGAATACCCGGGACATCATCGATCGCGCGCACGCCGCCGGTTTGCCCGTACACCTCGATGGGGCGCGGATTTTCAACGCCGGCGTCGCCCTGGGGCAGTCCGTCGTGGAGCTCACCAAGGGATTTGACTCGGTGATGTTCTGCCTTTCGAAGGGATTGGGTGCGCCGGTGGGGTCCATGCTTGTGGGGAGCAAGGAATTCATCGAGGAGGCGCGCATCATCCGCAAAATGCTGGGAGGCTCGATGCGCCAAGCCGGCGTGTTGGCAGCCGCCGGCCTCATCGCGTTGGAGGAGAGTCCCAAGCGGCTTCACATCGACCACGCTAATGCCAAGTTTCTGGCCCAGGAGTTGACGCAAATTCCCGGAATCAAGATTGACGCCGCCAAGGTGGTCACCAACATCCTGTTTTTTGACGTTTCCGGAACAGGGATGACGGGTTATGAAATCTCCAAGCTCCTGGCGGCGCAAGGCGTGCTGGCGAACGCCACAAACCCGCAGAGCATTCGCATGGTCACTCATCTGGATGTGGACCGGGCCGGATGTGAACGCGCCATAAAAGTCCTGCGTGAAGTCGTTGCCCCGCGGAAAGCCGCGGCGTCTTGACGGTGGGACGCAATCTCGCGGCCCCGTACCCGGGGACTCTGCCGGGGAAATCCACACTTTATTTTTTTGCTTCTTTCCTCGTTTGGATCTTCACGAGTGCGTCGAGGTAGTGCGTGCGATAGGATGGGTCATCAGGTTCAAGGCGGGTGGCGATGCGATACTCCTGCACTGCGCCGTCGAGATCCCCAAGTTTTTCCAGCGCGTATCCAAGGCCGTTGTGGGCGTCAGCGTCAGTCTGATCATGCCGGATGGCCTCAATCATTTCCACCCGGGCGCGCTTCCATTCTTTGGCCATCAAAAAGGTGATGCCCAGCTCGCGGTGCAGATCGGAGTTTTCCGGATCCAGCTTCATGGCTTGGTGAAGCGCGGCGACCGCCTCGTCTAACCGTGCTTGCGCGCGCAATTGGACAGCCTGCTGCACCAGCCGCCGCAATTGGATTTTGTCCTCGGCCTGGGCGGTAGGATCGCTCGCCTCCGATGAGGGGAGCGCATCCTTTAGGGGGAGAACCCGTGTTTCCTCGTTGGCCTTCGGCGAGATAAAGTACGCCGCCTCCGGCTTACCCGCGCAGCGCACGTGGATGTAATGGTCACCCGGGTCGACATTCGCGATAGTGAGATTTCCAGCGGCATCGGTGGCGCCCGCGGCATCCGCATCCAAATCCACCTGGCAAGCTGCCCGTCCGGCTTGGACGACGACCTTCGCCGTTTGTGGCTGGCGGTCGCGCGCCGATGCCGCTCCGAAAGTCACGGCGAGACCCAGGAAGCAAGTGAGAAATTTGCGCATCTTCGGTTAATTCTACATCCTCCGAACTCCGCGAGGCCGTTCGGCTGCGGACAGCCAAGCTTTGCCGGGAGCACAGCCTATTGCTCGATTCGGGACATTAGCTTATCACGGTTACGAGGCAGAGCCGCGGGCCGTGCCGTTTTCTTGACGGCTTCCGGGTTGTGTTATAGCCTGAGTTATGGGCAGATAAACGGGTATTCATCACTGCCAGAGACACATTGCTTTTTCGACACATTTCCGTTTTGCGCGGCTGGACCGCTGCCTTTCCGGCCAAGAGTTTGCCATGCCCGAAATAGATCACGGCTTCGTGGAGAAGGTCCTTGCAGGTGACCGGCGCGCCATTGCCCGGGCCATTTCTTTTGTCGAGAATCGGGACCCTTCGGCGATTCCGCTGCTTCGCGAGCTGTTTCCGAGGGCGGGGCGTGCGCAGGTGGTGGGGCTGACGGGCTCGCCGGGAGCAGGGAAAAGTACGCTGGTGGAAAAACTGGCGGCCGAGTATCGCCGCCGAGGTGTGCGCGTCGGAATCCTGGCGGTCGATCCCACCAGCCCGTTTTCGGGAGGGGCCATCCTGGGCGATCGGGTGCGCATGCAAAGCCTCGCCCATGATCCGGGCGTCTATATCCGCAGCATGGCGACGCGTGGCCAACTCGGCGGGCTCGCTCCCACAACTCAGGATGCGGTGACGATTCTCGACGCTGCCGGCTGCGAAATTATCCTGATCGAAACCGTCGGGGTGGGGCAGGATGAAGTGGAAGTTGCACGCCTTGCGGACGTCACGGTGCTCTTGTTGGTGCCGGGTTGGGGCGATGACATTCAAACTTTTAAAGCCGGCGTGATGGAAATTGCCGACTTGTACGTCGTCAACAAGGCGGATTGCGCCGGGGCCGACAGGGTCGAGCAGGAAGTCACGGCGATGCTTTCCCTGGCTTCCCGCCCTGACGGCTGGCGTCCTCCTATTATCAAAACCGTCGCCACCACGGGGCAGGGCATGGCAGAGTTGATCCAGGCGCTTGATCAGTTTCACGCCTTTAGCGAAAAAAGCGATGTCACAGACCAAAAGCGCAAGGAGCGTTGGCGCTCCCGGCTTTTGGAATTGCTGCGACAAACGCTTTTTGAAAAAGCCGTGGCGGGACCGCTCCTGGACGGCTCACTTGACCGGCAGGTTGCTGATCTGCTATCGCATAAGCGGGATCCCCATCAGGTTGTGGAGGAAATCATAGCGGCACTGCTCCCGGGGACTGCGCGTACTCCATCTGCCATTTCTTCGCGCGGTGCGCGAGTGAAGCTTCATCACGTGGGAATCGCGGTGGAATCGCTGGCGTCGGCCGTCCCCATTTTCCAGAAAATTGTGGGGAAAGCTCCGGACGCGGAAGAGAGCGTTGCCGACCAGAAAGTACGCGTGGCAGTTTTCCACCTGGGTGATAGCCGCGTGGAGTTGCTGGAGAGCACCGAAGGGGATTCCCCCATCGCCCGTTTTATTGCCAAGCGCGGCCAGGGAATTCACCATGTGGCGTTCAGCGTCCCGGATTTGCCGGAAGCACTGCGGAAGCTAGAGAGCGACGGCGTACGCTTGATTGACCGGGAGCCCCGCGTGGGCGCCGACAACCAGCCCATTGCCTTTGTTCATCCTGCGAGCACCGCCGGCGTGCTGATCGAACTGATCGAGGAATCATGAAACTTGGCGCATTCGACCTCCACGCTATTTCTGACGGAAGCTTCCTGCTCGATGGCGGGCAGATGTTCTCCATTGTTCCCAAGGCGATGTGGGAGAAAAGAATCCCCGCCGACGCCCACAATCGCATCCGCATCAGCTTGACTTGCCTGCTGATCCAAACGGGCCGCCAGAACATCCTGGTGGAAACCGGCATCGGGGATAAGTTCAACGCCAAATTTAACGAGATTTATGGGGTGGACCACACCCCGACTCTCCCCGATGAACTTCGGAAATTGCACCTGGAACCCCAGGACATCGACATCGTCATCAACACCCACTTGCACTTCGACCATTGCGGGTGGAATCTCCGGCGCGAGGATGGAAAGCTTGTCCCGACTTTTCCCCGCGCGCGATATTTCATTCAGCGCGGCGAATGGGAAGACGCCCAACATCCCACGGAGCGCAATCGCGCCAGCTACATCGAGCATTTTTTCGCCGCTGCGGAAGCGCAAACGGAGTTTCTGGATGGGGACACGGAAATCGTACCGGGCGTGCGGGTGGAGGTTGGGGCGGGGCATACCCGATGTATGCAATGTGTGCGGGTGGAATCGGAAGGCGACACGGCGTTCTTTCCCTCGGACCTTGTACCCACGAATTTCCATATTGCCAATGCCTGGATGACCAGTTTTGATCTTTATCCCCTGGAGACGCTTGCCAACAAGAAGCGCCTCCTGCCGGAACTGGCGGAGGCCAAGGCGCTCCTGGTCTTCCCCCATGACCCTTGCGTTCCGTGGGCGCGCTTGGTAAAAAGTGAGGGCAAGATTTCCACCGAGGCAGTGCTCTAGTTTGACGAATCTCGCCCCCGCGGGCAAAGGAGGAAGTTTGGCCAAAGCGAAGATCGGAGTCATCGGGGGCAGTGGTCTTTACCACATGCCGGGATTGGAAAGGGCGCGGGAAGTGCGCATTACCACACCCTTTGGAAAGCCTTCGGATGCTTACATTGTCGGGACACTCGAGGGGCGGCAGGTGGCTTTTCTTGCCCGCCATGGGCGCGGCCACGTGATCACTCCCACGGAGATCAACTTTCGCGCCAACATGTACGGCTTCAAGAAGCTCGGGGTGGAACAAATCATCTCGGTGAGCGCAGTGGGCTCTCTGCGTGAGGATTTTCACCCGACGGACATGGCGCTGCCCACCCAGTTTGTTGACCGCACGCGCCAGCGCATCTCCACGTTTTTCGGGAACGGGTTGGTGGCGCACGTCGGCTTCGACACTCCCGTTTGTCCCACCGTTGTCGACGTGCTGGCGGAAGCGTGTGCGGGTTTCAACGTGGCGTTTCACAAGGGTGGGACGTACCTTTGCATGGAAGGCCCGGCGTTTTCCACCAAGGCGGAATCCAACCTGTACCGCTCGTGGGGCATGGACATCATCGGCATGACCAGCCTGCAGGAAGCCAAGTTGGCGCGCGAAGCGGAAATCTGTTACGCCGTGCTGGCCATGGTGACCGACTACGATTGCTGGCACCCCGAGCACGACGCCGTCACGGTTACACAGGTCCTTGACTATCTTTCGCGCAACGTGGAGAATTCCCAGAAGATTGTGCGGCGCGCCGTGCGTTCGCTTCCTGAGGCGCGGAATTGCAAATGCGCCTCGGCGCTTGCCCACGCGATCCTTACCGATCGCAAAAAGATTCCCACCGCGACCAAGAAAAAACTGGCCTTGCTGGTGGGCAAATACCTGAAGTAAAGAGCTGTCGGTCATCCCACTCTTACGAGGTTGACGGAATCCCTATGTCGTTACTGGCCGTTGGTTCGATTGCGTTTGATTCCATCCGCACACCTTATGGTGAGGAGGAGGAAATTCTGGGTGGCTCAGCGACGTTTTTTTCCGTCACGGCAAGCTGGTTCACTTCCGTTTCCGTCGTCGCGGTGGTCGGGGAAGATTTCGGGGAACAACACTTCCGGGTTTTTCGCGAACGGTCCATCGACACCCGGGGGTTGGAACAAGTTTCCGGCCGGACTTTCCGCTGGAAGGGCGAATACACAGGGGACATGAATCAGGCGCACACGCTGGACACCCAGCTCAACGTGTTTGAAAGCTTCGTGCCCAAGATTCCAGCCGCTTACCTCGACACCCAATTTCTGTTCCTCGGCAACATTGTTCCGACCTTACAGCTTAATGTTCGCCGCGCGCTGCCCAAGCTTCGCGCCAGCGCCCTTGACACCATGAACTATTGGATTCAGGGAATGCCCGATGAACTGGCCAAGGTGCTGGCCACAGTGGAGATTCTGTTGATCAACGAAGGCGAAGCTCGGATGCTTTCCAAGCATCACAATTTGAAAAAAGCGGCGGAGAGCATTCAAAAGCTCGGTCCGCGCGTGGTGGTGATCAAGCGCGGCGAGCACGGCGCCACACTCTTCAGCCCGGAATCCATTTTCACCGTACCCGCTTTCCCACTCGATGAAGTTCACGATCCCACCGGTGCGGGCGACACCTTTGCGGGCGGATTCATGGGCCACTTGGCGCGCAGCGGTGACCTTTCCGATGCCAACCTGCGGCGGGGGGCTGTCTATGGGGCGGTCATGGGAAGTTTTGCGGTGGAAGAATTCGGTTTGGGCCGCCTTTTGCGCTTGACGCCGGGGGAAATAGAATCGCGCTACCGCGAAATCAAGAATATGACACATTTTGATGCCTGATTCTGCCGTCGAATCCCACGCATCTCCGCCCTGGCGCATCCCCGCCCCCGCGCACGGCGCCGTGGCCATTCTAATTCTGGGAGTCACCTCCGCCAGCCTCCGCTTTTTCTACACCCGCGGCCTTTCAAACCTTTATGGCGACGGGTTGGCCCACATGGAGGGCGCGCGCCGCATCTTTGATTCCATCACGCCCGGCTACGAAGAAATTGGCAGCGTCTGGTTGCCTCTCTACCACCTCGTTTGTGCTCCCCTGGCCATCAACGATTTTCTTTGGCGCACCGGCCTGGCGGGAGGATTGGTTTCCTCCACGGCGTTTGCGTTGACCTGTTACCTCCTCTTCCGGCTGGGCGCGGAAATCAATCGCAATCTGGCGGCGGGGCTTGTGGCACTGGCCGGGGCCTTGCTCTGCCCCAGCTTCCTTTACCTGGCCAGTACGCCGCTCACGGAGCCGCTGGCGCTCTTGTGGTCGGTGCTGGTTGCCTACGCGCTTTTTCGCTATGCGCAATCGGGTTCATGGAAATCGCTGGCGGGAGCAGCCGTGGCCGCGCTCATGGGAACCCTCACGCGCTATGAGGGGTGGAACGTTTTGCCGTTTGCCACCCTGCTGGTATTCCTGCTTTACCCCTACCCGTGGAGGCAGCGCCTTATTCGTGCAACGTTTTTCGCTGGAGTTGCCGGCACCGGGCCGCTATGGTGGCTGATTCACAATGCCCTTCGCTACAAAAACCCATTGGAATTCTACAACGGCCTCAACTCAGCGAAAGATATCTACGCCCACCAGTTGGCAACGACGGCGTTCCCTTATCCCACCGATGGGAGCTTGCTCCTTTCCACACGCTATTACCTGGAAGATCTTAAGCTCGTGATCGGCGTCTGGGCGCTGGAGTTGGCCGTTCTGGGTTTGGTGGCCTGGTGCGCAAGTTTGCGCGAATCGCGGCGCGCCGCCGTTGCCGTGTTGTTTATCGTTCCGCTGCCCTTCTACATTCAGGCGATGGCGTACGCAGCGATTCCACTCTATGTGCCCACGTTATTCCCACATACGTATTACAACCTGCGGTACGGCGTGGAAATGATTGCGGCGGTGGCGCTGTTTCCCTCGTTTGTAATCTCCCCGCGGCTGGGAAAGAAGCTGCGCCTGAGCCTGTTGATTATTTTCGTGGCATTGCTGGGACGACAGTTTGCCGCCCAAACCGCGGAGGGCCCCGGGGAATTGCCGGTGGTGAAGGAGAGCATCCTGAATACTCCTTGCCGCGCCCAGCGGCAGCGAGCTATCATCGAATTCCTGCGGGGCCGCTATGACGGGGAACGTATCCTCGTGGCGGTGGGGAAGTGGCCCTGCGTGATGCCGGAAGTCGGTATTTATTTTCGTAATACCCTCACGAATCAGAGCCGAAAATATTGGGCCCAAATGCACACGGAGCCGCAAAAGTGGGTGGAGTGGATTATCCGTGGGGATGGCGACGCCATCGATGGCCTGATGCAGGCTTATCCCCGGGCCTTCCAGGACTATGAAGTTGTAGATCAGGGGGAATTTCCGGGCGAGGGTGGCTTCAAGATTTACCGGCGACGCAAAATGTGACACCCGTCGGACCCCCATCTTCCTTGCGGGTCATCCTGCCGCGTCGTAACGGCTGCGGGCGATTTTCAATATGAACAAAGTTATTCCTTTCGTTAAATATCACGGCTTGGGGAATGATTGGCTCGTCGTCCTGGCGAGCGATCTTCCCTCAGGCCTTTCCCCATTCGCGCGCAGAATTCTCGATCGCCACACCGGGGCCGGCGCTGATGGCCTTATCGTGGTCATGAAAGCCCAGGTGCGCGGCCACGACGGGCGAGTCCGTTTCTTCAACGCCGACGGCAGCGAGGCGGAGATGTCAGGAAACGGCATTCGTTGTGCCGGTGCTTTTCTGAATGAACGCAAGCCGCAGAAGTTCGCGCTGAAGATCGAAACGGTCGCCGGGCTGAAGACGCTGGAAAAAGGAAAGTCGAGGGAAGGGAAGTGGACGTTCCGCGTGCGCATGGGCGCCCCGATTCTCACCCCGAAGGACATCCCCTTTCAGCCGGCCGATACGGCGTTCCCGCTCCTTCGCTTCCCCCTCAAAACTTATCGGGGCGACTTGCTCGTCACCGTTACTTCCATGGGAAATCCTCATTGCAGCGTATTTGTGGCGGACTTCCAAACGGTCGATTGGCTGCGACTGGGCCGGGAGATCGAGCACAATGATCATTTCCCCAACCGCACCAATGTGGAGTTTGTCCGGCTGGTCTCCAAGGACGAAATCGAAGTGAGATTTTGGGAGCGGGGAGTGGGCCCCACGATGTCGTCGGGAACGGGTTCCTGCGCCGCCACCGTAGCTGCTATTCTCAACGGCCTTACGGACCGTCATGTCCGCGTGCGGACGCAGGCAGGTATTCTGGAAGTAGCTTGGCCTCAGGGTGGGGAAGTTTCACTGACGGGCCCCGCGGAGAGGGTCATGAAGGGAACGTATTATTACGCGGCGACGAAGTGAGCCCGGCGAGAACGCGCATACCCAAACCCAACTGGGTGTAGGCGCGGAGGGAGGAAATGATGAGTGCGCCCCTGGCGATTGATCCCGCCCACTCGGCTGTGCTCAGTATGGATTTTTCGACAGCCATCGTGTCCATTTACGCTCCTGATGCACAGGATCTTCTGGCCCGCGCCGCAAGCGTCCTGAAGCAGGCGCGAAGCACAGGGATGACCGTTATCCACGTCCGGGTCGGCTTCCGTCCCGGACTTCCGGAAATCAGCCCTCGCAATACCCTGTTCAGTGCGCTTAAGAACTCCGTAAAGCACCAACAGCTTTTTGAAGGCGCGGAGGGCGAAATTCATCCGGCGGTTGCGCCGGAAGCGGACGACATTTCGGTGATCAAGCACCGGGTGAGCGCGTTCGCCGGCACCGACCTTGACATGATCCTGCGCGCGGAGGATATCGACACCCTCATCCTTTTGGGGATCGCCACCAGTGGGGTTGTCCTCTCCACAGTCCGCCATGCCGCGGACGCCGATTATCGTCTGGTGGTCATAAAAGATTGCTGCGCCGACCTGGATGCGGAAGTACACGCGTGCCTCGTCAATAAGGTCTTCACCCGGCAAGCCACGGTGATGTCGGCAAGCGAATTCCTCGAGGGCTTGAAATCGCCGCAACCATCTGTGGAGCAGTGAATCTGGATGTGACGGGATCACATCGGCGTCTGAATCTGCTGCTGATTACGGGCGAATGTAGAGGTAGAGTTTGTGCGGAATCCCATTCTTGGATGTGACGTCGACGATCTTATCGGCATCCCATCCGGGAACGTGGAAATCGTGACAAACAATTCGCGCCCCGGAATGGAGTTGAGTTTCCAGCTTGGGCCGCAGTTTTTCGTTGAATGAGGACAGCAGGTAGAGCGTTACCACCGTGGCACGGCTCACGCTCACATCGAACATATCCTCACACATAATGTGTGCGCGGTCGTTCAGGCCCAGTTCCTTAATGCGGTCGCTCGACTGGCGATAGAGGTCAGGATTGATTTCCACGCCCACCGCGTGGGCGCCATATTTCTGGGCCGCCGTGATTACAATGCGGCCGTCGCCCGATCCCAAATCATAAACCACATCGTCGGAGGTGACCTTGGCCAGCTCCAGCATTTTGTCCACGATGTCCTGGGGCGTCGGCACGTAGGGTACTTGCTTTATGAAGGTGGCGCCGGCAAGGCCTTGTGCGGCAGGCTCTGCCGCCTGAGGAACACGCGATGACGCTGGACCGAAAACGAGCAGCGTTACCGCCAACAGAACAAATCCTGGCAATATTCGGCGAAGAGATAAGCTATGGGTTGTTTTCCGCATGACTTGAATTCTACCGGCATCCGGGGAGGTTGTCGAGGTGGGAGAGAAACTCTGTTGCACTTTCCCGCGTTTCCACCCCGAGCTTTGACATATACTTTCTCGCATGGTTTGCGGCTCAGCGCCGGCCTTGGGCGAGAGCAATCGCGATCAATTGCATGGGAGAACGCAGCGTGGCTCAACCTTCTTTACGCCGAGAACTGGAATTTACCCACACCACGGCCATCGTCATCGCCAATATGATTGGCACGGGCATCTTCACCACCACCGGATTTCTGGCGGGTGATCTGGGGCGACCCTCGCTGGTTCTGGGCGTGTGGGTGGTGGGCGCCATCGTCGCCGTCGCCGGGTGTCTTTGTTATTCCGAACTGGGCGTCAATCTTCCGGAATCAGGGGGTGAGTACATCTTCCTGCGTGAGGCTTGGGGCCCGGTCTGGGGCTTTCTCAGCGGATGGATTTCCTTCTTCGCCGGATTCGCGGCGCCGATTGCCGCGGCGGCCCTCGCATTCTCCGAGTACTTCGCCCATTTTTTCCCTTCTTTCTCTGTCACGGAATCATCGGCAAATCCCGGAGCCACGCTCGGGTGGTTCCACACCGGCCATGGGCAATGGCTGGCGATAGGAATTGTGATGGTCTTTTCGATCATTAACGTGGTGGGGCTGCGGCTGGCGGCGAGGGTCCAAAACCTCCTCACCGGGGCCAAGCTCGGCGTGCTGCTGTTATTCCTGGGGTTTGCGTTTGTCGTTGGCCATGGGAGCGTGGGCCATTTTTCCCAAACGGCGGTCCGAACCTCAACCCACAGCCTGCCCGCACAGTTTGCAGTTTCGTTGATTTTTGTGATGTTCGCCTACAGCGGATGGAATGCCGCCACGTATGTTTCCGGTGAAATGAAAACACCCGAGAGGACGATTCCCGCCTCACTGGTGGTAGGGACTCTCACCGTCACCGCTTTTTACCTGCTCTTAAACGTGGCGTTCATTTATGCGCTGCCGCTGGAATCAATGAAGGGCGTCGTGGCCATCGGTGAGGCCTCCGCTGGCGCGCTCTTCGGCCTGCGGGGAGGGAACCTTTTCAGCGCCATCATGTCGGTGGGATTGCTTTCGTGCGTAAGCGCCATGGTGATTGCCGGGCCGCGTGTCTACTTCGCCATGGCCGTTGACGGCTGTTTTTTCCCCACGGCAGCGCGCATTCATCCCAAATGGGGCACGCCCATGTATGCCATCGTCTTTCAATTGTTGGCCGCCGTCCTGATGATTTTGACCGGGACGTTTGAGAGCCTGGTTTATTACATCGGCTTCGCCCTGATTTTCTTTGCCGCCATGGCCGTGGCAGGGATGATTCGCCTCCGCCGGCGGGCAGGGTGGAGGACGCTGGGCGTGGTGAACTGGGGCTACCCGCTGGCGCCCGGGCTTTTCATTGCGGCGAGTATCTGGATGCTCTTCTACACGGCCTCGCTGAAGCCCAAGGAATCCGCGCTCGGCCTGCTGACGATCGTGCTGGGGGCCGGATTGTATTATTGGAGATTCCGGCAGCCGCGCGAACCCCAGGCGTAATGGTGCGCCGATACCCCGTTCTCCCACCTCGCTGTGCTAAAATCATCGTTGGCTTGATGTGGCTCGAAGCCATTCGTCCCTGGGGTTCAGGACTGAAGCGCGTTGACAATTCATTTTCCATTCCGCCGGTGCGCCGTCAGGTGTCTTGTGTTGGCGGCCTGCGCACTCGGGTTG
>Ga0326728_10018171_pt1 | contig 13919 bp, 12 predicted proteins | sample MB3enrmetagenome_FD_207602 | JGI IMG/M metagenome (GOLD analysis project Ga0326728, IMG submission 207602) | Lab enriched peat soil microbial communities from McLean, Ithaca, NY, United States - MB31MN | ecosystem: Environmental > Terrestrial > Soil > Wetlands > Peat | place: USA: New York... | reverse complement strand
TTTGGATCAATGGCAAACCGCTGCGGGAGCCTTACGCGATCTACCGTTCTCCGGGGCACGATGCCTTCCGCGATGATTTTCCCCGCCTGGATTTCCCCAATTCCAACATGGCGCCGGGCTGGTGGTCGCAAATGCGTTCCCTCGTGCATAATGGCGAGTTGACGGTTCCGCCCGGCCGTTATTTCGTTTTGGGTGACAACCGGGACCAGAGCCTGGATAGCCGGTATTGGGGATTTGTGCCGCGGGAGAACATCATTGGTCGACCCCTCGTAATTTACTGGTCCATACGCCGTCCGGAGCGGCTGGGCCCGGTGGCGGAGAATCGGGGTGGTAAACTTCTATCTTTCGCCTATATCGTAACCCACTGGGTCGAAGATACGCGGTGGAACCGGACGTTCCGCCTGATCCGATGAGAGATCTTGACTAAGAAAGCAAACCAAACCGAGAAGCCCGGGAAAAAGCGCGAGACTACCAGCGAGTTCATTGCCTCCATGGGCGGGGTCCTGGTAGTGGGGCTGTTCATCATAACCTTCTGCCTGCAGGCCTTTGAAATTCCCTCCAGTTCCATGGAAAACACGCTTCTGATCGGCGACCACGTGTTTGTGGACCGCGTCTTGGAAGCGCCGCGTACGCGTTGGATCCAACCCCTCATTCCTTATCGTCAAATTCAGCGCGGCGATATCATTGTGTTCCTGTCTCCCGCCGAACCCGGCCTGTATGTGGTGAAACGGATTATCGGCATCCCCGGAGACCGTATTCACCTGCGCAATGGAGTGGTTTATCGTAACGGCCAAGCCTTGCAGCAGGAACCTTACGTGCGCCACAATGGAACTTACGATCCGTATCGCGACGATTTCCCCGCCGTGGCCCCGACCGATGGCGTGATCACGCCCGAGTGGCGCCTGACGCTGCCTTCCCACATTGTGGACGGCGACCTGGTAGTGCCGCCCGACCGCTATTTCGCCATGGGCGACAACCGCGACGTCAGCTATGACAGCCGCTACTGGGGCTTCATCCCGCGCGAGAACGTCATCGGCCGGCCGGTGTTCATCTATTGGTCGTTTGTGACTCCTCCCAACCAGTACACCAAGACCAGCCTGGCGGACCGGGTCCAATTCATGTCCCGGGTAGTCCTGCATTTCTTCGACCTGACACGATGGAGACGCATGTTCACGGTGGTGCGGTGATGGCCAAGTGGACAATTCCCCGTGCAATCCTGGGCCTTATCCTGATCGCTGTCGTGGCCGTCTTTCTGCCCCCTCTGGTGAACCTGAATCGTTTTCGCTTCACCCTGGTGCATTCTATGGAAGCCGCGCTGGGGCGCCCGGTGACGGTAGGGGCGATGAAACTGCGCTTGCTGCCTCAGCCCGGTCTGGATTTGCAGAATGTGGTCGTGCAAGAAGACCCTGCGTTCGGAGCGGAACCCATGTTGCGGGCCGATGCGGTGACCGCAACCTTTCGCCTGTCGTCGTTGTGGCGGGGCCGCCTGGAAGTCGCCCGTCTGAAGTTGAAATCCGGCGCCGACATCAATCCTCCCAGCCTGAATCTGGTGTGCGCGCACCGACGCTGGAATATCGAGGCGCTGCTGCAACGCGCCTCGCAGACGCCCGCCGCTCCCACTGCCCAACCCAAGCCGGAGGCACGCCCGCGCTTCCCCTATATCGAGGCGGAGGGTGGCCGCATCAACTTCAAAATCGGACAGGAGAAAAAGGTTTACGTTTTAAACGAGGCCAACTTTGCGCTTTGGCTGGCCGCGGAAAACGAGTGGGCCTTTCGCCTCGAAGCCCGTCCCGTCCGTACCGATGTCAGTTCCATCGATACCGGCCTGGTCAGGATTAGCGGGCGTTTTCAGCGGGCCGCGCGCCTCCAGGACACGCCGGTGGATATCCGGCTGAGCCTGCAAAATGCCCAACTGGGTGGCCTGACCAAACTCATCTGGGGCCGGGATCGCGGCTGGCGTGGTACCGTCCAGGCCGAAGCGCAACTGACCGGCACCCCAGCTTCGTTGAACCTGACGACGCAAGCCGGGGTCAGCGATTTTCGCCGTTACGACATCAAGGCCATCGATCCTTTGCGCTTGCAGGCCCAGTGTACGGCGCATTACAGCAGCCTCACCGAGCAATTGTCCGCCATCAACTGCCAGATGCCCCTGGGCAACGGCTGGGTCCTCCTGCGCGGCGATGCGGCCGGCTTGACCCGGCGGCAGACCTGGAATCTGGATCTGGCCGGGCAGACGGTGGGTCTGCAATCGCTGGTCACGCTGGCGCGTCATGGCAAAAAAGATCTGCCGGATGACCTGACCGCTATCGGCGATCTCGATCTGGAACTCAATCTGCGCCGCGACTTGGGGGATGCCACGGGACGTTGGTCCGGCGGCGGGCGAACTTCGGAAATCAAGTTGCGCTCTTCCGTACTCACGCCGGAGCTGTCCCTTCCCGAACTGGGATTCGCCTGGGAAGGCCCGGGTTCGGCGCCTTGGGGAACCCGCACGCCCGCGAGGTCACCGGCTGGCCATGCAGGGACTCCGGCTGCCTTGCGCCTGGTGTTTGCTCCTTTTCGTCTGCCGCTGGGCGGCGCCGGCCCGGTTACCGTCGGTGCCTCCTTCAGCCGCGAGGCTTACGACTTGTATGTACAGGGAGAGGCCCGCGCCCCGCGCCTGCTGCAAGTGGGACGCGCTCTGGGCCTACGCGTGCCGCAGTACCAATTGGACGGCCCCGCCCGGATTGACCTGCAACTGGCGGGCACCTGGGCCGGATTTGCCGCCCCCCAGATCACCGGCGCCGCCCAACTGCGCAACCTGAGCGCGATGGTACGCGGGGTGAACACGCCGGTGCAATTTGCCGGCGCCGATTTGCGGTTGGATCGCGACGCGGCCAGCCTGCAACATTTGACGTTGCGGTTTCCGGGATCTCCGATACAACTGGCCGGGTCGGCAAGCTTGCCCCGAAATTGCTCCTCCCTGGAACAATGCCCCGTGAAGTTCGATTTACAAGGCGATCAGATCTCGCTCGACGAACTGAACCGCCTCTTGAACCCGCGGCTGGCCAAGCGCGCCTGGTATAACGTTTTTTCTTCGCCGGCGACTCCGTCGGTGCTAACCAAGGTCCGGGCCGGCGGCCACCTCAACGCCAATCGGCTGATCGTGAAATCGCTGGTTGCGCAGCACTTCATGGCTGAGGTTACGTTGGAGGCCGGCGTGCTCACGCTGAACCACGTGCTGGCGGATACGCTCGGCGGCAAGTACCAGGGGACATGGCGCGCCGATTTTAATACCGCTCAGCCGGAATATAGCGGCAAGGGGGCTTTGTCGGGTGTCGCCCTGCCGCAGTTGGCAGCCCTTATGCACGACGACTGGGCGGCCGGCACCATGGATGCCAGCTATCAGGTCAGCCTCGCCGGTTCCACCGCCGGCCAATTGGGAAATTCGCTCACCGGCGCAGCCAGCTTCCAGTGGCGCGATGGAGTTCTCCGCCATCTGGCCCTCGACCAGAATTCCGGGCCGCTACAGTTCAAGAACTTTGCCGGGCAGCTCGAGATAAAGGACCGCGTTTTACGTCTGACGCAAGCCCAAATGACAGTCTCGGCCGGCGTGTACGAGATCAGCGGCACCGCTTCCCTGGCCAGGCAACTGGGTTTGCGCGTTAGCAACACGCAACGGGCCTTCGACGTCTCCGGCTCCCTCGAGAAACCCAAAGTGACGGCCGTCGTCCGCAAAGGGCGCAAAACCGAGGCCACGTTAACGCCCGCAGCCCCCAAACCAGCCGCCGCAAATGCGGTCCAACCCTGAAACACAGGCGCGCTCTCCTTAGGGCTCTCAGGACCACCTGTTGCAATAATCAGAAGCAGCAAATCCCTACGCTCCAACGTCTGTCATCCTGACCCATGCGCCCGCAATAATTTGGACAGTTGCAATCCGTCGGGGCCAGTTGGGGATACAGCTTCTTGATCTCTTTCCGCCCCTACAATCCGCTTTTTCTTTATGTTTAAAAATACTGCTTCGGGCGAAATGCCAGGTGATACGCAAGTTGGAGTCGCGCCGACAGCATAAGTGCCGGAGGCACGACCCGAAAGTAGCCCGGGATGGAGGCGCTTCTCGACGAGCGCACTTCCTGCACGACCGAGCGCCGGAATCCCGGGTCGACGTGAATCGTTGCCCATGAGTCCCGTTAGGGACGATTGATTAGCCCCATACGTATCTAGGATCGTACTCAATCTCATGTTTCTTCAAGAACGTGAGGAATTCGTCTTGGAAATTGAATTTGCGATGGCCCCAAGCCTGAAAATAAAAAGCAAGTGACATTGGGCGGCCACGCCGGCAGCATCCTTATAGCGAGGGCGCGGACGCCCACACGACGTGTCTGACAATACGGTTGGCTGCCCCATCAAAATTCAAAATTCTTTTCTGCGGGAAAGTGGTTTCGATCCTTCCTCGCCTTTGGGTTCTGCTTTGGCTGACTGCTGTTGTGGTGTTGCTGACCACTGGCCACTGACCACTGGTTAAAAAAACCCGTCCAAAGCGACCAAACCGTACCCAGGTACGGCGAGCAAGCGGCTACTCGGCTGCTACCGGAGGCTCCCGATGGCTGCCAAATGCATGGAACCAAAAGGGTTCGATCCCTTCCCCCCTGCTGAGTGCCGGGTTGAAAAAAACCCGTCCAAAGCGACCAAACCGTACCCAGGTGTAGCGGGAAAGCGGTTACTCTCTGCAGCATGAGGCTCGCCATGGCGGTCCCGCCTGCTTTTGGCTTGCGGCTTGTTGCTTGCTGCTTGTTGCTGTTTTGCTAACCCGCGACAACCCGCCATAGCCCGCGATAGCCCGCCACTCAGGGATTTTTTTATTTTTTTGCTTGTCGGTTACCGGTTTCCCCAGCAGCTAATTTGCAAAGTAAATGCCAACGGCCAAGAGGTTTCGCGGCGCGCAACTGAGAACCGGGAACTGGGAACTGAGAACTATCTACGGTTGTGCGTGATAACATCAGACACGGCGGCCATGACTGTCGAGTACGTACAAATTTTCTTCCAGGTGATCGTGTTTTTGTTTGCGATCAGTGTGCATGAATCCGCGCACGCCTGGATGGCCTGGCGCCTGGGTGATCCGACGGCGCGCATGTTGGGCCGGGTTTCGCTGAACCCGATCCGCCATATCGACCCCATCGGCACTGTCCTGCTGCCGGCGCTGGCGCTTTTTTATCACTTTCCCATGATCGGTTGGGCGAAGCCTACTCCGGTGGATCCGCGCAATTTCCAGCATCCCATGCGGGATGATATCTTGACCTCGGTCGCCGGGCCGGCCAGCAACTTCCTGATCGCCGCGGTATCGATCCTGGCTTTGCGATTCCTGGCATTATTCGGCCAGACCGCCTCGCTTTCGGAACCCCTGGCGCTTCTATTGTGGCTGTCCATGGGAATCAATGTGCTGTTAGGGGTCTTCAACCTGATTCCAGTGCCGCCGCTGGACGGCAGCCACGTTCTCCGCCATTTGCTGCCCGAATCGATACGCCGAATTTATGATATGGCGGGAATGGTCGGTTTGCTGTTGCTGTTCGTCGTGGGCGGGCCGGCGATCCGGTTTTTCAGCGACATCATTCAGACATTTCTGATCAACCTGTTTCTTCGAGGAATCTAGTCCGGAATGGCAACTGACATCAGCAAACAACAAGCGCGCGTGCTGAGCGGCATGCGTCCTACAGGCAAGCTGCACCTGGGCCACTTTGTGGGAGCGCTGGAGAACTGGGCTCGGCTGCAGGCGAAGTATGAATGTTTCTTCTTTGTCGCCGATTGGCACGCCTTGACGACCGATTACGCCGACACCTCCAACGTGAAGCAGAACTCCCTGGAGATGGTGTTCGACTGGCTGGCCTGCGGCCTCGATCCCGAAAAGGCGACCTTGTTCATCCAGTCGCATGTGATGGAGCATGCGGAACTGCACCTGCTGTTGTCGCTGATTACGCCCCTGGGCTGGCTGGAGCGGGTGCCCAGCTATAAGGAACAGCGCGAGAACATCAAAGGCAAGGACTTGGGCACCTATGGTTTCCTCGGCTACCCGGTGTTGCAAGCGGCGGATATTCTGATTTACCAGGCAGATTTTGTGCCGGTGGGAGAAGACCAGGTTCCGCATGTGGAACTAACCCGCGAAATCGCCCGCCGCTTCAACCAGTTTTATGCCTTGCCCGTGCCGCGGCGGGTGTTCGGGATGCAGCCCGGCGAGAATGAAGGCCCGCCCCGGTATTTCGAGTCCGCCGCGGTTTTTCCCGAACCGCAGCCGTTGCTGACGCCGGCGGCGAAGCTTCCCGGAACCGATGGCCGCAAAATGTCGAAATCCTACGGCAACGCCATTCTGTTAACCGATGCGGAGCCAGTGGTTCGTCAGAAACTGAAGACGATGGTTACCGATCCGGCGCGGATCCGGCGCAGTGATCCTGGCAATCCCGAGGTCTGTCCGGTCGGCGACCTCCATAAGATTTTCAGCGATCGGCCCACCATCGAGAAAGTCTGGTCCGGCTGCCGGACGGCCGGGATCGGCTGTATCGAATGCAAGCAGTGGGCTGCCGATCATATCGTGCGGGTGCTGGCGCCCATCCAGGAGCGCCGGCAGAAATACGAGCACAATCCGCGGCTGGCCTGGGACATCCTGGAAGCCGGCTCCGCGCGCGCCAAGACGATTGCCTCCGCCACCATGCGCGAGGTGCGCGAGGCCATGCGTTTGTCGCAGAATTACCAACCACCGGAAAAGACCGCCGGGGCAGAATAGAGCAATCAACTGAACTCGGACCCTTCCAAACCGGCAGCCCATGATGCGGGCAAGGCATCGGCCAGCGAGTTTCCGTTCGCGGTTACCGTGGCCGAGGTTTACGATGGACCGCTCGATCTCCTCCTCGATCTGATCCGCAAACAGAATATCGATATTTACGATATTCCGATTGCCCAGATCACGGCCCAGTACTTGGCTTATGTCGAGCGGATCCGGGCCCTGGACGTGGATGTGGCGGCCGAATTTGTCTATATGGCTTCGGTGTTGATCCACATCAAATCCAAGATGTTGCTGCCGCGCGATCCCAGCGGGCCGCCGGAACAGCAGGAAGATCCGCGGGCGGAACTGGTGAGCCGGCTGCTGGAACACGAGAAGTTCAAAACCGCGGCGCAGATGTTGTTGCAGAAACAGCAGATCGAAGAGGCGGTGCTAACCAATCCCGCGCTCAAGGAATTTCGCAACGCCGAAGGCACCGAGCCGGAACTGGCCGCCGACATTATCGATCTGGTGCGCGTCTTCCGCGACGTGCTGGAGCGGGCCAAGCAGAGGCCGGTGCTGCCCATCGGCGACGACAATGTCACCATCGCGCAGATGATCCAGTTTGTACGGCGGCGGTTGGCGCTGGAAGACCGGCCCATGCGGCTGAAGCAAATCTTGCGGGCCTTGCCCTCCCAGCAGGCTTTGCTCTGCACCTTTCTTGCCTTGCTGGAACTGGTGCGGCTGCAAGCGATACAGTTGCGGCAGGACCGGATGTTTGGAGACATTCTCATTCGCAAGCACGTCAATTTCGACGGGGTGTCGGAAGAAGGAAACGGAATCCGCGACGATTGGCGGTAATGTACGTCACTATGTCCCTTAAGGCCAAAATCGAAGCTATTATTTACGCGGCCGAAGACCCGGTCGCATGGGAACAGATCCTGGCGCTGGCGGCGGAGGAAGCGCAACACCGGCTGGCACAATCTCAGCCGTCCGGGAGTGAACCGGAGAGCACCCAGACGGGTGGGGTGGAAGCGGAAACGGAACCTGCGGCTGCCCCGGTGCAAGCGGAACCTCCCGTGCAAGCCGAACCCTCCGCCAAAGCGGAACCCGACGACGCGGCCGTGAAATCCCTCATCCGGGCGACGCTGGAGGAATTGGTGGCCGACTACGGTCATGCCGATCATGGCATCGAGATCCGCCAGATCGCGGGCGGATATCGGATGGCGACCAAACCCGAACAGCACGAAGTCGTGCGCGCTTTCGCCAAGAGTTTGAAACCGCCCATTCGGCTTTCCTTGCAGGCCCTGGAGACGCTCGCCGTCATCGCTTACAAACAGCCGGTCACGGCGCCCGAAATTAGTGAAATCCGTGGCGTGGACAGCGGTGGGGTGCTCGGCACGCTCCTGGATCGTAAACTGATTACTACCGCGGGACGCAAGCAGGTTATCGGGCGTCCGATCTTGTATAAGACCACTAAGGATTTTCTGCTGCGTTTTGGTTTGAAGGACGTGAGCGAGCTGCCCAGCATGGAGGAATTTGAAAAGCTGGCGGCGGAGTCGCTAGGCGCCGACTTTTTCACTTCCCCGGTTCCGGAGCAGGCTGCGGAGCCGCCGGTCACAGAAGAAACCCCTTCGCCGCCGGTTACAGAGCTGGACCCAGGCGCGGAGGAACAAGACAGCAACAGGCAACAAGCCACAACCGACAAGCTGGAGCAAAGCTAAGCCAGACAGCCTGTTTATCGCGGACGCTGAGGAATTTTGCATTTTGATTTTTGAATTTTGTTTTAAGCAATGCGATCAGCCGTACCGGGTTTGTCAATCAAAATTCAAAATTCATAAATCAAAATTCTTCCTCTGCTTCCTCGGCGTACTCTGCGGTGAAGGGCCGGTTTGCCCTTACTCATCATGACGGTCGCGAGACTACAAAAGATCATGGCGGCGGCGGGGGTCGCCTCGCGCCGTAAGTGCGAAGAACTGATCACGGCGGGCCGGGTCACCATCAACGGCACCGTGGTCAGCCAGTTGGGCGCCAAAGCGGATGCCGAGCGTGACCACATCCGGGTGGACGGCCAGTTGCTTCGCGGGCCGGAACAAAAACTCTATTTGCTGATCAACAAGCCCAAAGGATACGTCACCACCGTCAGCGATCCACAGGGCCGGCCGACGGTCATGCATCTGGTACAGGGTTTGGGCAAGCGGCTATACCCGGTCGGACGTCTCGATTACGCCAGCGAGGGACTGCTGCTGCTTACCAACGACGGCGAGTTGGCCCAGGAACTTACGCGCGCCGCCTCCCACGTGCCCAAAACTTATCTGGTCAAGGTTGCCGGTAAGCCGAGTGCGCAAGCCATCAACCGGCTGCGCGAAGGCATAAACTTGCGCCCAAGCCATGCGAAGGAGACGGAGCGAAAGACCGTGCCGGCAAACATTGCTCTAGCGCGGGAAGGGGCGAACCCCTGGTATGAGGTGACCTTGACGGAGGGCCGTAATCGCCAGCTTCGGCGCATGTTCGAACAAATCGGCCATCACGTGGAGAAGATCAAGCGCATCGGCTATGGCGTGCTGCGGTTGGATGTGCCGCCGGGAGAATACCGCCGCTTGACTGCCCGCGAAATCGAGCAGCTGTTCCACTCCGCAAAATCCCGCCAACGCAAGACTTCCAGTTTCTAGTTTCCGGTTTCCAGTTTTCTGCAACAACCCGCTGGAAACCGGAAACAGGAAACTGGAAACGCTGCTTTCTAGTGGCAACACGGAAAAGCTGCGCCGTACAGGCCGGCATCGCCGCCCAGCAGGGCACGGGTAATTATCGTACGCGGGCTGGAGCCGAGCGGCTTCAAAGTGGCGGACGCGCCTTCTGTGACGCTGGCCGCTTGGTTGTCCGGCGCGGTTGCGGCATACACGAACGACCGCTTCTGAAGTTCCGCGAACATAGCCGGCGCAAAGCCGCTCCAGGAGTTGGCGACTCCGCCGCCGATGACATAGATCCGCAAATTGAGCGCGTTGACCAGACCGGCGAGCACAATGCCGAGAGCCCAGCCGGCTTTTTTCAAGACCTGCTGCGCCGGCTTGTCGCCCTGAATCGCCAGATTGTAAACCACCTTGGCGCCAAACTCCGCCCCACTGGCAATTTCTGCCCGGGCTAATTCCGGAGCAAGACCGGTATGAATCGCCTCTTTGGCCATGCGCACGATCGCAGTGGCGGAAGCAAATTGTTCAACACAGCCATAATTGCCGCAGCCGCACTTAGGTCCGTTGGGGTCCACCGTAATGTGGCCCAGTTCAGCCGCCATCCCGGTCATGCCGTGCCAGACGCGTCCGTTAAGCACGATACCTCCTCCAACCCCGGTTCCCAGCGTCAACATACAAACCTCGTGCGTGTGCCGCGCTGCGCCCAGCCATGCCTCCCCCAAGGCGGCGGCATTCGCGTCATTTTCCAAAATGACGGGAGCCCCCAAGCGCCGTTCGATCTCTTCCTTTACCGGGTAATCGCTCCAGCCGGGCAGGTTGGGCGATTCCCGCAACATGCCGGTTTGCTGGTCGATGATGCCGGGGACGCCAATGCCAACGCCCTGCAGATTCCCAGCCTTGCTGAACTTACCCGCCAGCACACGAATGGCGGCAGTCATCTCGTCTATGACCGCAGTTCGCCCCAAGGACACTTTCGTGCCCAAGGTTACTTTCTCGAGCAATCCGCCGTCCTCGCTAATGGCGGCGATGCGTAGATTGGTGCCCCCGAGGTCTACTCCGATGGCAAATTTCATAGCTTTCTTTCCAAGTGGCAGGGTCTGGGCCCAGCCCTATTTGGAATTTTAGAGGAATTGGAAAGGATTGCTAAATTTCGGAATTTTGATCCGGCGGTGCTGTGGCGCGCCGGCTCGTGAAATCAAAATTCAAACTTCACAAATCAAAATTTTTCTTTAACCAGCGGATCAGCAGAATGCGTGGTGCCGGGTACGAAGCTGGCGCCGCAAGCGGGCCGCTGCTCGTGTCCCCAGGCAAAGCTGCGGAAGCGATCCGTGGCGATCACCCGGGTGCGCCGGCCGTCCAGCATTGCCGGTATTGGACTCGAGGATACCCCTTTTTCCAGGTACACGATCACTGCGGATTCCCCCGGGGCATCCAGACTTGCCCCTACTCCGACGCCTATGACACCGGCTTGGTGTAAGAGAGCGTCGGCACGCCGGTTTTTGACTGCTACGGAAAGCGACAACTCCTGCGAAGTTAGCTGGGTTGTGGACCAATCCGATGCCGCCACGGAGTTCGCATTTTGTGTGGCTATCAGCCGGGTACGTACGCCGTTAATCTCGACGGGGATGGAGCCGTGAGGCGCGCCGGGTTTCACGTGAATTATCAGTGCGGCCTCCCCGGGAGCGTCGCGGCTGGCGCCGATATCAATGGCGGCAATGGAGCCATCCGCCGGGAGTTGGCTGGCGGCTGCCTGCCTGGCCATTGTTGCGCGGGCAGTCTCTGCTCCGGACAGCGGTTGTTCCCCGGCCGCGCTGTGGCTGGTTGCCGCAGTGGCGCCGCTCAGGCATGCGACCGGATGCTGTCCACCTCCCACAATGGTGGGCTGTTCCGAGGTGTTAGGGTCGGCCAGGGCGGCCAAGACGTCCCCAATTGGATTTCCGGCGCTACTTTGGCTGGTACCGGCGTAAAGCAGGGCTACGGGTTGGGACGTGTCGGCCGTAACGATCAAAGACCCCGAATCGCCGGCTCCGCTGAAAGCGCCGCCCTGAACTACTACTTGGTTATTGAAAGTGACCGAGAAGGCCGGGGTATTGTCCCCGCAGGCGGCGGGATAGTCGACCAAGATACTGGTGTTAATGGACTCGAGCGTGGAGCAGGTGAGCCCGGTAGCTCGACCGCTTTTCGCCACTGGCTCGCCCGCTGCCAGCACGGCGGCGGGGTCTGCGGGGGTTGATGCCGGTGGCGCGTCCCCGACCGAGCTGCCGGATAGGGCCCCTAAGCCCAAAATCGTTCCGTTAGGGTCCACTGCGCCAGTGACCACCACAGCTAAAGCGGCATCGACATTGCTGCTGGTCAACGTTGCCGCCTGGGACAGATTCGCCACGGTTGCCACCGCGCTGGGATTGCAATTCGCATCCACCAAACCAGGCTGGGCGATCGGATCTCCTAACGCGCCTTTGCCGGAGCGATCGAGCACGTGATTGTCGCTGAGGATAAACTGCTGGCCGCCGCGGCTCACCAGAGATCCCAAGGTCCCCGAGCAGCAGAAGACTTGCCCCGTGCCGGACGTATTCGTGTCTTTGACGTTCCCGCCGCTGGTGCCCAGCTTGATGGGAAAGGCTTCTGCCTCTTCATTCTGGTTCCGTAGCGACACCATCACCGTAGCGGTGGCGAAGCTGCTGGGATTGGCTTCGGAAGTGACGGTTACCGAAACCGTGACGGGATTGGGAACGGTGGACGGAGCCAAGTAGAGTCCCGTCGAACTGATAGTCCCCACAGCCGCATTGCCCGCCCCTTGCCCGTTTACGCCCCAACTTACGGCCTGGTTCGATGTCCCTGTGACGTTGGCGCTGAACTGTACAGTCCCGCCGGGCGTGGCGGATGCGGCAAAGGGAAATACCGCGACGTTTGTTCCTGAGGCAGTATTGCCCGACATATTGCTCGGCGTGCCGCCAGTCGAACCAGCCGCGCCCGCGCACCCGCAAAACCCCAACAACGAAAGCAGAAGAACTGCAGCGAGCCCGAGACGATAATGGCCGTACATCGTTGTTGCCCCTTGTCCCCCGTAACGCCGCACGCGAGCCGCGGTATGACTTTAGAAACAAAGGACGGCAACTCAGGATGCCGGAGCTTGCAATTTATTTCACCTTACGGATGTTCCCGGAAGCATTACGGAAACGGGCTTAATCCTGATAGGAGCTAAAACGCATACAGCGCAAACTACATCCAACCTGTCAAAAGGAGAGAGTATATGGGCAGTCCGGCACAGCCATTTGAAACGGTAGCCGAACCTGCGGTGGAACCGCGCCCCGGACCGGTGCCGATAACAAGTTCCAGCGTCCCAGCCAGGGAATTACCGCGCCTGGAGCCCGGGCGTGGCAACGTTCCTCTGAGCGCAAAGGCCGCACAACTGGGGAAGTTTGCCGCTACAGCTCTGAACAAGGCGCGCCGCGTGTCCTCACGGGCGTTGGTACTGCGAGAACGAGTTGGATCGGTTCAAGTGCGCGAAGCGGCTGCCGATGCCATCAACCACTGGCGGCGGAGAGGCGAACGCAAGGTCGTACAAATCCGCGATGGCGCCGCACAGATGGTATTGGAAAACCCCTTATACGTGATCGGAGGTGCTGCCGCTCTGGCTTTCGCGCTGGGTTTCACCGTTCGGATTTGGAGGTCGAGTCATGCCCGCAGCTGAAAATGGACGCAGCCTGGCCCAGGTAATCGCCGAACTGAAAGACGAACTCAAGGACGTTGTGCAGACGCGGCTGGAAATGCTGCGCGCGGAGTGGCGCGAGAAGTTACGGGCCTGGAAGCTGGCCCTCCCCCTGATGGCCTGTGGCGTGGCCTTGCTGGCCACTTCATGGTTCATGCTTACCGCCGCATTCGTCGCGATAGTTGCAGCCGCATTCTATCCGAGCCGTTTCGCTTACTTCTTTGCCTTCGCCATTGTGGGCGGGATCTATTTTCTGGCGGGGGCGCTGGCTACCGCTTTTGCCATTCGGGAGATGAGGGTGCGCGGCATGATTCCGCAACGTACCATCCAAGTTCTGAAGGACGATGCCACCTGGTTACAGACGGAGGCCAGAAGCCAAGCATGAGCGACAGGGCACAAAACCCGAAATATCTCAGTCCCGAGGCAAGCGATAGCATTTTAGAGTTGCGGGCCGTCGAACAGCGCCGGCGGCTGCATAACACGATCGTGGATCTACGCCACACGGTGGCGGAGCGCACCGACATCAAGAAACTGGCCCGTAATCATCTTTGGCCGGCGGCGGGCGTGGCATCCCTTCTGGGATGGATTCTGGGCTATGGCACGGCGAAGTTTTTCACCCGCTAACGGCCTCTGACCCGCTGTTAGCCGACGAAATTTCCGCGACGGATGAGACCTGACCCGGAGATGTGGCAGCCCGGCACGGATCTAAGGTGTAAAGAGTCCTATTAATTAAGCAGGCTCAGGGCTTTGCCGTATTAACAAAACCCACCAAAGCCGTGGTATAACCCAAAAG
>Ga0326728_10018170_pt1 | contig 13919 bp, 9 predicted proteins | sample MB3enrmetagenome_FD_207602 | JGI IMG/M metagenome (GOLD analysis project Ga0326728, IMG submission 207602) | Lab enriched peat soil microbial communities from McLean, Ithaca, NY, United States - MB31MN | ecosystem: Environmental > Terrestrial > Soil > Wetlands > Peat | place: USA: New York... | reverse complement strand
TAAGCTGATCCTGTTCAGCGAGTCGATCGATTCGGCCTGCGGCATGGCCAGCGCCGCCGCCGGGCCGTTCTACTGCCCCGGCGATCAGCAGGTGTACCTGGACCTGAATTTCTTCCGGCAGCTCTCCAGCCAGTTCGGTGCGCCGGGGGACTTCGCGCGCGCGTATGTGATCGCTCACGAAGTGGGCCATCACGTGCAGGATCTGCTGGGCATCACCGATGCCGCTTCCACCGCGGAGCACCGCGCCGACCGCGTGGGCGCCAATCATGTGTCCGTCGAGGTCGAGCTGCAGGCGGACTGCTATGCAGGAGTCTGGGCTTCGCAGGCCAACCAGTCGCATCACATCCTCGAGCCGGGCGACCTCGAACAGGGGCTGCAAGCGGCCTCCTCCGTGGGCGACGACACGCTGCAGAAGCGGATGCGCGGCACGGTGGTGCCCGACAGTTTCACCCACGGCACGTCCGAGCAGCGCGTTCGCTGGTTCCGCCGCGGATTCGACACCGGGAAACTCGAGAACTGCGATACCTTCAGCGCGGGTTCGAACCTGTAGCCTTGCTGCGCCGCGTCATCTACTTGCCGTCGCCTGCCTAGCGGGCCTATGGCCACGACGAGCTGGTTTCCGACCCAGGTGTATCGCGCGGCGCTGGGTGCGCGCGCTGTCGCAGCGCTCAACCGACAGCTGCTGCGCGAGATCCGGCAGCTGCGTCTGGACGATGCGGCGGGACGCAACTGGTCGGCGCGGAATTACCCGGGGGGATTCACTTCCTACGCCTCCGCGAGCCGCCTGCACCGCCTGTCCCCGACGTTCGCGGCGCTGGAACGACTGCTGGGCCGGCACGTGCGCGCCTTTGCGGGCGCGCTCGATTTCGACCTGACGGGCCGCCGCCTCTCGATGACCGACTGCTGGGCCAATATCATGCCGCGCGGCGTCGTGCATGGACTGCACCTGCATCCGCTCTCCTCGATCAGCGGCACTTATTATGTTCAGATTCCGCGCGGATCGGCCGGCATCAAATTCGAGGACCCGCGGCTCGACCGCATGATGGCCGCGCCGCCCCGCCGTGCGGCCTGCCGCGCATCGAACCGCCCCTGGGTTCTCTTCGACGCACGCCCGGGACAGGTCATCCTGTTCGAGAGCTGGCTGCGGCACGAGGTGCCCCCGAATCCCGGCCGTGGCGAGCGCGTGAGCGTGAGCTTCAATTACGGATGGTTTTGAGCTCACCAGCGGGCTGACACAATTCTGTAATGTCGCCGCACTACTGTGTGCGTCCCTGTCGCCGGAGAAAACCTATGAATACGAGCGCAGCGACTGTCGAAGCCGCACCCCCTCAGGTCCGCCCCAGACTCGATTACAAGGCGGGTCCTGCCACCACGATCATATTCGTGGGCCTGCTCGCCGCGGGGCTGCTGTACACCGCCTACAGCCTCATGAGCGACGTCACGGCAGCGGGGGTACCGACGCGCACCATTGCGCCGTTCGCGCTGCTCGGCGTGGCACTGCTGATTGCGCTGGGTTTCGAGTTCGTCAACGGTTTCCATGACACGGCCAATGCCGTTGCGACCGTCATCTATACGCACTCGCTGCCCCCGCACGTGGCAGTGCTCTGGTCCGGCACCTTCAATTTCCTCGGCGTCATGGCATCGAGCGGCGCCGTCGCCTTCGGCATCATTTCCCTGCTGCCCGTGGAGCTGATTCTGCAGGTGGGTTCCGGCGCGGGCTTCGCGATGGTGTTTGCGCTGCTGATCGCCGCCATCATCTGGAATCTCGGCACGTGGTGGCTGGGGCTCCCGGCCTCCTCATCGCACACGCTGATCGGCTCCATCGTCGGTGTCGGCATTGCCAATGCGCTCATGCATGGGCGCGACGGTACCAGCGGCGTGGACTGGGCACAGGTGACGAAGATCGGCGAATCGCTGCTGCTCTCGCCCCTGGTCGGATTCTTTGCGGCGGCACTGCTGCTGCTGGCATTACGCGCGGTGGTCAAGAATCGCCGGCTGTTCGAAGCGCCGCGCAGCAACGCTCCGCCGCCGTGGTGGATTCGCGGGCTGCTCGTCCTGACCTGCACCGGGGTTTCCTTCGCGCATGGCTCCAACGACGGGCAGAAAGGCATGGGCCTGATCATGCTGATCCTCGTCGGCACCGTGCCGCTCGCGTTTGCGCTCAATCGCGCCATGCCGGCCGATCAGGTCACCCAGTTCGCCGCCATGGCTCAGGTAACCCAGGATTCGCTCGTCAAGGATCTTCCGGCCGGCACCGCCACCGGCGGAGCCGTGGAACAGACGCGTGCCACGCTCTCGGAATATGTGCGCACCAAGCACTATCAGCCCCAGGTTCTGGCCGCGGTAGCCGACATGGCAGCGACCATCGGGGACGCGGTCCGGGGCCCCCCGCCGAACTCCCTGACACACGTGCCCGCCGCGGCCGTGCCCAATGTCCGCAACGACATGTATCTCGCCTCCGAGGCCATCCGGCTGCTGCAGAAGGAGCCGGCCGCCAAGCTCGATCCGGCGGCCACGGAAAATCTCAAGGCCTTCAAGAAGGAAATCGACGCTGCGACCAAGTTCATCCCGCTCTGGGTCAAGGTGGCCGTTGCCGTTGCGCTCGGGCTCGGAACCATGGTCGGCTGGAAGCGCATCGTGGTCACCGTGGGCGAAAAAATCGGCAAGGCGCACCTGACCTATGCCCAGGGAGCCTCGGCGGAACTGGTGGCCATGCTGACGATTGCAGCCGCTGACAGCTACGGGCTGCCGGTCTCCACGACGCATGTACTCTCCTCCGGCGTTGCAGGTACGATGGCCGCCAACGGCTCGGGCCTGCAGATGAACACGGTGCGCAATCTGGCGCTGGCCTGGGTCATGACGCTGCCGGCAGCGATCCTGCTGTCGGGTTCGCTGTACTGGCTGTTTTCGCACCTGTTCTGATCCGCCCTCAGCGAGCCTCCGCGGGCCGCTGCGGCCGGTGGAGGCGTCAGATGCCCGAGCTCAGAGGGTGGGTGCTTGGCGCAGTGCTCACCTTGCGCTCGCTCACGGCCGCCGCAGAGGGGGACTGTCAGCAGTTCAGCTGGGATGTTGCCCGTGAGCGCGCGCTCTTCGCAACGCAGGCTGTGGCACTGGCCGCGGGGAACGACAGCACAACGGCTCCCGCCCTCGGGATCGATCACCTCTACCAGCTGCAGCTGAAGCCTCTGGCACTGATTCACTTCGTCACCGCACCTGGACGCCATGGCGGAGGCGCCGGGGACACAGAGGGGTTCGGCGGCCTCGCAGCGCTGCGAATTCCGGCCCCTGGGATCTATCGCATTTCGCTGGATGCTCCGGCCTGGGTGGACGTGGTCGCGGACGGCGGACTGGTGAGTGTCAAGGACTTCCAGGGTGCGCACGACTGCACGGCGCCGCGCAAGATCCTCGAGTACGAATTCCAGGTGTCCCGCCAGGTCACCGTGCAGGTGAGCGGCGCCAGCACCTCGGGCGTTCGCCTGGTCGTGACCCGCCTGGGTACCTGATGCGCCGCCGGCGGACCTGCCGCTTCAGCTACCCAGTCCGGAGAGCCGCTCCAGCAGGCGTCCAAACCGCGAGGTCTTGCCCTTGGAGCCATCGGTGGCGGAGATCTTGTTCAGCGCATCGTTGATCGAGGCACGACGGGCCTCTTCCATCTTGAGCTCACCGGCGCCCAGGATCTCGAGTGTCTCCTCGAGCGACATGGACCTGTTCCTGGTACGAGTGGACAGCTGACGCGGCAGGCGCGATTTCGCGCGCTTGCCCGGCGCCGCGCGCGCGGCACGCCCGCCGGGCGCCGCCGCCTGCGAGGGCTGCTTGTCCTCGATGAATTCGAACGCGGTACCCGCGGGCCTGTCCCCGGACACGGCTTTTGCGGCAGCTGGCGCTGCGGCCCCTGCAACCAGCGTTGCCGCGCTGGCCGCGGCCGCGACTTCCGCTGCCGGGGCGGCAGCGACGACCGGTGTTGCATCGGGACGGGCCGAGGCAAGTTTCGCACGCTCGCGCTCGCGTGTGGTCACCGGAACGACCGATACGGTGGCAAAATCAGAACGCACATAGTGCGCCACCTGCTTGGCGGAGACGGCATCGGTGAAGAAACCCAACCGCACGCCATACCAGCGGCGACCATCACGATTGCCTTCTGCACCATACAGAGTGTAGGCACTGAAGATCGCGAGCTGCGGGATCTGCCCGATGTCGATCGGCTGCACCGACCACATGAGCTGCACGGCGTACTGCGTCTTATCCGTTCCCGCAGCAACCGCATCGCCCAGCGGACCCCTTGGTTGATCGATCGTGATGTCGTTGTTGTCGCGATGCTCCTCGAGAACGCGCAGCACACCGGACTCATTCAGCTCGCTGTTTTCCGAGGCTCGCGCCGTGCCAGCACCCGGCACCGCCGGCTTGAGCTCGGGCAGCGGGGCCACCGTGGGCGCGTTGGTATGCGAGTCTTCCAGCGATGCGATCGCCGCTCGCACATTGCTGAGCGCGCGGACCGTGTCTTCGCTCTCCTGCTCCGTTGCGGAAACAGACGGGCGCTGCGGCAACGGATCGGGCGCAAGCGACAGTTCCGATGCCGGTGGTACCGGTGCTGCCACCTGGGTCGCGACTTCAGGCGCGACCTCAGGGGTCACTTCCAGCGCAGGTGCGGGCCCGACCTGAGCCGAGGACTGCGGTGCAATCTGAGTGGCATCGCCAGCAGCAGCCTGCTCCGGCAGCGCAGGCGCAGCCGCAGCGGCTGCAGCAGCCGTCGCTGCAGCGTCCGTCGGCTGAATTTCCGCATGCGCCGCTTCATCACCCGCGTCTGCTGCCGCTGCGGCAGCTTCGGCCTTCGCGTGCAGTCTCTGGCCGGGTGCGAGTCCCGCCCAGGCGCCCGGGTAGATTTCGCGCACGATGTCGAGCAGGCGCTCCGCCTCCTCCTGACTCTCGAAGTATCCCATGTGCAGACGGAAGCGCTCGCGACCCTCTTCGCGGCGGCGCGAGACGAAGAACGTGAAGCGCTTGAGACCGGCATGATCCGGACGTGTCAGCGATACAGGTGACGTCGAGCTGCAAAGATTGATGACGAAGCGATTGCGCGTGGAAATCGTGGCGCCTGCTGTTGCGCTGCCGGGCGCCGATTTGTCCGGAGGCTTCGCGGTCGTGGCCTGCTGCATGCGCTTCCCCTGATCTTTACGTACAGCTCGGTCCGGAAGGTCCGCAGCCAGGGTGACACACGCATGAGAGACCCGCGCATGGATGTGCGCGCACCTCGTGCTGTGGCAACCCCGCTATCCCTTCTCAGATTTAGGGACCGGTGGCTTTGCGTCCCTGTCTTACGACAGGTTTGCTCTTTAAGTCACGCGGTCAGTGTGCCAGTTTGAGATTGCACGTCAAGGTCAAAAGTTCGAAGCGAATTCACACTGGCGTGAAAACGCAGCGCAATGAAATCGTTTTGTCAAATGCTATGTCGGCGTGACGAGACTCAGCTCGCAGCACTCTGGATCCATGGCTCCGCGGGCTGTCGCGCAGCGAGCACCTCACTCACTTCCGCGACAGTCGATGGTCGCGCAAGCACGAATCCCTGCGCGCAGTCGCAGCCTCGTTCGCGCAGGAATTCCAGCTGTTCCATCGTCTCCACGCCCTCTGCGATGACCGTCTTGCCGAGAGCCTGCGCCATCTCGATCAGCGTCGAGACGAGCGTGACTGCCTGCGGATTGTCCGGCACATCCTGCATGAACTGCCGGTCGATCTTGAGCGCGTGCAGAGGATACTGACGCAGATAATTCACCGAGGTTTCCCCACTGCCGAACTGATCCAGTACCAGGCGCACGCCGAGTGCCGCGAGCTGGCGCAGCGACTCGCGCGCCTCCTCCTCGGTAAAGGCGGCTTCAGCGATCTCGAACTCCAGCTGCTGCGGCTGCAGGCCGTATCGCTGCAGCGTGCTGCCCACGAGCTGCGGGAAATCCGGCACGCGCAGCTGCTGCACTGACAGGTTGAGTGCGAGCCTCGGCGGCGCCACGTTCTGCTCGCGCCATTCGGCGAACTGATGGCATGCGCTCTCGAGGGCCCAGGCGCCTATGTCGACGATCAGGCCGCTCTCCTCGGCCGCCGGTACGAAATCCTTCGGCAGACGCACGCCGTCACGTGGAGTCTGCCACCGCAGGAATCCCTCCAGCCCGACGAGCTCTCCGGTTCGCAGCGTGTATTGCGGCTGATAGTACAGTGCGAACTCCCGACGCCGCAGCGCGCGGAACAATCCGCTGCGCGCGAGGGGTACCTGTGCGCGCGTCATCATGCGGTCATAGAACACCGCACACGAGCGTCCCCCGTCCTTTGCCTGGTACATGGCCAGATCCGCGTTGCGCATCAGATCCTCGATCGAGTTGCCATCATCGGGAAACAAAGTGATGCCGATGCTGGCGCGCACGAAGTGATCGCGACCTGCAATGCTGACAGGACGCTGCACCGTCTCGATGATGCGCATCGCGATATCGTGGGCGTTCTCCGCGGAAGCGACATGACGCAGGATGACGGTGAATTCATCCCCTCCCAGTCGCGCAACGGTATCGCCGTCCTTGACGCAGGAACGCAGCCGCTGCGCCACGATCGTCAGCAGGTGGTCACCGGCACTGTGGCCGACCGAGTCGTTGACCTTCTTGAAGTGATCGAGATCGACGTAGAGCACCGCTCCGCGCTGGGATCCGTCAGCGCAGCTGGCGAGTTCCTGGGACAGCCGATCACGGAACAGCAGCCGGTTCGGGAGCGCGGTGAGCGAGTCGAAATGCGCCTGACGATAGAGACGCTCATCCCGTGCGCGATTGGACAGCGCGACGCGCAGGCGGTCCGCGCATTGAGTGCCCAGAGCCATCTGGCCGGCGCTCAGTGGCGCGGCGGAGAGCGAGCCGACGGAAAGCACTCCTGCGAGCTGATCGCCGACCCTGATGGGCCAGACGTGGAAATGCCTGGCGTCCAGGGCGACCAGCGGCGCCAGGAAATCGTGCAGCTCCGCGTCGTCGGAGCTCAGCGAAACGCCCGTGAGGCCGCGTCCCAGCACCTCCGCGACATCGCAGTCCACGGGGATCCGGGTTACCGGATAATCCGCGCCATCGGCGCCTCCGAGATATGCTCGGGCATGGCCGGGGGCATCCTGGTCCATGAGCAGCATTGCGGCGACGTGCGTCGCCGTTACCGCGCAGACGCGCGGCAGCACCGCGTCGAGACACTGCTCCAGGTCCATGTTCTCGAGCAGCAGGCGATCGATCTGTGCCAGCCTCGCCTGTGCCCCGATGCGCTGCTCTATCGAACCCAGCGCCAGGTTGAAGTTCTGCGCCACGCTCCGCGGGGCATCCAGTGCGCCCTCCGTGTCGACGCGCTGGAAGCGGCCTTCCTGCAGCGCATTCAATGAAGACTGCAACCGCATGAGCGCGGGCTCCCAGCGACGGCTGAGCAACCACGCCACCAGTGCCCCGCAGCTCGCCGAGAGCGCCAGCATCGGCAACAGCATGAGCGCAAACGAATCGAGCAGGGGACGCGCGTCGCTGAGCCTCGCATAGCTCACGACGTTCCAGGGCATGGCCTGCAGATGCGCGGTGCCGGCGAAATCCAGCCGTACGATGGCCGCGCGCCAGCCGGTGTCGTCCTGTTGCCAGTCCCGCTGCACGGCGTGCAGCGGATCGTGTTCGTTGACCGGCACGATTGCAAAGCGACGGAACGCATCCAGCGGCAGGTCGCCGCCGTGAAAGATGATGCGACCCGCGGTGTCGACCACGGCCAGCGCCGTCGTCCCCATGCCATTGTCCGCGCCCTGCCAGAACCAGTTGGGCGAGAGCTCGAAATAGGCCACATCCCGCTGTCCGGCGCCACTGACCAGGTGCGCCAGATAGAGCGTCATGCCGTTGTCACCCTTGGGCACGACCCGCAGCAGGCTCTGCCCGCCGCTGAGCGCGAGGCGCTCGGCCGTTGAAAAGGGCGGCAGGTTGGCATTTTCCATCGCAGCTGCATCGACCGCCGAGTCCCCGTCGGACACGTTGGACAGCCATGGCGTGACCAGAACGCCGCTGAAGGCATCGGAGCTCAGCACGCGCTGCCGCAGCAGAGCCCCTTCGACACCGGCATCGGAGGCGGACAGATCCTGGACCAGCGCGTTCGCCATCTGCAGCCGCGACTGCAGCTCCCTCGCGAATGCGGGGGCCCGGTCGCCGACGCGGCCGGCGAGATCCGCGTCCCGATCCGTCATGATGACGAGGACAGCGGCCCAGCTCGCAACGCCCAGCGCCACCATGACCCCGAGCGTAACGATGAGCACGATGCGTCGCCGCATCGACGTGAATGAGACAGAAGCTGATTGCATGCAAATAGCAGCGCGCGGCCCGTGCGCCCCTTGGATTCTGCCCTCGATTAAACGCCAGGCGCTTGACGGCGTTGAAGTGCGTGCGCCCACATTCCGTGAAAAGCGCCCCCGCGGAATGTCGACTGCGTCACAGGCGCGCGCGATCGCGCTCGGCGCCAGACGCCAGGGCCAGGATCTGACGATATGTATAACGATGCATGCCGAGCCGGCCACTGCGGGCAGCGCCGAGCATGGCCGCCGCCACGGTCTGAGCGGCGATGCCGCGAAAGCGTGCCGTTTCGCCCAGCAGCAGCGGATTGAAGGTCCACAGTGCCCCCTGCGCCAGGAACTCGAGCGGTCGCCATCCGCGCCGCGCGCCGATCAGCACCGAGGGCTGCAGAATATCCAGCGCGCGGAAAGCCATTACCGTGAGTGCGCGCTCGGTCTGTCCCTTGACGCGCAGGTAGAAGCTTCGAGACGACTCGCTGGCCCCGAGGGATGAGATGACGATGAACCGCTGCGCACCGGCCGCCAATGCAGTACGCGCAAACTGCAGCACCATGTCGTGATCCACGGCTCGGAAGCCTTCCTGGCTGCCGGCGTCGCGCAGAGTGGTCCCCATGCAGCAGTACGCATCCTGGCACTGCATGCCTGCGAGCTGCCGATCCAGGGGGATGTCGAAGCGCACGATGCGGTTGGCCATTCGCGGGTGGCCGTGCGGCAGCGGCCGCCGGGACAAGGCCAGCACGCGCGTGTAATCGCCCGCATCGATCAGCAGCGGTAACAGTTTCGAGCCGACCAGCCCGCTGCCGCCGGCCACCCAGGCGATCTTCCCCGCAGGCTCTGCCATGCGCGCATCGTATCAGCAGCGGCATGTCAGATGCCGAGGCTCAGCTGCCCGCCACCAGCGGGTGGACGGAAATGCGCGCAGGACAGGGCGTGCTCCCGGCGCTCGGCAAGACCGTGGCGCCTGCATGCGAGCAGGAACCGATCATGCAGCAGCTGCGCCCAGGGGCCGGTTCCCCGCATGCGTGTGCCGAAGCACGGGTCATTCTCCCGCCCTTCGCGCGTGCCTCGCACGAGTGAAAACACGTGCTCTGCCCGTTCCGGAAAGTGCTCCTCCAGCCATTGCCGGAACAGGATCTTCAGCTCGTGCGGCAGACGCAGCAACACATAACCCACGCTGACTGCGCCGGCCGCGGCTGCCGCGGCGATGATCCGCTCGAGCTCCGAATCGTTGATCGCCGGTATCATGGGCGCTGCGAGCACACTGGTGGGTACTCCCGCGGCGGTCAGCTCCCGCACCACGCGCAGGCGCGCAGCCGGCGCTGCGGCGCGCGGGTCGAGTATGCGCTTGAGCTGCGCATCGAGCGTCGTGATGCTGACAGCCACCGATACCAGTCCGTCGCGGCCGAGGCTCTCGAGCAGGTCCAGATCCCGCAGGATCAGGCTGCCCTTCGTGACGATGCTGACGGGATGGCGCGTGCGCTCGAGCACCTCCAGCAGCGAGCGCGTGACGCGCAGCCTGCGCTCCAGTGGCTGATAGGGATCGGTGTTGGCGCCGATCGTGATGGGTTTGACCACGTAGGAGCGCTTCGCAAGCTCCTGCTCCAGCAGCCTCGCGGCATCCTGCTTGTAGAAGATCCTGGTCTCGAAGTCGATGCCGGGTGAAAGATCCATGTAGGCGTGGGCGGGACGAGCGTAGCAATAAGGGCATCCATGCTCGCATCCCCTGTAGGGATTGATCGATTGATCAAATGAGATGTCCGGCGAGTCGTTGTGTGTGATGACCGAGCGGGCGGGCTCCGGCCGAACCTGCGTGGCGATCGAATCAGGCGTTTCTTCCTGGTACCAGCCGTCCTCGATGCGCTCGCTGTGACGAGCCAGGAAGCGCGGCTGCGGATTGCTCAGCGCTCCCCTGCCCTTGTACCGGGTCCGATCTGGCGGCGACTGGTCCATATCGAGACTGTACATCCATACAGTACTAGCGTAAATGGTCCAGGCGCCGCAGCTGCGGGAACAGCAGCATCCAGCTGCCTACGACGGCCAGCGTCAGGGCCCCGCCGAGCAGCACAGCTGGTACCGGACCGAACCAGCGTGCCGTGACGCCGGATTCGAATTCACCGAGCTCGTTCGAGCCTCCGATGAACATCTGGTTGATCGCGCTGACGCGGCCGCGGATGGCATCCGGCGTGTTGAGCTGCACGAGCACACCGCGTACATAGACGCTGAGCATGTCGCCGCAGCCGAGCAGCACGAGTGCCGCAACCGACAGCGCGACGCTGTGGGACACGCCGAAGACCAGGGTGCAGGCCCCGAACAGCGCGACGCCTCCGAAGATGAAAACCCCGCCATGCCGGCTGATCGGCCACAGCATGAGCGCACCGGCTGTGAGCGCCGCCCCCACGCCAGGGGCCGTACGCAGCACACCGAGCCCAACCGGCCCGATGTGCAGCACCTCTGAGGCATAGATCGGCAGCAGTGCGGTCGCGCCGCCGAACAGCACGGCGAACAGGTCCAGCGACATGACGCCCAGGACGACGCGCTGGTGCCACACATAGCGGATCCCCTCGAGCAGCTGGTGTCCCCGGGACTCGCCGGAGCGGCCGGGTGAGGGCTGCGCGCGGCGCGTGCCGAGCGACAGTGCCAGCAGCACCACGAGGACGAACAGGCCCATGCAGGCACCATAGGTCACCGCGGGCCCGAGCAGAAACAGCACCCCGCCGAGCGAGGGACCGACGATCACGCCGGTCTGGAACAGCGTCGAATTCAGCGCGACCGCCCGGGTGAATTCCTCCCGCGGAACCAGCGTCGGCAGCAGCGCCTGCTGCGCCGGGGCGTAGAACGCCCGCGTGCTGCCGAACACGCAGACCACGGCAAAGATGGGCCAGACCGTCCGGGAGTGCGCCAGGGACAGGCCGAGCAGCGCACCCATGCACAGCGTCTCGATGCTCCAGGCGACCACGAGCACCCTGCGGCGGTCGGCATGATCGGCCACGTGTCCTCCCACGATGAGCAGGCTCAGGAAGGGCAGGAATTCGCTCAGGCCCACGGCGCCGAGAGCCAGCGGATCATGCGTGATCGCGTAAACCTGCCAGCCTACGGCCACGGCCAGCATCTGCCAGCTCAACGTGGCGCAGAACCGGCACAGCACGAAGCGCGCGAAGGGCGCATGCCGCAGCACGGCCAGCCCTGGGAAGCGTGAGGCGAAGGCCGCCAGGTTCATTACGCGTGCAGGAACATCCGGTACGCGGCGTTGCCGGTTTCGTCCGTATACGGGTAATGCAGCTCGTTCAGATGCAGCAGGAACTCCTCGCGCTCGGGACGAGGCACTTCGATGCCCGCCAGCACCCGGCCGTAGTCCGAGCCGTGGTTGCGGTAGTGGAACAGACTGATGTTCCAGCGCGACCCGACGGACTGCAGGAACGCGAGCAATGCGCCGGGCCGCTCCGGAAACTCGAAGCGATACAGCAGCTCGTCATGCCAGTGCGCGGCGTCCATCCGTCCCTGCCCGCCGATCATGTATCGGACATGCAGCTTGGCCATTTCGTTGCCGCTCATGTCGGTGACCTTGTAGCCTGCCGCGCGCAGCTGAGCGATCAGCGCCGCCCGCTCCTCCTGGCCGCCATGCAGGCTGAGGCCCACCAGGATGTGGGCACCCTGATCGGGTTGACCCCGGTAGTTGAACTCAGTGACGTTGCGCTGACCGAGTGCCTGGCAGAACTTCAGAAAGCTGCCCGGCTGCTCAGGAATTTCCACCGCCATCAGCGCCTCGCGTTCGGCGCCGATATCGGCCCGCTCGGCCACGTGCCGCAGCCGATCGAAATTGAGGTTCGCCCCGCTGTTGATGGCGATGAGGCGCTGGTCCTTCCAGCCGCGGCGCGTGACGACATGCTTGATTCCCGCCAGGGCCAGGGCTCCGGCAGGCTCGCAGATCGAGCGTGTGTCCTCGAAGATGTCCTGGATGGCCGCGCAGATCTCGTCGGTGCTGACCAGGACGACTTCATCCACATAACGCCGTGCGAGCGCGAAGGTCTCCTCGCCGACGCGCCGAACGGCCACGCCGTCGGCGAACAGGCCGACGCGCTCGAGCGTCACGCGCTTGCCGGCGCGCAGCGACTCGAACATGCTGGCTGCGTCCTCGGGCTCGACGCCGATGATCTTCACGCGCGGATAGATCTGCTTGAGGAACGCAGCGATACCGGCGATGAGGCCGCCGCCACCAACCGGGACGAATACCGCATCGAGATCTCCGCCGGTCTGGCGCGCAATCTCCAGTCCCACGGTGCCCTGCCCGGCGATGACGTCAACGTCATCGAACGGGTGTACGAACAGCATGTGCCGCTCGCGCGTGACGGCGAGCGCGTGCTCATAGGCCGCGTCGTAACCATCGCCGTGCAGCAGGATCTCGGCGCCGAGATCGGCGACCGCACGTACTTTGATGTCGGGGGTCGTGCGCGGCATCACGACAACCGCCGGGATGCCTCGGTGCCGGGCCGCCATCGCCAGACCCTGCGCATGGTTGCCCGCGGAAGCGCAGATCACGCCACGGGTTGCGATCGCGGGGGACAGGTGAGCGATCTTGTTGTATGCGCCCCGCAGCTTGAAGGAGAACACCGGCTGCAGGTCCTCGCGCTTGAAGAGGATCCGGTTGCCCAGACGCTGCGAAAGCCGCCGCGCGGGCTCCAGCGGGGATTCGATCGCGACGTCGTAGACACGCGCCTTGAGGATCCGCTGCAGGTAGTCGTCACCGCTCATTGCCGGCAAGCTTAAGCGATAGGCGCCACGCGACGCACGCGGTCAACGAAGGGGTTGGCCTCAGGGCGTCGGGGTCTTGACGCTGAAACGAAACTCGGTCTTGCCCAGCGTGACCAGGTCCCCGTCCTTGAGTGAGTGACGGCTGATGCGCTGCCCGTTGACGTAGGTGCCGTTGGTGCTGTTGAGGTCCTCGATCACCGTTTTGCCGCCCGCCCGCAGCGCCACGGCGTGGTGGCGGCTGATGAACTCGGCGTCGATGTGCACGTCATTGTCCGGCGTGCGACCGAAGGTCGTTCGCCGACCCAGCAGATGCACGATCCCGGTGCCGCCGTCCATGCGAGTGAGCAGATGGGGCTGCTCCTCCGCACCGAGATGCTCGAGGTTGTGCTGAATATTGCCGAGCATGGCGACACTGCTGGCCGCCTCGGCCTCCACGCGCTCGATCAGAGCGTTGCGCTGTGCGAGCGAATCGCGCACGGCGCCCATCTCCACCTTGAGTTCCCTGATCTGCTCGGCCTGGCTGCGTCCCTCCTGCTCGAGGGCTGCAATGCGCTCGCTGGCGCGTACCGCATCGGCCTCGGCCTGCTCGCGCGCGGCACCGGCCGCGGCCTCGAGTTCCTGGCGTGCGGTCTCGATCTCCAGGTTGCGCTGCTGCGCAGCCGCCAGCTCCGCTCGGAGCTGCTGTTCCTGAGCCTGCAGCTGCGAGCGCAGGGTGGCGAGCTCCTGCGCCTGCGCCAGCGTTTCGCTGGTGAGCGCATCGATCCGCGACCTGGCGGAGGCTGCCGCGGTTTCGGCGTGAGTCTGCGCCGCGAGGCTCGAATTCTCGAGTTCGCGATGGGCGGTGTCGAGCTCC
>Ga0326728_10018169_pt1 | contig 13919 bp, 5 predicted proteins | sample MB3enrmetagenome_FD_207602 | JGI IMG/M metagenome (GOLD analysis project Ga0326728, IMG submission 207602) | Lab enriched peat soil microbial communities from McLean, Ithaca, NY, United States - MB31MN | ecosystem: Environmental > Terrestrial > Soil > Wetlands > Peat | place: USA: New York... | reverse complement strand
ACGTACGAAGAATGGCCCAGTTGTCGAAATCAATCGCGGCTTCTTTGACCCATTCTGCCATGCCGGCATTTTAGGAGCAGATACTCCTTTCGTCAATCCTTAAGTTAACGCTTATGGGGCGTTGCCCTGGGCTGGGCTAGGGCGCCCCGTCGGGGCTGGAGAATCGCCATGGTCAGGACTGGCCCTAGGTTGACCGAGGGCGAGATTGCAGGATAAACCCGCTAGTACGCCACGACAAGCACCATTGCCTTGTGTGCAAGCGCCGCGACCTTCAAGGAGCGTTCGCCAACCGCACTACCACCTCAGAAAGTCTCGCTCAAGCTGATCTCACTCAACGTCTGGTCCAACCGTTGTGCCGCCTGCTCGCGCTTTCCCTCGAGTTCAGCGATCTGCGCGTGCAGCGCGGCGAGGCGGTCCTCCTGCGTATTGAGTTCACGAGTGTAGCGCTCGGTCAAGGCTTTCTCCTCCGCGCTTCCCTTGAGCGCCTTCATGTTCTCGCGCAGGCGCGCCTGGTCAGCGCCAATGGAATCGAGCTCCTGACGGCGGGCCTGAAGTTGAGCGTCGAGGGTAGCAATCGCGCTCTTCTGGTCCAGCACGCGCCGGAACGCCTGCTCCATGGCGGGAGTAACTCGCTGCTGCTGGGTCAGAACTTCGACTTGGTCGCTCGTCAGGTTGGTGAGCGCCAACGTGGCCGTTTCGGGCGTATGCTCCTCGACCACGAGTTGGGCGCTCTGCTTCGGATTCACTTTCACTCGAAAACGATAGAACGAAGCTGACGATTCTTCCGGCTTCAAGTTGTCCGCGAGCTTCCACTCGGGGCGAGCCGGGTGCTCGATAACAACTTCGCGTGCAGTAACGTCCGAATTGAAGACTTTGTAAGTCTTGCTCGAACGCTGCTCGCGGGTGGTGAGCATCAGACCTTTATTGATAACAATCTTGCTGATGGGTCTTTCCGAAGAGTTCTCCTCCACCTGAACGTGCAACGCCGGATCGGGCGCGTAGGAGACCAGCCGCTTCTCGCCAGGATGAACGGCCTCGAGCAGTCCCTGGCCGGCAAACGTGTCGCCCTCGAGCACGTTGAAGCTTCCTGCATCCAGCGTCTGCCCGCTCGTGTTGGTTAGCCAAAGGGCGCGGAGGGCCGCCGCCGAGCCAGCGTTCCACAACGTCACTTTCTCGGCGTCGATGTGCGCCTGGACGATCGGGACCAGAGCAGACTGGTTCTTATCAATGGTCACGGTTTGCTTGAGATCGTATTCGAAGAGATCGCCGATTTCCTTCCCTTCCGCCTCGGGCTGCTCCTCTTCCACCCATCTCTTGGGCTCCGCTGAGACCATTATGGTTTCGGCAGTGGTTCCTACCACCAGAGTTGGATGAAACTGATTCATCCTGCCGGAGGCAACGGCCACGTTGTTCATGTCCAGCCGCTGGAATCCCGGTGAGTCGACGGTGAGGGTTGAGTCCCCTGGCTGAGCGTTCCGGAACCGGTAGTGGCCGTTAGAATCGGCGCGGGTGGTCTCGGAAGTGCCGTTGGCGTTATTCGTCAAGGTCAACTTGGCATTAGGGATCACAGCCCCGGTCTGATCCCTCACGGTTCCCTCCAGGCCGGTCGTCCCACCGACCACGCCACCTATCACGCGCGGTACTACGCCACCCATAACGCCGCCCGCAACACCCCCGAGAACTCCCTGCGGCCCATTCGCAGGCGGGGGAGGAGGCGGTGGCGCTGCCATCAAAGCCATTTCATGCGTCTGGGGCGTGAGTGTCATCTCCTGAGGCAGAGCCACCACCGGCCGGCGCACGTAATAGGGCTGCGAAATCTGCTGGATGAAAGACTGCGGCGCGCCCGCGATGAGCGAGAGCCGGACGCCTTTCCAATCCTCGCCGATCGTATTATCCACCACCGCCCATCCCTGGATCAGCGGCGGATCGTCAGGCTTGTCAGTAAGCAGGATGCGGTAAGTGCTCTTCCAGACCGGCACTTCGCTGATGTAACTCACAAACACGTCGCGCTCGCCATCGCCCGTGGCGGAGATGGTCATGCGGCGCAGGTCCATCGCTTTGGCGGACCCGATGAGATTCAGATAGCGCCCCACGTCGTCGCTCAGGTCGTGATCGGCGATGCGCACCGAAGTGGCCGGCCCCATCTCAAAGCTCCGGAGTTCGCCGCCGTCGGTCACGAGAGAGACCTCTGTTACTTCCGTCAGTTGCTCGCCTTTGGGATTGAGAATCTTGCGTGTATCGACGCTCAATACCCGGCCCGCCCCGGACGTTGCGCCGTTATGCACCTCAACCCTTGTGCCACGCAGCGCGTTCAGAAAATCGTCGCGCGAAGTCCCCTCGCCGAGTGGCAGTCGAAGAGCTTTCAGCCGCTCGCTGAGGGGAGCGATGGAATTGAAGCGCACGCCGCCGATACGGCCTCCCCCAAGGTCTACCACGGTGAGCGAGTTGAGAACATCATTAAGCTGCGCGGTCGTAAAATCGATGTTGAGCTCTTGCGTGCCGCGCACCCGCGCGGAGTGCTCGAAGTAGCCGACTCCGTTCTTATAGAGCACCACGCGCTTCACCGGCAGTCGTTCTTGCGACTCCGCTGCGAAATCCGTCGCCGTCCGTGTACTGGGCCCCTGCTGGGCGCTCGCGATGGCAAGGAGCGAAACCATTAACCCACTTATCAATACTAGTCTCCGCATTGAATCCCCCTCATGCTGGACGTCATTCCCGCTTTCGCGGGAATGACCTGGGTGCGGCGGGATGAAAGAATGACGTCGCCGCCATTGGCTTAGACACCGGTACTGTAGCTCCGGTTGCCGGAGTTTGCCGTAAATTTTGTTGTAGGGGCAACCCTTGTGGTTGCCCCAGGGCGGCCACAAGGGCCGCCCCTACGGCGTGATTGCTTCACACCTTCGCAGCCTCTCCACACAGCGGGGCGGCAAAGCCGCGAAAAGCACCCGCGTGAGCAGCCGTAAGTTTCCCTTGCCTCCGCCCCCCAAAAAAATGGGAACTTTCACAACTCTGTCTGCGTTCCTACGCTTAGAGTGAGGAGGTAGCCCTGATGATGAGGAAAATACTTGGTGTAATGGTTGCCATGCTGTTCTGTACCGCCCTGGCCATGCCCGCCGACCGTTGGATACACATCCGCGTAATCGAGTCAGGCCCGGACGGGGATCACGTACGTGTCAACATTCCACTCAGCCTGGCTGAAGCCGTTCTTCCCACGATCAAATCCGACAAGTTCTGCGATGGGAAAGTGAAGGTGGAGGGCCATACCTTCGACCGCGTGGATTTGCGGGCCTTGCTCGACGCGGTCAGCAAAGCGCGCGATAACCAGTACGTCACGGTCGAGTCCAAAGATGCGAATGTGGAAGTGGCAAAATCCGGGGAGTTTCTGCTCATTAAGGTTCATGACCACTGCAAGGAAGGCGTGAAGACCGCAGGGACGCACAAAGCCGCCAATACTGTAGATATCAAGGTCCCGTTCAAGGTCGCCCAAGCGCTGCTTTCCGGCAACAACGACGAGCTCAATGTGCTGGCGGCAGTTCGAGCCCTCGATGAGTTCGGGAACCTCGAACTGGTCACCGTCAAGGACGATGAGAATAACGTCAGAATTTGGGTTGACTCGAGCAATGACGCGGACTGACGGGCGTGCGTAGCGGCCGTCATTCCGAGCGCAGCGAGGAATCTCGGTCTGATCTGTGCAGGGAGGACCAGGTCGAGATTCCTCGCTGCGCTCGGAATGACACTGGACCAGGTTCGCCTGATGTCCGAACTCCGGGGGCACGCTATGGCGCGCCCGTAAGCTAACCGGAAAGGCGGTGAGTTATGACGGTAGGCATGACGGTTCTGGGAGGGGCTCTCGGGATGCTCGTCATAGGTGGAGTAGTTGTCTATAACGAGGGAGCGGTGCGGGTCGACGTGCAGGAAAAGACTTCCCAAGGGGACCACGTCCACTTGATCGTGCCGGCCGCCGTTGCGCCTGCGGCTGCCTGGTTGATCCCCAGGAGCAAACTCCACAACGCTCGACACAAGATCCGGCCATGGCTCCCAACCATCGAGGCAGCCAGCGCAGAACTCGCTCGCTGCCCCGACGGCCCGCTGGTTGAGGTGGATAGCCGTCACGAGCACGTGCGCATTTACAAACAAAGTGGATCGCTCTTCATTTACGTGGATTCAGATGAAGAAACGGTTCATGTGTCTTTCCCGCTCGAGGCGGCCGCCGACACAGTCAGCCAATTGGCAAGGTAACAGGTAGTGCGGACCCCCGATTTTGGGGTCCGCGGCTTTACTCCCCTTCTCAGTCGAGGAGGGGCTAGGGGGTGGTGGGTACAGAACGAGTCCTCCACCCAACCACCCCCTAACCCCCTCCTTAAGCAACGGAGGCGATTTTACTGTACCGTCAGAGTGAACTTGAAGTCATGCGTAAGGGTGGAGGATGTGGCGTCGGTTGCCGTCACGTCCACAGTGTAAGTTCCCGCAGGCGTGCCGGAAGAGGGTGGAGGAACGCTCGTTCCACCGCCTCCGCAGGCGCTCCACAATATCACCAACAGCACGCACGCACCCAGCAGATAGGCGGCGCCGCGCTTCCTGGCGGCAGCCAACGTCGCCAAGCCTGCCAGCCCTAACAACGCATACAGCCAGAACATTCTTCCCAACCCCGTAAAGCCCGGCGGCAGGAATCGTCCCTGCGGCGGCGCAAGCGATGGGGCCGTGGTGGAAACTGCCACGGCCACGGTACCCGATGCCGTCCCGTTCAGCGTGACAGTGTTGGGTGTGAGTGTGCAAGTGGATTCCGAGGGCGCGCCGGTGCATGTCAAGTTTACTGCCTGGTTGAACCCACCCTCGGGGGCGAGCGTCAGAGAGTAATTGGCCACCTGGCCGGGTGAGACTGTCTGGCTGGTGGCGGTACTGGACAACTGGAAGTCCATTCCTGTGCCGGAGAGCTGAACCGTCTGTGGACTGTCCGGGGCATTGTCGGTAATGGTCAGCGCGCCCGTCAGCGAGCCCCCGGCGCTGGGGGTAAAGGCCACTTTGATCTGGCAGGAGGCGTTCACCGCGAGCGAACTCCCGCAGTTTTGGGTCATGCTGAAGTCGCTGCTGTTGGCGCCTGTCAGCGAGATTCCGGTGAAGCTCATGGCTAAATTGCCCGTGTTCTGAAGCGTTACCTGCTGCGCGCTGCTCGCGGTTCCCACGAGCTGACCTGCAAAGGACAGGCTCGTGGCTGACAAGTTCGCAGCGGGCGCCGTCCCTGTGCCGCTCAGGCTTACGGTTTGCGCACTGCTCTCCGACAGGTTGCTGTTGTCAGTGATGGCCAGAGTTCCGCTGCGCGCACCGGGCGTCGTGGGCGTGAAGGTGACGTTGATTGTGCAGGAGCCGTTGGCGCTTACGCTAGTCCCACACGTGTTCGTCTCGGAGAAGTCCCCGCTTGCTGAAATGCCGAAGACGACGAGGGGGGCGTTGCCCGTGTTGGAAAGGTTGACAGCAAGCGCGCTACTCGCAGAGCCCAGCGGTTGGCCCGCGAAGGTCAGCGTGGCTGTGGAAACGGCCGCCTCGGGCGCCGCTCCGATCCCCGTCAGGCTTGCCGTCAGCGGGCCCGAAGCGGAGCCTGGGTACGTAACGGTCAACGTTCCAGCGCGGAGCCCAACCGCCGTTGGCTGGAACCATACGCTGATTGCGCAGGGGCTATCTGTGACCAGATTTGTCATAGCGTCGCAACCGTTGCTTTGCTGGAAATCTCCGGTCACGCTGATCTCCGGCACGCCGCTCCCGCCGCCGGCGGCGGAGTTCAGCAACGTGATCCACTGGACCGCGCTCCCGCTGCTGCTCAACGGCTGGCTGCCAAAGTTAAGGCTGGTGGGCGAAAGGCTGGCTACACCCCCAAGGCCCGTACCGTTTAATGGCACGGTTTGGGGGCCGTTGAGGGCGTCATCGGTCACCGTGAGCGCGCCGGCCTGGGTGCCGCCGACCGTGGGCTGGAAGCTGACATTGATTGTGCAACTGGTGCCGGCGGGAACCGAGGGCATGCAGTTATTGGTTTGCGTCCAGCCGCTCGAGGTCGTCACATTGCTGACGGCCAGGGCTACGGGCGCGGTGTTGGTCAGCGTGACGGCTTGGGGCCCACTCGTAGTACCAATTGTTGTGTTGTTGTAGTTCAGGACCGCGGGGCTGATGTCAGCAGCGGAAACAGCCCCGCTGCCGGCCAATTGAACCGTGTGGGGACTGCCGGGAGCATTATCAGTAACCGTGACCGAACCGCTGCTGACCGCTAGCGTGGTCGGCGTGAAGGTGAGATCGATCGTGCAGTTGGTTGCAGGCTGCAGAGTCCCGCCGCCGTAAGAGCAGGATTTGGTGGTGGTGACCAATGCAAACTCGCCATTGGCGTCGATGCCGGAAATGTCGAGTGGAGCGTTGCCGACGTTGCTTACAGTAATACTCTCCCGTGTGCTGGTGGTGTTTTCGAGCACCGCGCCGAAACTGAGGGAATTTGCGGAGAAGCTCAGCGCGGGCGCCGGACCAAGTGAGAGTCGCGCCACAAAGAGGTTCTTACCCGTCGCTCCGGCGTTGCTCGCCTGCAACGGGTTCACAGTCGGAAAATCGGGAGATCCAGTGTTGCCGGCTACGTAGACGTTGTCGGAGGAGTCCACGGCCACGCCCGTGGCGGTGTCCTGAACGCTGCCACCCAAATAGGTGGAGTAAACCAGGGCGGAGCCGGCCGGATTCAACTCAGTCACGAAGGCGTTCTGCTCACCGTCGAAGGCCGACTGCACAGGGTTGGCAGTTGGAAAGTCCTTTGACTCGGTACTGCCCACCACATAGGCATCCCCGGAGGAATCCACGGCAATGCCGTAGCCCGCGTCAGACCAGCTGCCACCCAGGTAGGTCGAGTAGGCAAGCGCGCTGCCGCCGGGGTTCAGCTTGGCCACGAACCCAGTTGTAGAGCCGGGCGCAGCAGCAGCAGCTTTATTAGTTGCCTGGAACGGATCGACCGCCGGAAAGTCGGTCGACGAAGTAACTCCGGTCACATAGGCGCTTCCGGAGGAGTCCACGGCAATGCTGTTGCCTGCGTCGCTGCCGCTGCCGCCCAGATACGTGGAGTAAACTAGCTCGGACCCGGACGCGTTGAGCTCGGCAACAAACGCATTGTTGGGGCCTTTCAGGGTCGCCTGCAACGGGTTAGCAGTGGGGAAGTCGGTGGCCGAAGTGATCCCCGTTATGTATGCGTTTCCAGATGGGTCAAGGGCAATGCCCCTGCCTGCGGTAACCTGGCTCACGGTGGAGTCGGGGGCACTGATGCTCCCAAGGAAGGTGGAGTAAACAAGGGCCGAGCCGGCCGCATTCAATTTCGTCACAAAGGCGTCGATACACTCACTAGGGTAACACGCAACCCCGATCGCACCGCCCCCGGTGCTTTCAAAGGCGCCCGGAGTCGTGGGAAAGTCAGGAGACGAGGTCTGCCCTGTCACATAAGCGTTTCCGGCCGAGTCCACGACTATGGCGCTCCCTACATCACCATCACTGCCGCCTAGGTAAGTCGAGTAAACCAGTGCCGAGCCCGAGGCGTTCAGTTTGGCGACGAACCCGGTGCCGGTACTAAGATTCCTCGCCAAATTATAGTTCTGTATGGCGTTGACGACCGGGAAATCCCTCGAGAGAGTGTTTCCAGCCACGTAGGCGTCCCCGGAGGAGTCCACAGCGATACCGTAGCCTATGTCGCGCCCGTTGCCGCCCAGATAGGTGGAGTAGACGAGTGCAGTGCCGGCCGCGTTCAGCTTGGCCACAAACGCCGTCCCCTCCTTCCCCGCGATGTTGCTAGCTTGCAACGCGTTGACAGTGGGAAAGTCGACAGACGTCGTCTCACCGGTCACATAAGCGCTGCCGGAGGAGTCCACGGCAATGCCGTAGGCCGAATCAACATAACTGCCACCAAGGTAAGTGGAATAGCTGAGTACGGGATCGATGATGAGTGGCTTCGTGTGGTCGTACGCACCCAACGCGAAGTGGACGCGATTCTGCGTGTCGAGGAGGAAGCGGCCCTGAACAAGTGACAAGTGACGAGTGACGAGTGACAAGCCTGCGTCGGGCTGGTAGACGAGTGGCTTATGGAAGCTCACATCGGCGGTGTCGAGGTGGACCATGAGGCCACCATCGCCGTCCATTCGTAGGGGCGACCCTTGTGGTCGCCCTCGGGCGGGCACAATCCCCGCCCCAACGTCCAGCGCAACGGCGCTCGGATCAGCGCCAGGCGCGACGATAAAATCGTACTCGAGTTGTCCGCCCTGGTTGCCGTAGTATTCCACGTCCACGCCGGGGTAAACATTGTGAAAGCGCACCTTCGCATACGTCGGCACGTTCGTGCGCCACTTCTTCGGATCGTTGCCAATGAAATAATTGACTTTGCCTGGAAGCTCGTCGCTTCCCATCACTGGGGCGTTGGCGTTCGCGCCCACAAGTTTCATCCGCAGAAGGCTGCCCCTTGTCCGTGGTCCGTTGTCAGTTGCCCGTCGCCCGGTCTTCCCTTCTGGCACCCGCCTTGTTCGTACTGACAACTGGCCACTGACGACTGACGGCTTCCTCAGGCCCAGCAGTGTCTCATCCCCGGCGAGAAACAAAGTGTAGCCTCGCCCCCGCGAGAGGAATTTCACTTGCGGGTCGGTTTGCCCCTCGTTCACCTCAAAACTGAGAGGGAGCCTGCCGTAGCTCGCTACGAGCCGTGGCTGGATTTGTGCGGGAACTGCGGAACTCCCGCGCTGAGTAGGGATACCCCTTGGGGCTTGTAGCCTGCCATGACAACTAAACAAAACGGTTGCAAGAAATAAAATGGACACACAACCCGAGTAGATCACGTTACGCTTGGCCGCGGTCTGAAGGTGAAGAGTGAGCGCGCAAAACATCGGTGCCTCCGTGCGGGTGTGGAGTTTGACTTGCCACACTATAGTCCCCGAGGGAGGCGAATGCAAGCCCGAGTCCTTGTCGGCGCGAGTCTTGGTGGGCGGGGGTTCGGTCAGAGTTCCCGAACAGCAGCGTCACGGGACGATTCCCAAGAAACTGCCGGGATTCTTCGACCCCAAAGAACGGCGCCTCCGTCGAAAGTCATGTCATTCCCGCGAAGCTTGTGCTCCGCGAAGGTGGGGGAGCGGGAATCCATCTCCGCGTGGACCCCGCTTTCGCGGGGGTGACGACAGTTATGACTTTCATGTCCACAGGTGGGCCGCAGGCCCGTGCGCATTCAGTTCACCGTCAGAGTGAATTTGAGGTTATGCGTGAGGGTGGAGGATGTCGCATCGGTTGCCGTCACGTCCACAGTGTAAGTTCCCGCAGGCGTGCCGGAAGAGGGTGGAGGAACGCTCGTTCCGCTGCCTCCGCAAGCGCTCCACAATATCACCAACAGCACGCACGCACCCAGCAGATAGGCGGCGCCGCGCTTCCTGGCGGCAGCCAGCGTCGCCAAACTTGCCAATCCTAACAAAGCACACAGCCACACCATCCTTCCCAACCCCGTAAAGCCCGGCGGCAGGAATCGTCCCTGCGGCGGCGCCAGCGACGGCGCTGTGGTCGAAACTGCCACCGCCACTGTCGCCGATGCCGTGCCGTTGAGCGTCGCAGAGCTGGGTGTCAGTGTACAAGTGGCGAGCGACGGCGCCCCAGTGCAGGTCAGGTTCACTGCCTGGTTGAACCCCCCCTGGGGAGCGAGGGTCAAAGAGTAATTCGCCGTTTGACCCGCGGACACCGTCTGGCTGGTAGTAGAACTCGACATCCCGAAGTCCATTCCGGTCCCCGAAAGTTGAACCGTTTGGGGGCTGTTGCTGGCGTTATCCGTCAGCGTGAGCGTGCCGGTGCGACTTCCTGCGTCGATAGGCGAGAAAGTCACACTGATGGTGCAACTCGCGCCGGCAGCTACAGCGCCGGCGCATGTGTTGGTCTCGGCAAAGTCACCGCTTCGGGCGATTTTCAGTAGGGTCAGAGCTCCATTGCCCGTGTTGGTCAGCGTAATCGTCTGCGGGGCGCTCTGGGTCGACACGGACTCTGCGGGGAAGTTCAGGACCGTAGCCGAGAGGTTGACCACGGGCGCGAGCGCCGAGCCGCTGAGCGTCACCGTCTGAGGGCTGTTGTTGGCCAGGTCCGTAATCGTGAGTGTGCCGGTTTGCGGCCCGTACACGGTGGGTTGGAAGGTGACGTTAATAGTGCAACTGGCGTTCCCGGCAATCGTGGGCAGACAGTTATTGCTTTGTGTCCAGCCGCTCGAGATCGTCAGGTTGCTGACGTTTAACGGCAAGGAAGTGGGATTGGTAAGAGTAACGGCTTGTGGAGAGCTCGAGGTCCCCACGTCCTGCCCGCTGAAGGTCAAGCTGCCGGGGGAGAGATTCGCTGCGGAGATAACTCCTATGCCACTCAGTGCGACGGTTTCAGGGCTGCCCTCGCCCGTGTAGGAAATGGTCACAGCGCCGGTCCTTGTGCCGGTTGCCGTGGGCGTAAAGGTGACATCGACAGTGCAAGTGCCACTGAACTGGCCACCCGTGTAGGGGCAGGAGGTGGCCGTGGTCACGATCGAAAAGTCGCCGCTGGCCGTTATGCTGCTCACGCTCGCTGCGGCGTTGGTGAGCGGGGCCAACGTCACGCTTTGCTCCGGGCTAGTCGTACCTCCCATCACCGTCCCGAAATTAAGGGCGGCAGGCAGGTATGTCACCACAGGAGGCGGCGAGATCATGGACACAAAGGCGCCTCCAGGGCTTGACTGGAACGGGTTGACGGTGGGGAAGTCGCCCCCGTCATATCCGGCCACGTACGCGTTGCCGGAAGGGTCAACAGCGATGCCGTAGACGTCGACCATCCAAGTTCCGCCGAGATAGGTTGAATACGCGAGCCCCGAGCCGGCGGCGTTCAGGCACGCGACAAAGCCGGTATTGGCGACCGGTTGGTCGCTCGTGTCGTTATTGCTAGACTGAATGGCGTTGACCGTAAGGAAGTCTTTTGAGGCGGTGGTACCGGCCACGTACGCAACCCCGTTGGAGTCAATGGCGATGCCATTCCCGGCGTCCCCACAATCTCCTGGGCCAGGGTTGTATAGACAACCACTGCCGCCGAGGTAAGTGGAATAGATGAGCGCTGAGCCTGCGGCATTCATTTTGCTGACAAAGGCATTATCGGCCCCGTATTTCGACTGGTAAGTCTCGATGGGGTTGACGGTCGGAAAATCGCTCGACCACGTGGCCCCGGTCAGGTAAGCGTTGCCGGAGGAATCAACGGCGATACCCCTGCCGCTTTCCGAAACGCTGCCGCCCAAATACGTGGAGTACACTAGAGCCGAGCCGGCGGCGTTGAACTTGGCCACAAACGCCGTGCCATACAACATTGCGGTCTCTCCCGGAGACGCTTGAAATGCGTTAACCGTGGGAAAGTTGGTCGAGAGAGTCGAGCCGATCACATATGCGTTGCCGGCGGAATCCACCGCGACGCCGTTCCCTCCATCGGAAGCGCTCCCTCCAAGGTAAGTGGAATAGACAAGGGCCGTGCCAGCCGCGTTGAATTTGCAGAGAAACGCGTCACCATCGCCGCCATAGCCTTGAATAGGGTTAACCGTGGGGAAGTCAGTTGAATAAGTGATGCCGGTCACGTAGGCGCTGCCCGCGGAGTCGACCGCAATACCCGTCGCTTCATCAGTCACGGTGGCTGCCGAGCCGCTCGGCGCATACCCGCTTCCGCCGAGGAAAGTGGAATAGACAAGACTTGTGCCGGAGGCATTCAGCTTGGTCACAAACCCGTCGCAGGGCCCCTTAAGGCTCGCTTCCACGGGGTAGGCAGTGGGAAAATCGCTCGAGCAGGTCGAGCCCGTAATATAGGCGTTGCCGGAGGAGTCGACGGCGATTGCTCTGCCTTGATCGCTCGAGCTTCCGCCGAGATAGGTCGAGTAGACGAGGGCCGAGCCGGACGGGTTGAATTTAGTTACAAACGCGGTACCGTTCTGGGCTTTGTTGGTCGCTTGGAACGGATTCGCAGTTGGGAATTTGGTCGAAAAAGTCGTCCCGGTCACGTACGCATTGCCGGAGGAATCGGCGGCGATCCCGTTGGCTTGGTCAGTGTCCCCACCAAGGTAAGTGGAATACACGAGGGAGGGGTCGATGATGAGCGGCTTCGAGTGGTCGTAAGGACCCAGCGCGAAGTGAACACGACTCTGCGCGTCGAGAAGGAAGCGGCCTTGAACCAGTGACGAGTGGCGAGTGACGAGTGACGAGCCTGCATCGGGCTGGTAGACGAGTGGCTTATGGAATCGGACCTCACCGCCTTTGGCCGGGGTCACGAGGTCGCCATCGCTGGCTATTCGTAGGGGCGACCCTTGTGGTCGCCCGCGGGCGAGCGCGATCCCCGCCCCCACATCCAACGTGATGGCGCTCGGGTCAGCGCCGGGCGCGACGATGAAGTCATACTCGAGCTGTCCGCCCTGGTTGCCGTAATATACCAAGTCCACGCCGGGATAAACGTTTCGGTATCTCACCTTCGCATAGGTGGCCACGTTCGTGCGCCACTTCTTCGGATCGTTGCCAATGAAATAATTGGCCTTGCCGGGAAGCTCCTCACCTCCCATCACTGGGGCGTTGGCGTTCGCGCCCACAAGTTTCATCCGCAGAAGGCTGTCCGTTGTCCGTAGCCCGTTGTCGGTTGCCCGTCGCGGAGTCCTTCCTTCTGGCCGTTTCGTTGTTCTTACTGACGACTGACCACTGACCACTGACGACTTCCTCAGCGCCAGAAGTGCCTCATCCCCGGCGAGAAACAGAGTGTAGCCTGGCCCGCGCGAGAGGAATTTCACTCGAGAGTCGGTCTGCCCATGGTTGGCCTCGAAACTGAGAGGAAGCTTGCCGTAGCTCACCACGAGCCGTGTCGGGATTCGCGCGGGAGCTGCCGAAATCACGCGCTGAGCAGGGATACCCTTCGGGGCTTGTAGCCTGCCATGAAAACTAAACAAAATGGCTGCAAGAAATAATATTGACGCATACACCGCGTAGATCACGACGCCCTTGGTTGCGGTCTGCGGGTGAGGAGTGAGCGCGGGAAACATAGGCGCCTCCATGCGGGTGTGGAATTTGACTTGCCAAACTATAGTCCCCGAGGGAGGCGAATGCAAGCGCGATTCGGTAGTGTCTCAGTTTGGAGTTGTAGCGGCGAGTTTACCTCGCCAAGTGGCGGCGTAAAGCCGCCTCTACCAGTTCTTGCCAGGCGAGCACTCCGTCAAGGTTGCGGAACTACAATGTTACAAGGGACCGGCGTGAGTAGCAGAATAATGGCGTGAAGGAGAAGAGTTGGACTTCCTGTCTCTTGACAAACCCCAAAACATAGGCTACAATGCTAAGGTTATGCTAGGCAAGCGGTCTCGGCCCGGAGCAGGTGTCAGGTGTCAGGTGTCAGGTGTCAGGTGTCAGGTGTCTGGTGTCTGGAGTCAGATGGGGCGCGCTTGTTAACTCTTCGACTCTCGACTCCTCGACTCCTCGACTCTAAAAATTGAAGAAACAAACCGGGAATGTCGATGAAGACAAAGAACAGAGTCAAGAAGTCCAGGAGTCGAGAAGTTGAGAGTCGAATGCCAGAGCACGATCAAGCCGCAGCCTGGGTGTTAACTCCTCGACTCCTCGACTCTCGACTCCTCGACTCTCCGAAGGCTGACGGCTGAGAGCTGAGAGCTTTCTTCGGAACAAACCGGGAATGTCTATGAAAACAAAGGGTCGATGTGGAAAACGATTGCAATCCCAGAATGTCTTACACGAGAAGCCAGAGGGCAAACGACGAAGTGGGGCACATTAAGACGCATAATTGCTTATTCCGCTGAAGGTGGTCAGTGATTCCGATTTGATCCCGGTCGCTGTTTCCGAAGTGAAGCCGGGCGTTTTCGGAGCGCAGCGACGCTGGCGTTCTTATGGTGCTTGAAGTGACCGGATTGG